>Ga0169931_10000684_pt1 | contig 56245 bp, 52 predicted proteins | sample Kivu_15m_20L_FD_129675 | JGI IMG/M metagenome (GOLD analysis project Ga0169931, IMG submission 129675) | Freshwater microbial communities from Lake Kivu, Western Province, Rwanda to study Microbial Dark Matter (Phase II) - Kivu_15m_20L... | ecosystem: Environmental > Aquatic > Freshwater > Lake...
CCGCCGCCATAGCCGCCACCACCGCCGCCGCCATAGCCGCCACCACCGCCGCCGCCGCCGAAGCCGCGCGGCCCGCGCGGTGCGCCGAAGCCGCCGCGATCCCCGCGGTCGCCCCGGTCACCGCGGTCGCGGAAGCCGCCGCGGTCGCCGAAGCCGCCGCCATCGCCACGCGCGGGCGTCGCCGTGCCGGCATCGACCTCGACCACGCGAGCCACCTGCCGCCCCTTCGGGCTCTGGCTGAGCTCGACGGTCAGGCCTGCGCCTTCGCCGATGGAGTCGAAGCCTGCCTGGCGCAGCGCCGACAGGTGGAGGAACGCCTCGGGCGATCCATCCGCGGGGGTCACGAAACCGAAACCCTTCGCGGTATTGAACCACTTCACGGTTGCGCGGATCGGCGCGCCATCACCGGTGTCTTGCATGCGACGCAACTCCCTGTCGTGCTCTGGTCCTGGATAGTGCCGCGCCCGCAGTCTTGAAGCCGTGAGACGCTCAGCAATAATTTGACCATGCTAACACCTGCCCTTGCCCCGCGACAATTCACTTTTCGGCGAGATCCGCCACGCACGCGGATTACCCCTACTCCCCGGAAGGCCGGAACATGCGCCATCGCTCCCTCGGCGACCTCGTGGTCGCCGGTCGCCGCGTCCTCCTGCGCGCCGACCTGAACGTCCCGATGAAGGAAGGCAGGGTCGCGGACGCTACCCGGATAGAGCGGCTCGCGCCCACGATCCGCGAGCTGGCGGCTGCCGGGGCGAGGGTCGTCGTCATGTCGCATTTCGGACGGCCTGACGGTCGCCGGCGCGAGGACATGTCGCTTCGTCCCCTGGCGGGCGCGCTCGCGTCCGCGCTGGGCGGCGTCCCGGTCGCCTTCGCCGACGACTGCATCGGGCCGCGGGCGAGGGCGATGGTCGACGGGCTGGCTGCAGGACAGGTTGGGCTGCTCGAGAACCTGCGCTTCCACGCCGGCGAGGAAGCCAACGACCCGGGCTTCGCGGCCGAGCTCGCGAGCCTCGGCGACGCCTACGTCAACGACGCATTCTCCGCCGCCCACCGCGCGCATGCATCGACCGCGGCCCTCGCGCGCCTGCTGCCGAGCGCCGCCGGCCGGCTGATGCAGGCCGAGCTCGAGGCGCTCGGCCGGGCGCTCGAGCATCCGAGCCGGCCGCTCGCCGCGATCGTCGGCGGATCGAAGGTGTCGTCCAAGCTCGACCTGCTCGGCAACCTCCTGGCCCGGGTCGACCTCCTGGTGATCGGCGGCGGCATGGCTAACACGTTCCTCTTCGCAGGAGGCGTCGATGTCGGGCGGTCGCTCTGCGAGCGCGACATGGCGCCGACGGCCCGCGACATCGCGCGCGCCGCGCACGATGCAGGCAAGCGGATCCTCCTCCCGGTCGACGTGGTCGTCGCGCCCGGCCTCGCCGATGGCGCGTCGGCCGCCACGGTCGAGGTCGGCGCGATCCCCGCCGACCGCATGGTCCTCGACATCGGGCCGCGCTCGGTCGCAGCGGTCGCCGCGGCGCTGGCGGGTTGTCGCACCCTCGTCTGGAACGGCCCCGTGGGCGCCTTCGAGCATGCGCCCTTCGATGCCGGCACGTCGGCCATCGCGAAGGAGGTCGCGCGCCTCGTCGCGGGCGGGCAGCTCGATGCGATCGCCGGCGGCGGCGATACCGTCGCCGCGCTCGCGCATGCCGGCGTCGAACACGCGCTCACCTACGTGTCGACGGCGGGCGGCGCGTTCCTGGAATGGCTCGAGGGCAAGACGCTTCCCGGCATCGCGGCGCTGGAGGCCTGATGCCGGCGCTCAGTTCGCGAAGCGCCGGTCGGCCGCCACCTTGAGGTGGTCGAGGGTCCGCTTCGCCGTCGCCGGCTCGAGCGAGTCGAAGAACGCGAGCACGCTCGGCAGCTCGCGCGGGTCCACCGTCTTGTCGCCGGGGCGCGCGCGCCGCGCGAGCAGGAAGATCGCCGCGAAGATCGGCTTGTCGATGCCGCTGGCGCGGCACGCGACCGCGAGCGCCCGCCCGCCCGGCTCGTAGACCGCGCGCCGCGCGAGGCGCGGCTGGAGCCCGGTGATGCGCGCGAACATCGCCTCGAACAGGCCGACCTCGCCGGCGCGCAGGAGGTTGATGAGCACGCCCGGGTCCTCGGCATAGGCCTCGTCGAGCGCCGGCGTCAGGCTGCTCGGCGCGCTCTGCTCGCGGCGCTGCTCGGCGGCCGCGGATTCGAGCGAGTCGCGCACCGCCGCGTCCAGAAGTTCCGGGTCGACGTCGAAGTGGCGCACGATGTAGCGGCGCAGCGCCTCCGAGACCCACGCGTACATGCGCGTCGCGAGCGCGGGGTCGAGGTCGACGCGATGGATCAGCGGTTCCTGCAGCTGCCGCTCCTGGCGCGACTTCTCCACCAGCTTCTCGAAGCTGGCGTGGCTGAAGCGCGCGCCGGGATTGTCGAGGAGCGCGCGCGCGACCTCCGTCTCGCCCGCCTCGACCAGCGAGGCCGACACTTCCTCCGAGACCTGCCGGCGCATTGAGATCGCGAGGCGGTGCTGCAGTGTTTGGTGCTCGATGATCTCGAGCAGGTCCGCGTCGCGCAGCACGAAGCTCTCGAGCAGGACCGGCCGCGCGACCTCCGCGGCGTCGTTCGCGAGCTGGACGAGGAGCGCGGCGGGCGCCGCCGGTTCCGTGGCCAGGCGCTCGGCGAGCTTGCGCCGCACGGACATCTCCGCCTCGCGCAGCAACTGGCGCAGGATGTCGGTGGCGAGGCCGAGCTCGGGCTGGCTGGGCGCGCGCGCGCCGTCGACGACGAACTCGCCGATCGTCTCCATGATGCGCGCGCGCGACGTCGACGAGCGGTCGCGGGCCATCTCGAGCAGGTTGAGCAGGGCTTCGGGCGTGGCGGACATGCTTGGCGACGGAATCTGCGCGCTGTCGGTTAGCAATCCATCAATAGCATTAACTTCGACGAATCCGCGCTTCAGATTTCGTTAAGACGCGGCGTCTTATTCGTAATTACCATGCAAATCCGACCAAACGCCGCCTTCCTCCAGGCGATCTCGCGCGCGACCGAGGCAAGGCAGGCCGCCTTCGCCGACCGACTGGCCGAGATCCAGCGGCCGCCCGCCGCCGCGAAGCCCGCGCCGTCCGCGGCCCCGGCCGCCGTCGCGGCCCAGCCCGCATCCGGCGTCGCCGCGCCGCAATCCCCGCTCTCGAGCCAGAGGCCCGCGCACGCGCAGGAACCGATGCGCCCGCGCGGCAGCGTCCTCAACATCCTCGTCTGAGCGCGCCGCGCGCGGCAGGGGCTTGCGAGCGCCGCGCCGCGGCCTGCAGATTGCCCCCATGAACCAATCCAGGCCCGGCCCGTCCCTGCGGACCATCCCCGAGGGCGACACGCGCGAGCGGCTGGTCTGCGGCGATTGCGGCTTCGTGCAGTACGAGAACCCGAAGATCGTCGTCGGCTCGGTCGTGCATGTCGACGGCAAGGTGCTGATGTGCCGCCGCGCGATCGAGCCCTCGCGCGGCCTGTGGACGCTGCCGGCTGGCTACATGGAACTCGGCGAGACGGCGATCGAGGGTGCGCGCCGCGAGGCCTGGGAGGAAGCGCGCGCGGACATCGCTATCGACGCGCTGCTCGCGGTCTACGACATCCCGCGCATCGGCCAGGTGCAGCTGATCTGGCGCGCGACGCTCGCGGCGCCGGGCTTCTCCGCGGGTCCCGAGAGCCTCGAGGTCGCGCTCTTCGGCTGGGACGAGATCCCGTGGGAGGAGACGGCCTTCCCGACCGTGCGCTGGGCGCTGCGCCATGCGCGCGACATCGGCGGCCTCGCCCATTTCGCGCCGCGCGGGAACCCGCCGGGAGAGTCGGCGTCGGGCTGAGCCGTCAGCCGAGGCGCAGGTTCATCAGCAGCAGGCCCGCGACCATCACCGCGGCCGCCGCGACCCGGCGCGCGCCGAAGGTCTCCTTCAGCACGTAGACGCCGATCAGCGCGCCGAACAGAGACGACGTCTCGCGCAAGGCCGTCACGTGCGCCATCGCGCCCTGGCTGAGCGCCCAGATCGCGATGCCGTAGCCGATCGTGGCAATCGTGCCGCCCGCGGCGCCGCGCCACCAGTAGGCGCGCAGGTAGGGAAGCGTCGCGCGGCCTCGGCGCAGCGCCGCGAACACGAACACCCACGGGCCCTCGAGCAGGTTGAGCCAAGCGATGTAGCCGAGCGGATCCCCGGAGAGACGCGCGCCGATCCCGTCGACGACTGAATAGGCGGCGATCGTGATGCCCGTGAGGACGGCGAAGCCGAGCGCGCGCGCCTCGCCGCGCGCCGGCAGCCCGCGCGCGAAGGCAAGGCCGACTATCCCGGCGGAGACGAGGAAGAGGCCGAGCTTCTCCGTCCCCGTCAGCGTCTCGCTGGCGAGGCGGCCGGCGAGCAGCGCGACCAGCAGCGGCGCGAGGCCGCGCGCGATCGGGTAGACGAAGCTGAGGTCGCCGAGCGCGTAGGCCCGCAGGAGGAACACGTAGTAGAAGACGTGGATCGTCACCGAGCCGAGCAGCCACGGCCAGGCCTCCGGCGCCGGCACCTGCGTGAAGGGCACGGCCGCGAGGCCGATGAACGTGCCCATCAGCATGACGATGCCGAAGGACAGCAGCCGGTCGCTGTCCGACTTGACGATCGCGTTCCAGCTCGCGTGGATCAGGGCGGAGAGGAGGATGAGGCCGACGATCGTCGGGTCGAGCCTCATCGCCAGAGCTCGGCGGGCGACGGCATCGCCTCCGCCGGTATCACCGCGCCGCGATGGCCGATCACCGCGCCCGCGAGGCGAGAGCCCGCGCGGGCCGCCGCCTCGGGCCCGAGGCCGCGGATGCGCGCCGCGATGTACCCGGCGTTGAAGGCGTCGCCCGCCGCCGTGGTGTCGACCACGCGCGGCACGGGCGGGCACGGGACCTCGCGCATCCCGCCGGCGTCGGCGACCAGCACCGGCTCGGCGCCGTTCTTGACGGCGACCTCGCGCGCGCCTGCCGCCACCATGCGCGCGACGGTCGCGCGTGGCGAGGCGTCGGCGAAGAGCGCCTGCTCGTCCGGGAAGGTGGGCAGGGCGAGGTCGCAATGGCCAAGCGCGCGGGTCATGGTCGCGCGCGCCTCGTCGCCGTCCGGCCAGCCGCGCGGCCGGTAGTTGGTGTCGAAGGCCACGCTCGCGCCCGCCGCACGCGCCGCGGCCAGCGCCGCGAAGAGCCGCTCGCGCGCGTCGGGCGCGAGGATCGAGAGGGTGATGCCGGAGAAGTAGATCCAGCCATGGGAGGCGAGCGACGCCGCGACGCGCGCGCCGACCTCGCCGTCGAGCATCGCGCGCGCCGCCGACTCGCGCCGCCAGTAGAAGAAGCTGCGCTCCCCGCGCTCGTCGACGCGGATGGCGTAGAGGCCGGGCAGGCGGCCGGGAAGGACGGCGACGCCGGATGTGCCGACGCCTTCGCGCGCGAAGGCCGCGCGCATCGCCTCGCTGTAGGGGTCGTCGCCCACCGCCGTCACGTAGTCGACGGCGAGGCGCCCGTCCGCGATCCGCGCCAGGTAGGCGGAGGTATTGAACGTGTCGCCGCCGAAGGCGAGTTCGAGCGCGCTCTCGGAAAGCTGGCGAAGCTCGATCATGCATTCGCCGATCGCCGCGACCCGGACCTTGTCTGCCACCGCCGTCCCCCCGGGCCAGCATAGGCGCCGCCGCCGCCGCGCGTCACGCGGCCCCGAACCGCGCCCCGAAAAGAAAAAACGCTGGATGAACCGAGGTCCATCCAGCGCAAAATCAAGGACTTTTATTAGTGCTTGGTTTTGGTAGGCACGAAAAAAGAAGAATTACTTCTTCTTCTTCGCGGCCTTCTTCTTCGCCTTCTTCTTCGCTGCCATGGGAATGACTCCTCTGGATGAACCAGGCTGTCCCGGACTTCCGCAAGGCGCTTCGGTGCTCGCCGTTTGCCGGCGTGTACCGCTACCGCCCAGGTTGAGGTCGGAAGTCCTCCCTACAGACCGCCCGTGCACGCATAAAGATCCCGGTTTTCAACAGGGTGTCAAGCGATTTCAACATCTGGTTCTTGACAAGGCCGCAGCCACCACTATTGGGCCCCGGGCCAAGATGTCGTCTCGCGCGCGCGGAAGCCCGCTAGATGCGGTGTGGCGTGCGTTCAGCGCGTGATCCCGAGCAACGCGTCCGCGAACTGGCGCGCATCGAAGGCGGCAAGGTCCTCCGCGCCCTCGCCGACGCCGATGGCGACGACGGGCAGCGCGAACCGCTCCGCGATCGCGACGAGCACGCCGCCGCGCGCGGATCCGTCGAGCTTCGTGAGCACGAGACCGTCGATGTCGACGAGCTTGCGGAAGATCTCGACCTGCTGCAGCGCGTTCTGCCCCGTCGTCGCGTCGAGCACGAGCAGCGTGCGATGCGGCGCGCTCGCATCGCGCTTGCGCACCACGCGCACGAGCTTCTGCAACTCGGCCATCAGGTCCTCCTTGCTGTGCAGGCGGCCGGCCGTGTCGACGAGCAGGCAATCGGCGCCGGTCTCCTGCGCGCGCTCGAGCGCCTGGTAGGCGAGCGCCGCCGGGTCGGCGCCATCGGGCGCCCGGATGCATTCGGCGCCCGCGCGGCCGGCCCAGACCTCGAGTTGCGCCACGGCGGCGGCGCGGAACGTGTCGCCGGCGGCGATCACGACCTTGCACCCCTCGCGCGACAGGCGCAGCGCGAGCTTGCCGATCGTCGTCGTCTTGCCGCTTCCGTTGACGCCGACGACGAGCGTCACGTGCGGGCGCCGGCCCGGGTCGAGCGCGAAGGGCGCCGCGACCGGAGCGAGGATCGACGCGATGTCGTCGGCGAGCGCTCGCTTCACGTCCTCGACGTCGACCTCGCTGTCCCATTTCCTCCCGCGCAGCGACTCGACGAGCTTCGCCGCCACGCCTGGCCCGAGATCCGCGGCGATCAGCGCGTCCTCGAGCTCGCCCAGCGTCGCGGCGTCGACCCGCCTGCGCCCGAGGGCGGCGCCGATGCTCTCGGCGAGGCGCGTCGTCGAGCGCGAGAGCCCGCTCTTCAGCCGCTGGAACCAAGAGGCCATGTCGATCAGCTCCGCGTCGCGAGAAGGTGGTCGCGCGCCGCCGCCACGGCGCGCGCGCGCAGCCGCGAGCCGCGCGGCGCGGGCGCGTCGAGCCGCACGCGGGTGAAGTCGGGCGCGTGGCCGCCGAGGCCGTCCGCCTCGACGAGCACCTCGAGCTCGGCGCCGATGCGCGCGTCGAGGTGGATGCGCAGCAGGCGGTCGGCCTCCGCGCGCAGCGTCGCAGCGCGGCGCGCGACCTCGGCGGGCGTGACGCGCGGCATGCGCGCCGCCGGCGTCCTGGGCCGCGGGTCGAAGGGAAAGACATGCGCGTAGGCGATGCCGATCTCGCCGAGGATGGCGCGCGAGCGTTCCGCCGCGGCCTCGTCCTCGGTCGGGAACCCGGCGATCACGTCGACGCCGATGGCGATGCCCGGCCGCGCGCGGCGCAGGCGCTGCGCGATCGCGATCGCGCCGTCGCGCGTGTGGCGCCTGCGCATGCGCTTGAGGACGAGGTCGTCGCCCGCCTGCAGCGAGAGATGCGCGTGCGGCATCAGGCGTTCCTCCTGCGCGAAGGCCTCGACGAGGTCGTCGTCGATCTCCGCGGGGTCGATCGAGGACAGGCGCAGCCGCGGCAGCACGGGCACGAGGGCGAGCAGCCGGCGCAGCGCGCGCCCGAGCGAAGGCCGCCCGGGCAGGTCGCGGCCCCAGGACGCGAGGTCGACGCCGGACAGCACGACCTCGCCGACGCCCTCGCGCGCCAGCGTCCCGACGCGCGCGGCGAGCGCGCCCAGCGGTTGCGAGCGGCTGGGGCCGCGCGCGAAGGGGATGATGCAGAAGGTGCAGCGGTGGTCGCAGCCCTGCTGCGCCTCGACGACCGCGCGCGTGCCGGTCGCGAGCGCGCCGGGCGCGGGATCGAGGAAGGCGCGCTGCGCCATCGCGTCGCCGACGGCGACGCGCGGCCGGGCGTCGTTGCCGTCCCAGCTCGCCGGATCCAGCTTCTCGGCGTTGCCCAGCACGCGCGCCACCTCCGGCATCGCGGCGAAGGTCGCCGCGTCGCGCTGCGCGGCGCAGCCGGTGACGACGATGTCCGCCTCGGGGTGCAGGCGCTTGAGCCTTCGCGCCGTGCGTCGCGCGTCGCGCTCCGCCGCCGAGGTCACGGCGCAGGTGTTGAGGACGAAGGTCGGCCGCGCGAGCCGGCCCTCGGCGAGGGCGCGGATCGCCCGGGACTCGGCGGCGTTGAGGCGGCAGCCGAAATTGACGACCTCGAGCGGCGCCGTCATGCCAGGGCGAGCTCGCCCGCGAAGCTCGTGGCCACGGGCCCGGTCATCGTCACGTGGCCGTCGGCGCGCCATTCCATGTCGAGCTCGCCGCCGTCGAGGACGATGGTCGCGCGCCGTCCTGCGAGGCCGCGCCGCGCGGTGTTGACGATCGCGGCGCAGGCGCCGCTGCCGCAGGCCTCGGTGATGCCGACGCCGCGCTCCCAGACGCGGAAGCGCAGCCGGTCCGGGGCGAGCACCTGCACGACCCCCGCGTTGACGCGCTGGGGGAAGGCGGGGTGGTGCTCGATGCGCGGACCGAGCGCGGCGAGGTCGACTGCGTCGGCGTCGGCGACGAAGAACGTGGCATGCGGATTGCCCATCGAGCAGCAGGCCGGGTCGCGCAGCTCGCCGGCGCCGGCCTCGACATGCAGCGTGTCGCACTCGCGCGCCAGCGGCACGTCGCGCCAGCCCAGACGGGCGGGACCCATGTCGACCCTCACCAGGCCGCCACCGGCGCGCTCGGCCGGCAGGAGCCCGGCGATGGTCTGGACCACGGCGCGGTCGCGGCCCGCCTCGCGCATCAGCGCCTCGGCGATGCAGCGCGTGGCGTTGCCGCAGGCCCCGGCCTCGCTGGCGTCCGGGTTGTAGATGCGCATGAAGACGTCGGCGCCCGGGTCGGCCGGCGGCTCGAGCACGATCAGCTGGTCGCAGCCCACGCCGCGGCGGCGGTCGGCGATCAGCCGCGCCATCGCCGGGTCGAGGACGAGCGGCTCGCGCCGCGCGTCGATGACGACGAAGTCGTTGCCGAGGCCGTGCATCTTCACGAAGCGGCGGCGCCCCGCGGGGAACTGGATGCTCATGGCGCGGGTATATATGAGGAAAGCGCCGGGCGGGACAATTCGCCCGGCTCCCCGGGCCGCTTGACCCGCGCCCGGCCCGCCTCTAGAACCCCGTCCGTTCAAGGGAAAACCCGAACCCCTTGGGCCACCCCGCACGACAGGCCGGTCCCGGCCTCGGAGGCGGGGCGGCTACCCCGGTCAGCGCGTCGCGCCCGCCGGGGTCGCATGCGTTTGGGCGAAAGGATCCTGGGGCCCCGGCCCCGACGCCATGTTCGAGTCCCTGAGCCAGCGCCTCGGCAAGGTCTTCGACCGGCTGCGCGGTCGCGGCGCCCTCTCCGAGGGCGACGTCGACGAGGCGCTGCGCGAGGTCCGGCTGGCGCTGCTCGAGGCCGACGTCGCGCTGCCGGTGGTCAAGACCTTCATCGCCGGCGTGCGGCTGCGCGCGATCGGGCAGGAGGTCGTGCGCTCGGTGACGCCGGGCCAGATGGTCGTGAAGATCGTCCACGACCACCTCGTGGAGACGCTGGGCTCGACGGCGTCCGAGATCAACCTGCGCGCCGTGCCGCCGGTGCCGGTGCTGATGGTCGGCCTGCAGGGCTCCGGCAAGACGACGACCACCGCCAAGCTGGCGCTGCGCCTCGTCCAGAAGGACCGCAAGAAGGTCCTGATGGCGTCGCTCGACACGCGCCGCCCCGCCGCGCAGGAGCAGCTGCGCGTGCTCGGCGAGCAGGCCGGCGTGCCCACGCTCGACATCGTCGCCGGCCAGCAGCCGGTGGAGATCGCGCGCCGCGCGATGGAGCGCGGCCGCGTCGAGGGCTTCGACGTCGTGCTGCTCGACACCGCCGGCCGGCTGTCGATCGACGAGGAGCTGATGGCCGAGGCGGCGGCGGTGCGCGACGCCACCCAGCCCGCCGAGACGCTGCTCGTCGTCGACGCCATGACCGGCCAGGACGCGGTCAACGTCGCGACCAACTTCAACGAGAAGATCGGCGTCACCGGCATCGTGATGACCCGCGTCGACGGCGACGCGCGTGGCGGCGCCGCCCTGTCGATGCGCGCGATCACCGGCCGGCCGGTCAAGCTGATCGGCCTCGGCGAGAAGCTCGACGCGCTCGACGTCTTCTACCCCGACCGCATCGCCGGCCGCATCCTCGGCATGGGCGACATCGTCGGCCTCGTCGAGAAGGCCGCCGAGACGGTCGAGAAGGAGGAGGCCGAGAAGCTCGCGCGCAAGGTCCAGAAGGGCGAGTTCGACCTCGAGGACATGGCGGGCCAGCTGCGCCAGCTGCGCCGCATGGGCGGCCTCGGCGGCGTCATGGGCATGCTGCCGGGGGTCCAGAAGGTGAAGGCGCAGCTCGACGGCGCGAAGGTCGACGACCGCATGATCCGCCGCCAGGAGGCGATCATCGGCTCGATGACGAAGGCCGAGCGCCGCGACGTGAAGCTCCTCAACGCCAATCGCCGCCGCCGCATCGCGGCCGGCTCGGGCACCAGCGTCGAGGACGTGAACCGGCTCGTGAAGCAGTACATGGAGATGAGCCGGATGATGAAGCAGGTCTCGAAGCTCGGGCAGAAGGGCCTGATGCGGACCGGCATCTCCAACCTCTTCCGCCGCTGACGCGCGCGGCCAGTCCACACCATCGCAACCATCCACGCACAACCCAACGAAGAAGGACGAAGACGACAGATGGCCCTCAAGATCCGCATGTCCCGCGCAGGGACCAAGCACCGCCCGTTCTACAAGATCGTGATCGCCGACAGCCGCAAGGCGCGCGACGGCGCCTTCGTCGAGCGCGTGGGCTCGTACAACCCGATGCTCGAGAAGGGCCACAAGGACCGCGTCGTGCTCGACGTCGATCGCATCAGGCACTGGCTGTCCAAGGGCGCGACCCCGTCGGACCGCGTGGCGCTGTTCCTGCACCAGGCCTCGCTGGGCCCGAAGCCCGTCATCCACGAGACGCCGAAGAAGTCCGCGCCCAAGGCGAAGGCCCAGGAGCGCATCAAGGCCGCCGCCGAGGCCGCCGCCAAGGCGGCGGAAGCGGCCCAGGCCTGAGCCGGGACGCGGGCGGAGCGGCAGGTTGAGCGAGCGCCGGGTCATGCTGGGCGTCGTCACGGGCGCGCATGGCGTGCGGGGCGAGGTGAAGGTGAAGGCCTTCACCTCGGATCCCTGCGCGCTCGCGCGCTATGGCGCGCTCACGGACGCGTCCGGCGCGCGCAGCTTCGCCCTGCAGGTGCGCGGCGCGGCGCGCGGGCTCGCCATCGCGCGCATCGAGGGCGTCGACACGCGCGACGCCGCCGAGGCGCTGAAGGGCGTCGAGCTCTTCGTGCCGCGCGCGAAGCTGCCGAGGCCGCGCCGCGGCGAGGTCTACATCGCCGACCTCGTCGGGCTCCGCGCGGTGACCGCGGCGGGCGACGAGGTCGGGCGCGTGGCGCGCGTGGTGAACTATGGCGCCGGCGACGTGCTGGAGATCGAGCGCCCTGGCCAGGAGTCGCTGCTCCTGCCCTTCGCCGCGCCGATGGTCGGCGAGGTGGACGTCGAGGCCGGGCGGGTCGTCGTCGACCCGCCGGCCGAGGTCGAGGCGCGCGGCGAGGAGCCGGGCCAGCCATGACCTGGACCGCGCATGTCCTCACCATCCTCCCGGAGATGTTCCCCGGCCCGCTCGGCCATTCGCTGGCCGGCCGCGCCGCCGCGCGCGGCGACTGGCGGCTCGAGGTCTCCGACATCCGTTCCTTCGCGACCGACAGGCATCGCAGCGTCGACGACACGCCCTGCGGCGGCGGCCCGGGCATGGTCATGCGCCCGGACGTCGTCGATGCCGCGCTCGCCGCGGCGCCGTCCGCGCTTCCGGCCTTCTACATGAGCCCGCGCGGTCGCCGCATCGACCAGGCGCTGGTGCGCGAACTGGCCGCCGGCCCGGGCGCGACGCTGCTCTGCGGCCGCTTCGAGGGCGTCGACCAGCGCGTGCTCGACGCGCGCGGCATCGAGGAACTCAGCCTCGGCGACTTCGTGCTCTCCGGCGGCGAGCCGGCCGCGATCGCGCTCGTCGACGCCTGCGTGCGCCTCCTGCCCGGCGTGATGGGCGAGGCGCTCTCCGCGGACGAGGAGAGCTTCGCCGACGGGCTGCTCGAATATCCCCACTACACGCGGCCGGCCGTCTGGGCCGGGCGCTCCGTCCCGGAGGTGCTCGTCTCCGGCCACCACGAGAAGATCCGCGCCTGGCGCCGCGCCGAGGCCGAGCGCCTGACGCGCGAACGCCGGCCGGATCTCTGGACCCACTACGTCGCGCGCGCCGCAAGGGGCGGCCGCGCGGCCTGGAACACGACAGCAGGAAAGGAAACCACTCCATGAACACGCTGCAGAACTTCGAGAAGGAGCAGATCGAGAAGCTCGGCCGCACGGTGCCGGAATTCGGCCCGGGCGACACGCTTCGCGTCAACGTGAAGGTCATCGAGGGCACGCGCGAGCGCGTCCAGGCCTACGAGGGCGTCTGCATCGCGCGCAAGAGCGCGGGCATGTCGTCGAACTTCACCGTGCGCAAGATCTCGTTCGGCGAGGGCGTCGAGCGCGTCTTCCCGCTCTACAGCCCGCGCATCGACTCGATCGAGGTGATCCGCCGCGGCGACGTGCGTCGCGCGAAGCTCTATTACCTGCGCGGTCGCCGCGGCAAGAGCGCGCGCATCGTCGAGAAGGCGAGCACGACGCAGCAGGCCGAGGCATCCGAGCCCGCGAAGGGCTGACGCGGCCGGCGGCCTCCACGCCGCCCGGCACGAGGAGGGTAACGCATGGGTGTCCTGCGCATCTCCGCGGCGCGCGCCGCGATCGCCGCGGCCGGCCTCTGGTCGGCCGCGCTGCCGGCCGCGGCGCAGGTGCCCGGCCAGGGCCAGGCCCCCGCGGTGGTGGTCGCGAGGGCCGAGCTGCGCGACCTCACCCAGCAGCGCGAGTTCGTCGGGCGCGTGCGCGCGCTCGAGCGGGTGGAGCTGCGGGCGCGGATCGAGGGCGTGCTGCGCGAGCGCCGCTTCGTCGAGGGCGCGATGGTCGCCGCCGGCGACCTGCTCTTCGCGATCGAGCCCGACCAGTTCGAGGCGTCGCTCGACCTCGCCCGGTCGGAGGTCGCGAAGGCGGAGGCCACGCTCGCGGACGCGACCTCGCAGCTCCAGCGCGCGCGCGAGCTGTCGCGCAACCAGAACATCGCGCAGTCGACCGTCGACCAGCGCGTCGCCGACGAGGCGCGCGCGCGCGCCCAGCTCCTCGCCGCGAAGGCCTCGCAGCGCCAGGCCGAGCTCGCGCTCGGCTACACGCGCATCGTCGCCCCGATCGCGGGGCGCATCGGCGAGGCGGCGCTGACGCAGGGCAACCTCGTCAACCCGGCCTCCGGCGTGCTGGCGACGATCGTGAGCCTGGACCCCGTCCACGTCGCCTTCCCGGTCTCCGCGCGGGAGCTGCTCGAGGCGCAGCGCAAGGCCGGCGCGAACGGCGCCGCGGGCCTCGTCGTGCGCGTCAGGATGGCCGACGGAAGCCTCTATCCCGAGCCGGGGCGCATCGACTTCGCCGACGTCCAGGCGGATCGCAACACCGACACCGTGCTCGTGCGCGCCAGGCTGCCGAACCCGCGCGCCGAGCTGATCGACGGGCAGACCGTGCGCGTCGTCGTCGAGGGCGAGCGCCCCGAGCGCGCGCTGATGATCCCGCAGGCCTCGCTGCAGCTCGACCAGGCGGGCGCCTTCGTGCTCGTCGTCGACCGCGAGAGCAAGGCGCAGGTCCGGCGCGTGAAGCTCGGCGCCGCGCGCGCGGGCTATGCCGCCGTCCTAGACGGCATCGCGGAGGGAGACCGCGTCGTGGTGCAGGGCATCCAGCGCGTGCGCCCGGGCCAGCCGGTGGTCGCCACCGACGCGCCCCCCGGCCCGCGCGGCTGACGCGCCCCGCGACCCGGCGCGCGCCATGATCTCCGCGATCTTCGTCGACAGGCCGCGGCTGGCCTGCGTCATCTCGATCGTCATCACCATCGCCGGCCTGCTGGCGATGGCGGCGATCCCGGTCGCGCAATTCCCGGACATCGTGCCGCCGCAGGTCAGCGTGACGACGTCCTATCCCGGCGCCGGCGCCGCCGTCGTCGAGGCGACGGTGGCGCAGCCCATCGAGTCCCAGGTCAACGGCGTCGACCGGATGCTCTACATGAAGAGCGTCTCGGGCAACGACGGCAGCTACTCGCTCACGGTCACCTTCGCCGTCGGCTCGAACCCCGACCTCAACGCCGTCAACGTGCTCAACCGCGTGCAGCTGGCCTCGGCCAAGCTGCCCGAGGAGGTCAACCGCGCGGGCATCAACGTCCAGAAGCGGTCCTCCGCGCTGCTGCAGGCGGTCGTCGTGCACTCCCCGGGCGGATCGCGCGACGCCCTCTTCCTGTCCAACTACGCGACGATCAGCGTGATCGACACGCTCGCCCGCGTGCCGGGCGTGGGTTCCGCGAACCTCTTCGGCGCGCTCGAATACGCGCTGCGCGTCTGGGTCCGCGGCGACAGGCTGGTCGCCTACGGCATGACCACCGCGGACCTCGTCGCGGCGATCCGCAGCCAGAACGTGCAGGCCGCGGTCGGCCGCATCGGCGCCCAGCCCATCGGCGACGACCAGCAGTTCCAGCTCTCGATCCAGGCGCAGGGCCGGCTCGTCACCGTCGCCGAGTTCGAGGACATCGTCGTGCGCGCCTCGCCGGACGGCGCGATCGTGCGCCTCAAGGACGTCGCGCGGCTCGAGCTCGGGGCGAGGAACAGCGATTCCTACTCGCGCTACAACGGCAAGCCCGCCGCCACGATCGCGATCTACCAGGCCCCCGGCGCCAACGCGATCGCCACCGCCGCCGCGATCCGCAAGGCGCTGGCCGGGCTCGAGGCGCGCTTCCCCGACGACGTGGCGCAGACCGTCCTCTACGACTCCACGAAGTTCGTCAGCGACACGGTGGCCGAGGTCATCCACACGCTGCTCGAGGCCTTCGTGCTCGTGGTCCTCGTCGTGTTCCTCTTCCTCGGCAGCCTGCGCGCCACGCTCGTGCCGACGATCGCCGTGCCGGTGGCGCTGGTCGGCACGTTCGCGGCCCTGCTGGCGCTGGGCTTCACCGCCAACACGGTCTCGCTCTTCGCGGTCGTGCTCGCCATCGGCATCGTGGTCGACGACGCCATCGTCGTGGTCGAGGCGGTGGAGCACGAACTCGAGCACGACCCGGATGTCTCGGTCGCCGACGCCACCAAGCGCGCCATGGCCAAGATCACCGCGCCGATCCTCGCCATCACGCTCGTGCTGCTCTCGGTCTTCGTGCCGGTGGGCTTCATCCCCGGCATCACCGGCCAGCTCTTCCAGCAATTCGCGGTCGTCGTCTCGGTCTCGATGCTGATCTCGGCGGTCAACGCGCTGTCGCTCTCGTCCGCGCTCTGCGCGCTCGTCCTGCGCCGCGGCCACGGCCGCAACCGGATCATCGGCGGGATCATGCGCGGCATCGACCACGCGCGCGACGGCTACGTCGCCGCGGTGCGGCGGCTGGTGCGCGTCGCCGTGCTGTCGCTGGTCGCCGTGGCGGCGGCGGGCGCGGGCACGGGGATCCTGTTCAGGACGACGCCCGGCGGCTTCCTGCCCGAGGAGGACCAGGGCGCGTTCTTCGTCGAGATCCAGCTGCCCGACGGCGCCTCGGCGAACCGCACGCTCCAGGTCGTGGAGCAGATGGAGAAGGCGGTCGCCGTGCTGCCCGGCGTCAGGCAGGTCGTCGCCGTGCCCGGCTTCAGCTTCTTCAACTCCCTGGCGCTGTCCAACGCGGCCTTCATGATCGTGTCGATGAAGGACTTCGAGGAGCGCCGCGGGGCCGGGGAGAGCGTCTTCGCCGCGACAGACTCGGTGCGCCGCATGGCTGCCGGCGTGCCGGCGGCCAACATCCTTCCGGTCAACCTGCCGCCGATCATGGGCCTCGGCACCGGGTCCGGCTTCGAGTACCAGCTCAACGACCTCTCCGGCGGAAAGGTCGAGGACCACGCGGCGGTCACGCGCGCGATGATGTTCGGCGCGGCCCAGGTCCCCTACCTTCGCGGTGTCTTCTCCACCTTCTCGGCCTCCGCGCCGCAGCTGCGCCTCGACCTCGACCGCGAGAAGCTGCAGGCGCTCGGCATCCAGGTCAGCGACGTCTTCCAGGCGATGCAGGCGATGCTCGGCGGCTACTACGTCAACGACTTCAACCTGTTCGATCGCACCTGGTCGGTGATGCTCCAGGGCGAGGTGGAGGAGCGCGACGAGGTGCCGGACATCTTCCGCATCCACGTGCGCAACCGCTCCGGCGACATGGTGCCGCTGCGCGTGGTCGCCGACGTCGAGGCCGTGCTCGGTCCGCAATACCTCACCCGCTACAACGACCAGCGCAGCGTGACGATGCTGGGCGGGCCGGCACCGGGCTACAGCTCGGGCGTCGCGCTGGCCGCGATGGAGGGCCTGTCCGCGCGAGTGCTGCCCGCGGGCTTCTCCTACGAGTGGACCGGAACGGCGCTGCAGGAGAAGGAGGCCGCGGGCAAGACCGTGGTCGTGCTCGGCCTCGCCGTGCTCTTCGCCTATCTCTTCCTCGTCGCGCTCTACGAGAGCTGGACGATGCCGGTGGCGGTGCTGCTCTCGGTGGCGATCGGCCTCACCGGCGCCCTCGTCGGCATCAACCTCGCCGGGCTCGACAACAACCTCTACGCCCAGATCGGCATCGTCGTGCTGATCGCGCTGGCGGCGAAGAACGCCATCCTCATCGTCGAGTTCGCGATGGAGGAGCGTCGCGCCGGCCGCGAGATCGTCGCCGCCGCGCTCGAGGCGGCGCGGCTGCGCTTCCGCGCCGTTATGATGACGAGCTTCGCCTTCATCCTCGGCCTCGTGCCGCTGGTGATCGCGACGGGGGCCGGCGCGGCCAGCCGCCGCGGCGTCGGCACGGCGGTCTTCGCCGGCATGATCGCGGCGTCGCTGGTGGGCATCTTCGTGATCCCGCCGCTCTACGTCGTCATGCAGCGGCTGCGCGAGCGCGCGCACCGCATGCTCGGCCGCGCCTAGCTGTCGCTGCCATGGAGGCTGCCGGCACGCGCGGGCGTCGCGGCGGCCTTCAGGTCCCGCCTAGGTCGCGTCGCGGCGCCGCGACCTCCTCGCGCAGCGCGGCGATCTGCTCGGCGAGCGGGTCGCAGGGCGTGATCGGCTGCCCGTAGCCGCCGGATCCGCCGCCGCCGGACGCCTCGAGCGGGCGGGCCGGGATGCCGGCCACGGTCGTCTCGGCCTCGACGTCCGCCACTACCACGGCATTCGCGCCGACCTTGGCGCCGCGTCCAACCCGGATCGGTCCCAGCACCTGCGCGCCGGCGCCGATCACGGCGCCGTCGTCGATGTCGGGGTGGCGCTTGCCCGCGCGCGTCGACAGGCCGCCGAGCGTGACGCCGTGATAGATCGTGACGTCGTCGCCGACCGTCGCGGTCTCGCCGATCACGACCCCCATGCCGTGATCGATGAACAGCCGGCGGCCGATGCGCGCGCCGGGATGGATCTCGATCCCGGTTAGCGCGCGGCCGAGATGCGAGACGAAGCGCCCGAGGCCTCGCCAGCCGCGCCGCCACAGCGCATGGGCGAGGCGATGGACGAGCACCGCGTGCAGCCCGGGATAGGAGAACAGCACCTCGCCGCGGCTCGGCTGCGCAGGGTCGCGCGCGCGGATCGCGCGGGCCAGCTCGACGACCTCCCAGCCGGCTGCACGGTCGCGCGCGACGGCCGTGGCGTCGTCGACCTGCCTCATCGCAGCCATGCCGGCACGGGCAGTCCGCGCTCCGCGAGGAACTGGGGATTGAAAAGCTTCGACTGGTAGCGCGCGCCGCCGTCGCACAGGATCGTCACGACCGTGTGGCCTGGCCCGAGCTTGCGCGCGACGCGGATCGCCGAGGCGACGTTGAGTCCGGCCGAGCCGCCGACCGACAGCCCCTCGTGCTGAAGCAGGTCGAAGACCTGCTCGAGCGCCTCGGCGTCGGGGATCTGCTCGGCGTCGTCGATCGGCGCGCCCTCGATGTTGGCGGTGACCCGGCCCTGGCCGATGCCCTCGGTGATCGAGCTGCCGGAACTCTCGAGCCTGCCGGTCTTGATCCAGGAATGGAGCGCAGCCCCCATGGGATCGGCGAGCACGATGCTCACCGCAGGCTTGCGCGCCTTGAGGGCCATCGCCACGCCCGCGAGCGTCCCGCCGCTGCCCACCGCGCAGGTGAAGGCGTCGATGCGTCCGGCGGTCTGCGCCCAGATCTCCGGCCCCGTCGTCCGCGCATGGCCATCGCGGTTGGCGAGGTTGTCGAACTGGTTGGCCCACACCGCGCCGTTGGGCTCGGTGCTGGCGAGCTGCTCGGCGAGGCGACGCGAGACATGGATGTAGTTGTCCGGGTCCTTGTAGGGCCTGGCGGGCACCAGGCGCAGGTCGGCGCCGATCATGCGAAGGAAGTCGAGCTTCTCGCGGCTCTGGTTCTCCGGCACCACGATCACGCTTCGATAGCCGCGCGCGTTCGCGACCAGGGTCAGCCCGATCCCGGTATTGCCCGCCGTGCCCTCGACCACCGTGCCTCCGGGCCGCAGCGCGCCGCGCTCCTCTGCATCGAGGACGATCGCGAGGCCGGCGCGGTCCTTCACCGAGCCGCCGGGATTCATGAACTCGGCCTTGCCGAGGATCTCGCAGCCCGTCGCCGCGGAGGCGCGACGCAGGCGGATCAGCGGCGTGTTGCCGATCGCACCCGTCAACCCCTCGGCGATGCCCGTCGCCGCGCTCGTCGTCGAAGCTTCCATGCGCGACCCCCGGCGTTGCAAGGCTGGAGGCTAATGTGGGCATGGTCGATCCCACGCCAAGAACTGCTGACGCGACCCCTAGGATTTCTGATGCGAGTTCCGGGCCCCTGGCGCTGCGGTCGACGTGGGATCGCGATCGCGGGGCTCAGGGCATGCCGGCGGGCGGCTCGCCGCTGCCGCCCCTGGCCTCGCGCATGATCCATTCGCGGAACAGCGCGACCTTGCGCTGCGCGGCCTTGGCCGGCGGGCAGACGAAGTAATAGGCGAAGGCGAGCGGCTGGCTGACGTCGAGCAGCTGGGCGAGCCGGCCGCTGCGGATGTCGTCGCGGGCGAGCTGGGCCTTGGCCAGCGCCGCGCCGCGGCCGGATATGGCGGCTTCCAGCACCAGGCTCGCCTGGTTGAAGTGGAGGCCGCGCCGCGCATCGATCCCGTCGATGCCCGCGGCCTTCAGCCACATCCCCCAGCTGGGGCAGCTGGCATCCTGCTCCGGGCTGTCGTCGTGCAGGAGCGTCATGCCCTCGAGGAAGGCGCGCGTCAGCCGCGCCTTGCGCCCGCGCAGCAGCGCCGGGCTGCAGACGGGGACGACGCTCTCGCTCAGCATGCGCTCGACGACGAGGCCGGGATACTGGCCGAGGCCGTAGCGGATCGCGCAGTCGACGCCATCGTCGGCGAAGGCGACGAGGTTCATCGAGGCTGTCACGCGCACGTCGATCTCGGGGTGCAGCGCCTGGAAGCCCTCCAGCCGCGGGACCAGCCACTTGGCGGCGAAGGACGGCGCCATCGAGACCGTCAGGATGCCGGTGTCGCCCATCGCCTCGAGGCTTGCCATCGCCTCGCCCATCAGGGCGAAGGCCTCGTGCAGCCGCGGCAGCAGGGCCTGGCCCTCGTCGGTCAGGAGGAGCGCGCGGTTGGAGCGCCGGAACAGGACGCGCCCCAGCTGGTCCTCGAGCAGCTTGACCTGCTGGCTGACCGCCGCGGGGGTGACGAAGAGCTCCTCCGCCGCGCGCGAGAAGCTGAGGTGCCGCGCCGAGGCGACGAAGGCGCGCAGCGCGTTGAGGGGCGGCAGGCGGCCGAGGGGACGGTCCATGCCCCTCTATGTGCCGGCACGGGCCAGGTTGCAATCGCCGCGCCGCGCGGAATTGTGGTCCGCGGGCGCTTTCCCTATTCTCGCGCCGTTTTTCACGGATCCCCGAAGGCCCAAGCCATGAGCAAGCCGCGCACGCTGTTTGACAAGATCTGGGCGAACCACCTCGTCCACACGCAGGACGACGGCACCTGCCTCATCTACATCGACCGCCACCTCGTCCACGAGGTGACCAGCCCGCAGGCCTTCGAGGGGCTGCGCGCGGCCGGCCGCAAGGTCCGCCGCCCGGACCTCACCATCGCCGTCGCCGACCACAACGTGCCGACGACCGACCGGTCGAAGGGCATCGAGGACCCCGAGAGCCGCACCCAGATCGAGACGCTCGAGCAGAACGTGCGCGAGTTCGGCGTGCCCTATTTCGCGATGGACGACGTGCGCCAGGGCATCGTCCACATCATCGGGCCGGAGCAGGGCATGACGCTGCCCGGCATGACGATCGTCTGCGGCGACAGCCATACCTCGACGCATGGCGCCTTCGGCGCGCTCGCCTTCGGCATCGGCACCTCGGAGGTCGAGCACGTGCTCGCCACCCAGACCCTGATCCAGAAGCCGGCGCGGAACATGCGCATCACGGTCGACGGCGAGCTGCCCGCCGGCGTGACCGCGAAGGACCTCGTGCTCGCGATCATCGGGCGCATCGGCACGGCCGGCGGCACCGGCCATGTCATCGAGTACGCGGGCTCGGCGATACGCGGCCTGTCGATGGAAGGCCGCATGACGGTCTGCAACATGTCGATCGAGGCCGGCGCGCGCGCGGGCCTGATCGCGCCGGACGAGACCACCTACGCCTACGTGAAGGGGCGCCCGCACGCGCCGAAGGCCGGGCAGTGGGAGGCCGCGCTCGCCCATTGGCGCACGCTGCCGAGCGACCCCGGCGCGACCTACGACAAGGAAGTCTCGATCGACGCCGCGAGCCTCGTGCCGCACGTCACCTGGGGCACCTCGCCGCAGGACGTCGCGCCCGTCACCGGCCGCGTGCCCGACCCGGCGCAGGAGCCGGACGCCGGCAGGCGCGCCGCCATCGAGCGCGCGCTCGCCTACATGGGCCTGCAGCCGGGTACGCGCATCGCCGACGTGCGCATCGACAAGGTCTTCATCGGCAGTTGCACCAATGGCCGCATCGAGGACCTGCGCGCCGCCGCGCGCATCGCCAGCGGCCGCAAGGTCGCCGCGCATGTCCAGGCGCTGGTCGTGCCGGGATCGGGCCTCGTCAAGGAGCAGGCCGAGCAGGAGGGCCTCGACAAGGTCTTCCGCGCCGCGGGCTTCGAGTGGCGCGAGCCCGGCTGCTCGATGTGCCTCGCCATGAACGCCGACAGGCTGGAGCCCGGCGAGCGCTGCGGCTCGACCTCGAACCGCAACTTCGAGGGCCGCCAGGGCCGCGGCGGGCGCACCCACCTCATGAGCCCGGAGATGGCGGCCGCCTCGGCCATCGCCGGCACCATCGCCGATCCGCGCGCGGCCTGAGCCCGGGAGAAGGACCATGCAGAAGTTCGACAAGCTCACGGGCGTCGCCGCGCCGATGCCGATGATCAACATCGACACCGACATGATCATCCCCAAGCAGCACCTGAAGACGATCAAGCGCACGGGCCTCGGCAAGGCGCTGTTCGACGAGATGCGCTACGAGGCGGACGGCTCGGAGAAGCCGGGCTTCGTGCTCAACCAGCCGGCCTACCGCAAGGCGCAGGTCCTGGTCGTCGGCGCCAATTTCGGCTGCGGGTCGAGCCGCGAGCACGCGCCCTGGGCGCTGCTCGACTTCGGCATACGCTGCGTCATCGCGCCGAGCTTCGCCGACATCTTCCACAGCAACTGCTTCAAGAACGGCATCCTGCCGATCCCGCTGCCGCAGGAGGCCGTCGACAAGCTGATGGACGACGCGCGCAAGGGCGCCAACGCGCAGATCACCATCGACCTCGAGCGGCAGGAGATCATCCGCCCCGACGGCGAGGTGATCGCGTTCCGCATCGACGCCTTCCGCCGCCATTGCCTGCTCAACGGCCTCGACGACATCGGGCTCACGATGCAGAAGGGCGGCGACGTCGAGGGCTACGAGGCGCGCCAGAAGACCACGCAGCCCTGGCTCTCGATGGCCCCGGGCTGAGCCGCCCGCCGGGGCGACGCCACGCGCACAGGACAGGAAACACGGACATGCCCGCGAACAAGACGATGCTCTTCCTCCCCGGCGACGGGATCGGCCCCGAGGCGATGCGCGAGGTCCGCCGCGTCATCGACTGGTTCGACCGCCGCCGCGCGGTGCGCTTCGACATCAAGGAGGGCCTGGTCGGGGGCGCGAGCATCGACGCGAAGGGCACGCCGATCACCGACGAGACCATGGCCGACGCGATGTCGGTCGACGCGGTGCTGTTCGGCGCCGTGGGCGGGCCGAAATGGGACACCGGCGCCTTCGACATGAAGCCGGAGCGCGCGATCCTAAGGCTGCGCAAGGAGATGGGGCTCTACGCCAACCTGCGCCCGGCGACGGTCTTCCCGGAGCTCGCCGAGGCCTCGACGCTGAAGAAGGAGGTCATCGCCGGCCTCGACATCATGATCCTGCGCGAGCTCACGGGCGGCGTCTATTTCGGCGAGCCGCGCGGCATCGAGACCCTGCCCGACGGCACGAGGCGCGGCGTCGACACGCAGGTCTACACGACGCCGGAGATCGAGCGCATCGCGCGCGTCGCCTTCGAGCTCGCGCGCAAGCGCCGCAACAAGGTCTGCTCGGTCGAGAAGGCCAACGTCATGCACACCGGCGTGCTGTGGCGCGAGACCGTCGCGAAGCTGCACAAGCAGTCCTACGCCGACGTCGAGCTGGTCCACATGTACGCAGACAACTGCGCGATGCAGCTCGTGCGCAACCCCAAGCAGTTCGACGTCATCGTCACCGACAACCTCTTCGGCGACATGCTCTCGGACCTCGCCTCGATGCTGACGGGCTCGCTCGGCATGCTGCCCTCGGCCGCGATCGGCGACCCGGACGCCACGGGCCGGCGCAAGGCGCTCTACGAGCCGATCCACGGCTCGGCGCCGGACATCGCCGGCAAGGGCCTCGCCAACCCGCTGGCGACGATGCTGAGCTTCGCGATGCTGCTGCGCTATTCCTTCGACCTGCCGGACGAAGCAGCGCTGATCGAGTCCGCGGCGCGCGACGTGCTCGCCAGGGGCGTCCGCACGGCCGACATCATGCAGGGTGGGTGCACGAAGGTGTCGACGACCGGGATGGGCGACGCCGTTCTCTCCGCGCTCGACCGCCTCGGCGCCTGAGGACCGGCGCGCCGCCTCGCCGCGCGCCTCAGCCGGCGCGGCGGTAGCTCCACACCCACGCGGGCGGCAGGTTGCGCATCACGATGCCGCAGCGCCGCCCCTCGAGGCCGAGCCGTCCGGCGGGCAGCGGCGACAGCAGCGAATACGTGTACTGGAGCAGCCGCCCGTCGGGCGGCATGACGTCCAGCCACGCGTCGATCATGCGCCGCTGAAGGTCCGGCGGCAGGGTCAGCATCGGGATGCCCGACACCATCGTCCCGACATTGCCGGCCGCGCCCTCGGGCAGCAGCGCGCGCAGGGCCGTCGCGTCGCCCTGGACGACGCGCGCGCCGGGCAGCTCGCGGCGAAGGAAGGCGCAGAGGTCCGGGTCGATCTCGACCACGACGAGGCGGTCCGCGGGGATGCCGGAACCGAGCAGCGCGCGCGTGACCGTGCCGGTCCCGGCGCCGAGCTCGACCACCCACTGGTCGGGGCGTCGCGCGACGTTGCGCGCCACGAGCCGGCCGAGCGCGGCCGAGGAAGGCAGCACCGCCCCGACCTTCCCCGGGTTGGCAATCCATCTCCGCAGGAACAGCATTTCTTCGCCGCCGCGCGCATGGCGCGTGGCGTCCTGTCGCATCGCGTTCATCTTTTCGTTTCCCTTGCCGAGCCCAAGCCTCTAACTGGCGCCGGGCTGCGCGACGCCCGGCGTGGCGGCCGCGAGGCTATCGCGCCCCGCCGCGGCGCCGGCGTTGCGTGTGTGTGATAGGTTCGTGAATCGACGGGGTCGGTTCGGGTTCCGCTGCGTTGCGAGGATGGCGATGGGATTTCGGATCGCGGTGGCCGGCGCCACCGGAAACGTGGGGCGGGAGATCGTCCAGGTGCTGGACGAGCGCCGCTTCCCGGTCGACGACCTGGTCGCGCTCGCCTCCGAGCGCTCCGCCGGGACGATGATCAGCTTCGGCGAGCACGACATCCGCGTGCAGGACCTCGCGGGGTTCGACTTCGCGGGCATCGACCTCGTCCTCTCCGCGACCGCCACCGAGGTGGCGACCGAGCACATGCCGCGCGCGGCGAAGGCCGGCGCGGTCGTGGTCGACCACAGCGACGCGTTCCGCATGGAGCCCGACGTGCCGCTGGTCGTGCCGGAGGTGAACGGCGCGGCGCTGGCGCGCTTCGCGAAGCGGCGCATCGTGGCGAGCCCGTCGGCGATGGCGACGATCTGCGCGCTGGCGCTCAAGCCGCTGCACGACCTCGCGGGGCTGCGCCGCGCGGTCGTCACGGCGATGGAGTCGGTCTCCGGCGCGGGCAAGCCGGCGATGGACGAACTCTTCGCCCAGACGCGCGCCGTCTACGTCAACCAGCCGATCGAGCGCGAGGAGTTCCCCAAGCAGATCGCGTTCAACCTGATCCCGCATGTCGACGCGTTCATGCAGGACGGATTCACGCGCGAGGAGTGGCGCCTGCAGGCCGAGGCGCGCAAGCTCCTCGGCCCCGACATCCGCATGGTCGCGACCTGCGTGCGCGCGCCGGTCTTCGTCGGCCACGCGGCGAGCGTGGTCGCGGAGTTCGAGCGCGAGATCGACGAGCAGGCCGCGCGCCGCGCCTGGCGCGGCTGGCTGGGCGGCGAGGCCGTGGGCCTCGTCGACCACCGCGTCGACGAGGGCTACGTCACGCCGGTGGAGGTCGTCGGCGAGGACAAGGTCTATGTCAGCCGCGTGCGCCGCGACCCGACCTCGGCGACCGGCCTCGCCTTCTGGTGCGTCGGCGACAACCTGCGCAAGGGCGCGGCGCTGAACGTCGTGCAGATCGCCGAGCTGCTCGCGCAGGAGCATCTCGGCCGCGGCTGAGCGCGGGCGGCACCGCTGCTCAGCCGCCGCCGCGCGTGGCCTCGAGCGCTAGCCCGGCGAGCGCGGCGACCCCGAATGCGACGATGACGATGCCGGCGACGCGGTTGGCGATCGCGAGCCCGGTGCGCGTGAAGCGCTCGCGAAGCCGGCTGGCGGCGGAAACGAGCAGCGTCCACCAGCAGGTGGCTCCCAGCATCACCCCGCCGACCAGCAGCGCGTCACGCGCATCGACCCGCTGGTCGACCGGGACCGCGAGCGCGACGAAGCTGCCGGCGAAGGAGAACACGGTGATCGGGTTGGCCAGCGTCAGCACGAAGGCGGAGGCGAAGTCGCCCGCGAGGCCGGCGGCATCGCGCCCCTCGCCTGGCGGGGGAGGCGCCGCGCGCAGCGTGCGCCAGCCATAGGCGAGCAGGAAGAGCCCGCCCGCGAGGACGAGGGCGACGCGATGCGTCGCGACGAAGCCGGTCGCGTAGGAGAGGCCCAGCGCGGCCGCCGCGGCGAAGAGCGTGTCCGCCGCGGCCGCGCCGAGGCCCGAGGCCATGCCCGCGCGCCAGCCATGCGCGAGCGCGCGCCGCGCGCAGAGCACGTTGACCGGCCCGACGGGCGCCGCGACCATCATGCCAATCGCGACGCCCTTGGCGAGGACCAGGGCGTCCTCGCCGGTCATGCCGGCAGCGCTCGCGCGGCGTGGCGCGGCTCCGGGGCGACGAGCGCGTCCTGGGCGGCGACCAGCGCGAGCTCGCGCTCGCCGCGCGCGGCGGTGGCGCGCAGCAGCGCGCAGACCGCCGAGGCGGCGTGGCCGAGCGCGTCGGCGACGTCGCGCGTCGCGAGGAAGCGGCCGAGGAAGAGCGCGGCGAAGCTGTCGCCGGTGCCGTTGGCGGGCATGTCGACGCGCGGCGTCTCGACGACATGCAGCCCGCCGTCGTGGAGCGCGAGCGTCGCGATCGCGCCGTCGCCCGCCCGGATGCCCGTGGCGAGCACGGTCGTCGCGCGCGCGCCGCGCAGCCTGCGCGCCGCCACCGCCGCGCTGGCGACGTCGTGGACCGGCAGGCCGGAGAGCCAGGACAGCTCGAAGGCGTTGGGGGTCAGGATGTCGGCGACCGGCACCGCGGCGTCGCGCATGAATTCCGGCACGCCGGGCTTGACGAAGACGCGCCCGTCGTCGCCGATCACCGGGTCAAGCAGCCAGAGCGCGCGCGGGTTGGCAGCGCGAAGGCGGGCGGCCGCGCCGAGCAGCGCCGCGCCCTGCTCCGCCGCGCCAAGGTAGCCGCTGAGCAGCGCATCGCAGGTGGCGAGCCAGCCGCGCGCGTCGAGCGCGGCCACGAGGGCGTCGATCTCGGCCGCTCCGGTCACCTCGCCCGCGAATCCGCCATGCCCGGGGTGGTTGGAGAAGCGCACGGTGTCGATGCGCCAGGCCTCGTGGCCCATGCGCTGCAGGCAGAACTGGGCGGTGGAGTTGCCGACATGGCCGTAGACCACGCCGGACTGGATCGACAGGACGTTCATCGGGGCTCTTCGCGGGGCATGTGCGCAGCGGGACGACCCTAGCGCCTCGCCGCCTGGCGCGATACCGCGCCGCGCCGCTGACAGCGCGTCGTTTCTGCGCTATCGCTAGGCGCATCATGGGCAGGCATCCAGAAATCCGGCCGCGCCGCAGCGCGCTCTACGTCCCCGGCTCCAACGCGCGCGCGCTCGAGAAGGCGCGCGGGCTCGACGCCGACGTGCTGATCTTCGACCTCGAGGATGGGGTCGCCCCGGACCGCAAGGAGGAGGCGCGCGCGCAGGTCCTCGCGGCGCTCGCGCAGGGCGGCTACGCCTCGGAGCTGGTGATCCGCATCAACGACCCGTCCTCGCGGCTGGGGGCCGCCGACCTCAAGGCCGCGGCGCGCTCGGGCTGCCATGCCGTGCTGCTGCCCAAGGCCGAGGGCGCGCAGGAGGTCCGCGACGCGGCGCTGCGCCTCGCCTCGGCCGGCGCGCCCCCGACCCTGGCGCTCTGGGCGATGATCGAGACGCCGATGGGCGTCATGCGCGTCGAGGAGATCGCCTTCTCGAGCCCGCACCTTGCCTGCCTCGTCATGGGGACCTCTGACCTCGCCAAGGACCTGCGCGCGCGACATACCCATGACCGGCTGCCGGTGCTGACCGCGCTGGGCCTGTCGGTGATGGCGGCCCGCGCCGCGGGCCTGGTGATCCTCGACGGCGTGCACCTGGACCTCGACGACGATGGCGGCTTCCTCGCCGCCTGCCGCCAGGGCTCGGAGCTCGGCTTCGACGGAAAGACCCTCATCCATCCGCGCACCATCGCCGGCGCCAATGCCAGCTTCGGCCCGACCGAGGGCGAGGTCGAATGGTCGCGCCGCATCATCGCGGCGCATGCCGCGGCGCTGGCCGAGGGGCGCGGGGTCGCGGTCGTCGACGGCAAGCTGATCGAGAACCTGCATGTCGAGTCGGCGCGGCGCACGGTGGCCATGTCGGAGGCGATCGCCGCGCGCATGGCGCGCCGCGCCACGGCCGGCGATCGCTGAGATTGACGCCTCCGGCGCACGGGTCTAAGTGCATGGTGCGCCGCAACAACCCGGTCCGGCCGGACGAGGCCAGTCCCGGTTGACGGCAGCCGCCGCGCAGCCTGCCTGCCGGCGCAGGTGATAGTCGCTCGAGGGGCCCGGTCCAGCCATGGCGTCAGAGACATCTTCGGCGGCGAAGCGCGCGCGTCCGCTCTCGCCGCACCTGCAGGTCTACAAGCCGCAGATCACCTCGGTGCTGTCGATCAGCCACCGCGCCACGGGCGTGGCGCTCGCCGCGGGCACGCTCCTGCTCGCGGCCTGGATCGTCGCCGCCGCGATGGGCCCGGGCGCCCATGCGCGCGTCGCCGCCTTCGCCGGCAGCTGGCTCGGGCAGCTCATGCTCCTCGGCTGGAGCGTGGCGCTCTTCTACCACCTGCTCAACGGCATCCGGCACCTGTTCTGGGACAGCGGGCGCGGCTTCGACCTCGCCACGATGGAGAAGTCGGGCAAGGCCGTCGTCGCGGGCACCGTCGTCCTGACGGCGCTCGCCTGGCTCGTCGCGAAGGCAGGCTGACCATGGCATCGCTCCGCTCCCCGCTCGGCCGCGCGCGCGGCCTCGGCTCCGCCAAGGACGGCACCCACCACTGGTGGGCACAGCGCGTCACCGCGGTCGCCCTCGTCCCGCTCGTCCTGTGGTTCGTCGCCAGCGCGATCGGGCTCGCCGGCGCGCCGCACGCTGCGGCCGCGAAGTGGATCTCCCAGCCCCTCAACGCGGTGCTGCTCGCCGCGCTGGTGGTCGCCGTCTTCCACCACGCGCAGCTCGGCCTGCAGGTGGTCATCGAGGACTACGTGCATTGCGAGGCGATCAAGGTCGCGTCGCTGCTCGCGGTGAAGGCCGCGTGCTGGCTGCTCGCCGTCGCGTCGCTGCTCTCGATCGTCCGCATCTTCGTCTCCGCCCCCTGACCGCACGCATCGAAGGGTTCGCCCCATGCCCGACGCCTCCTCCCCCGCGAAGGCCGGACCGGCCTACCAGGTCGTCGACCACAGCTACGACGTGGTCGTCGTCGGCGCCGGCGGCGCCGGGCTCCGCGCCACCTTCGGCATGGCGATCTCCGGCCTGAAGACCGCCTGCATCACCAAGGTGTTCCCTACGCGCAGCCACACCGTGGCGGCGCAGGGCGGCATCTCGGCCGCGCTCGGCAACATGGGCGACGACGACTGGCGCTGGCACATGTACGACACCGTCAAGGGCTCCGACTGGCTCGGCGACCAGGACGCGATCGAGTACATGTGCAAGGAGGCGATCCCCGCCATCATCGAGCTCGAGCACTACGGCGTCCCCTTCAGCCGCACGCCCGAGGGCAGGATCTACCAGCGCCCCTTCGGCGGCATGACCACGGGCTACGGCAAGGGCGTGGCCCAGCGCACCTGCGCCGCCGCCGACCGCACCGGCCACGCGATCCTGCACACGCTCTACCAGCAGTCGCTGCGCAACAACGCCGAGTTCTTCGTCGAGTACTTCGCCCTCGACCTGCTGATGGACGACGAGGGCGCGTGCCGCGGCGTGATGGCGTGGAACCTGCTCGACGGCACGCTGCACCGCTTCCGCGCGCACAAGGTCGTGCTCGCCACCGGCGGCTACGGCCGCGCCTACTTCTCCGCGACCTCCGCCCATACCTGCACGGGCGACGGCAACGCCATGGTGCTGCGCGCCGGCCTGCCGCTGCAGGACATGGAGTTCGTGCAGTTCCACCCGACCGGCATCTACGGCGCCGGCTGCCTCATCACCGAGGGCTCGCGCGGCGAGGGCGGCTACCTCACCAACTCGAACGGCGAGCGCTTCATGGAGCGCTACGCGCCGTCGGCGAAGGACCTCGCCTCGCGCGACGTCGTCTCGCGCTCGATGACGGTCGAGATCCGCGAGGGCCGCGGCGTCGGCCCGAACAAGGACCACATCCACCTGCATCTCGAGCACCTGGACCCGAAGCTGCTGCACGAGCGCCTGCCCGGCATCTCGGAGACCGCGCGCATCTTCGCCGGCGTCGACGTCACGAAGGAGCCGATCCCGGTCCTGCCGACCGTGCACTACAACATGGGCGGCATCCCGACGAACTACCACGGCGAGGTCGTCACCAAGCGCAACGGCAGGCTCGAGACCGTGCCGGGCCTGATGGCGATCGGCGAGGCGGCTTGCGTGTCCGTGCACGGCGCCAACCGCCTCGGCTCCAACTCGCTGCTCGACCTCGTGGTCTTCGGCCGCGCCGCCGCCAAGCGCGCCGCGGAGACGACCCGCCCGGGCGAGGCGCACAAGCCGCTGCCGGCCTCCGCCGCCGATCCGGCGCTGGCGCGCTTCGACCGCCTGCGCCACGCGAAGGGCGACGCGCCCACCGCGCGCCTGCGCGCCGACATGCAGCGCGTGATGCAGAACAACTGCGCGGTCTTCCGCACCGCCGACGTGCTGGAGGAGGGCTGCCGCGAGGTCGACGCGATCTTCTCGCGCGGCGAGCGCATCGGCGTCTCCGACCGCTCGCTGGTCTGGAACTCCGACCTCGTCGAGACGCTGGAGTACGACAACCTCATCGCGCAGGCCGTCATCACGCTGCACTCCGCCAGCAACCGCAAGGAGAGCCGCGGCGCACACGCGCGCGAGGACCATCCGGAGCGCGACGACGTCAACTGGATGAAGCACACGCTGGCGTGGATGGATGGCGCCGGGAAGGTCGCGATCGACTACCGCGACGTCGTGCTGACCTCGCTCACCAACGAGGTCCAGGCGTTCCCGCCCAAGGCCCGCGTCTACTGATCCCCCGACCGACGGACACAGGAAAATGGCCGAGTTCACGCTGCCGCAGAATTCCAGGGTCGTCCCGGGCAAGGAGCATCCGCGGGCCGCGGGCGCGACCCGCACCAAGACGTTCAAGGTCTATCGCTGGGACCCCGACACCGGCGCCAACCCGCGCATCGACACCTACCATGTCGACATGGACAGCTGCGCGCCGATGGTCCTGGACGCGCTGATCAAGATCAAGAACGAGATCGACCCGACGCTGACCTTCCGGCGTTCCTGCCGCGAGGGCGTGTGCGGCTCCTGCGCGATGAACATCGCGGGGACCAACACGCTGGCCTGCACGAAGTCGATCGAGGAATGCGGCGACGAGGTCAGGATCTACCCGCTGCCGCACATGCCGGTGGTCAAGGACCTCGTGCCCGACCTGACCGACGCCTACGCGCAGCTGCGCCTCGTCGAGCCCTGGCTCAAGAGCGACTCCGCGCCGCCCGACCGCGAGCGGCTGCAGAGCCCCGAGGAGCGAGCGAAGCTCGACGGCATGTGGGAATGCATCCTGTGCTTCTCCTGCACGACGTCCTGCCCGAGCTACTGGTGGAACGGCGACCGCTACCTCGGGCCCGCCGTGCTGCTGCAGGCCTATCGCTGGATCGCCGACAGCCGCGACGAGGCGACGGGCGAGCGCCTCGACGCGCTCGAGGACCCGTTCCGCCTCTATCGCTGCCACACGATCATGAACTGCACCAAGACCTGCCCGAAGGGCCTCAACCCGGCGAAGGCCATCGCCGAGATCAAGAAGCTGATGGTGGCGCGCCGCTGAGGCGCGCGACCAGCGCCATGGCCGGGCCGCGAATCGTCCTGATCCACGCGCTGCGCGAGTCGGTCGCGCCGGCGATGGCGGCGATGGCCGCGGGCTGGCAGGGCGCGACGGTGGCGAACCTTCTCGACGATTCCCTGTCGGCCGACCTCGCCGCGCGCCATGGCGTGATCGAGGATTCGATCGTCGAGCGCTTCGTGACGCTTGGCCGCTACGCGCGCTCCACGGGCGCGGACGGCATCCTCTTCACCTGCTCGGCCTTCGGCAGCGCCATCGAGGCGGTGAAGGCCGACCTGCGCCTGCCGGTGCTCAAGCCCAACGAGGCGGGGCTCGAGGAGGCGCTGGCGACTGGTCGCCGCATCGCGCTGCTCGCTACGTTCCCGTCGACGATCCCGTCGATGACCCACGAGCTGGAGACGATGGCGCGCGCGCAGGGCATCGTGCCGACCATCATGACCCGCGTCGTCGCCGGCGCGCTCGCCGCGCTCCAGGCGGGCGACGCGGCGCGCCATGACGCCCTTGTCGCGGAGGCCGCGGCCTCCTTCGCCTCGGCCGACGCCGTGCTGCTCGCGCAGTTCTCGATGGCGCGCGCGGCGGCGCTGGTGCCGGCGCTGCCCGGCCGGCGCGTGCTGACGACTCCGGGCAGCGCGGTCGCCAAGCTGCGTCGGCTGGTCGAGGCGGGCTGACGCTTTCCCCGCCGGCGCGTGCCGCGATAGGCTCGCGTGACGTTTTCGTTACGGGAGGAAGGCATGCGTCTCGTCGCTGCCGGCGCGCTCGCGCTGGCGATCTCCTGCGTGGCCGCCCAGCCGGCGCGCGCGCAGTCGCAGCTCACCGTCTACTGCTCGGTCCTCGCCGACTGGTGCCAGCTGATGGCCGTCGAGTTCGAGAAGCGGACCGGCATCCGCACCAACATCTCGCAGAAGGGCTCGGGCGAGACCCTGGCCCAGCTGCGCGCCGAGGCCGCGAACCCGCGCGGCGACGTCTGGTGGGGCGGCACCGGCGACCCGCACCTGCAGGCGGCGGAGCTCGGCCTCACCGAGGCCTATCGCTCGCCCAGCCTCGAGGCGCTGCTGCCCTGGGCGCGGCGCCAGGCGGAGCAGTCGCGGTACCGCACCGTCGGCATCTATGCCGGCGCGCTCGGCATCGCCTTCAACTCCGAGCTGCTCGCGCGCAAGCGCCTGCCCGAGCCGCGCTGCTGGAAGGACCTGCTCGATCCCGCGCTGCGCGACGAGGTGCAGATGTCCAACCCTGCGTCTTCGGGGACGGCCTACACCGCCGTCGCGACCTTCGTGCAGCTCTTCAGCGAGGAGGGCGGCTTCGACTATCTCGGGCGCCTGCACCGCAACGTGAGCCAGTACACGCGCTCCGGCCCGGCGCCGGCGCGCAACACGGCGCGCGGCGAGACGATGTTCGGCATCATGTTCCTGCACGATGCCGTGGCCGAGGCGATCGAGGGCTTCCCGGTGAAGGTGGTCAGCCCCTGCGAGGGCACGGGCTACGAGATCGGCTCGATGTCGATCGTGAAGGGCGCGCGCAACATGGAGGCGGCGAAGCGCTGGTACGAGTTCGCGCTCACGCCCGAGGCGCAGGGCCTGGCCGCGCGCGCCAAGTCCTACCAGACGCCCTCGCACCCCGGCGCCGTGGTGCCGCCGCAGGCGCCCAGGCTCGCGGACATGAAGCTGATCGACTACGACTTCGCCAAGTACGGGTCGTCCGCGGAGCGCAGGCGCCTCATCGAGCGCTGGGAGAAGGACGTCGGCTCGCGGGCGAAGTGAGTCGGCCGAGGGCGGCGCTCAGCGCGTGCCGGCCCCGAGGCCTGCCGGGCACGCGACGCCCGTGCCGCCGATGCCGCAATAGCCCCCGGGGTTCTTGGCGAGGTATTGCTGGTGGTAGGGCTCCGCGTGGAAGAAGGGCGGGGCCTCCAGGATCTCCGTCGTGACCGGCCCGAAGCCATGCGCGCCGAGGGCGGCGGCATATGCGTCGCGCGTCTCGGCGGCGGCCCTGGCCTGCGCCTCGGAGTACGCGTAGATCCCGGAGCGGTACTGGGTCCCCACATCGTTGCCCTGGCGCATGCCCTGGGTCGGGTCGTGGCTCTCCCAGAAGACGCGCAGCAGGTCGCGATAGCCGACCCGCGCGGGATCGAAGGCGACGAGCACGACCTCGTTGTGGCCGGTCATGCCGGAGCAGACCTCCTCGTAGGTCGGGTTGGGCGTATGTCCGGCGGCGTAGCCCACGGCGGTCGAATGCACCCCGGGGACCTGCCAGAACTTGCGCTCCGCCCCCCAGAAGCAGCCCAGCCCGAACATCGCGAGCTCGGTCCCGGCGGGGAAGGGCGGGGCGATGCCAGTGCCGAGCACGGCATGGGAGGGCGGCACGGGCATCTTCGCCGCACGGCCCGGAAGCGCGTCTGCCCGGCGGGGAATCTCGAGCTTCTTCAGCAGCTTGTAGAGCATGGTCGGCTCCTGTCGGCGATCGGCGGGAAGGGAACCCGGGCGCCCTTCTCCGCATTCTAGCGATGCACGCGGCGGCGATGCCATGCGATTGAGGCTGACGCAGCGGCCGCTTTGCTTCATATAGGGTCCCTGTTTATCCACAGGGTGAATGGATCTCGGCCATGGCTGCTGCAAAGCGCGCGTCGAACAAGAAGTCCGCCAAGCCCTCGAAGCCCGCCGCCAAGGCGGCTGTCCCCGCGAAGCCGAAGAAGGCTGCCGCGAAGCCCGCCGCCAAGGCGAAGCCCGCGGCCCCGGCGAAGCAGCCGGCGCCGAAGTCGCCCGCCAAGGCCAAGGTTCCAGCCGCCAAGCCTGCCGCCGCCAAGCCTGCCGCCAAGACTGCTGCCGCCAAGCCGGCCGCGCCCGCTAAGACTGCCCCGGCCTCCAGGGCCGCGACGCCGGCCAGGCCCGCCGCGCCGGCGAAGCAGGCCGCCGCGCCGGCCAAGGCGGCTCCCGCGTCGCCACCGCCCGCCGCGGCCAAGCCGGCCAAGCCTGCGGCCCCGCCGCGCCCGCCCGGCTCGCGCGCCCCCGGCTCCTTCGAGACCAAGGTCCTAACGGCGCTCAAGCGCCATGGCGGCGCCGCCGTCTCCTTCTCTGCCTCGCCGGACCACATCAAGGCGGCGTTCAAGCGCTGCCTGGTCGAGGGCTGGGCCACCGGCACCATCGACAGCGGCAGCATCACGCCGCAGGGCGAGAAGGTCCTGGAGAAGCTCAATCCAGAGATCCGCGCCTTCCCCGCGCCGACGCTGCGCAACCGCCTGAACGACGCGCTGTTCAGGAACCAGGGCAACCGCCCCGCCGCTCCCGCCGCCGCTGCCGCCCCCGCGCCCGACGCGGAGGAGGCCGACGACGAGGAGGAGGACACCGTCCCCGAGGCGGAGGAGGAAGAGGACGAGGCGGTCGGTTCCGACGACCCGGACGTCGAGAAGGCGGCCTGACGGGCTTCCACCGCGCCGCGGCCGCCGACCGGCCCCGGCATCCTTGCCTGCGGTAGAATCATGCCCTCCCAGCCGGAGCGCGCCGCCGTGCCATCCTCCCTGCTGCGCGACGCGGTCGCCGCGGGGCGGGCGCGCCCGGATGCCGCGCAGGAAGCGGTGGCCGTGCGGCTCGACCACGTCGCGGCCGGCCTCGCCTCGAGCCCCGCTGCGGCGGCTGGCGGTGGCGGCTGGCTGTCCAGGCTTGGACTTGGGGGGCGCCGGTCCGCGCCGGCGCCCGTGCCCGCGGGACGACAGGGCCTCTATGTCCAGGGGCCCGTCGGGCGCGGGAAGTCGATGCTGATGGACCTCTTCTTCGCCGCGGCGCCGGTGGCCGCGAAGCGACGGGTGCATTTTCACGCCTTCATGCTCGAGATCCACGACCGCCTGCACCGGCGGCGCCAGGCGCGTGCCGAGTCCGACCCGATCGGGCCGGTCGCCCGCGAGATCGCGGCGCAGGCACGGCTCCTGTGCTTCGACGAGTTCCAGGTCACCAACATCGCCGACGCGATGATCCTCGGCCGGCTCTTCCAGGGCCTGTTCGACGCCGGCGTGACCGTGGTCGCCACCTCGAACACCAGGCTCGGGGACCTCTATGCCGGCGGGCTCCAGCGCGACCGCTTCCTTCCCGCGATCGCGCTGCTGCGCGCGCGGCTGGAGGAAGTGGCGCTGGACGGGCCGGACGACTATCGCCGGGACCGCATCCGGGGGATGGCGGTCTACCACAGCCCGCTCGGGCCGGCCGCCGCCGCCGCCCTGGACCGCGCCTTCGCGGAACTGACGGAGGGAGCCGAGCCCGCGCCGCTCGGGATCGAGGTGCAGGGGCGCGAGGTGGTGCTGCGCGTGGCGGCGCGCGGCGTGGCGCGCGCCAGCTTCCGCGAACTCTGCGAGGCCCCGCTCGGTCCGGCGGATTATCTCGCGATCGCAAGGGCTTGCCATACGCTGGTCCTCGAGGGGATCCCGGTCCTGACGGCCGAGCGCCGCAACGAGGCGCGACGCTTCGTGACCCTGGTCGACGCGCTCTACGAGCACCGCGCCAGGCTCGTCTGCTCGGCCGCCGCGCCACCCGACGCGCTGCACCAGGCGGGCGACCACGCGGGCGAGTTCCGCCGCACCGCCTCGCGGCTCCACGAGATGCAGAGCGCGGACTACCTCGCCTCGCCCCATGCGCCCTGAGCTTGGCTGCCGCGCGAGGCCTGCGGCCGCCGCGTTGACGGCCCGGAAAGGCGCGCCCGGATAGCTTGCGGGGGCTGGCCCGTGGCGCTACAACGCCCGCGCCTTTCGCATCGCAACGCGCGGCGGATCCGTCCTAAGCGCCTTCAAGGGAACGAGGAATTCGGCATGGCTCGGAACAAGATCGCGCTGGTCGGCGCCGGTCAGATCGGCGGCACCCTGGCCCTGCTCGCGGGCATGAAGGAACTCGGCGACGTCGTCCTGCTGGACATCCCCGATGCCGAGGGCGTGGCCAAGGGCAAGGCCCTCGACATCGCCGAGGCCTCGCCGGTCGAGGGCTTCGACGCATCCTGCAAGGGCACCTCGAACTACGCCGACATCGCCGGCGCCGACGTCGTGATCGTCACCGCCGGCGTGCCGCGCAAGCCGGGCATGAGCCGCGACGACCTCATCGGCATCAACACCAAGGTCATGCAGGCGGTCGGCGCGGGCATCAAGGCGCATGCGCCGAACGCCTTCGTAATCGTCATCACCAACCCGCTCGACGCGATGGTCGGCGTGATGAAGGACGTCACCGGCTTCCCCGCGAACCGCGTCGTCGGCATGGCCGGCGTGCTCGACTCCGCGCGCTTCCGCCACTTCCTCGCCGAGGAGTTCAAGGTCTCGGTCGAGGACGTCACCGCCTTCGTGCTCGGCGGCCACGGCGACACGATGGTGCCGCTGGTGCGCTACTCGACCGTCGCGGGCATCCCGCTGCCCGACCTGGTGCGCATGGGCTGGACCACCCAGGAGCGCCTCGACAAGATCGTGCAGCGCACCCGCGACGGCGGCGCCGAGATCGTCAACCTGCTCAAGACCGGCTCGGCCTTCTACGCGCCAGCCTCCTCCGCGATCGCGATGGCGGAGAGCTTCCTGCGCGACAAGAAGCGCCTGCTTCCCTGCGCGGCGTATCTCTCCGGCCAGTACGGCGTGAGCGGCATGTATGTCGGTGTGCCGGTAATCATCGGCGCCGGCGGCGTCGAAAAGATCGTCGAGATCTCGATGACCGACGACGAGAAGAAGATGTTCGACCACTCGGTCAACGCCGTGAAGGGCCTGGTCGACGCAACGAAGAAGCTCATGGGCGGCTGAGCCGCCGGAGGTCACCAGATGAACATCCACGAGTACCAGGCCAAGCAGCTCCTCGCGCGCTACGGCGTGGCCGTGCCGAAGGGCTTCGTCGCCTACACGGTCGAGGAGGCCGAGAAGGCGGCGCAGCAGCTGCCCGGCCCCGTCTGGGTCGTGAAGTCCCAGATCCACGCCGGTGGCCGCGGCGCCGGGCGCTTCTCGGACGACCCGAACGGCAAGGGCGGCGTGCGCGTCGTCAAGTCGCTCGCCGACGTCAGGTCGAGCGCCGCCGCGATGCTCGGCAAGGTGCTCGTGACCAAGCAGACCGGGCCGAAGGGCAAGGAGGTCAAGCGCCTCTACGTCGAGGACGGCTGCGACATCAAGCGCGAGCTCTACCTCTCGATGCTCGTCGACCGCGCGAGCGGCCGCGTCACCGTCGTCGCCTCGACCGAAGGCGGGATGGAGATCGAGGAAGTCGCCGCGAAGCACCCCGAGAAGATCGTCAAGATCGCGATCGACCCGGTCACCGGGCTCCAGGGCCACCATGCGCGCCGCGTCGCCTTCGGCCTCGGCCTGTCGGGCAAGCAGGTGGGCACCGCGGTCAGGTTCCTCGAGGCGATGTACAAGGCCTTCGTGGACCTCGACGCCTCGGTGGTGGAGGTCAACCCGCTGGTCGTGACCGGCACGGGCGACGTGATCGCGCTCGATGCCAAGATGAACTTCGACGACAACGCGCTCTTCCGCCACAAGGACGTCGCCGAGCTGCGCGACACCGACGAGGAAGACCCGATGGAGCTCGAGGCGGGCAAGTACGAGCTCAACTATGTCAAGCTCGATGGCAACATCGGCTGCATGGTCAACGGCGCCGGCCTCGCGATGGCGACGATGGACATCATCAAGCTCTATGGCGGCGAGCCGGCGAACTTCCTCGACGTCGGCGGCGGCGCCACGAAGGAGCGCGTCACGGCGGCCTTCAAGCTGATCCTGTCCGACCCGAACGTCGAGGGCATCCTCGTCAACATATTCGGCGGCATCATGCGCTGCGACGTGATCGCCGAGGGCGTGGTCGCCGCGGCGCGGGAGGTCGCGCTGAACGTGCCGCTGGTCGTGCGCCTCGAGGGCACGAACGTCGAGCTCGGGAAGAAGATCATGAAGCAGTCCGGGCTGCCGATCCTGTCGGGCGACAACCTCGCCGACGCGGCGGAAAAGATCGTCAAGGCCGTGAAGGAGGCCGCATAGCCATGGCCGTCCTCGTCGACAAGAACACCAAGGTGATCTGCCAGGGCTTCACCGGCGCGCAGGGCACCTTCCACTCCGAGCAGGCGATCGCCTACGGCACGCGGATGGTCGGCGGCGTGACGCCCGGGAAGGGCGGGACGAAGCATCTCGACCTCCCGGTCTTCGACACCGTCGCGGCCGCGCGCGAGGCCACCGGCTGCACCGCCTCCGTGATCTACGTGCCGCCGCCCTTCGCGGCGGACGCGATCCTCGAGGCGATCGACGCGGGCATCCCGCTCGTCGTCTGCATCACCGAGGGCATCCCGGTGCTAGACATGGTGCGCGTCAAGCGCGCGCTCGGCGGCTCGGGCACGCGCCTGGTCGGGCCGAACTGCCCGGGCGTCATAACGCCGGGCGAGTGCAAGATCGGCATCATGCCAGGCCATATCCACCAGCGCGGCCGCATCGGGATCGTCTCGCGCTCCGGCACGCTGACCTACGAGGCGGTGGCGCAGACCACCGCGGCGGGCCTCGGCCAGACCACCTGCATCGGCATCGGCGGCGACCCGGTCAACGGGACGAACTTCGTCGATTGCCTGGAGATGTTCGTCGCCGACCCGGAGACGCAGGGCATCATCATGATCGGCGAGATCGGCGGCGACGCCGAGGTCCGGGGCGCCGAGTACCTCAAGGCGTCCGGGACGAGGAAGCCGGTGGTCGGCTTCATCGCCGGCCGCACCGCGCCCCCGGGGCGCCGCATGGGGCATGCGGGCGCCGTGATCTCCGGCGGCAACGACACCGCCGACTTCAAGGTCGAGGCGATGCGCTCGGCCGGGATCCATGTCGCCGACTCCCCGGCGTCGCTCGGCTCGACGATGCTGAAGGCGATGAAGTCCTGAGGCCGCCGCCGCGGCCGCGCCGGGGGAGGCGCGGGCGCGGGCCTAGGGAGGGGAGGGGTACGGGCAGGGCCGCCGCCCGAGCGCAAGGCGGTCTGAATGCCAGGGCCGGCGTCGCGCCGCGCCCGATGTGAACGGTGCCATGAACCAGACCCTCGCGACCTTCCTGTCCGGCGCCAACGGCGCCTACATCGCAGAGATGCACGAGCGCTGGCTCGCCGACCCGCGCTCGGTCGACGCGACCTGGCAGGCGCTGTTCGAGGGCCTTGCCGAGGAGGCCGCCGCCGTCGGCGCGGAGATCCGCGGGCCGTCCTGGTCGCGCGGGCCGCGCGCGGTGGTCGTCGGCGCCGCGGAGCCGGAGCCCGCCGCGAAGCGCGGCGCGAAGGGCGCGGCCGCGCCTTCCGCCGGGAATCCGGGCGCCACGCCCGAGCAGGTGCAGTCCGCGACGCGCGATTCCGTGCGCGCGCTGATGCTCATTCGCGCCTATCGCATCCGCGGCCACTTGGCGGCCAACCTGGACCCGCTCGCGCTCAAGCCGCGCGAGCGCCATCCCGAGCTCGAGCCCGCGAGCTACGGCTTCAGCGAAGCCGACATGGACCGCCGGATCTTCATCGACGGCGTGCTCGGCCTCGACACGCCGACGCTGCGCGAGATCATGCAGGTCCTGCGCCAGACCTATTGCGGCGCGATCGGCGTCGAGTTCATGCACATGTCGGATCCCGAGCAGAAGGCGTGGATCCAGGAGCGCATCGAGTCGATCCGCAACCACACCGAGTTCACGGCCAAGGGCAAGAAGGCGATCCTCGAGCGCCTCACCGCCGCCGAGAAGTTCGAGCAGTTCCTCGACCGGAAGTACACCGGCACCAAGCGCTTCGGGCTCGAGGGCGGCGAGGCGACGATCCCGGCGCTGGAGCAGATCCTCAAGCGCGGCGGCCAGCTGGGCCTGCGCGAGGTCTGCATCGGCATGCCGCATCGCGGACGCCTCAACGTGCTCGCGAACTTCATGTCGAAGCCCTACGCGGCGATCTTCTCCGAGTTCCAGGGCATCCCCGCGAACCCCGAGGACGTCCAGGGCTCCGGCGACGTGAAGTACCACATGGGGACGTCCGCCGATCGCAGCTTCGACGGCCACGTCGTCCACCTCTCGCTGCAGGCGAATCCCTCGCATCTCGAGGCCGTGAACCCGGTCGTGCTCGGCAAGGTGCGCGCGAAGCAGGTGCAGCGCATGCAGGCGAACCCCGCCCTCTCGCGCGAGGACGCGATGGGCGAGGTGATGGCGATCCTGATGCATGGCGACGCGGCCTTCGCGGGCCAGGGCCTCGTCGGGGAGACCCTGATGCTCTCGGAGCTCAAGGGCTACCGCGTCGGCGGCACGATCCACTTCATCGTGAACAACCAGATCGGCTTCACGACGTCGCCGCAGTACTCGCGCTCGTCGCCCTACCCGACCGACGTCGGCAAGATGATCATGTCGCCGATCTTCCACGTGAACGGCGACGACGCGGAGGCCGTGGTCCATGTCGCGCGCATCGCGACCGAGTTCCGCCAGCGCTTCAAGAAGGACGTCATCATCGACATGATGTGCTACCGGCGGCACGGGCATAACGAATCCGACGAGCCGGGCTTCACGCAGCCGCAGATGTACCGCGCCATCGCGAAGCATCCGACGACGCGCGAGATCTACGCGGGCCGCCTCGTCGGCGAGGGCACGCTGACGGCCGAGGAAGCCGACGGCGTCGTCGCCGAGTTCCAGGCGCATCTCGAGACCCAGTTCGAGGCGGCCAAGGGCTACAAGCCGAACAAGGCGGACTGGCTCGAGGGCAAGTGGACGGGCATGGAGGTCGCGTCCGGCGAAGACCGCCGCGGCGACACTGCGGTGTCGCCCGACCTCCTAAGGCTCGTCGGCGACGCGCTGACGCGCGTTCCGGAGAGCCACCGCATCCACCGTACGCTGCGCCGCGTCCTCGACGCGCGGCAGCGCGCGCTGCAGGCCGGGAGCGGCCTCGACTGGGCGACCGCGGAGGCGCTCGCCTTCGGGACGCTGCTCGCCGAGGGTACGCCCGTGCGCCTGTCCGGCCAGGATTCCGGCCGCGGCACCTTCTCGCAGCGCCATTCCGTCCTGGTCGACCAGGAGAGCGAGGAGCGCTACCTGCCGCTCAACCACGTCCGCGACGGCCAGGCGCAGTTCGAGGTGATCGACTCGCCGCTCTCCGAGTTCGGCGTGCTCGGCTTCGACTATGGCTACTCGCTGGCGGAGCCGAACGCGCTCGTCCTCTGGGAAGGGCAGTTTGGCGACTTCGTGAACGGCGCGCAGGTGATGATCGACCAGTTCATCTGCTCGTCGGAGTCGAAGTGGCTCCGCATGTCCGGGCTCGTGATGCTCCTGCCGCATGGCTACGAGGGGCAGGGGCCGGAGCATTCCTCCGCGCGCCCCGAGCGCTTCCTGCAGCTCTCGGCCGAGGACAACTGGCAGGTCGTGAACCTGACGACCCCGGCCAACTACTTCCACGCGCTGCGCCGGCAGGTGCGCCGCCCGTTCCGCAAGCCGCTGGTGGTGATGACGCCCAAGTCGCTGCTACGCCACAAGCTGGCGACGTCCGCGCTCGCCGACATGGGCCCGGGCACGACCTTCCACCGCGTGCTGCCCGAGGCGGGGAAGCTCGCGGCCGAGGGCAAGGTGCGCCGCGTCGTGCTCTGCACGGGCAAGGTCTACTACGACCTGCTCGAGGAGCGGGAGAAGCGCGGCATCGACGACGTCGCGCTGCTGCGCGTCGAGCAGCTCTACCCCTTCCCGTTCCGCACGCTGGAGAAGGAGCTGCAGCGCTACCGCAAGGCGGAGGTCGTGTGGTGCCAGGAGGAGCCCTACAACATGGGCGCATGGCACTTCGTCGACCGCCGCATCGAGCAGGCGCTCTCGGCGCTCGACGTCGCCGCGAAGCGCCCGCGCTATGTCGGGCGCCCGGAGGCCGCGTCGCCGGCCACCGGCCTCTACAAGCGCCACAACCAGGAACAGGCGAGGCTCGTCGACGAGGCCCTGAAGGCCTGACGTCGCGCGACATCTGAAAGGACGAAGGACATGGCGGTCGAGATCAAGGTGCCTACGCTCGGCGAATCGGTGACCGAGGCAACCGTGGCCAAGTGGTTCAAGCAGGCGGGCGAGGCGGTCGCCGCCGACGAGCCGCTGGTCGAGCTCGAGACCGACAAGGTCACGGTCGAGGTGCCCGCGCCGTCGGCCGGCACCATCGCCGAGATCAAGGCCCCCGCCGGCGCAACCGTGAATGTCGGCGCGCTGCTCGGCACGATCGCGCCGGGCGCGGCGCCCGCGAAGGCGGCGGCCAGGCCTGCCGGCGCCGCGAAGCCCGCGCCCGCGCCGGCCCCGGTGCCGCCCGCGGCCGCGAAGGAGCCCGGCCCCGCCGCGCGCAAGATGATGGCGGAGACCGGCGTGGCTCCCGCCAGCGGCTCGGGCAAGGATGGCCGCGTCACCAAGGCCGACGTCATGGCCGCGATCGCCGCGCCCGCGCCGGCCGCCGCGCCGGCCCCGGCGGCGCCGGCCGCGCCGCGCCAGGCTGGCGCCGGCGAGGAGCGGGTGAAGATGACCCGCCTGCGCAAGCGCATCGCCGAGCGCCTCAAGCAGGCGCAGAACACCGCCGCCATGCTCACGACCTTCAACGAGGCGGACATGGGCGCGGTGATGGCGCTGCGCGCGAAGTACAACGAGGCCTTCGAGAAGCGCCACGGCGTGAAGCTCGGCTTCATGTCATTCTTCGTGAAGGCCTGCGTGGCCGCGCTGAAGGAGATCCCGGCGGTCAATGCCGAGATCGACGGCGACGACATCGTCTACAAGAACCGCTACGACATCGGCGTCGCGGTCGGCACCGAGCAGGGCCTGGTCGTGCCGGTCGTGCGCGGCTGCGACGCGATGGGCCTCGCCGAGATCGAGAAGGCGATCGGCGCCTATGGCCGCAAGGCGCGCGACGGCAAGATCGCGCTCGACGACCTGGCCGGCGGCACGTTCACGATCTCCAACGGCGGCATCTACGGCTCGCTGATGTCGACGCCGATCCTGAACCCGCCGCAGTCGGGCATCCTCGGCATGCACAAGATCCAGAACCGCCCGGTGGCGGTCGGCGACCGGATCGAGATCCGACCGATGATGCACCTCGCGCTCTCCTACGATCACCGCATCGTCGACGGCAAGGAGGCGGTGACCTTCCTCGTGCGCATCAAGGACGCGATCGAGGATCCGCAGCGCCTGATGCTCGACATGTGACGGCGGGGCGGCGCCGCGGCGCGCCGCCCGCATTCTCGCGAAAGGTGGAACATGGCTGGTGATTCCTTCGACCTCGTCGTCATCGGCGCCGGGCCCGGCGGCTATGTCTGCGCCATCCGCGCGGCGCAGCTCGGCATGAAGGTGGCCTGCGTCGAGAAGCGCGCCACGCTGGGCGGCACCTGCCTCAACGTGGGCTGCATCCCGTCCAAGGCGCTGCTCCAGGCGTCGGAGAAGTTCCACGAGGCCGGGCACGGGCTCGCGGCCTTCGGCGTCAAGGTCGGCAAGGTCGAGCTCGACCTCGCCGCGATGATGGCGCACAAGGACAAGGTCGTGGACGCCAACGTGAAGGGCGTCGAGTTCCTGTTCCGCAAGAACAAGGTCGAGTGGGTCAAGGGCGCGGCGCGCATCGCCGGGCCGGGCAAGGTCGCGGTCGGCGAGCGCGTGCTCGAGGCCCGCGCCATCGTGATCGCCACGGGCTCCGAGGTCTCGCCGCTGCGCGGCATCGACATCGACGAGAAGAAGATCGTCTCCTCCACCGGCGCGCTCGAGCTCGGCGCGGTGCCGAAGTCGATGGCCGTGATCGGCGGCGGCGTCATCGGCCTCGAGATGGCCTCGGTCTGGCAGCGCCTCGGCGCGAAGGTGGCCGTGGTCGAGTTCCTCGACCGCATCCTGCCGGGCATGGACGGCGAGGTGTCGAAGCAGACGCAGCGCATCCTCGCGCGCCAGGGCATCGAGTTCCGCCTGTCGACGAAGGTGACCGGCGCCGACAAGGGCGGCGCGGGCGTGGCGCTCACCCTCGAGCCGGCCGCCGGCGGCGACAAGTCCGAGCTGAAGGTCGACGTGGTGCTCGTAGCGGTCGGCCGCCGCCCGCATGTCGAGGGCCTCTGCCTGGAGGAGGCCGGCGTCGCGCTCGACGACAAGGGACGCATCGCGACCGACGCGCATTTCCAGACCAGCGCGAAGGGCATCTACGCGATCGGCGACGCCATCGCCGGACCGATGCTCGCGCACAAGGCCGAGGACGAGGGCGTCGCGGTGGCCGAGATCCTCGCGGGCCAGAAGCCGCACGTGAACTACGACGCGATCCCGGGCGTGGTCTACACCTGGCCGGAGGTCGCGGCCGTCGGCGCCACCGAGGAGCAGCTGAAGCAGGCGGGCACGGAGTACCGCGTCGGCAAGTTCCCGTTCACGGCCAATGGCCGCGCGCGCGCGATGAACATGACAGACGGCTTCGTGAAGATCCTCGCCGACAAGGCGACGGATCGCGTGCTTGGCGTCCACATCGTCGGACCGAATGCCGGCGACCTCATCGCCGAGCTCGCGCTGGCGATGGAATTCGGCGCCTCGGCCGAGGACATCGCGCGCACCTGCCACGCGCACCCGACGCTCAACGAGACGGTCAAGGAAGCCGCGCTCGCCGTCGACGGCCGGCCGATCCACATCTGAGCCTCGCGCGCGGCCCCGCGGCCGCGGGTCATAGCGCGACCCAGAAGGCGAGCTTCGTCTTCCCGCCCGGGCGCATCGGCGGCTCGTCCGCCTTGCGCGCGCCGCCATTGCGCTCGATGACGCGCCACGAGGCGTCGTTGTCGGCGTCGCAGGTGATCCGGACGCGGCGCAGGCCCGTGCCCGCTGCGCGGATCTCGTCGAGCATCAGCGCGAGCGCGGCCGTGGCGACGCCGCGCCGCCGCTTCCATGGTGCGACCGAATAGCCGACATGGCCCGAGCAATAGGCCGGCAGCTCCTCCGTCCCCGGCTGGTGGCGGAAATTGATGGAGCCGCAGACCTCGCCGTCGTCCATCCAGCGCACGAAGCCCGGCAGGCGCGGCACGAGCCTGCCGTCGTCCAGCCTGATCCGCCCGCGCGACTGGCGCAGCTTGTCGAGGAAGGCGTCGGGATCGGCGACGATGGCCCGCAGCTGCGCCGCGCTCACGTCCTGCGAGCTGTCCGGCGACCAGCCTCGGGCGAGCGCGCGCGCATAGGCCGGCAGCAGCTCGCGCGACGGCACGCGCAGCGAGACCGGCCGGGGCTCCATCTCAGTACGGCCACTCGATGCCCTCGGCCTCCAGCATGCGCTGGAAGGCCGGGCGGGCGGCAACGAGGTCGGCACAGCGCCTCACCGCCGGCCGGTCCCAGACCGGCCGCGCCATGCCGCGCGACCAGCGCACGAGCATCGCGAGGTAGATGTCCGCGACGCTGAAGGCGTCGCCGGCAAGCCAGGGGCCGCCGGAGACGAGATGCGCCTCGATGCGGTCGAACATGCCGTGGATGCGCTTCTCCGCGCCCGCCTTGAGCATCGGCTCCACCGCCTTGTCGTCGAGGAACCAGTCGGGATGGAACCACTGCAGGAAGCGCTCCTGCGGCGTGTTGGTCAGGTAGACCAGCCATTGCAGGTAGAGCGCGCGCGCGCGCGTCCCGGGCCGCGGCGCGAGCCCGGCCTCGGGATGGCGCTCGGCCAGCAGCATGCAGATCGCCGCCGCCTCGTAGACGGGGGCGCCATCGACGACCAGCGTCGGCACGCGGCCATGCGGGTTGAGCGCGAGGTACTCGGGCCGCTTGTGGCCGCCGGCCTGCATGTCGACGCGCACGAGCTCGAAGGGCGCGCCGGTCTCCTCGAGCGCGGCATGCGGCGCGATGGCCGCGGAACCGGGGGAATAGAACAGCTTGTACATCGATGCCTCCGTCATGGGCGCGCGCCCGCGGCGGCGGGCCGGCCCGTTCTAGCGCGCGCGCATGCGCCCGGTCAGCCCTCGCGCGGTCAATCCGGCTCCTGCGACGATTCGTGCCACGGCACGGCGAAGCGACGGATCGAGGTGATCGCGCCGTAGAAGGCGAAGCCGAGGCAGGCGAGGGCGATGACGGTGGCGAACATGTGCTCGACCATCAGGGCGTTGAGCGTCTTCACCACCAGCGCGCCCAGGCCCTCGTTGCCCCCGAGGTATTCGCCCACGATCGCGCCGGTCACCGCGAGCACGCTCGCCGTCTCGATGCCCGTCAGCATGTAGGGCATGACCGCGGGGACCTCGAGCGAGACGATCCGCTTCCACCATGGCGCGCGGATCACCGCGAAGAGCGCGCGCTGGTCGGGCTGGATCGAGCGCACGCCCAGGATCGTCGCCTTCATGACCGGGAAGAACGAGAGCAGCGCGACCATCGCGATCTTCGACTGCACGCCGAAGCCCAGCCACAGCAGGAAGAGCGGCATCAGCGCGACCTTCGGCGTCACCTGCGAGGCGACGATGAAGGGCGAGACGACGCGCTCGAAGAGGCGCGACTTGCCGATCGCAACGCCGAGCGTGGCGCCGGCCGCGATGGCGATCGCGAAGCCCGTGAGCACCTCGCTGGCCGTGACCAGGATCGCGTCGTGGAAATAGGGCTGGCGCACGAGGTCGAGCAGCGCCCGGCCGATCGCCAGCGGCTCGGGCAGCAGGTAGCGGCTCACCTGGAAGTGCTGGACATAGGCCGTCCACGCCAGGAGGAAGAGCGCGAGGATCGCGGGCGTGGTGACGAGCGCGAGGTTGCGCTCGAGCCAGCCTCGGCCCGCGCGCCCGGGCTTCGTGGCGTCGGTCATTCAACCCTCCCCGAGGTCGAGGCGCAGCCTGTCCACGAGGTCGTGGAAGGCGGGCTCGCGCATCGTCGTGGCGCTGCGCGGCCGCGGATACCCTACCTCGACGATGCGCTGGATGCGGCCGGGATGCGGCGAGAGCACGACGATGCGGTCGGCGAGGAAGGCCGCCTCCGCGATCGAGTGGGTGACCAGCACGATGGTGCGCCGCTCGCGCATCCAGACGTCCTGCAGCATCAGGTTCATCTCGTCGCGCGTCATCGCGTCGAGCGCGCCGAAGGGCTCGTCGAGCAGCAGCACCGACGGGTCCGCCGCCAGCGCGCGGCAGATCGCGACGCGCTGGCGCATGCCGCCGGAGAGCGCGCGGGGAAGATGCTCGGCGAAGGCCTCCAGCCCGACCGATGCGGCGAGCGCCATCGCACGCGCGCGGCGCTCCTCGCGCGGGACGCCGAGCACCTCGAGCGGCAGCGCGATGTTGCGCCACACGCTGCGCCAGGCGAGCAGGTTCGCCTCCTGGAAGACGAAGCCAAGGCTGCCCAGCGCGCCGTCGTCGGCGCGGCCGCGCGCGTCGTAGAGCGGGCGGCCATCGACGAGGACGTCGCCCTCGCTCGGTGGCAGCAGCCCGCCCAGCGCGCGCAGCAGGGTCGACTTGCCGCATCCCGATCGGCCGAGCAGGACGATGAACTCGCCCGGCGCGATCTCGAGGTCGATGCCGCGCAGCGCCTCGGTGCGCGCGCGCCGCGTCGCGTAGGTCTTCGACAAGCCGCGTATCGATATCGTACCGGCGCGCGCGCCCATGGGTCCTGCTCCCTGCCTGTCCGTCGCCCGCGTCAGCGCAGCGTCTCGAAGAACGGGCTGTCGATCACGCCGACATGCACGTAGTCGCCGCGCGCGACCTGCTCGTCCGGTCGCGTCGCGTCGTCGTGGCCATGGCGCAGGACCTGCGCCCAGAGCCTGTCGCCATGCGAGAAATGCCACCATTCGTCGGGATAGTTGACGAAGCCGGCGGCCGCCATCGCCCGCGCGAGCAGCGCGCGGTTCGCGACCTGCGCGGGCAACAGGCCGGGGCAGGCCATGCGCACGCGATCGGCCGCCGTGCCGCGGCTCGAGAAATCCCCGTAGGCGCAGCCCATGTCCAGCTCGCCGCCGCCGCGCAGCAGCGTGACGTCGACCGCCGCGCCGCTCTGGTGCCCGCTCGGCTTGTTCACGGGGTCGGCGACGTCGCGGCGGCAGAGTTCCGCCAGCTCCGTCGGCGGCATGCCGGGGTGGAGCCGCGCGAGCGCCGCGAAGCGACGGTTCCAGGACGCGAATTGCTGCGACTGGGTGCGGAAGGCATCGAGCACGAGCAGGGCCATGCCTTCCGGCAGCCCGGCTGCCGCGCGCTGCAGGCGCGCGTGGACGTCCGCGCGCAGGCGCCGCGACGCCCCTGCCAGCCCGTCCCTGATCGCGAGGCGCGGCCCTGCCTCGATCGCCACCAGCCCGCCCGCCTTGCCGTCTTCCATGCGCGTCCTCCGGGGCGGATGATGGCGCATCCCCGGCCCGGTTTCACCGGTCGCGCGCATCGCCGCGGCGCGGATCGCGCTATGATCGGCCGGTCGCCGGCGAGGGAGGGGATGCCATGCGCGCGCGGATCCGCGGGACCGAGATCTATTTTCGACGTCGAGGGCATGGGCCTGGTGCCGGACGGGGCGCGCATGGTCGAGCGCCCCGTCGCCTTCGTGATCCATGGCGGCCCGGGTGGCGACCACACGGGCTTCAAGCCCGGCCTCGGCCCGCTCGCGGAGCGCATGCAGCTCATCTATTTCGACCATCGCGGGCAGGGGCGCTCGGCGAAGGGCGACCCGGCGACCTACACGCTCGACGAGAACGTCGAGGACATGGAGGCGCTGCGCCAGCATCTCGGCCTCGGCCCGATCGTGAGCATCGGCACCAGCTATGGCGGCATGGTCGCCATGGCGCACGCGGCGCGCTACCCGCGCTCCGTCTCGCACCTCGTCCTCGTCGTCACCGCCGCGCATGCGGGGTTCAACGCGCGCGCGCGCCAGATCGTCGCCGAGCGCGGCACGGCGGAGCAGAAGGAGGTCGCGGCGCAGCTCTGGGCCGGCGCGCTCGACACGCCGGAGAAGCTGCGTCGCTACTACGACGTCATGGGCCCCATGTACTCGCGCAGCCACGATCCCGTCGCGGCGAAGGCGGGGCGCGACCGCGGGATCCTGTCGCCCGATGCCCTCAACCGCGCCTTCGCGCCGGGCGGCTTCCTGCAGAGCTACGACCTGCGCCCCGAGCTCGCGAACATCGTCGCGCCGACCCTCATCCTCGCGGGGCGCCATGACTGGATCTGCCCGCCGGAATTCTCCGAGGAGATCCACCGCCTCGTCCCCGGCTCGGACCTGCGCATCTTCGAGGAGAGCAGCCACTCGATCCGCGCCGACGAGCCGCGCAAGATGATCGACGCGATCGCCGGCTTCGTCGCCTACAAGACACGCTGAGGGGAGCCCCGGCATGCGCATGTTCGTCGCCGCGCTCGGCACCGAGACCAACACCTTCGCCCCGCTTCCCGTCAACCGCGAGGCCTTCGAGCGCGCCTTCTACGCGCGGCCGGGCGAGCATCCGCCGACGCCGACCCTGGTCACCGCCCCGATCGTCGCCGCGCGCGCGCGCGCCGCGCGCGACGGCTTCGAGCTCGTCGAGGGCACGGCCGCCTGGGCCGAGCCCGCGGGGCTGGTGGCGCGCGGCGCCTACGAGTCCCTGCGCGACGAGGTCCTCGGCCAGTTGCGCGCCGCCATGCCGGTCGACATCGCGCTCTTCGGCATGCATGGCGCGATGGTCGCGGACGGCTACGAGGACTGCGAGGGCGACCTGCTTTCCCGCGCGCGCGAGATCGTGGGCCCGAAGGCGATCCTCGGCTGCGAGCACGACCTGCATTGCCACCTGACGCCGCGGCGCGTCGCGGCCTGCGACCTCGTCGTGCTGTTCAAGGAATTCCCGCACACGGACTTCCTCGCCCGCGCCGAGGACCTCATCGACCTCGCGTTGCGCGCCGCGCGCGGCGAGATCAGGCCGCGCATGGCCCTGTTCGACTGCCGTCGGATCGGCGGCGGCTACATGACGAGCCACCCGGCCGGCCGCGCCTTCGTCGATCGCGTCGCGGCCCTCGAGGGCAGGGACGGGATCCTGTCGGTCTCGATCGGCCATGGCTTCCACGCCGCCGACGTGCCGGAGGTCGGCAGCAAGGTGCTGGTGATCGCCGACGGCGACGGGGCGAAGGCAGCGGCGCTCGCCGAGCGCCTCGGGCGCGAGTTCATCGCCATGGGCCGCGCCGGCATCCCGCCGCACGTGAAGCCGGAGGACGTCGTCGCCACGGCGAATTCCCATCCCGGCATGCCCGTGGTCTTCGCCGATCGCTGGGACAATCCCGGCGGCGGCGTGCCGGGCGACGGCGCGATCATGATCGAGACGCTGCTGCGCCATCCCGAGGTTCCCTCGGCGATCGGCGCGCTCTGGGACCCGGTCGCGGTCGAGTTCTGCCGCTCGGCGGGCGCGGGCGGGAACCTGTGGCTGCGCATCGGGGGCAAGTCGACGCCGGTCTCCGGCCGGCCGGTCGACGCGCATGTCGTCGTCCGCGCCTTCGTGCCCGACCTCGTCATCCCGTTCGAGCAGAGCCTCGTCTCGATGGGCGCGGCGGCGGCGGTCTCGATCGGCGACCTCGACGTCGTGCTCGCCAGCAAGCGCACCCAGACCTTCAGCCCCGAGGCCTTCACCGGGCTCGGCATCGACCTCGCGCGCAAGAAGGTCGTGGTCGTGAAGTCCTCGAACCATTTCCACGCGGCGTTCAGGCCGATCGCCGCGGCGATCCACCACCTCGACACGGGCGGGCCGTTCCCGCCCGATCCCACGCGCGTGACCTACCGGCGCGTGCGCCGGCCGGTGGTGCCGCTGGATCCCGAGGACAAGGCCCCCGGCGCGCTTCAGGAATACTCGATGCGCGGGTCGATGTAGGCGTAGAGCACGTCCACGAGCACGTTCATCAGCACGTAGATGACGAGCACGAACAGGATGCAGCCCTGGATCAGCGGGTAGTCGCGCGACCCGATCGCCTGGATCAGCAGCCGCCCGAGGCCCGGGTAGGTGAACACCGCCTCGGTGACGACCGTGCCGCCGATGAAGGTCGCGAGCATCAGCCCGACGACGGTGACGAAGGGCAGCAGCGCGTTGCGCATCACGTGGCGGCCGACCACGTCGCGCTCGCGCAGGCCCTTGGCGCGCGCCGTGCGCACGTAGTCGGCCTTGAGCTCGCCGAGCAGCGAGGCGCGCAGGAACCGCGCGAAGATCCCCGAGACGTAGGTGCCGAGCGTCAGCGCCGGCATCAGCGTGTTGCGGAAGGCCTGCCAGGGCGACTCGAGGAAGGGCACGTAGGCCGAGGCCGAGGGCAGCCAGCGCAGCTCGACCGAGAAGAGCAGGATCAGCAGGATGCCGAGCCAGAAGGTCGGCACGCCGAGCGCCAGCGCGCTCCAGCCGCTGAGCGCGCGGTCGAGCCAGGAGCCCGGCCATATGGCGCTCGCGATCGCCACGGGGATCCCGAGCACGAGCCCGACCACCGTCGCGCAGAGGCCGAGCTGCAGCGTCGCCGGCACGCGCTGCATGATGAGGTGGAGCACCGGGTCGCGCGTGTGCAGCGAGCGGCCGAGGTCGCCCGAAAGCGCGGAGACCAGCCAGGACCAGTACTGGACAAGCACCGGCTGGTCGAGGCCGAGGCGCGCGGTGAGCTCGCGCACCTGCTCGGGCGTCGCGTTCTCGCCGAGGATGCTGGCCACGGGACCGCCCGGCACGGCGTAGATCATCGCCCAGATGCCGAGCGAGGCGACGAGCAGGACGGGCAGCAGCTGCAGCAGCCTGCGGACGACATATCCGGTCACGTGCGTCCCTCCTCGCGTCCCGGCGTTACCGCGACCTCGCGCCTGTCCTCGAGGACGGCGGCCAGCGTGCGGCCGAGCGTGTCGAGCGACAGGATGGTGAGCGTGAGCGCGATGCCCGGCAGCACGGCGTAGGTCGGCGCCTCGTAGAGGAAGGACTTGCCCGTGCGCAGAAGGTCGCCCCAGCTCGGCGTGGGCGGCGGGATGCCGACCCCGAGGAAGGACAGCGCGGCCTCCAGAAGGATCGCGACCGAGGACAGGACCACGACCTGGACGAGGATCGGGCTGAGCGAGTTCGGCAGCACCGTGGTGAACATCGTGTAGCTCGACGAGCCGCCGAGGGCCTCGACCGCGAGCACGAAGTCGCGCTGGCGCAGCGACAGGACCTGGGCGCGGGTGATGCGCGCGAAGCTCGGCACGCCGGTGATGCCGACCGCGACCAGCGCCGCCAGCTGGCTGCGCCCGAGCACGGCGATGAGCGCCATCGCGAAGAGGATGTTGGGCAGCGCGAGCAGCACGTCGACGAACCGCATCAGCACCGCGTCGCGCCAGCCGCCGAAGAAGCCGGCGACGAGGCCGATCGGGATGCCGATCGCGGCGGCGATGGCGACCGCGCCGCCGGCGGTGACGAGGGAGGTGCGCGCGCCGTAGATCACGCGCGCCAGGAGGTCGCGCCCGAGCTCGTCGGCGCCGAACCAGAACTGCGCCGAGGGTGGCTCGAGGCTGGCGGAGAGCTCCTGGTGCAGCGGGTCGAGCGGCAGCACCCAGGGCGCCAGGAAGGCGAGCGCCACGGTCAGGACGAGGAAGAGCGTGCTCGCGAGCGCGCCGGGATGCGCCAGCACGCGGCGCGCGGTCTCGATCCGGCGGCGGGCGCGGCGGCTGGTCATGCGGCGTCCCCGGGCTGGATCGGGTGGTGGCATGCGCCGCGCAGCGCCGAGCCGGGGCGGGGCGCGAAGGCGGGGCGCTCGCGCGCGCAGATCTCGCTGGCGCGGAAGCAGCGCGGGTGGAAGGCGCAGCCCGAGGGCGGGCGCGCCGGGCTCGGTATGTCGCCCTGCAGCACGATGCGCCGGCGCGTGGCGCGCGTCGCCGGGTCGGGTACCGGCACGGCGGAGAGCAGCGAGCGGGTGTAGGGATGCGCCGGGTGGCCGTAGAGCTCGGCCTTCGGGCCCTCCTCGACGATCCGCCCGAGATACATCACCGCCACGCGGTCGGAGATGTGGCGCACGACCGAGAGGTCGTGGGCGACGAAGAGATAGGCGAGCCCGAGCTCGCGCTGCAGGTCCTGCAGGAGGTTGATCACCTGCGCCTGGATCGACACGTCGAGCGCGGCGACCGGCTCGTCGAGGATCAGCAGGCGCGGCTGCAGCGCCAGCGCGCGCGCGATGCCGATGCGCTGGCGCTGGCCGCCGGAGAACTCGCTGGGGAAGCGCTCCATCATCGTGCGCGACAGGCCGACGAGCTCGAAGAGCTCGGCCACGCGCCGCTCGCCGCCCATCTCCTCGAACACGCCGTGGATGCGCAGCGGCTCGGCGACGATGTCGCCGACGCTGCGCACGGGGTTCAGCGACGCGTAGGGGTCCTGGAACACGTACTGCATGTTGCGCCGGACGCGGCGCATCTCGTTGCGGGGCAGGTTGGTGACGTCGCGCCCGTCGAAGGACACGCGCCCCTCGGTCGCGCGCACCAGGCCCATGATGGCGCGGGCCGTCGTGGTCTTGCCGCAGCCGGACTCGCCGACGAGGCCCAGCGTCTCGCCGGCGCGCAGCTCGAGGTCGACGCCATCGACCGCGCGCACGGTGCCGACCTGGCGGCGCAGGATCCCCGCGCGGATCGGGAAATGGACGCGCAGCCCCTCGACGCGCAGGAGCGCCGCCGCCGTCGCCTGGCTGCCGGTCGCGGCCGCCGTCGCGGCGGCGCGCGGCGCCGGCTCCGCGCGGGCGGGCCGCGCCTCGCCGGGGAAATGGCATGCGCTGCCATGGCCCGAGGCGTCGAGCGAGAGCTCGGGCATGCGCGTCGCGCATTCCGGCCTGTCCCTGCCGACCGGGCAGCGGGGATGGAAGGCGCAGCCCGCGGGGATGCTCGCCGGCGCCGGTGGCTGGCCGGAGATCGGGACGAGGCGCTCCTCCGCTCCGTCGATGCGCGGCAGGCTGCGCAGCAGGCCGATCGTGTAGGGATGCCGCGGCCGCGCGAAGATCTCCGCGACCGTGCCGGTCTCGACGATGCGGCCGCCATACATGACGGCCACGCGATGCGCGACCTCCGCGATCACGCCGAGGTCGTGGGTGATGAGGATGACGGCGGCGCCGGTCTCCGCCTGTCGCCGCGCGAGGACGGACAGGACCTGCGCCTGCACGGTGACGTCGAGCGCCGTCGTCGGCTCGTCGGCGATGATCAGCCGCGGCTTGCCGGCCATCGCCATCGCGATGACGACGCGCTGGCGCATGCCGCCGGAGAACTGGTGCGGGAACTGGATCGCGCGCGCCGCAGGGTCGGGGATGTCGACCTCGCGCAGCAGCTCGACCGCGCGGGCCGCCGCCGCGGCGCCCGCGGCGATGCGGCCATGCGCGACCTGCCCCTCGATCACCTGGCGGCCGACCTGCAGCACCGGGTTCAGCGTCGTCGTCGGGTCCTGGAAGATCATGCCGAGGTCGTTGCCGCGCAGGCGCCGCAGCGTCTCGCGGTCGGCGGTGGCGACCTCGACGCCGGCGAGCCGGATCGAGCCCGAGACGCGCGCCGTCGCCGGGAGGAGGCCCGCGACGGCGAGCGAGGTCACGCTCTTGCCGGAGCCTGACTCGCCCACGATCCCGAGCACCTCGTTGGCGTGGACGTCGAAGTCGATGCCGCGCACGGCCGGCACGCGCCGCCCCGACCCGGTGAAGGCGACGTCGAGGCCGCGGACCGAGAGGACCGGCTCAGACATGGCGCGTTCGCTCGGGATGGCCGCGGCCCGCCGCCCGGATGCAGGGGCGGCGGGCGCTGCGGCGGCCAGCCGTCAGCGGAAGCCCATCGTGCGGCAGACCAGGATGTTGTCGATGTCGAGGGTCACGCCGCCGACGTTCTTCGCCGCGACGATCAGCCCGATGTCGAAGCTGTTCGTCGCGACGCCGAACGCGGCCTCGACCAGCACCTTGTTGAGGTTGTCGTAGGCCGCCTTCACCTCCGGCCCCGCGCCGAGCGCGCCGTCGACGCGCTGGATCGCGGCGACGTACTCGGGATGCGGGTGCGGGTTGCCGAGGATCGGGTTGTTGACGATGCGGTAGATCGAGTTCGTGGTCAGGCGGCTCGGGAACTTCTGCACGTTGCCCACGCCGCCGAAGGTCGCCGCGAACTTGCCGGTGAGCAGCGCGTCGACGTACTCGGCGCCCTGCTTCACGTCCAGGTCGACCTGGATGCCGACGCGCGCCAGCGTGCCCTGCACGATCTGCGTGATCGCGACGTTGTCCTGGTTGCCGCCGTCGACGAGGATCTTCCAGTCCTTCATCTCGGCGTCGGACAGGCCCGACTCCTTCAGGAGCGCGCGCGCCTTGTCGAGGTCGAAGGCGTAGCGCGCGTTGTAGGACGGATCGGCCGCGGGGCTCGCGGGCGCCCAGGGCAGCGCGGTGACCTGGCCCATGCCGGCGTAGCCGACGCGCAGGATCGCCGCGCGGTCCATCAGGTGGTTGAAGGCCTGGCGGAACTTCGCGTTGCGGAAGGGGCCGCGCGTCGTGTTGATGCGGAAGACCTGCACCAGCGGGCCGGGGCCCTGGAACACCTGGTAGCCGGCGTTGCGCAGGCGCACCGCGGCGCGCGCGCCGCCGCCGTAGATGACGTCGACCGACCCGGATTCGAGCGCCGCGCTCGCGGCGTCGTTGTCGCTGAACACGGTCATGACGACCTCGCTCGCGACCGGCTCGCCCGCGCGCCAGTGGGACTTGTTGGCGGCCAGCACGATGCGCTGGCCGGGCAGGCGCTCGGCGACCGTGAACGGGCCCGTGCCGCCGGCCTTCGTCTCCACCGTGTCGATCACGGCGGGGTCGATGATCGAGATGAACTGCAGGAGGTCGGTGATCTGGCGCTCCGGCACCGCGGCCTTGAAGTTGAGGCGGATCGTGCGCGGGTCGACGACGGTCCAGTCCTGGACGATCGACATCGTCGGGAAGATGTTCTTGCCCTTCACCGGGTCGGCGCACTTGCGCAGGTTGGTCGCCACGGCCTCGGCGTCGAGCGTCCCGCCGCCATGGAACCTGACGTCGCCGCGCAGCGTCAGCGTGACCGACTTGCTGTCGGCCGCGACCTGCCAGGCGGAGGCGAGGTTCGGGATCGCCTTGCCCTCCGACGTGTACTCGATGAGGCTGTCGTAG
>Ga0169931_10000685_pt1 | contig 56226 bp, 53 predicted proteins | sample Kivu_15m_20L_FD_129675 | JGI IMG/M metagenome (GOLD analysis project Ga0169931, IMG submission 129675) | Freshwater microbial communities from Lake Kivu, Western Province, Rwanda to study Microbial Dark Matter (Phase II) - Kivu_15m_20L... | ecosystem: Environmental > Aquatic > Freshwater > Lake...
AGAAACCTCGCGCCAAATGAAAACCAGAATCAAAATTGTGGAGGACAAATTCCAAAGTTTGGGTATTGATGCCTCCATTACCTTGTTTGACCAAGCTGGCTCATTTGCCAAAAAAATTGTAGATTTCTCTTCCAAAAACAACGCTCAAATGATTGCCACTGCCTATGTTTCTGGTAGTTTAATTCCTGTATTGGATAATTTCCATCAAAGCTTGATTGTGAATGACGCTAAAATTCCGGTGTTGATTATTCAATCACAAGAGGCGAGTTTTTCTTATTACTAATTCAAGTAATTTAACTTACCGCCCCCCTCGCCGCCAACCATCCCGTTGTCCATGCCGCTTGAAAATTAAAACCACCCGTAATTCCGTCGATGTCTAAAACTTCGCCTGCGAAAAACAGGTCGGTTAAGATTTTGCTCTCCATCGTTCTGAAATTGATGTGTTGCAAATCTACTCCGCCAGCAGTCACAAATTCTTCTTTGAAAGTTGTTTTCCCTTCAACTTGATACGCATCCTGGGTTAAGGTAACCACCAAACGGTTAAGTTCTTTATTGCTTAGTTGCTCCCACGATTTTTCGGTATCTACGTTTGATTTTTCAAGCAAATAGCGCCAAAGTCTTGTGGACAATCCCTGAAAAGAAGCTCCGCCAATTTTACGTTTCAACATCTCTTTTTGTGCAGCTGATATTTTATTTCGCACTTCATCTTCATTGGTGATACCCAACCACGAAACGTGACAAATGAATCGGTAGTCTTTGTCGAACAAATCTCTTGCAGCTTTTGCGGAAAGCATCAAAATAGCCGGACCACTCATGCCCCAATGCGTAATCAACAAAGGTCCAAGGCCTTGGTGTTTCAATCTAGGAATTCGAGTCAAAGCATTTGGAGCTACAATTCCCATCAACTCGCGAACTGATTCTGATGGCATATTGAATGTAAACAAAGATGGACATGGCGTAATCATGGGCTGACCCAAATTGACCAACCACTGCATGTGTTCCCATTTTGGTAAGCCACCAATGCACAGAATTACTTTATCAAATTCAAATTGTTCATCTTTTGACGATAATCGCCATGAGGAATCTGCGTTTTGCTTCATTTCTTGGATGTTCAAACCCGTTAAAATGAGCACATCGAGTTGCGCACATGTATTGAGAAAACAATCAATAACTGTTTGAGAATTCTGAGTTTTTGGAAATATGCATCCATCTTCTTGCACCACCAACTCCACGCCTCTAGATTCAAAAAATTCGCGGGTTTCTTTTGAGCCGTGTTCGCGAAATGCTTTAGATAGCAAGCGTTCGCCACGTGGGTAATTTTTGGCAAGTTTTGCAGGGTCGGACTCCACATTGGTTACATTGCAACGCCCGCCACCTGAAACTTTCACCTTTGACAAGAGCTTTTGCGATTTTTCAATAATCGTAACGTTAACTTTTGGATCAAAAAGTTTACAGTGAATGGCTGCATAGAAACCAGCGGCACCGCCTCCAAGAATTGCTATTTTCATACCTCGCTTAAAAGAAACAAAAAACCCGTCCCCATCCCGATAGCTATCGGGATGGGGGACGGGTTTCAAAAGTTATTTGAAATTATAGAAAAGGAATCTCGATGGTAATGTCAACCTGTGATTCTTCTCGCTTTTTCTTTTTCATGATGCCATAATCGGCAGAGTTGATACTGCCTTTGAAAATCAAAACACCTTTTGAAATAGATAAGTTGAATTTTTCTTCACGCTCGATGTCTTTGATTTTGATTAGACCAATAACCAAATAGCCATCTCCTTGTTTGCTAACCGATTTGGTTTTAAAAGAAATAGTCGGGAATTTTTCTGCGTGAAAATAATCGCTAGATTTCAAATGCTTATCGCGCATTTTATTACCTGTATCGATTGTGTTTACATCTACAGTGCCAGAAATATCACTTTGCTCAGGTTTATCTTTGTTGATATTCACAGAAGCTTTCAAACCTGACAGCGAACCAGTTACCTTTTCACCATGAAAGTAAAAACTCACCGTGGCTTTCGTCAAATCCAAATTGAATTTTTGACCAAATGACGTAAAGGCCAGAGTTATCGAAAATAATGCAATCCAGTTTTTCATCTTTTTAAATTTATTCTGCTGCGTCTGCACGTTTTTTATATTCCATTGCTTTTGCTGAATCACCCAATTTACGGTAGATGGTAAATAAATTCATCAAAATATCTTTGTTGCCGGCGTCGCCTTTGATCTCCAAAACTTTCTCCAAAAATGGAGCTGCTTTAGCGAATTCTGCTTTAGCCAAATCTTCAAACTCAGTGAATTTTGGATCACCCAATTTCAATTTGTTTGCTTGTTCAAGATAATCCACAGCTTTATTAAAGTGAATGGAACCCAATGAAATGAATGGTCTTTCATCCTTGGGGTTTAAACTTGCAGCCTTGGTATATGCTGTAACGGCCTCTTCAGTATTACCTAATTTTTGATAAACTGTTCCTACAGCCCAGTAGTAAATACCATTGCTCGGGTCTTTAGCAATCGCTTGATTTAAGCTTGCAATCGCCAATTCATCTTGACCTGTTTTCAAAGCAATTTCTGCCATAGAGATAATGATGTTTACATCTCCAGGGTGTTGTTCAGAAGCCGCAATAATGTACTTCATAGCTTCATCTTGTTTGTCCTGACGCATCAAAGCATCTGCAGCTCGAGCCGAACATATAGCAGGTTCGTAACCCGATTTAGCCGCAGCTTCATAATGCATAAACGCCAAGTCGTATTTCCCGATTTTCTCTGCACACAAACCAGCATTGTGAGATATCAAACCAAAATTATCTTTGGCATTCATACCAATGATATCATACAATCTCAAGGAACCAGCATACATATTGTAAGCCATTTCGAAATCTTTGTTACCATAATAATCTGCCGCCATTGAATTACTCATTTGCGACTGCATAATAACTGCCATTTTGATGTCATCGCGATATTTTTCATCCATCTGATAACACGTTTTCCATGCATCAAGACCGATATTCATAGTAGCTTCATCACCAAAAGCTTTCATTTCGGCATCATCAGACATCATAAAAGCCAAGCCAGTCAATGCCATGTAAATTTTGCCTTTATAAAAGAACATTTTCACATCTTGGGCAGTTTCAGCATTTGCAGCAGCCAAATCGATGTTGTTTTTCGCTGAGAGAATGGCTTTTTTTGCACCTGCCATATTTTTACTTTCCATTGCCTTTTCAAAGGAATTGTAATCCATTGCAGCATTTTGAACATTTTTCTTTTGCGCAAATGTTGCTGTGCTAATCATTAAAGCAAAAGCGGCAAAGAATAACTTCATACCAATTGTTTTCATAGTTTTTAATTTATGTTTTTTAATCTTCTGTGGGTTCGTTTTCAACAACTGTGCCATTTTCATTGTTCTCGTCGGTCTCATCAATTTCTTCATCTTCAGAGCGCGGTACTTTTGCAATGGCTGCAATTGTTTCTTTTCCTTTCAAATTGATCAGTCTCACACCTTGAGCAGCTCTACCCATCACGCGAATTTCATCAACGTGCATGCGAATAATCACCCCATTTTCTGTGATAATCATCAAATCATCTTCATCAGTAACTGATTTTATGGAACAAAGTGGACCAGTTTTATCAGTGATATTAATGGTTTTCACCCCTTTACCACCACGGTTCGTGATGCGGTAAACCGGTTCGCCATCTTCTGGATCGTTCAAATAAGAACGTTTGCCATAACCGTGGTCTGATACCACCAAAATGGTCTCAGTTGATGGATCATTGATGCAAATCATACCCACCACTTCATCTGAATCGGCCATGTTTACACCGCGAACACCTGATGCTGTTCTACCCATTGGACGCACAGTTGATTCATTGAATCGAATTGCACGACCTGATTTCACAGCCAACACAATTTCATTGGTTCCATTGGTCAATTTTGCTTCCAATAGTTCATCGTCTTCACGAATATTGATGGCGTTGATACCGTTGGTACGAGGACGAGAATAGGCTTCAAGCGATGTTTTCTTGATAATACCTTTTTTCGTACACATGATAATGTAATTGTTGTTCACATATTCCGTGTCGCGCAGGTCATTCACATTAATATATGCTTTAACCTTATCATCTTGCTCGATATTCAATAGGTTTTGAATAGCACGACCTTTCGACGTTTTGTTGCCTTCTGGAATTTCATAAACACGCATCCAGAAACATTTTCCTTTTTCTGTGAAAATCAACAAATAATTGTGATTGGTTGCCACAAATAAGTGCTCCAAGAAATCTTTATCTCGCGTTGCAGAACCTCTTGACCCTACTCCACCTCTGTTTTGAACCTTGTATTCAGCCAAATTGGTACGCTTGATGTAGCCCGCGTGAGAAATAGTAACTACCACTTCATCATCGGCTATCAAATCTTCAATGCGCATTTCGCTCGCCGAATATTCGATTAAAGAACGACGCTCGTCACCATATTTATCTTTGACGTATTGCAACTCATCTTTAATGATTTCCATTCTACGCTCCACGCGTGCCAAAATATCTTTCAAATCTTTGATGAGCTCCATCAATTCGGCATATTCCGTGCGCAATTTATCTTGCTCCAGTCCAGTCAATTGACGCAAACGCATCTCAACAATGGCGCGCGATTGCAAGTCTGAAAGAGCAAAGCGTGTCATCAAATTTTCTCTTGCTTCTTCAGGTGAATTAGACGCGCGAATAATCTTGATCACCTCATCAATATTATCTGATGCAATGATTAAGCCTTCTAAAATATGTGCTCTTTCCTCAGCTTTGCGCAATTCATACTGCGTTCTGCGAATCACAACGTCATGTCGGAATTCAACAAAATGACGAATCAAATCTTTGAGATTCAACATCTGAGGTCGACCATCAACCAACGCAATGTTGTTTACAGAGAATGAAGTCTGTAGCTGCGTAAATTTGTAGAGTTTATTTAAAACTACGTTTGGAATAGCGTCTCGACGTAATTCATAAACGATACGCATACCTGTTCTATCCGACTCATCTCTTATGTCAGAAATGCCTTCAATCTTCTTATCGTTGACTAATTCAGCAGTTTTTTTAATCATTTCTGCTTTGTTGACTTGATAAGGAATCTCAGTCACAATAATGGCCTCTCTGCCATCCACTTCCTCAATATTGGCTTTGGCACGAATAACAATTCTTCCGCGCCCTGTTTCGAAAGCATCTTTTACGCCTTCATAACCATATATAATACCTCCCGTAGGAAAATCTGGTGCTTTAACATATTGCATCAAACCCGCGATATCGATATCACGGTTGTCGATGAATGCAATCGTAGCGTCGACAACTTCTGTCAAATTGTGAGGTGCCATATTGGTGGCCATACCTACAGCAATACCAGAAGCGCCATTCACAAGAAGATTAGGAATTTTGGAAGGCAATACAGATGGTTCGGTCAAAGATTCATCAAAATTCGGTCTAAAATCAACCGTTTCTTTGTCTAAATCAGATAACATCTCTTCTGCCACTTTTTTCAAGCGTGCTTCTGTGTATCGCATTGCAGCTGGACTATCGCCATCTACCGAGCCAAAGTTACCTTGACCATCTACCAAAGGATAACGCAATGACCATTCTTGGGCCATACGCACCATGGTATCGTAAACTGAAGAGTCGCCGTGTGGGTGATACTTACCTAAAACTTCACCAACAATACGTGCTGATTTCTTGTGAGGTCGATTCGAATAAACGCCCAAATCCTGCATACCATATAATACACGTCTGTGTACTGGTTTAAACCCATCTCTCACATCGGGCAATGCTCTTGAAACAATAACCGACATCGAATAATCGATGTAGGCTGATTTCATTTCATCTTCAATGTTTATTTGAATGATTTTTTCTCCATCCGCCATATTTGACAATTTAAGTAATAACTAGTGTTAATGTTGTAAAAAAATTAGCTTACGAAATTACAAAGAAGAACTGCGTGGCAAACGCCCGAAATGATTTTTTATAAACAATTCCCAAGCACCAATGTTGAAAAAACTTAAGTGGATTGATATGCTTAGGTATAAAAACAACTATTTTTGTTCCTGCATGTTTTTACACAACAAACGAAACAATTAAATGGAAGCAAAATTTTCACCCCGGGTCAAAGACGTTATCGCATTCAGTAGAGAGGAAGCCTTGAGAATGGGCAATGATTTTATTGGTGTTGAACACCTCATGTTGGGTATGATTCGCGAGGGCGAGGGTTCTGCGATTCAAATCCTAAACAATTTTGGTGTGGACGTGGTAGGTTTGCGCTTGGAGCTTGAAAAAGGATTGCTTAGAAACGTTAAATCCAGCATTTCTAATCCAGCCAATATTCCACTCGTAAAACAAGCAGAAAGAACACTGAAAATCACATACTTAGAAGCAAAACTCTTCAAAAGCTCTGTGATTGGGACTGCCCACCTTTTGCTATCTATTCTCAAAGATGAAAACAATGTGGTTTGCAGATTATTAAACAAGTATGGCATTATTTATGACAATGTAAAAGAAGAATTAAACAACATGTTAGAAGACGGAAAAATACCACGCTCTGAATACCCTACAGGTGGTTCAGGCGAAGAAGAACAAGGCTCTTACGGGGCACAGAAGAAAAGTGGCGCAGGCGATACTAAATCAAAAACTCCTGTCTTGGACAATTTTGGGAGAGATTTGACCAAAATGGCAGAAATGGGTAAATTGGATCCAATCGTTGGTCGTGAAAAAGAAATTGAACGCGTGAGCCAGATTTTATCGCGCAGAAAGAAAAATAATCCGATTTTGATTGGCGAACCAGGTGTTGGAAAATCTGCAATTGCCGAAGGTTTGGCGTTGCGTATTGTTCAGCGCAAAGTTTCTCGTGTTTTATTCAATAAGCGCGTCGTTTCTCTTGATTTAGCGTCCTTGGTGGCTGGCACAAAATACCGCGGACAATTTGAAGAACGCATGAAGGCTGTGATGGCAGAAATTGAAAAATCGCCAGATATCATTCTATTCATCGATGAAATTCATACCATAATTGGTGCCGGTGGTGCTAGCGGTTCTTTAGATGCATCCAATATGTTCAAACCAGCTTTGGCAAGAGGTGAGCTGCAAGCAATTGGTGCAACAACTTTGGATGAATACCGTCAATACATTGAAAAAGATGGCGCTTTAGAACGTCGCTTTCAGAAGGTGATTATTGAACCAACCACAGCCGAAGAAACGATTATTATCTTGAATAATATCAAGGACCGCTATGAGGAACACCACAATGTGACTTATACTCCAGAAGCCATCGAGCTTTGTGTAAAACTTACGGATAGATACATTTCTGACCGTCATCTTCCAGATAAGGCCATTGATGCCTTGGATGAAGTAGGTTCGCGTGTACACCTGACCAATATCGTTGTGCCACAAGAGATTCTTGACATTGAGGCTGATATTGAAAAGATTAAAGACGAAAAAAACAATGTCATCAAATCTCAGCAATATGAAAAAGCTGCTGAGTTGAGAGATACTGAGCGTCAGCTTTTAGAGCGTTTGGATGCAGCCAAAACCAAATGGGAGGAGGATACCAAAAAAGATCGCATCATTGTAACCGTTGAACACGTGGCTGAGGTTGTCTCTATGATGACAGGAATTCCTCTGCAGCGTGTGGCGCAATCAGAAAGCGGCAAATTGGTGGACATGAGCGAAAACCTCCACAAAAAGGTGATTGGTCAAGACGAAGCCGTGTTGAAGGTGGTGCGCGCTATTCAAAGAAATCGAGCTGGATTAAAAGACCCCAACAAGCCGATTGGCTCATTTTTCTTTCTCGGACCCACAGGTGTTGGTAAAACACAGTTGGCAAAAGAATTGTCTAAATATCTTTTTGACACTGAAGATGCACTGATTCGCATTGACATGTCTGAATACATGGAGAAATTCTCAATTTCTAGATTGGTTGGAGCGCCTCCGGGTTATGTAGGCTATGAGGAAGGTGGTCAATTGACAGAAAAAGTGCGTCGCAAGCCCTATTCTATCATCTTATTGGATGAAATTGAAAAAGCGCATCCTGATGTTTTCAATCTCCTACTTCAAGTGTTGGATGATGGACACATGACTGATGGATTAGGCAGAAAAGTGGATTTCAAAAACACCATTTTGATTATGACATCGAATATTGGCGCCCGTCAATTGCAAGACTTTGGAACAGGTGTTGGTTTCGGAACGGCAGCCAAACAAGTTCAAGAAGAAGACGCTCAAAAAGCGGTGATTCAGAATGCTTTGAGAAAAGCTTTTTCTCCAGAATTTTTGAATCGTGTGGATGACATGATTTTGTTCAAATCATTGGGCAGAGACGATATCCACAAAATTATCGATTTGGAATTGAACAAGTTATACGGTCGTATTAACAATTTGGGTTACCAAATTGCCATGTCAGACGATGCCAAGGACTTTATTGTGGAAAAAGGCTACGATGAAAAATTTGGTGCTCGACCGTTGAAAAGAGCCATTCAGAAATACATCGAAGATCCACTCGCAGAAGAAATCATCAAATCCAACTTGTCCGAAGGTGATAGCATTAAAATCTCACTAAACGATGAGCTGAAGGAACTGAAAATTGATATTTCAAAACCCGAAGGAACGAAAACAAAAAGTAAATAATGAAAAAACTCCCGCTGATGTGGGAGTTTTTTTTTTAAATTTGAAATTAGATGATACATGGTTTCTGGGGCATGCATTTTTCATTATCGAAAAACAACGCAAACAAGATAGCCTGACTTGTTTATTCATCTACCTCCTCGACCATCGATACAGCCCCAATGCAAAAACCCCAAACAAGATATTCGGCAACCAGGAAGCCAAGAATGTAGGAAAACCAACATTTATAGCAGCAACAGATGTAACCTGCATCGAAAAAATATAGACAAAAACAAAAGCCAAACCGATGGCCAAATGCACACCTATGCCACCTCGCGATTTTCTACTTGACACTGAAAAACCGATGAGTGTAAGCACAAATGCCGCAAATGGATAACTGGTGCGTTGGTGCATTTTCAATTCATGAGCGGCAACCGCAACCGTACCTTTGGTCCTTTCTCTTGCTATAAATTCTCGAATTTTATTGTAATCCATGGTTTCGACAATATTATCGCGGTAAGCTAAATCTTCAATAACAAAGGAAAATGTTGTGTCAATAGAATCGCCGTGCGTAATCTGATCGTTGAGTTCACCAACGTTTCGAATCAAGTAATTTTCTAAACGCCATTTGTTTTCGCCTTGGTTGTAAGCTCGGGTTGCAGAAACGTACTTCTCTATTCTGCCTTGATCATCACGAAGAGTCATACCAAAAGCTTCCAAAAAGCCATCATCCGAATTGTAGAAACGGAAAAAAATGGTTTCGTTGTCATTCAAATCAGCATAATAATTGCTAACAACCATGCGAATTCTATAGTATTCTTCTTCAAATTCGAGACGCTTTTTATTGGCATCAGGCAACACAAAATGATTCATTACCAATGAAATCAAAACGATGAATGATGTTGCAATCATATAAGGTCTTAGCAAGCGACTTCTGGGCTTACCACTGTTCAACATGGGTATGATTTCAGAGTTCTGAGCCAATTTTGAGGTAAACCAAATCACCGAGATAAACAAAATCAGCGATGAAAACATATTGGCATAGTAGAACACAAAATTCAAATAATAATCCCTGAAAATGGCTGAAATAGGCGCTTTGCGTTCAATAAACTCTTGCAGTCTTTCAGATAAATCGAAAATCACCGAAATCACCATCACAACGAGAATCATAAACACAAAAGTGCTCAAGAACTTGCGGATGATATATCTATCGAGAATTTTGAACATCAGAGTCTGGCAGATAATTTAGGTATCATGATGTCTTTCCAGGCAACAAAATCACCTTGTAAAATGTGTTCACGGGCCTCTGCCATTAACGCCAAATAAAAGGCCAAATTGTGGAGTGTTGCAATTTGAATGGCTAGATTTTCCTTAGCGACCAAGAGGTGACGTAAATAGGCTTTAGAATAAAAAGAATCCACGTAGGAGGTGCCTTCTGGGTCGATAGGTGAGAAATCGGTGGCCCATTTTTTATTTCTGATGTTGATGATGCCATTTCTCGTAAAAAGCATCCCGTGACGGGCATTTCTGGAAGGCATCACACAATCGAACATATCAATACCCAAGGCGATACATTCGAGCAAATTTACTGGAGTTCCAACCCCCATTAAATAGCGCGGTTTGTCGGTAGGGAGAATATCAGTAACCAAATTGGTCATGCTATACAAGTCTTCGTCAGGTTCTCCAACAGACAATCCTCCGATGGCGTTGCCTGAAGCTCCAGCACTGGCGATATATTCAGCCGACATTTTTCTCAATTCAGGATACACACTGCCTTGCACAATAGGGAATAGCGTTTGGTTATAGCCATATTTCCCATCGGTTTGGTTCATTTGTGAAATACATCTATCCAACCACCTGTGGGTCATGTGCATGGAATTTTCAGCATATTTTCTATCGCATGGATACGGCGTGCATTCATCAAAAGCCATAATGATATCTGCTCCAATAACACGCTGAATATCAATGGCTCGCTCTGGGGTAAAAAAATGATAGGTGCCATCAATATGCGATTGAAACTTAACCCCTTCTTCGGTAATTTTTCGTGAATTGGCTAAAGAATAAACTTGATAACCACCACTATCTGTCAATAAAGGCTTATCCCATCCGTTAAATTTATGCAAACCTCCTGCTTGTTCAATTACGTCAAGACCTGGGCGTAAAAACAAATGATAGGTGTTACCGAGAATAATCTGCGCTTTTACATCATCCTTTAATTCATGTTGATGGACACCTTTCACTGTACCTGCTGTGCCAACGGGCATAAAAATGGGCGTTTGAATTGTCCCATGGTCGGTGTAAATCTGTCCTGCTCGTGCTTTGGATTGGGTGTCGGTGGCTTGTAAGTCGAAACGCATAATAAAAACGCAATGTTGATAAAAATATGGCACAAAGATACATCTATTCGCATGAGTGCGGCATCTTTGCATCAAACTTCATTACGTTTCATGACGCTCCAATTTCCTTCATTAGATTTCAGTCCGCTGAGCTTGGTATTCCTACTCTTTTTAGGTTCGAGCGCTTTTGTTTTGCTCTATACCTTGATTTTTTGGTGGCGTTTTGTGTTTTTCAAGTCCAAAAATGAGCTTTCACCCAACTATCCAAGTGTTTCAATCATTATTGCCGCTAGAAATGAGGAGGATAATTTATATAACAATTTAGAACACATTTTAACACAAGACTACCCCACTTTTGAGGTAATTGTAGTGAATCACCAATCCAGCGACGATACGAAGCATATTTTAGGAGCACTTCAAAAACAATATCCACAACTCAAAGTGATTGAAATTGAGCGGAATAAACATCTGAAAATAGGTAAAAAACTGCCCATCACCTTAGGCATTAAAGGTGCAAAATATGGTCATTTGCTATTCACCGATGCAGACTGCAGACCCGCTAGCAATCAATGGATACGTGGCATGGCTCAAAACTTTTCTGATAAGAAAGATATAATTTTAGGTTTTGGACCCTATGCCAAAGGAAAAGGATTATTAAACGCCTTCATCAGATTTGATACGATTCAGATTGCGGTCAACTACTTGTCTTTTGCACTCAATGGGATGGCCTATATGGGCGTAGGCAGAAATATGGCATACAAGAAATCTGTTTTTGAAGCCGTTGGTGGATTCAAATCACATTATGGCATTTCCTCTGGCGATGATGACTTGTTTATCAGAGATGCTGCGAATAGAAAAAACACCACCATTTGTATCCAAGCAGAAACGCACTGCTTTTCTGAAGGCAAGGGAACTTGGGCGGATTGGTTTAAGCAAAAGCAGCGGCACTACTCTACTTCGGGTCATTATAAAGTTATCACCAAGCTACTGTTAGGTATTTTTTCACTTCTGTTGCTGGTGCAGCTCTTTTCCTTTGTTATTTTGTTGCTGCATATTGAATATCTTTTTTGGGTTTTGGTGATTTTTGGTGCCTGTCTCCTTTTACGTTGGATAGCCCAAATAATAAATTTCAATAAGTTGGGAGCAGCTCGGTTATCGGTATTTTATCCTATATTCGAGTATGCTCACATTATAATTACTGCGTTGATGTATTATTCACGAGGATATAGCGATAACAAATGGAGTTGAATTCAAATTTAACAGAAAAAGGTAAAATTGATTTACCCATAGTGGTACGCGCACAATCGGGTGACCAAAGTGCTTTTAATGAGTTGATGAACAAATACAAAAATCCTGTAAAGTTCATGGTGCAGCGCATGATTAGCAATCCGGATGATGTTGAAGACGTTACCATGGACACTTTTGGAAAGGCATTCAGCAACATTACTACCTACGCACCAGACTATGCTTTTAGCACCTGGCTGTTTCGGATTGCCACAAATCGCTGCATTGACCACATCCGCAAAAAACGCATATCAACACTTTCTTTGAGTCACACATACACTTCTGATGATGGAGATTATGAAGGCTTGGATGTAGCATCTTCAACATTGTCACCAGAGGAAGAGACCATAAAAGAGCAAAAAAACATTTTGATGCGTGGTTTTGTACAAAAACTTAAACCCAATTACCGGGTATTGGTTGAAATGCGTTATTTTGAGGAATTGTCGTATGAAGAAATTGCTGAGAAACTTGAACTTCCATTAGGAACAGTAAAAGCTCAATTGTTTAGAGCCCGCGATTTTTTGGCGAATCACATCACCAAAAGCAGCATCTCACTTTAGGAGAACAGACTGCCTAAATCCAGTTTATCTACGTATAAGTCAATCTGATTTTGATTTTCTTGGAGCTCTATCCATCGAATTTGATCGAGTCCTATCAGTATCCAAACTTCAACATAAAACTCATTTACAGCAAACAAGTGAACAAAATACCCATTAAATTCTCTAGACGCCAAATGAATGCCATGGTCTTTGACCCAAGCATATCGAACTGTGTGTTTTAATTTTTTAAATTCTTGAGGTGTCATAATCAGGAAACAAACTGTGGACGCTTATGTTTTGTATCAATAAAGAACTGATTTATACATGATTAATTGTTGTTTCAAAAGTAAAACAACTTTTATTTGATGAAATTGAATTCAGAAATACTTATTTTTATACTTTTGCGCTCCAGTTAATTGAAATATTAGATTCTTTATTCGGAGGAATGGGTGAGTGACTGATCCGTCGGTTGACGGATGGTAAACTGACGTAACTCCCCTATTTAATAAAGATTAAATAGATTTTTGAAATATTATAATGCCATTCGGAGGGATGGGTGAGTGGCTGAAACCACCAGTTTGCTAAACTGACGTACGGGTAACTGTACCGCGGGTTCGAATCCCGCTCTCTCCGCAAATTAATTCGCTTGCAGAAAATTCTGCGTGATGAGAACCAAAGGGTTCGACCCGGAGCGCAGCGAAGAGCACCGACCGATAGGAAGGTAATCCCGCTCTCTCCGCTTTTTTTTGAAGAAAATGTTTGAAGTTATTGAAAAGTTCATACATTTGCACCCGCTAAAACGATAGCGATTTAAATTTTTATTGTAATTCCTCTTTCGGGGTGTAGCGTAGCCCGGTATCGCGCCTGCTTTGGGAGCAGGAGGTCGTAGGTTCGAATCCTGCCACCCCGACTTCAAGGGGATGAGTAAAATCATCCCCTTTTTTATTGTATTTGGTCCCGTAGCTCTCCCGAAAGCTATCGGGAGTATAGGGCAACTGCCAATTTTCGGGTGTTATTTTGGTCCCGTAGCTCAGCTGGATAGAGCAACTGCCTTCTAAGCAGTAGGTCTTTGGTTCGAATCCAAACGGGATCACAAAAAAACCATCAGATTCTTCTGGTGGTTTTTTTATATCCAAAAAATGGTGTCCAACTGGACTCATGAATCCTTATCTTGGCATTGCGAATGATTTAATCAGCAGTTTGCCTATTTTTGTGGGTAACTCAACATTTTCAAATGAAATCATTAGCAGATTTATTACAAATTGAAGTACCTATTATCGTGGCCCCCATGTTTTTGGTTTCCAATGAAGCCATGATTGTTGCAGCCTGCGAATCTGGTGCCACAGCGGCTATTCCAGCATTGAACTACCGCACCACTGACCTGCTCCGCCAAGGGATTCAAAAAATACGCAAGGAAACAGACAAACCGTTTGGGATTAATTTGATTGTGAACAAATCCAATGTGCTTTACAAGGAGCAGTTGCGTATTTGTTGCGAGGAAAAAGTTGCATTTATCATCACCTCTCTTGGTTCGCCAGAAGAAACGATAAAAGAAGCGCATAAAGCTGGAACTTTGGTATTTTGTGATGTGACCGATCTTAAGTATGCACAAAAAGTAGAACAACTCGGAGCAGACGCCATTATTGCAGTTAATAAAAATGCAGGCGGACATGCAGGGAATTTGAGCGCTGATGAATTAATACCTCAACTTATTAAAAACTGTGGCATTCCAGTAATAAGCGCTGGAGGCATTAGCGATGCAAAAGGCATTCGGCAGATTATGAATCTCGGGGCTGCTGGCTTATCCGTTGGTTCGATTTTTATTGCCACGCACGAAGCGCCCGTTTCTCAAGAGTATAAACGAGCCATCGTGGACTACGGTGCTTCTGACATCGTAATGACAACCAAGCTTTCTGGTACCCCATGTACTGTAATCAAAACGCCCTATGTGGAGAAAATCGGAATACAACAAAATTGGCTCGAGCGTTTTCTCAATAAAAACAAACGTTTGAAAAAATGGGCCAAAGCGCTCACTTTTATGCGCGGCATGAAACAACTCCGAAATGCAGCTTTCGGGGCGACATATAAAACCCTGTGGTGCGCTGGACCAAGTATTGAAAATGTGAAAGCCATTCGAAGCATTTCAGAGATTATTCATGAATTGAAACCCGGATTCAGCCATGAGTAACTTGCCTACCCTCAAAAAAATGCAATGGAATCTCTGGCTCTTTGGCTGGGTCAAAATACCGATGATTGCTTTTTGCAGACCAAAAATTGTGACTTGGAATGAAGACACAGTGGTAATCCGAATACGCAAATCACGACGCACCAAAAACCACTTGAAGTCGATCTATTTTGGCGCTTTGATGGTCGGTGCCGATTTAGCCGCAGGACTTCATGCATTCGCGTTTACCGTTTCGGAAAAGAAAAAAATATCTTTGGCTTTCAAGAGTTGTAACGCTCAATTTATCAAGCGACCAGATACCGATGTTTTTTTTGAAGCAAAAGCTGGAGCAATTGTTCGCAAAATGATTGCAGAAAGCGAATCTAAAAAAGAACGCATCAACGCAATGATTCCTGTGAGTATTAAAGATGTGCACGGTGAGGAAGTAGCTCGCGTGGACATGGAATTGTCTTTGCGCGTTGGATAATAGAGCATTTTGTAATCTGCTCTTAGCCCAAAACTTGTAGAAAATCAATATTTCCTACCAACTCACTTTTCTATTGTCGCGAACCACATAGGCTCTTTTCACATCACCAAGCCACTCAACATCTGCGTTTTCTGGAACCTCGATACGCACCACAACTTTCTGACGGCGCAAACAATCTTTTTTTGGATATTCAAAAACCGGATCGATTTGTACGAGATTTGAATCAACCTTTATTTCATGAACAATATTGTCAATGCGGCGGTAAGCTTTCTTTTTCGTAATTCCAGATGCATACTTTTTAGTAACAACATGAAACAAACTGTCATCAGAAGTGGTGAGTTCGATACTTACAAAAGAATTGCGCACCGTTGTTCCATCATGGCTTAAATGCTCCAAATAATCATCACTATCGGGGTAGTCTGAACTATTCGGCAAATGCAATTGCAGCGCAGGTCCTTGAATGCTTTCCACTTAGGTTTCAACATATTCGTAATTGGTAAAATCACGACCGATTTGCACCGAAACAATGCTGAAAAACACCACGCCAACAATCCAAAACGACAGTGCACCCAAAAACACCTTGCCCATGATACGCTGTTTAACATCGAGAAGTAAAACAATTCCAAAAATCCCAAAAAATATCAAGGGCATCAATACAAGGAGCAACAAACCCGACCAGCCCATGAAACTCTGTGTGGGCGTGCTAAAAATAATGGATGACATATGATAGAGTGATACAAAATTTTCGCCATCATCATCTACGAAGAATCCATTACTGGTGAGGCTCAAAACCATGAAAAGTGTGATACCCATAAAAGCGCCAATAGCTAAAAATCCGCCAAATATTTTGGAAAATGCACTGCCCACTTTCTTACCAGATTCTTTGATCTTTTTGATATGTGCTTTTGCTTCAGTACCATGGGCATATTGTTCCACGCGCTCCACAGCATCTTTTACTTCTTGAGAAATGGTATCCAGATTTATGGCCTCTCCACGCATGCGCAAACGGTCGGTGGTCGATTTGGCCTCAGGAGCAGCAATCCACAAAACAATGTAAATGATGAATCCAAAACCTGTAACAAACAAGGCGATAAGAAAAATGATTCGAACAAAAACCACATCCCAACCCAAATAAGCTGCAACCCCAGAACAAACACCCGCGATTACACCATTTTCTGTGTCGCGCATCAATGTTTTTTCAGTTTTTTGCTGATTATAATGAGCTTTGTTTGCGTCATTTTTTGCGTTGGCACTATTTTCATTTGCTTCATCCAAAACATAATCTTTGGGCTCACCCATGGCTTTGATAACAAAATCGACATCTTTCTCCAGCACAACTTCTTGTCGCGAGGACAGACGCTCGGTAAAAATTTCCGCTACCCGGCCTTCAATGTCAGCGTAAACTTCTTCTCCGCCCTCTTCATTGGTGAGTGTTTTTTTAACTGCTTTCAAATAAGCACTTAATCTTTCATATGCCTGCTCTTCTACATTGAATACCAAGCCTGCAATATTGCATGTGATTGTCTTGTTCATATCTTTATTTTAATAGGTTGTTTACAGATTCGGCCAAAATTGACCAAGATAATTTAAGCTCTGTGAGCACTTCTTTTCCTTTTTCGCTAATGGAATAATATTTTCTCGGAGGTCCACTGCTCGACTCTTCCCAGCGATAATCTAAAAGTTCGTCATTCTTTAATCGTGTTAGCAAAGGATACAGCGTGCCCTCTACAACAATGAGCTCTGTATCTTTCAATGCCTCCAAAATTTCTGATGGATAACGTTCTCTTTCTTTTAGAATCGCCAAAATACAAAGCTCCAGAATTCCTTTGCGCATTTGTGCTTTTGTGTTTTCTATGTTCATAATTACTATTTGATTTGGCAAAGATATATCTTTTAAATAGTATTATGCAATACAAAGTACTATAATTTTTTCAATATTTTTTCGAATCGTAACCAAATATTTATTAATCAATTACTTATAAATAATTTAATAAACAAAAAAAGCCCTGAGAAATTCCCAGGGCTCACAGAAAAATTGTAAAATTCCGTTTAGCAGTCCTCGTTTACTGCGCATTGAAAGCGAATTTCTACTTCATCCCAAAGTTTAGAAATACCATCTGCTCCAATGTGTAGGTCATAGCAAAGTTTGTTCAAAGCAGCAACTGCCCCACCTGCACCGAAAATATTCAAATCAAGTTTTGCTGAAAAAGAAAATATCCCGTTTTCATAGGTTTTCTTCCCCATAACATCCTTAGTGATGCCGTTCATCGAAAGCGATAACACCACGTCATCTCCATCTACCGACACAACATATCCTTTCAAAACTGGGGATTCTTTTAAAGCGCCAAAAAAGGTGTTTTTGATTTTTTCATCACGCTCTGGGTTATTGGAATTCAAAGAAGCTACGGGAATCTCAAAGCTCAAACCATTGATTAATTTATCCAAATCATTTAATGTGGTGAGTCCTGTAATTTTCACTTCATCAAAAGTACCTTCTACAGGCGTTTTCTCAGTAAATTTATAAGCAACCCAATTCACTTTAATTGAGCCTTCGTTGATGGTATAATAACATTCTTCGATTTTGGTTTCTTCTATTGCTTCATCTGTGTTGTTCGATGAACAAGAAAACAGGAAAAGCGAAAAGGACAAGGGTAAAAAAATAAATTTTTTCATTTTGATCGTTTATTGAATAACAAATTATAAGACGCTATGTTTAGCAAATACGCGAAAGTGTTTAACTGTAATCATTTTGACTAGGTATATGTCTTAATACACCACCCCTTCAACTTCTGAAGCGTCAATTTTTGCCGAATTAATCGAGGATGAATTGGCCAAGGCATTGCTCATTTTGCAGACACCATCAAATACAGCTCCTTCTTCAATCACTATAGATTGCGTTATGATATTGCCTTGAATACGCGCTGTACTTTTCAAAACCAAGCGTTCTTGAATTTGCAATTCGCCTTCAACAAAACCCTCGATTTCGGCACTTTGACTAATCACATTGCCAACAATTTTACCCGATTCACCGAGCACCAATTTGGCAGCGCAAGAGATATTACCATTTACAACACCGTCAATGCGAATGCTGGTTACAATAGACATATCACCTCGAATTTCTGCGCCATCTACAATGCGGTTGAGCTTGTCTGGTCCATCGGTGATTAGTTTTTCCTTTTGTGTTTTAAATACTGCCATAATTAATAAAAATCTGCGTAAAATTTTAAATACCCGCTCAAATTACCCCCACCGAGCAATTTGACAAAATTCTTGTCTGTAATGATGAAAAAAGTATGCGATTGCAAATGATTCACTGTTCGTTTGGCTTGTTTGAAGGCCTTCAAATACTTTTTAGCATCATTTTCATTTTTAAATGTAATCACGCGCACAATGTCTGTATCTGTACCGATTATTGTAGCATCGGTTTTCAACTTATCATTGCCAAAAAACTCGCTATTGAAATTGGACAAATCCTTTTTAAGCTCGCCCACTTTTTCGTCTTTGTTCGCAACAATAACGAAGAACATTTTATCAGAGGTGTATTCAAATTCTGTGGAATTATCTTCAAAACTAACCTCATCCCATTTGGAGAAACCATTTTTGATGATGTTGATCATGGTTTCTGCGCGTTTGGCTTCTTTTGAACCCGGATACGCCTCAATCACAGCTTCAAAGAAAGGAATCGAGCCATTTTTATCTTCCATCAACGCAGCTTCAGAGAGTGCATAGAGCAACATGTAACCTGAGCGGTAGGCATTTTCTGGGTCATTTTGCACAATGGAACGTGTTCGGCTACGCACAGCAGAATATTGACCATTTCTGAAGCGCTCAATTTGTTTTTCAAAATCTTCCAAATCGAAACGCTCACGTTCTTTTTTCTTCACAAAGAAATTGGGGTCGCGGATATAATTGGCGTAATCCGAATTGGGATATTTACTGGTGATGTAATCCGCGTAAAAGGCTCTTTTTCCGCCATCCACGCCGTCGTATAATCGGTATAATTCGAATGCTGAAAGTAAGATATGTTTGTCCTCAATTTTATAGGTCATGACTTTTTCAAACTGCTGAATAGCCAAATTTCGTTCCAACAACTCTTCATTGTATATTCTTCCGGAGCGGTACAATGCTTCGAGCAATTTTTGGTGTGCCAATTCAATTTCTTCCTCGGTTTGCGGAATATTGCCCCTCAAAGCATCTATTGAGAATTTATCCGTAGGTTTTTCTGGTTCGGTTGCCAGCAAACTGTCTAATTCTTGATCGTCGAAAACCTCCATATTTGAGGTGCTTGGCATTTTATTCGAACGGCGCCAGTCATCCTCCAATTCTCGTTGTCCCCAAATGCGTTTGAAATCTTCAAATCCATCTGCCTTGGTCCGTGGATTATAGAAATACCAACGATTTCCTCCGCCGCCTCCTTGAGCACCTTGCGCATTTTGCTGCATGGCTTCGAGTTCTTGGGCTCTGGCACGTTCACGCTCCAAACGTTCTTTATCGTCTTTTTCCAATTGCTTTTTAACGTTCTCTAAATATGATTCTTGTTCAGCGGGCGACATGGCAGCGATTCTCAATAAACTATCTTGCAATTCAGCCATTTCTATGGCCTCAACCAAATCGCGTAACTTATTGGCCTTGCGCACCACAGCGTCTCTGTTTTTGTAATTCTGAGGAGCCACTCTAGCACAACTATCGTAGTACTTTTGCGCTTTCACATAATCTCTTTGGGTCATTTTCAGATCGGCCATTCGTTCATACGACTGACCTTTTTGCTTTGGATTTTTAATGGAATAATAAACCGATTTAGAATAATAATCCATGGCCTTGATAAAGTCATTATCATTCTGTGAAATATTGCCCAGCGCATAATAAATTTGGTCGCGGTACTCCATGTTTTTGGCATCATTCGCCATTTTAATCAAATCTGCAACCAAGCGCTCCTTATCAGCACCCGTTGATGCAATCGCTCTTTGCAAACGCGCTGTAAAATGCAAAACGAAAGGCGCTTTCTTTTTTAAGGTCGATGAATAATTGGAAACTCCTAAAGGATTTTGTCCATTCTTCACGGCCAATTGCGCTAAGATAAAGTGCATGCGTGCTGCTTCTTCAGGCTTTTTGATATTGGCTACAACAATTTCCATAAAACGTTGTGCATCCTCATATTTCTTTCTGATAATCGCCAAATCAGCTTTTACCTTATAATATTCATAAACAAAATCTTCAGGAGGAACAGCTACAGGCTTCTCTTTTGTTTTTTTGGATTTTTTCTTTTTCTTTGATTTTTTACCCTTTTTTGCTGCCTTTTTTTCTTCAATATTTTTTTGATAATTTTCTGCATCGCGCTCTAATTCTCGCAAGATGGCATCTGCTTTCACATAATCCATTTCTTTGATAAAACATTTCGCTTTCCATAAACGCGCTGTGTATTTGGTGGGTTTATCATTGAAGAATTTTTCAACATAGCTAAATGATTCCAATGCTCCTGGATAATCGGCTTTATAATATTTGGCATACCCCGTAGTCAACCAAGCTTGATCTATCCATTTGTTGAATTCCTCCTTTTTCACAGTGCGATTGAAAGCTGGCATGCTATGTTTGGCGATCACCTTCATGCATTTTGCCACAGCGGTATCCATAATCGGAATCATCGCCACCTGATTTTCCTCTGTTGGAAGCGGCTCTATCGGCAAAATTTCGTCATAATCGTCTATGTGAATCAGTCGATAAGCACGCATAGAGTTCTTAATCAACTCATTGGCATTATACAAGCCATTGTATTTGGTGGTCGTTTGATGATACACGCGGTTCATGGCGGCATTTTTTTCGGTGGTACAAGATTGAACCAACACCACGGTAACCCAAGCAAAAACAAACGAAATTCTCAATATTCTCTTCATAGATATACAATCAACGTACTCAAAACGTATGCAGGGCAAAATTAGTATTTTTTATCTAAGAAAATTAAGCATTTTCTCGGAGTATAGATTCTGATGAACACGTGGCTCGTTTTTTACGCGCAAATCAACATTACCTAACGAAAGTCATGCGATATGATTGAATTCATGCAAAATACTCATTTTTTTGGTCCGTACATTGACACAACTTTGCAGGGTAATTATTAAGCACCACAAAATGAACAGAATTCTTGTACCAACAAATTTTTTCAAATTTTGCATTGGAAGCTTCCAAAACTGCGGCTGAAATTGCAAGAAAAAACAACGCAGAACTTGTGTTCCTTCATGTAGTGGCACTGCCCTCTTATGAAACCGGCGTGCTGCCTTACCAAGATGCGCAAAACATTGCTGAGAATTTATTTATCTTAAAATTGGTAAGAAAAAACTTTGAAAAACTCTTTGCTTCCGATTTTTTGAAGGGATTAAAAGTGGTTGAAGCCATTAGCTACAGTGCCGTTTACGATTCAATTACAGAAAACACCGACAAGCATGGTATCGATTTGATTGTGATGGGTACACATGGCACATCTGGATACATCAATGATTATTTCATAGGCAGCAACACCGACAAGGTGATTCGCAAGTCCTCTGTGCCTGTGATGGCTGTGAAAACATTTCAAGGAGGCTCATTCAATAAAATTCTTTTCGCGGGCGATTTTTCAGATTCTTTGGAACACAATTTCCAAGCAATAAAAGCATTTGCTGAGTCCTATCAGGCCGAGTTACTCTTGTTGCATGTCGTTACCAAAGGTGATTTCTATTACACTGCACCTATGATGCACCGCATTGATGACTTTGCAAAGAAAAACGATTTAAAGAATTACAGTTGTCACGTTTTTAACGCAGAGTCTGTTCAACAAGGCATCAATGAATTTGCCCAATTACACCATGTCGACTTGATTTCAACCATCACCTCAGGCAGAAGTGGATTATCGCGCCTGCTGAATGGTTCGGTAACGTAAGATGTTGTGCATCAAGTTGATTTGCCTGTACTGACTGTTATAGGATAGTTTTTTTTCATAGTAACGTGAAAGAAGTCGGCTGAAAGGTCGGCTTTTTTTTTAAGGAAACATCAAAAATTAAGGCAAGAGCAAGGAACTATCCCCAAAACTGAGGAAGCGATAATCGTTTTCAAGTGCTTCCCTGTAAACATTTTGCCATTGATCACCAATCAAAGCGGAAATCAACAAAAGCAAAGTCGAGCCCGGTTGATGAAAATTGGTGATAATTCCTCGGCAAACACGAAAGGTATAACCAGGAACAATGTATATGGATGTTCTGCCTTGTATGCTCTCCAAATGATTGGCTTCCATATAGTCCAAAACCGCTTGCATTGCCTCATGTATGGGAATTCCAACCTCTTGCGTGTAGGGGAAATATTGCGGAATAACAAATGCTGTCAATCGTTTTTGTAGCAAGCCCACACCGAACCAATATAAGCTTTCCAAACTTCTCATACTCGTGGTTCCGACAGGAATAATGGGTCCATTTTGCTTCAAAATATGTTCAACATTCAGCTTGGTAAAGAATACTTTCTCGGCATGCATTTCGTGATCCAAAGCGTTTTCAGCAGTAACAGGCTTGAATGTGCTGGCACCCACATGGAGCGTTATGAATTCTGTGCGCACTGATTTCGTCAAAAGTTGTTTAATAACACGGTCCGTAAAATGTAGACCTGCCGTTGGAGCGGCAACTGAACCATCATTTAGAGCATAAACCGTTTGATAAACTTCTTTGTCTTTTTGAGTGGATTCACGTTTGATGTAAGGTGGAATTGGCATCTTGCCGATATCAGAAAGAAGTTCGGCAAAAACTCGAGCATCTGACCAAGAAATCCGAACCTGATTTTGTTCTCTATTGGCCCATGAAAACTCAATATCTTGCATGACAATAACTTCCCCTTCTTTCCATCGTTTTTTATTACCTACCATGCACTCCCAAGTCACTGAGCCTTGCGCACCCATCGTCAACAAAACATCTTGTGATGGCATAATTGGTTCAAGAATAAGTACTTCAATAGCAGCTCCTGAATCTTTGGTCAAAAACAATCGGGCCTGAATCACACGGGTTTGGTTGAATACCAACATGGCATTTTCTGGCAATAAATCGGGAATATCAGAAAAAGTATGATGACTTATAGCTCCATTTTCATACTTCAACAATTTGGAAGAATCGCGCGGTTCCAAAGGATGTAAGGCGATTTTCTCTTCAGGAAGATTGTATTGATAATTTTCGATGTTGATTTTTTCAGGAAGCATATAAAGCGAATGATGTGGAAATTTTGGCACAAAGATAATTCACAACTGAATTGATGAGATATCGGGTTGGAATATCAGAAACCAACGCGCTTATATTCCATGTGTTCGTCATCCATCACCAGTATCATGGTTTGTTCATCAACCCAAAGCACCGGTATCAATTTTGAAACGCCATCTACAGAAATTTGCAACTGACTAGTTTGTTCATCTAAAAACCAAATTCCCGCTCCCACAACTACTTTAGATTCTAATGTCTGCCAAGTGTTCAGCTTACAATTAAAGATGATGCTAATGTGTCCATCCATTAAATAAACTTTTTTGTCTGTTTGGTTGGTAACTTTAACCAATTGCCATTCACCGCAAATCCCATCCCCATAAATTCGGTTTTCGACGCTCATGCTCCAGCTGCTCGGAATAAACAAAATAAGGAATATGAATAAGTTCATTACAATCCGATTTTAGAATTTTTAAGATCTTGAAAAATCAAAAGTTAATGTGCCAAACCCTTCACCCGAGATGCTTTCCGATTGGCCACAACAATGCCCGCGCAAATAACCACAAGGGATGCAATTTGGAATTCAGTAAACCATTCACCATCAAAAACACCGATAAACATAGACACCACGGGCATCGCAAAAGTGACCATAGACGCGAAAACCGTTGTGGATCGCGCAATCAAAATGGCGTAGAGATACATGCCCAATACCGTTCCCAAAAGAGACAGAGCCAAAATGTAAATGATGCTGTTCCAAGCCTCGGGGTTGCTTGAGAAAACAGACCAAGTGTCAAAATAAAAGAAACTGATCCAAGCTGGAATTGAAATCATCAAGAAAGCAAAGGAGGCAATGTGCAAAGGCTTTAAATCATGAAGCCGAAACTTAATGGTATTCAAGCTGATGCCGTAACAAAACGTGGCAAAAATCACAGCAAAAACATGTATCATACCACCGTTAAACTGCGCATCGCCTACGTAGCCACTCATCAACATCACGACGCCAATATTTCCCAAAACCAAACCTACAACTTGTCGAGAAGTCAATTTATCCTTAAAAATGAAATAGGCTATCAACACAGAAAAAAGTGGCGTAGCGGAATTCAACATGCCCACATAGGCCGAAATCAAACCTGTTTGCGCAAAAGTGAATAAGAAAGCCGGAATGAAATTTCCAAAAATGCCCACAGTCATAACGCCCGTCAATCGACGCCAATTTTTGAGTTTTCGAATGTTGTAAATCGCCACAGGAAACAAGGCGATACTTGCAATTACTACCCGCAAAGAGGCCACCTGATGACTTGTGAAAACTGGATTTCCTTCCCAATCAAACATGCCATGTTTCATGAAAAAGAACGAACTCCCCCAAATCAAAGAGAGCACAATAAAGATGAGGACTTCTAGCCAGCCAATTTTCACGGCGCGAATGTAAGGGCTTTGATGAGATAATTCTGCTATTTTTACGGCGAAATATTGAAGTCATGTATAAAATCTTATTTGTTCTAATCACCTTTAGCCAACTCTCTTTGGCGCAAAATGCTGATTCACTTTTTATCCGTAAAATTTTCGACGAAGCCTTATCCAATGGACGTTGTTATCCAGATTTGCGCAGTTTATGCAAAGATATTGGCGCACGTTTGGCTGGTTCTGCACAAGCCGATATGGCGGTGTATTGGGGGGAACAAAGACTGCGCGCTTACGGTTTCGATTCGGTTTATTTACAACCCATTATGGTTCCTCATTGGGAGCGTGGCAATCGTGAAGTGGCTTGGATAAAGTTTGAAGACGGTAGTTTGCGGAAAATTCCAGTAACGGCTTTGGGTGGCTCTATTGGCACCAATGGCATTATTGAAGCGGAAATTGCTTATTTCAATACCTTGGATGATTTGAAAAAAGCCCCACGCAGCGCCGTTGAAGGCAAAATCGTGTTCATCAATCAACCGATGAACGAAAAAGAAATCGTGACCTTCCGCGCTTATGGTGGCTGCTATGCCATCAGAAATAGTGGTGCCGTTGAAGGCGCTCGCTTGGGTGCCGTGGCTGTGGTGATACGCTCCATTAATTTATCGCACGACGATCACCCGCATACGGGAGGCATGACCTATGAAGATGGTGTCATGAAAATTCCATCGGCAGCCATTTCAACCAACGATGCTGAGTTCATCAAGGCCAATTATAAAAAACAAAAACTGAGCATTTTATTAGACATGAATTGCCAAATGCTTGAACCCAAGCCTTCTCACAATGTGATTGGTGAAATCCGAGGAGGCAAATTCCCGAATAGAATTATTACCGTTGGCGGACATTTGGATTCCTGGGATATTGGCGAAGGTGCTCACGACGATGGCGCGGGCATTGTGCATTCCATTGAAGCCTTGCGCTTGTTGAAAGTGTTGGGCTACCGTCCTAATTTCACCTTGCGCGTTGTGCTTTTTATGAACGAAGAAAACGGCAACATGGGCGGCATGACTTATGCTTCTTGGGTGAAAGAGCGCGGCGAAGAACACATTGTGGCCATTGAAAGCGATCGCGGTGGATTTTCGCCCAGAGGTTTTGATGTGGACGGCAACAGCCAGCATTTGAGTTTTTTAAGAAGTTTTGCGCATTTGTTTAAACCTTATGAATTGCATCATTTTGAAAAAGGCTTTGGTGGAGTAGACATCATGCCGTTAAAGCAACAATTTCCTGGCATTGCCTTGTTTGGATTTGTGCCTGATTCGCAGCGCTATTTTGATTTTCACCACGCCGAAACGGATGTATTTGAGGCCGTTAACAAACGTGAATTGGAGTTGGGCGCGGCATCTATCGCCTCTTTAATTTATTTGATTGATAAGTATTATGAAGAAGCCCCACAGCTTAAACCGGCAAAATCAGGTAAGAGAAGATAATCATGCTCAAAAAAGAAGAACTTCGCGAAATACGCACTGAATTTTGGTCGGAATTTGATGCCTTCAACAAGAAAAAAAGGACGGTTGCCAATCGGAAAATTTCATGGGCGCAGTATAAATCGGGCATCAAAAACATCTATTTCCGTTTGGATTTTGACTCGAATGAAGCCTATTTCGCAATAGATTTACAAATGCGTGACCCAGAAATCCGCGAGCTTGTTTGGGAACAATTCATGGAAACCGAAAATTTACTCCTCACGCATATCGGTCCAGAAATGGAAAAATTGCCCAATCACAGCACCAAAGAAGGTCTGCAAATTCACCGCCTGCAATGGACAATTCGCGATGTGAGCATTATGAACAAAGATGATTACCCAAAAGCAATCCGCTTTCTTTCAGAAAAGATTCAAGGCTTGGATGCGTTTTGGTATGAGTTTTCGGATTTGTTTGTGGCGCTGTGTAGGTAGGGTTGGAGAAGAGAATTAAAATAATTGGTGAAAATCAGGAATAGTCGTTATTAACGGTTGGTCTTAGTATAACGGTTAAGCCTAATGTAACGGTGAGGTCTAAAATGCTGATGCCCTCTGGCAAACAACAAAAATCACTAATCCTCTTTTCTTGGTCTGGCGACTTTCTCTGATTTTACTGGCAAACTTTTCTTTGTTTGCTTTCTGGTCACTGGAGTTTTTTCCATCTGCTTTTTGGGTGTTTCTACTTTTGTTGAGTCATCAAAATAAACCATCCCGCAGTATAAAACGGGTGTCGTTTTCGTTGTTCTATTGTCGTCTGTGGTTGCCAAGCGGAGTGTTTGAGAAAATGAGAATTTCGCAAAGAATAGCGATGCGGTCATCAGGGTTAAAATTTGGATTTTCATGGTTTCTGAATTTAATCGTTGGTTGGTATTTTCTAAAATCATGCCAGAATAAAAACGATTTTGGCTAATTTTATTGTTTATATTTGTTCATGTTTATGAAAAGTTTCATCGGATTGTGCATGTTTTTTCTTGTTGCTTCGTGTGCCGTACAATCAGACGACCCTTTGTCGAGTTATCCCTCAACCACCACAAAAATCAACCTGAGTTATTCATTTCTGGATAGTTTGCCAGCGTCTATTGGTTCGTTTTATGAATTGCAAACCTTGAGATTGTTCCGCAATAAGTTCGAATACCTGCCTGAAAGCATCGGCAATCTGAAGAAATTGGAAAAACTCATCGCCAGTGGCAACAATTTAAAATCCATCCCGCATACCATTGGACAATTGCCCGAGCTGAAAGAACTATCGCTGCAATACAACAATCTCACTGAACTTCCGAAAGAAATTGGTCAGCTCAAAAAATTGGAAACCCTGCGCTTAAACAACAACCAACTCACCTCTCTGCCGCGAGAAATTGGTGAATTGGAAAATCTAAAATACCTATTCATTGGCTACAACAGAATCACCGAACTACCAGAGGAAATAGGCAATCTGAAGAATTTGATCATCTTTGATGTTGGACAAAACTTACTCACTTCACTACCCGCTTCGTTGGCCAATATGGAACGCTTGACGGAACTTCATCTTGTTCGCTCGGGCACTACCTTAGACGTGCCCGAATCACTTTGCGATTTGAGAAGTTTAGAATACGTAACCGTTTCCGCTTCAGTTTTTGTGCCCAATTGCTGGTTAACTAGAAGAACAGGAAGATTTACTTTGGTTGTCAAGTAATTTATTAATTTTCGCCCTCATTAAAGATCTTTTTTATGATGACACGCTTTTTGACTTTGCTTGTTTTATTTCTTTCCGCCTCAAACATTCACGCACAAGACCCCTATTTCTCTCAACTTTATGCCAATAGGCTCTTTCTAAATCCTGCACTTACAGGGATTGAAACACAACCCGAACTTCACGTGCATTATAGAAATCAATGGCCCAATTTATCAGGTAATTTTCAAACTGCCAATGTTTCTTACGACCAAAAAATTGAAAAAATCAACAGTGGTATCGGTGCAATTTTGATGTATGATGGGCAGGGTTCGGCATTGAAAAACTATACATTAGGACTCAATTATGCATATCATTTTCAAATTGGCGAAGAAATAAAAATCAGTACTGGAACACAGTTCTTGTTTGGCGCCAAAAGAATGGACTGGAGCCAACTTAATTTCGGTGACAATATCAATCCTCAACAAGGATTCATATATCAGACTGGAGACTTAGCACGTCCCAATGGCATCAACTATTTTGATTTGTCTTTTGGCTTGGCTGCTCAATGGAAAAAACTCTTTTTTGGCGCATCAATACACCATGTAAACACTCCAAATGTTTCATTGATACTTGGCGAGAGTAGATTGCCCATTCGATATTCAATCCACGGCGGCTACAATTTCAACATCAAATTGGGGTCTGGTGAAAATGCTCCAATCTTGACCATTTCTCCCCACGTTTTTTATCAAAACCAAGGAGGATTTGATATGTTGACCTATGGATTGTACGCCAGTTTCAAAGGAGCTGTTCTTGGAGCTTTTGTTCGACAAGACACCGACATCGTAGCCATGCTCGGTTATGATTTCAATGCGCTTCGTTTGGCCTATTCTTATGATTATGTGACTTCACAATTGACCAATCCAAGTGGGGGTTCTCACGAAATTAGTTTGAGATACCGCATTGGCGCAGATTTCAAAACCCGTACACAAAAAACACATCAGTTTCCCACTTTTTAAGTAGCAAAACCATGAGAAGAGTAGTAATCACTGGACTTGGCGTCCTATCCCCCATCGGAAATGATTTGGAAACTTTTTGGTCGAATTGCATGTCTGGTCTCAGCGGGGCTGCTCCAATTACGCATTTCGACGCTTCCAAATTCAAAACACAATTTGCCTGCGAGGTGAAGAATTTCGACCCAGAAACCCGACTTTTGAAAAAAGAAGTGCGGAAATACGACAATTTCACCTTGTATGCCATAGAAAGTACGGCACAAGCCCTTGAACATGCACAATTGGACTTAGAAAAAATCAACAAACGTCGCGTGGGTGTGGTTTGGGGCTCAGGCAATGGCGGATTTCAAACTTTCCAAGAACAAGTCATTGAATTTGCCCAAGGCGATGGTACGCCAAGGTTCAATCCTTACTTCATTCCCAAAGTTTTGGTGGACATCGTTTCGGGTGTTTTATCCATTCAATACGGATTTTTAGGTCCCAACTACTCTACTATTTCTGCTTGTGCTTCAGCCAATCACGCCATCAGCGACGCATTCAATTTGATTCGTTTGGGAAAAGCAGATGTCATCATTACCGGCGGTTCAGAAGCTGCCATTTGCGAAGCGGGCATCGGTGGATTTAACGCATTAAAAGCTTTGTCCACGAAAAATGAGGAATACGCCACAGCCAGTCGTCCCTTCGATAAAGAACGTGACGGTTTTGTGATGGGCGAAGGTTCTGCAACACTCATCCTCGAAGACTTGGAACATGCCCAAAAACGCGGTGCAAAAATTATTGCCGAAGTGCTGGGCTCAGGAATGGCCGCCGATGCTTATCACCTCACAGGCACACATCCTGAAGGTTTAGGCGCAATCATTGGCATGGAAGAAGCACTCCTTGAAGCCCAATTGAAACCTGCTGAAATCGATTACATCAATGCCCACGCCACATCAACAAATCTGGGCGACGACAGCGAACTTTTGGCCATGAATCACGTGTTTGACAAACGTCCTGACTTGATGGTTTCTGCAACCAAATCCATGACGGGGCATTTACTTGGCGCAGCAGGCGCTATAGAAGGATTGATTGCTGCTTTGGCTTGTGAACGCGATCAAGTGCCGCCAACCATCAACACCCAAAACATAGAAGATGCCTTTGCAGACAACTACGACTATGTGCTTGGCAAAGGAAAAAACCAAACCGTGAACTATGCCCTATCCAACAATTTTGGCTTCGGCGGGCATGTGTGCAGCGTTGTTTTGGGGAAGTTTAAGGGGTGAGATGTGATTCATCTTAATTTTTCAACATTTCCCAACAAAGTTTTTGAGCGGTTCGAATAAACAACTCATTTTTCCTAAATTTGACGCTTCTCGAAAATCAAAACGCTATGCAACGTATATTATCCATTCTTACATTAAGTGCACTCAGTATGACACAAGCAATTCATGCACAGAACATTAGCTATCCGAATTCGCTAAAAGGAAACGTAAGCGACACCTATTTTGGCAAAGAAATCAAAGACCCCTACCGTTGGCTCGAAGATGATTTATCCGACGAAACCAAAGCTTGGGTTCTTGAGCAAAACAAAGTAGCTTTTGGGCACTTGGAGAAAATTCCATTCCGTCAAGATATTGTTAGAAGGCTTACTGCCATGTGGAATTACGAACGCATATCGGCACCCTTCAAAAAAGGAAAAAACACCTATTTCTATAAAAATAACGGTCTGCAAAATCAATCGGTTTTGTATAAAATAACGAAAAAAGGCGAAGAAGTTTTCTTAGACCCCAATACTTTCTCTAAAGATGGAACCACTTCATTGGCGGGCTTGAATTTCTCCAAAAGCGGAAAGTTTTGTGCTTATCAAATCTCGGTTGCCGGTAGCGATTGGCGAAAAATTATTCTCATCGATACGAAAACAAAAGCGATCCTAGAAGACACCTTGATTGACGTGAAGTTTAGCGGTATTTCTTGGTTCAAGGATGAAGGTTTTTACTATTCCAGCTACGACCGACCCAAAGGCAGCGAGTTGTCGGAAAAAACGGATCAACACAAATTGTATTACCACAAATTGGGTACAAAGCAAAAAGACGATGTGTTGATTTTTGGAGGAAATGAAGCCCAAAAACGCCGCTATGTTTCTGGCTCCGTGAGTAAAGACATGAAATACTTATTCATCAGCGCGGCCAATTCAACATCAGGAAACGAACTGTATTTCAAGGATTTGAGTAAAAAAGACAGTCCGATTGTGCCAATAGTTTCGAATTTTGAAAACGACCACTACATCCTCGATACGCGCAAAGGACTTTTCTACATCGTGACCAACAAAAATGCGGCCAACAAGAAAATTGTAGTCACCAACGCAACCAATCCAAATCCTGAAAACTGGAAAGATTTCATCGCAGAAACCAGTCAAGTTTTGACGCCATCAACAGGCAGCGGATTTATTTTTGCCCACTACATGATTGATGCTGTTTCAGCAGTGAAGCAATACGATTACACTGGAAAAATGGTGCGCGAAATAAAATTACCAGGCATCGGAACGGCTTCTGGATTCGGTGGAGAAGACAAAGACAAAGAATTGTATTTTTCTTTCACCAATTATGTAACACCGGGCACCATTTACAGTTTTAACCCGAAAAACGGAGAAACCAAAATCTACCAAAAACCAGCAGTGAAATTTGAATCAGATAAATACGAATCGAAGCAAGTATTCTACACTTCCAAAGACGGCACCAAAGTCCCGATGATTATCACGCACAAAAAAGGAATGGAATTGAACGGAAAAAATCCAACGATGCTCTATGGCTACGGAGGATTCAACATCAGTTTAACGCCATCATTCAGCGTAGCCAATGCCTTGTGGATAGAAATGGGTGGCATATATGCTGTTCCGAATTTGCGTGGCGGAGGTGAATATGGAAAAGCTTGGCACAAAGCAGGTACTAAATTACAAAAGCAAAATGTGTTTGATGATTTTATTGCAGCAGCCGAATATCTGATTGCCAATAAATATACATCCCCCGAAAAACTGGCCATTTCAGGTCGCTCGAATGGTGGATTGTTGGTGGGCGCTACGATGTTGCAACGTCCTGATTTATTTGCAGTTGCATTGCCAGGCGTTGGCGTGCTGGACATGTTGCGCTACCACACTTTTACCGCAGGAGCAGGATGGGGCTACGACTATGGCACTGCGGAAGACAACTTGGATATGTTCAACTATTTATTGGGCTACTCCCCTGTTCACAACGTGCGCACGGGCGTGAATTATCCAGCAACGATGATTACTACTGCCGACCACGACGACCGTGTTGTGCCGGCACATTCTTTCAAATTTGCAGCCGAATTGCAAGACAAAAATCCAAACGGGCGCCCCATGTTGATTCGCATCGATGTAAACGCCGGTCACGGTGCTGGGAAACCCGTTGCCATGACCATTTCAGAATACGCCGACATGATGGCTTTCGCTCTGTATCACACCAATTCAACACCACAATAATGAAATTACACGCACTCAATACAGGCATGTTCAAATTGGATGGCGGCGCTATGTTTGGCGTTGTTCCTAAAACTTTGTGGCAAAAAACCAATCCAGCCGATGAATACAACATGTGTACTTGGGCCATGCGCTCCATGTTGATTGAAGATGGCAACAAATTGATACTCATCGACGCGGGAATTGGCGATAAACAAAGTGAAAAGTTTTTTTCGCACTATTTTCTCCATGGCGACGATTCATTGCATGGCAACTTGAAAAAATTGGGCTACCATGCCGATGACATCACCGATGTATTCTTGACACATTTGCATTTTGACCATTGTGGTGGCGCCATCAATCGCGTTGGAGAAAACCAATTTGCCCCAGCATTTAAAAACGCTACTTTTTGGAGCAATGAAAAACATTGGCAGTGGGCAACCGTTCCCAATGCGCGCGAAAAAGCTTCGTTTTTATCGGAAAACATATTGCCCATTGAAGAAAGCGGACAACTGAAATTCATCGAGCGCACGGGTAAATTCACGGAAAATGTGTTTGACAACATCGACGTGTTTTTCGCAGATGGTCACACCGAAAGTCAAATGATTCCACACATCCAATACAAAGGCAGAACAATCGTTTTCATGGCAGATTTATTGCCCAGCGTAGGTCACATTCCGCTTCCTTATGTGATGGGATACGACACGCGCCCTTTGATTACCTTGGATGAGAAAGGCAAATTCCTGAAACGCGCTGCCGATGAGAATTTTGTTTTATTTTTGGAGCACGACGGCGTAAATCAATGTTGCACTTTACAAAACACCGAAAAAGGAATCCGATTAAATGAAACCTTTAATTTAGACGAACTATAAGATTTTGAGATTATGAACAAATACATCATTGAATTTTTGAAGCAAGAAGGACGCGTCATCATCCCTGACTTTGGATGTCTGTCGCTGTCCGACGATGGAAAAGTGGTATTCAATACCTACATCAAATTCGACGATGGCAAACTGTCTTCGTTTATCTGCGAACAAACAGGCTCTGATAAACAGGATGTTATCAATAAAATTTCCGCTTGGGCACGCGAACTTCAAGCGCAGGTAAATACTGGTGTTGACTTTGAATTGGTCGGACTTGGCACTTTTTACAAAACGGGTCCAGATGAAATAGATTTTCGCTCAGGTGCCGCTTCAGTTGCTGCTCCCGAAGCTGTTGAAGAACCACAAAATGTTGAAGCATCGCAGGAGCAAGAAATAATCGAAGAACTAACTCAAGCGCCTGATGAATCTGAAAATGAGTCTGTGCAAACAGATCCTGTCATTGAACCAGAAAATTCAATTCAAGAAGAACAAAAATCAGCAATTGAATCAACTGAAACTTCTTCAGAAGCAGCGATTGAAACACCTGTTGCCGAAGAATCCAAGCATTTGAAGAACATCTACATTCCACCCGTTTTAGGCGAAACGAAAGTAGAACGTGAAAAAAACACATCATTGGACGACGTTCTCGGCAAAAATACGAGCGAAGAAAATCATGCAGAAGCAGCAGCCACACCGATTGAAAATCCCATTGAAGAAATTCATGAAACCGCTGCAGAACCTGAAACGCCAAGTACTCCGATAGTTGAAACGGTTGAAACTGTACCTCCAATTGTGGAAAAGGCAATCGTGGAAGATAAACCTATTGCTGAAACAGAGCCCAGACCCAATACCGAAGAAGTAACAGTGAAGCGCAAACGTGGCGTTTTTTTCTACATCAATATTTTCTTGCTTTTCTTGATTATCGGGCTCTCCGTTTTTGCCTTTATGTACACCGACGAAATCAGTAAGTGGCTGGGAATCAAAACAGAAAGCGTTTTACCTGAACCGAAAGATGAAGTGGAAAATACCGATACGCCTCCAGTTTCGGAAGAAGTTGTTGAGGAAATCGTTGAGGAAATACCACAAGAAGAAATTGAGCCAGCGCCAGATGATCAGCCGATTATCGAACAAACGCCAGCGGTTGCGGCAGGTGGAAGTTTTCACATCATCGTTGGTACTTTTAGCCTAAAAGAAAACGCCGATCGCTTGGTTCAAAAAATCCGTGATGCCGGTTACGATGGAAAAATAATTACTTCAACGGCCAACGGTCACACGGTTTCTTTTCATTCGTACAACACCAAAGACGAAGCTGCGAATCAAATCTCGAAAGCCAAAGAAATTACAGGAACTTCCGCTTACGTATTGAAACATTAAGGCATCGTGTTAGAAATCAAGAATATATCCAAACATTTTGGCGAGCACACGGCTTTGTCCAACGTGTCCATGTCCTTTGATTCGGGCAAAATACATGCTTTGCTCGGTCCGAATGGCGCGGGAAAAACAACGCTCATTCGACTCATCAACCAAATTCTCGAACCCGATAGCGGCAGTATTTATTTCAAAGGAAAATACATCGACCGCAAGTTTTTGAACAACATCGGGTATTTGCCAGAAGAACGCGGCATGTACACCTCCATGACGGTTGAAAATTATTTGAATTTCTTGGCCGATTTGAGGGGATTGGAACGAAAAACAGCCAAACATCAAATCGATACTTGGTTGGATAAATTTGATATCCAGTCGTGGAGAAAAAAGCGCATCGAAGAACTGTCGAAAGGCATGGCGCAGAAAATTCAGTTTGTTTCTACCGTATTTCACGATCCAGAATTGCTGATTTTGGATGAACCTTTCAGCGGATTCGACCCCACCAATATTCAACTGATGCGCGGTGTGTTGCGAGAATTGAAAGAAGCCGGTAAAACCATCGTGCTTTCTACCCACAACATGAACAATGCTGAAACCATCAGCGACCACATCACCTTGATTCACAAGGGAAAATTGGTTTTAGATAGCAATTATGCAGCGCTCAAAAAACAATTCAGTCAAGATGTGTATGCCGTGCAATTCAAAGGAAATATGCTCGCTTTTGCCAATGCGCTTTGGGTAAATTATGATTTAATTGAATCCAAGCAAATCGGTGAAAATCAATTCATTGCCAAAGTGAAACTACTCAACAACAGCACTGTAGGCGATTTGATTCAAACGCTTACGGGCAACATCGAATTTGAGGGCGTTTGGCAAGATGCACCGTCTATGGAAGATATTTTTATTCAACTTACTCAGCCAACTGCCGTATGAATCCAACCTTGACCATAGCCAAACGAGAATTCAAAGAGCGTGTGAAAAGTCGGCTCTTCATCAGCATGGCGCTTTTGGGTCCAGCCATAATCATCTTCGGGCTGTATTCCCTATTCTCGCTCAGCGGCAGTGAAAATCAAAATCTCAAAATTTTGGTCGCCGATCCAGCGGGCATCATGGACAATGTGATGACCGGACAGCAAGGGCAAATCCAATACACATTCGTAGCCAAATACGTTGAAATAGAAGACTTTGCCAATGGCGCAGAATATCAGAAGTTCGATGCCTTGTTGGAAATCAACGAAAAAGTATTGACCAACAATCTGGCTTTTTTCTTTCAAAGAAAAGTCATCAATCCAGGTTTGATCACGCGCATTCACCGCGACATGGAAAAACGTTTGGAAATGCTCAAGGCAGCAGAATTCACCAACCTGAATTTTGAAACTTTTCGCAAGGTGATGCATGGCGTGAAACTCGAAGTGCGCGACGCCTACCGCCCAGAAATGAAGAACAATTACCACATGGCGGCCTACACGGGCTTTTTCTTTGGCTTGATGATTCTGTTGTTTGTGTTCACTTTCGGCATGACCATTTTACGCAGTTCATCGGGCGAAAAAAGCAACCGCGTGGCAGAAGTGATGCTGTCCATCGTAAAACCCAGTCAATTGTTGTTGGGCAAAATCTTAGGGATTGGTGCCTCTGCCCTTTTGCAAACTGCGCTGTGGATTTTCGGCATTGCCGTTGGACTGGCTATTTTGCGCTTCACCTTATTTCCCGACATGTTTAGCGCACAAACGCTTGTGGCCAACGACGGTGTATTCCTGTACAACAGCTGGCAAGACCTCGTTTTCTCAAAAATCAACTTTGCCACCATGCTGCCTTGGTTTATATTGCTGTTTTTGCTGTCTTACTTGTTCTACGGAAGCATTTTTGCCGCTTTGGGCGCCGCGCAAGGTTCAGAATCCGACGGACAAAAGTTCCTGATTCCCATGTTTTTACTCTTCTTGATTGCCGTTGCAGCGGGCTATTTCGTAATCGAATACCCACAAAGCCCATGGAGCACCTTCCTCTCCTTGTTCCCCTTCACCGCACCCATGGTCAATATGGTCAACATCGCACTCGGCATTGGCGACGGCAGCATTTGGACCTTTTTCCTCTCACTTTTCATCATGCTACTCGCTGCCATTGTGCTGCTTCGTTTCGCCGCCCGGGTCTACAAAAAAGCATTGTTGAATACGGGTTATCGATTGAATTGGGGGAGATTGATAAAGTGGGGAATGAAAGGGTAAAAGTTGGTCTTTTGAAGTGCTATAAGGACTAAAAACCCAGCAAGCTGTGTATAAAAATACAGCAAAATGAAAAAAGGGGAAAAATCCTGTTTTTTTTGTGGGGAGGAGGTTGTAGATTTGTGGGCGTAAGATTTCCTGTCTTTTGACTAGTTAGAGGGGGCATGGGAGTTTTTTTCAACCTGTTTAAAGCAGTCTTGTTATGAAACTACCGTCGAGCTTTGTGCAACGAGAAATGCCCTTGTAATCTCTCATTTCAATGCGTGAAACAAGGAGAAATATCCAATCGCGAACAATTGTGTTGCGTTCTCGGATAGTCATATTTGTTTATCTTTGCTCGCTAAACAACAACGCAGCATACACCATGGCAAAAATATTAATCATAGACGACGAACCGAGCATCAGACGTGCTTTGAAGGAAATTCTAGAGTTTGAAAAATTTGAAGTAGCCGAAGCGGAAAACGGTCGAGAAGGCTTGAACAAAGCAACTGCTGAAACTTACGACGTGATTTTTTGCGACATCAAAATGCCTGAAATGGATGGCGTTGAAGTTTTGGAGCAATTGAACAAGCAAGGCATCGAAACGCCGGTAATTATGATTTCTGGTCATGGAAATATTGAAACGGCGGTGGATACCATCAAAAACGGCGCCTTCGATTTTATAGAAAAACCACTCGATTTGAACCGAATTTTGGTGACCGTACGCAATGCTACCGAACGTGGTTCGTTGGTGCAGGAGACCAAAGTGCTCAAAACCACCATCAAAAAGGTAAAAGGTTCTGCCATTATTGGTGAATCGCCTGAAATCATGCACATCAAAGAAATGATTGAAAAAGTGGCTCCTTCAGAAGCCCGCGTGTTGATTACGGGTGGCAACGGAACAGGTAAAGAATTGGTGGCGCGTCAATTGCATGAAAAAAGCAACAGAAATGGCGGACCATTCATTGAAGTGAACTGTGCAGCTATTCCATCCGAATTGATTGAAAGTGAATTGTTTGGTCACGAAAAAGGCGCATTTACATCGGCAATCAAACAGAAAAAAGGCAAATTTGAATTGGCAGAAAACGGCACCATTTTCTTGGATGAAATTGGTGACATGAGCGCATCAGCCCAAGCCAAAGTGTTGCGCGCCTTGCAAGAAAACAGAATTACACGTGTGGGTGGCGAAAAAGATATTTCCATCAATTGTAGAATTGTGGCGGCGACCAACAAAGACCTGCGCAAAGAAATCGAACAGGGCAATTTTAGAGAAGACTTGTACCACCGCTTGAGCGTTATTTTGATACATGTGCCCAATCTAAACGACCGACGCAGCGACATCCCGATGTTGGCGGAACATTTCCTCACGATGATTTGCGAAGACCACGGCATTGCCCGAAAATCGTTCACCGACGACGCACTCAAAGCACTTCAAGACACCAATTGGACAGGAAACATCCGCGAAATGCGCAACATCATCGAACGCTTGGTGATTTTATGTGGCGATTCAATCAACGGAAAAGACGTGAACACTTTCGCCAATAACAAAGCATAAAACATGATTCAACTCAATAAACCATTGGCTTTCTTCGATTTAGAAACCACTGGACTCGACGTAACCAACGACCGCATCATCGAAATTGCGATTCTCAAAATGAATCCAGATGGCAGCAAGGAGCACTATTCCAAGCGCGTCAATCCTGAAATGCCGATTTCACCAGAATCATCTGAAATCACGGGGATATCGGATGCCGATGTGCAGCACTGCCCTACTTTCAAAGAATTGGCTCCAGAAGTTGCTGCGTTTATGGGCGATGCAGATTTGGCGGGCTACAATTCCAACAAATTCGACATTCCCGTTTTGGCTGAAGAATTTCTCCGTGCAGAAAGCGATTTCGACATGTCGGCACGCAAATTCATTGACGTGCAGAACATTTTCCACAAAATGGAGCAACGCACTTTGGCAGCGGCTTATCAGTTTTATTGTCAGCAAGAATTGGTAAATGCCCACGCCGCCATGGCAGATGTAGAAGCCACGCAAGAAGTATTCGCTGCTCAATTGGAACGTTATGAAAATTTGGAGAAAAACATCGATTTCCTTTCTGATTTTTCACGATCGGGCAACAATGAAATTCTAGATTTTGCTGGACGAATTGCCCGCAATGACAAAGGTGAAGCGGTTTATAATTTTGGTAAACACAAAGGCAAAAGCATCGAGCAAGTCAACCAAGAAGAACCCGGCTATTATGGCTGGATGTTGAGCGCCAATTTCCCGCTCTACACCAAAAAAGTATTGAAAGATGAAATGGAGCGTTTGAAAGCCAAAAATGTTCCCGCTGGCAATTTCGACGATAAACTTAACGCGCTAAAACACAAATTCAAATAATGAGTGATTTGGGAATTCAATATCCCTTGATGGAGCATTTCTACACCATTCAAGGTGAAGGAAAATACAGCGGTCGCGCGGCTTATTTCCTGCGCATTGGCGGTTGTGATGTGGGCTGCGTTTGGTGTGATGTGAAAGAAAGTTGGGATAAAAATTTGCATCCAGAAACCAGTATTGACGCCATGTTGAAGCCCATTTTGGAATCAAAAACAGATTTTGTGGTGATCACGGGCGGCGAACCAGCCATGTATGATTTGAATCCCTTGGTAAATGCACTTCATGCCAACAATATTTACGTAGCCATTGAAACTTCTGGCGCTTATGAAGTTATGGGAGACATAGATTGGTTCTGTTTGTCACCCAAAAAATTTAAAATGCCCGTAGATTCAGCTTACAAAAGCGCCGACGAATTCAAAGTAGTCATTTATCACCCTTCAGATTTCGAATGGGCAGAAAAGCAAACAGCGCTCCTTCGCGACGATTGTGAATTGTTTTTACAACCCGAATGGTCAAAAACGGAACAATTGTTGCCTAAAATCATCGACTATGTAAAGCAAAACCCAAAATGGCGTATATCTTTACAGACGCATAAATTCATGAATATTCCCTAATTATGAGATATTTACTCCACTTTTTCCTGCTTGGATTAATTGTTTTTAGCAGTTGTGCAACTTCAGCGCAAGCCCGATATTCAACCAAAGACAAAAAAGCCATCAAACTGTATGAAAGTGCTGTTCGCATTGAGGTGACGCATTATAATCCTCAGACAAGAATTGTGGATTATCGCGCGGGAATTGAAATGCTCGAGCAAGCCATCAAACGCGACCCAAATTTCACTGAAGCCCATGAATTGGTGGCAGAATACTACTTCGGTTACCGCAACTACGACAAAACGATTTATCATTTGGAGCGCGTTGCTGAACTTCGTGGCAATCGAGATCAAACGGGTTACGCGTATTATTTGTTGGCACAAGCGTACTACAAAAAAGGTGCGTATGAGATGGCTTTGAACAACATCAATAAATACTTGAAGATTGGAAATACTCGGGACAAGTACACCCCAGAAATCAAAATGTTTATTGAAAACTGCGAATTTGCCATCTACGGCATTCAAAATCCAGTTGATTTCAACCCCATTAATCTAGGTCCGGCGATAAATACCAAGCATCACGAATATTTCCCAACGCTTACGGTAGATGGAAAAACGCTTTTGTTTACACGTAGAATTCCTGCTCCCAGCAGTGAACACGGTGAACAGGAAGATTTTTTTGTTACCCACTTCGTTGACGGAAAATGGACCGATGCCGAACCGATGCCTACCAATGTGAACACACCGAACAATGAAGGTGCACCAACTTTTGCACCAGATGGTCGAACCTTGGTCTTTGTGGCTTGCGTGGATGCCTACGGCTCTTATGGGACCAACCGCGTGGGTGCAGGCAGTTGCGACTTGTTCATCACCAAAAAAGTAGGAACGAGTTGGAGAAATCCAGTAAATTTGCCCGGCCAAGTGAATACACAACACTGGGAAACACAGCCTTCGCTTTCATCTGATGGCAAAACCATGTATTTCATCCGAGGCACAATGGGTCGCGAAGGCGGCAAACAACAAGACATCTACCGCTCATTTTTGATGAGTGATGGCAGCTGGTCGAAGGCAGATCGTTTGTCAGATGTTGTCAACACACCCTTTAGAGAAGAATCTGTTTTTATTCACCCCGATGGCAGAACCTTATATTTTTCTTCAGACGGTCATCCTGGTTTTGGTGGTTTGGATATTTTCATGACCACTCTAGACGACAAAGGCAACTGGAGCAAACCCGTGAATTTGGGTTACCCCATCAACACATCCTACGACGAAAATTCTTTGCTCGTTGCGGCCAATGGAGAAATTGCATTTTTTGCTTCCGACCGCGCTGGAGGATTGGGCGGACTTGACTTATACTCATTCATCATGCCCGAAAGCATGCGACCAACCAAAACCCTTTACATGGAAGGTTTGGTGTTTGATGCAATTACCAAAAGACCCTTGGGCGGTAGATTTGAGTTGATTGATCTTTCAACAGGCCAAACCATTGTTGTTTCGGATGCCGATAAGTTGAGTGGTGAATTTTTGGTTACGCTGCCCACAAAAAGAGATTACGTCATCAATGTGAGTTTTCCGGGTTACAACTTCTACTCGCTCAATTTTTCTCTAAAAAACTACGATTCAGACGAACCATTTTTGCTAAATATCCCCATGCAGCCTATTGTCGATGGTGCTATAACGCGTCTTGAGAATGTGTTCTTTGACCTGAATAGCAGTGTGTTGCGCAAAGAATCTTACATTGAATTGGATAAACTTGTGGCACATTTGAAAGCCAACCCAAACATGAAAATTGAAATTGGAGGTCACACCGATTCACGTGGCAACAATAAGGACAATTTGGAACTTTCACAAAACCGCGCCAAAGCAGTAATGGATTATTTGATTGCACAGGGAATTGTAGCCAACCGACTTTCTGCCAAAGGCTATGCTTCGTCTATGCCCAAATACACCGATGCGCAAATCAATGCCATGAGCACAAACGCAGAAAAGGAAAAGGCGCACCAAGAAAATCGACGCACGGAGTATAAGATTATTGGGAACTAAAAAATCATGTTCGCTTTTCTTAAAATACTGCGTCCGATAAATCTTTTTTTCTTAGCCTTTGCTCTCACGGGTTTACTTTTGCTGGCAGTTTCTTTTTCCGAAGCCACAAAATACTTGGTAAGCATGCCCATTGGTCTTGGCATTTTATTCATTTACGTATTTTGCTCGGCTATGGCTGGCGGCTATGTCATCAATGACATCTTCGATTTAGAAACGGATAAAATCAACAAACCGGGCAAAAATGTCATTGGCATCCACCTAACGCTGAGACAAGCAAAAGGACTTTACCTCGCGCTGTGTATTGATACCACTTTGTTTGCAGCCCTGGCGTATTGGCTCACCGAAAGCGTGTTTTTTTTCGCATGCATGATGCTCATTCAATTGAGTTTATTTCTTTACGCCAAGTACCTTAAAAAGAGTCTGTTAATCGGAAATATGCTCGTGGCATTACTGACAGCATCTCCTTATTTGGTATTCGCTGAAATGTTTCAACTCGACGGTGTTTTCAAACATTTTGCGCTCTATCTGGCACTTTTTGCCTTTTTGCTCAACTTACTCAGAGAAATCACCAAAGACTGGGAAGATATCCCCGGAGATGAAGCCATTGGAGCCAATACCTTTCCCATTCGATTCGGGATTTCAAGCACAAAAAAACTCTTGTTGGCCTTGGGTGTTCTTTCGTTTCTCGTTCATATCCTAGTCATTCTGAAACCTTTGTTGCATCAACTTCCATTGAAATATTGTATTGAAATGGCCTTACCTGTGGTTGTGGTCGCCGCGATGCATATTCCCTTGCTCCTATTTCTTGCCAAACGCGGAGCGCAGCCAAAATTGATAAGCCGCTTTATCAAATTGATGATGTTTGTTGGTGTTTTGTGGGCTTATTATCTCTACGCCTTGGGATGATTGAATAAATTCAGCAGCTGTTCTTGAAAATTTATCCTCTCGAATTATTCACTTCATAGAGACTTTTATCTATATTTGTGCCTAACTAAAAACGCTGCTAATCCAGCTTAAAACCCATAGGAAATTATGGAAAATAGTAGTGATCGCAAGAATGATGAAGTGTACTCTAACGCAGTTAGGGCTGGAAAACGCACCTATTTTTTTGATATTAAATCAACCAAAGGCAATGATTTATACATTACCATAACTGAGAGCAAAAGGCGATTAGAAGACGGTGCAGGATATGAAAAACATAAAATCTTCTTGTATAAAGAGGACTTTGAAAAATTCAGAGATGGCTTGCTGGATGTAATTGAAAAAATCGATGAAATGAACACGGGCAACTACAATCCTCCATCTGAAGACGATTTTAGTTTCGACGATTTATAAAACACATTATTCAACATATTTTATTCACAACAATTAGATTAAGTAAACACTTAACATGGCAAAAATTATTGCAATAGCAAATCAAAAAGGGGGTGTAGGGAAAACAACAACTGCAGTAAACTTGTCGGGTTGCTTGGGCGTATTGGAATACAAAACACTATTGGTGGATGCTGATCCACAGGCCAATGCAACTTCGGGAGTTGGACTAACCCCTAAAGGCATCACGAGTATTTACGATTGTTTGGTAAACGATGTCCCTGCGCGAGATATCATCACAGCTACTGACAATCCTAATCTGGATATTTTACCCGCGCACATTGACTTGGTGGGTGCCGAATTGGAGTTGATCAATCTACCTGAACGTGAGTTTTTACTCAAAAAAGCACTTGAACCCATCCGCGACGATTATGATTTTATTATTATCGACTGCTCGCCTTCTTTGGGACTCATCACGGTAAATGCGCTATCTGCTGCCGACTCAGTAATGATTCCGGTGCAATGTGAATTTTATGCTTTAGAAGGTTTGGGTAAGTTGTTGAATACCATTAAAATAGTGCAAACACGCCTGAATCCAGAATTGGAAATTGAAGGCATCTTGTTGACCATGTACGACACGCGTTTGCGTCTTTCCAATCAAGTAGTTGACGAGGTGAAGACACATTTCCAAGATTTGGTTTTCGATACCATTATTCACAGAAACACCAAATTGGGCGAAGCGCCAAGTTTTGGAGAAACCATCATCATGCACGATGCTGCTAGCAAAGGTTCGGTGAATTATCTTAATTTTGCCCGCGAAATTTTGCAACGCAACAACAAAACAGCATTAAGTAACTCTATAGAATCGTAATTAAAGGTGGGAAAAGTAAAGAAACCAGCATTGGGACAGGGATTGAAGGCGCTATTGGAAAACGCTGCTACCGACATTACCTCCAAAGAAAACGCACACGCAGTTTTGGGCAGTATCGCCATGGTGAAAATCAGCTCAATTCAAGCCAATCCATTTAATCCTCGTACCAACTTCGAGACTGAGGCCTTAGAAGAACTGGCAGCGTCTATTCAAGAACACGGCATCATTCAACCGCTTACCGTGCGCAAAATGGGCGTGGATAGTTTCCAGTTGATTTCTGGTGAACGCAGATTCCGTGCTTCTCAAATGGCTGGATTAGAAGAAGTTCCGGTGTATATCCGTTTGGCCAACGACCAAGCCATGCTCGAAATGGCACTGGTAGAAAACATCCAACGCGAAGACTTAAATGCCATTGAAGTGGCGCTATCGTATGAGCGCTTGATCCAAGAATGCAATTTGACCCAAGAAGAGCTTTCTCAAAAACTGTCTAAAAGTCGCTCGTCGATTACCAATTTTTTGCGTTTATTGAAATTGCCAGCTACCATACAATTAGGTATCAGAGATGGCTTGATTTCTATGGGGCACGCACGAGCTTTGGTTTCTGCCGGCGACGAAGCACGTCAATTGGCCCTTTACAACGCTACAGTTGAAGAGCAATGGTCGGTGCGACAGTTAGAACGAATCATTAAAGATCAAGTTGAAGTTGGAACTAAAACAGCTGCTGTTGATGCAAAAGCTGACCCCGCTCCAGTAACCATTGACCAAGACCAATTTCGTCATGTTTTAGCGGATCGCATTTCAGCCAAGATTGACATCAAAAAAACGGCCAATGGGAGCGGAAAATTGGTTATTAACTTCAATTCGGACAACGATTTGAACCGAATTTTCGAATTGCTCAGCCATTGATTTGTTACCGAAATATCGCTTTAACATTTCTTGTAATCCTCTGTATTTCATCTACTTTGAATGCACAGGAAGAAAACCTAATATCAGCCGAGGAACCGATTGAAGACACGACAACTCATGTAAAACATCCCTCAAAAAAGGCAATGCTCTACTCTGCTTTGCTTCCAGGCGCAGGTCAAGTTTACAATCATCTCTATCTACCAAAATCATCGCGCAGAAAATGGAATGTGTACTGGAAAGTACCGCTGATTTATGGTGCTTTGGGAGGATCTTTGTACATGCTGTTTTCTCAACAAAGACAGGTCATTGATTTGCGACAAGAATACCGATTTCGAGAAAGCAACAGTGGAATGACTCAAAACCCCATTTATGCGAATCTCGATGATCAATCCGTTATTCTATTACACAATCAAACACAAACCACGCGCGATTTATTCATTCTCACATCGGTTTTGGTTTACGTAATTAATATTTTGGATGCTACTGTTGAGGCGCATTTCATCAATTTTGATGTCAGCGACGATTTGAGTATGCACATCTACCCTACTGCTTCTCCCAATTTCCAACTTGGTTTGGGCATGTCACTAAGATTCAGAAAATGAAAATAGCACTCATCGGATATGGAAAAATGGGCAAAATCATTGAAAAAATTGCCCTCGAACGCGGTCACGAAATTGTGTTTCGCGGAAATTCTGCCAATCAATCTTGGAAGGAGTCGAACACACGTCCTGACTGGGATGTAGCCATAGAATTCACCAATCCCGATGCCGTAGTGGATAATTTGGAACACCTCATTCGCTTAGGGATTCCAAGCATTTGTGGTTCAACGGGATGGTATGCGGAATATGAACGCATCTCAAATTTGGTTGCTGCCCACCAAAGTGCCTTAATTGCCGCATCCAATTTTAGTGTGGGCGTGAATTTGTTTTTTGCAATAAATCGCTATGTGGCGCGTTTGATGAACCAACATCCTGATTACAACGTGAGCATCCAAGAAATTCACCACACCGAAAAGAAAGACGCACCCAGTGGAACTGCCATCACCACGGCTGAAAACATTATACCATTTATCGACCACCTCGACGCTTGGGAATTGGGTGAAAAAGCGACCCAACCCAACTTGCTGCCTATAGAAGCTTTACGCTTGCCCAATGTGCCCGGCACGCACACGGTGGACTATCGTTCGGAGATTGACACGATAAGCATAGCTCATGAAGCCAACAACAGAACTGGTTTTGCCATTGGCGCCATTCTGTCCTCTGAATTTATTCTCGGAAAAAAAGGTATTTTTACCATCCAAGACGTACTGAATATTCAACTCGATTAAACCTGAAACATGAACGCAGTTTATTTCTATTTCTTCTTTCTATTGATACATCCCATTATTTCGCAATGGTGGAAAATATTTGCCAAAGCCGACAGAAAATCATGGGAAGCATTTGTGCCACTCTATAACTATTGCGTGGCTTCAAAGATTGGTGGTCAACCCTTTTGGTATGGTTTGTTGATGATTTTCCCTGGGGTTCACCTCTTTATGTACTTCGCCTTTAACCTAGCACTTCAAAGACGCTTCGGATTCTTTGGCTTAAAAGAAACTGCCATCGCCATATTTTTACCTTGGTTGCAATATGCCAAAATCGCTTCAGACGACAGCCTCACCATGCTTGAACCGATGAATTGGAGCGATCAAACGCAGGTGGAACGACGCGTTGCTGGCGACCATTTGGCGCTGTTTTTATCCCTGCCCATTGTTGGTCACCTCTTGGCTTTGTCCTTGGGTTCATTGTTTAAACCCGCCAAAGGAAAAACACCAATTAAAGATTGGGGAGAAACGGTTTTGTTTGCTTTGATAGCCGCTTCAATCATCCGAACCTATGTATTTGAACCATTTAAAATTCCAACGGGTTCGATGGAGAAAACATTGTTGGTTGGTGATTTTTTATTCGTCAATAAATTGGCTTATGGTCCGAAAGTGCCGAATACACCCCTTTCTTTTCCGCTTTTTCACAACAACATTCCATTTTTCAACGTACCGAGTTACACGACCTTAGAAACAGTTTCTTATTTCAGAGTACCGGGTTGGACCAAAGTGAATCGCTACGAAGTTGTGGTGTTCAACTACCCGAGTGGCGACACAGCCATTTACGACCCGCGAATGCCAATGGGATTGATGGGACATGATTACCACGGCATTGTGATTAACGAGGCCAAAAGATTGTATTTCGAATCCAAAAACATCAACGAGCAAGAAGGTTTGCAAGCATATTTTAATCGCGATTACAACAAAGCCTTGAGTTCTCAGTTCGACAAAAAAGTCATCGATAGCCTTTCGAAAATTGAAGGACTAACCATCGAATCTGTTTTCGCCCTTTATGAGCCGGATTTTTATTCTGAATTCTTAAATAATTTGGAGTATTGGAAAAATCAAGCACGTAACGAAATTGCCGTAAACAAACGTACTTTTTCTCGAGGTGAAGGTATGTTCATCGACCACAAAGGAATCATTCCAAGACCTGTGGATAAACGTGAAAACTACATCAAACGCTGTGTTGGAATACCGGGAGATACGTTGGAAGTTATTGATGCTCAACTCTATGTGAATGGTCAAAAAGCTCCCATTTTCGAACGTCAAAATTTGGGATATATCGCTGAAGGAATACCTAAAATCAGCGCCGAACAAATGGAGGAACGATTTGGCTTAATCATTGGCATTGATTATGGCGTAAATGGATTAGGACAAACGGTGCTCTTTATCACAAAATCAGAAAAACAACAGTTGAAAAAAGCATATCCAGAGGCCACGTTCAAATTGATGTTTGTCGGTGATTTGAAAACACCTATGTCTGAATTTGAGCAAAAAATAGAGAATTTGAACTACTACCCAAAATCGGCCGAAGTACAAAACAACACAGAAAACTTCCAAAAATTCTGGGTTCCTAAAAAAGGCGCAACGATTCCTTTGACCAAAGAAAATATCATTTGGTATGGTCGCGTGATTACAGCCTACGAACGACATACTTTAGAACAGAAAAACGGCAAAGTTTTTATCGATGGAAAAGAAGCGAGCAACTACACATTTAAAATGAATTATTATTGGATGATGGGAGATAACCGATACAACAGTGCCGACTCTCGCGTATGGGGCTTTGTTCCTGAAGATCACATTGTTGGTCGTGCGGCAATTGTATGGCTTTCCACTGACCAACGCGGTTCATTTCCGATGAATATCAGGTGGAATCGTGTGTTTACCAAAATCAAATAGTCATTGGAACAGTTTTTCCCACTGCTCTATTTTGGTCCGACGGAGTATTACCGTATCTTGGCTCAAAGCGAAAATTCAGTTTGGGTAGCCAACGAACGCTACACCAAGCAAACGCTGCGCAACCGTTGCAATATCTATGGTGCAAATGGAAAAATTCAACTTTCCATTCCAGTTGTCAGACCGCACGGCAAACTCACCAGTGTATCAGAATCTTTGATTTCGTATGCGGAAAATTGGCAGCAAATCCATTGGCGCAGCATCAAAAGCGCGTATGGCAGAACGCCCTATTTCGAATATTTTGAAGATAAATTTGAAGCGCTGTATTTGGAGGAAATCGAACATTTGCAAGACTTTCTTCAAAAAGCCAATCAAATAGTTCTAGATATTTCGAAAATCAAGGCGCCCATGATTTACAACGGTTTGATTGATGTAGACATTCAAAAAGAACTTGATGCAAAGAGTGAAATCGAATTTTACCAGTCAAGCGCTCCCTATTATCAAATCTTTGAAGACAGACATGGATTTATTCCCAATTTGTCAGTTTTAGATTGGATTTTTCACTGTGGGAATAAGCTCTAAGGCGATCTTGAAATAGAACGTTCATTCAATGAGTTACACAAAATGTGATAATGAAATTGAAAACAGGCCTGCGAAAGGAAAGCTCAATGAGGATAATAATATCAATGGATAAAAAAAACCACGCAGCTTCTTCTGAAGACCTCAGAAAACAAGTTTTGGTTACTAACCTTCCATCTGTAATCCGCTGTTATGATGCTATCTCAATCCGATGAATCGGAGTGTGGCCCGCCATAGGACGATTCAATAAGCCTTTCAAAGAAAAGTTGTTAAGTCACAAAAACCGCTGCGTGGTTGAGCAAATTTAAGCATTTCATTCGCTTTTGGCAAATCAAGTTTTCAACACTTTGCCTATCTTTGAGCGTAATCTGTGAATAAGAGCAACATGAACAATGACACCTTAGAATTTTTGAAGCAATTATCGAAAAACAACAACAAAGCTTGGTTCGACGAAAATCGCACCCATTATGAAAAAGTGAAAAAGAATTTGCGCAAGTCTTTTGACGCTGTTTTTGAAAATTTAAAGAAGCACGACGATGTCGAGGGTATGCAAATCTTCAGAATTAACCGCGACATCCGATTTTCTGCGGATAAAACGCCCTATAAGAACCACATGAGTGTTCATTACAAACGAAGAAAGCCCGAGCTGAGAGGTGGCTATTATTTGCACATTGAACCCGGAAATAAATCCTTTATCGCTGGTGGATTTTGGGCACCAAGCAAAGAAGATATGTTGCGTATTCGACAGGAATTTGAATTAGACGCTGCTCCGATGCGCAAAATCATGTTGGATGCACAATTTCAAACCGTATTTGGTCCTGTACGAGGAGACACATTAAGCACGGCTCCCAAAGGATTTGACAAAACCCACCCTGATATTGATTTAATTCGAATGAAAAACTGGTATTTCGAAACGTATTTCACAGATGATGAAATACTCGCTGCCAATTTTATTTCCCGCGTTGACGCGACTTTTCGACTGTTCAGGCCCTATTTCGATTATATGAGTGAGGTGCTTTCAACCGATCTCAACGGCGAAAGTGTTATAAATCAATAAGTTTATATTTTCCTATGCTATAATCACTTCTTTATACAAATATATCGTAATTATTTCTTTAATTTTGTGACTCTAAATGTGATCAGCTGCCATGAATCGACTTCACATCAACGCAACGGACAAAACACCGGAAATAATTCTAGACTTTTTGTCTGGAATTATTAATGTTACCGGGCGTTCCATCATCAAAGATACTCCCGATTTTTATAAAGTTTTGCTCGACGCATTAGATCAATACACCCAAAATCCTGCTCCAATCACCATTGCACACATTCAATTGGATTATTTTGGTGACCTGAGTTCAAAAAGTTTGATGGAAGTTTTCAAAAAATTAGAATCCATCCACAGAATTAAATCCGACGTGTCTATCAATTGGTATTATTCATTTGAAGATAAGGAAATGCGCGAAACAGGTCAAGATTTTGAACACTTGTTGAATATCCCCTTTCGTTTGGTGGAGCTAGCGGATGAAATCTAAGCGAAGTTCATGTCTTAAAATTGGTGTCACTGGCGGAATCGGATCGGGCAAAACACATGTCTGTCGCATCATTCAACAGCTGGGATATCCTGTATTTTACTCTGATCAGGAAGCCAAAAGCATCATGCAAAATGACCTCGAAGTCATCGAACAAATCAAACAGCTTTTTGGATCGAGCGCCTACAGTAATGGGGAGCTGAACCGTGAACACTTGGCCACCTGTGCATTCAACAACCCCAGTTTACTTGCTCAATTGAACAGCGCTGTGCATCCAGTAGTTCGAAAAAACTTCTCGATTTTTGCGAAAAAAAACTGCGATAAACAATTGATATTCAACGAGGCTGCCATATTATTTGAAACGGGCGCCTATAAAAATTTCGATTTAAACATGTTAATTACCGCGCCCAAAAAGCTTAGAATTGAACGAATTAAGAGCCGCGACAATAGCAGCGAAGAACAAGTGTTGAGTCGGATGAAAAATCAATTGGAAGATGAACAAAAAATTCCTTTAGCTGATTATGTTCTCAACAATGATGAGCAATCTGATTTGGAAACTCAAATACAAACAATGCTCGAAGATATCAAACTTAGGGTAAAATAAAAAAGGGCTCCTTTCGAAACCCTTTTTACTATTCATCTTGAAATCAATGCTTAATAATAAATCAATCGTTGCACTTTAGCCACATATTTGGCCAAACGAATAACTTGTTTGGTATAACCAAATTCATTGTCGTACCAAGTGTAAAGCACCACATTTTTCCCGTCTTTTGACACGATAGTTGCAGGGGCGTCATACACAGAACAACAAGAATTTCCAATGATATCGGTTGAAACCAACTCTTCATCTACGGAATAATAAATTTGATTCACCAAATCACCATTCAGAGCAGCTTCTTTGATTACAGCGTTTACGTCTTCCAAGGTCACCTGCTTATCCAATGACAAACTGAGAATCGCCAAAGAACCATTTGGTGTAGGTACACGAACAGCGTTGGCCGTTAGTTTGTCCTGAAATTCAGGAATCACCTTGGTTACAGCTTTTCCGGCACCAGTGGATGTAATTACCATGTTGATGGCAGCTGAACGACCTCTTCTCGGTTTTTTGTGCATATTGTCCAACAAATTTTGGTCGTTGGTGTAAGCATGAACCGTTTCGATGTGACCTTTTTCCACCCCAAACTTATCGTTGATTACCTTGAGCACAGGCGTGATGGCATTGGTCGTACATGACGCAGCAGAATATATATCCTCTTTTTCCAGATCCAAATCTTTATGGTTGATTCCGTAAACAATATTTGGAATTTCTTTGCCTGGAGCAGTCAAAATAACCTTACTTGCGCCTTTTGCCTTCAAATGACGCTCAAGTGCTTCACGTGTAGTTAAAACGCCTGTATTGTCGATAATCAAAGCATTGTGGATACCGAAAGCCTTATAATCAATATCTTCTGGATTAGAGGCTGCAATCATCTGCACGATTTGCCCATTGATAATCAATGCTTGACGTTCAACATCAACAGAAACGGTTCCCTTGAAAGCACCATGTACTGAATCGTTTTTCAACAGAGCAGCACGTTTTATCAAATCGCTTTCAGAAGATGAGCGTGTAACAATGGCTCTCAATCTCAATTGTTGACCTTTACCCGCTTGTTTGATTAATTCACGTGCGGCCAAACGACCAATACGACCAAAACCATACAAAACCACATCTCTAGGCTCAATCGTATTGGTTCCATTGGAAATGAACGAAGCCAATTTGTTGCGCAAGAAATCTACCTTAGTGCCTACTGGATTTTCCAACCATTCGCTGGCCAATTTTCCAATGTCCAATTTCGCAGGCGACAAATCCAATTGCAGCAAAGCCTCTGCTAAATCTGATGTAGTAAAAACATCAATGGGTTTGTGAACCACTTTTTTTGCATAATCATGCAAGTCCAAAATTTCAGAAACGGTTGTATCTATCAAGTGATTTCTAAACAACACCAATTCAATACCTTTGTCGTACAACAATTGTCCTGTTTTGCTCGACAATTTTACAGCAGCTCTTTCTCTTTTAACATGCTCCTGTAATTCAGTTTCGTAGCCCAATTCTAAAGCCATTTTTTTTAGCGTTTTAAGATTTATAAAAAGGGGATTATAAAAAAGGGCACCCTAAAGTGCCCAAAAATTTAACCTAAGTAAGATTTCAATAATTTGTTTCTCGAAGTGTGTCGCAACCTACGAATGGCTTTCTCTTTGATTTGGCGCACGCGCTCACGAGTCAAATTGAATTTACCACCGATTTCTTCCAAAGTCAAACCGTGGTTCATTCCAATCCCGAAGAACAAACGGATAATTTCACGCTCTTTGTCGGTCAATGTTGAAAGAGAACGCTCAATTTCTCTTTGCAACGACTCGGCCATCAAATCAGAATCTCCTTTTGGTGAATCCATGTTCGGCATTACGTCCATCAATGTACCGCCATCATCAGAAGACGAAAGTGGTGCATCCATAGAAACGTGACGACCTGCCACATTCAAACTTTCTTTAATTTTATCTTCAGGAACTTCAAGCGCCTCAGCCAATTCCTCAGCCGATGGTGGTCTTTCAAATTCTTGTTCTAATCTTGAAAATGCCTTGTTGATTTTATTCAACGAACCTACTTGGTTCAACGGTAAACGAACAATACGCGCTTGTTCTGCCAATGCCTGAAGAATCGATTGACGAATCCACCAAACGGCATAGGAAATGAATTTAAATCCACGTGTTTCATCAAACTTCTGAGCAGCTTTAATCAAGCCCAAATTTCCTTCGTTGATTAAGTCTGGAAGTGTTAAACCCTGATTTTGGTACTGCTTAGCCACTGAAACCACAAATCTTAGATTCGCTTTGGTTAATTTTTCTAGCGCTTGTTGGTCGCCCGCCTTAATTTTCCTGGCCAATTCAACCTCCTGCTCTGCAGTGATTAATTCTTCTCTACCAATATCTTGAAGGTATTTGTCTAACGACTGACTTTCTCTGTTGGTGATTGATTTTGTAATTTTGAGCTGTCTCATTCTATGATAATAATGTGCTTTTTTGAGTGTGCAAAGATACTACAAAAAAAGCGGTTAGGACAAATTTATTTTTTAACAATAACGCGTTCTTAACAACATTTAAACTCAGGTAACTATAACCCAAAACCAATAAACTCTTTACGATTTCTTGACAAAACCAATTCCATTAACAATCCATCTTGCTCTTCGCCCAAGATAGTTTTGAAGTCATTAACGGAACAAACGGGTCTATTGTTTAAACGTGAAATCACCATACCTTCTTGTAGACCCAAAGATTTTAATTTACCGACTTGAAGTTGTGCAATTTTGATGCCACAAGAAATACCCAATTCTTCTTTTTCTTTTGAACTCTATTCGGTAAAGGTGGCGCCCAATTTTTTCATTTTTTCTTCACTATTTTGTTTGGTGATAAGGGCCATATCCCCATCACTGTTCAGCAAAACAACAGTTACTTCGCGCAGTTTTCCATTTTTTCCGCGGACATCAAGCAACATTTTCTGACCAGGACTCCCCTTACCTACTTCCTCCAAAAGTTCGTACGATGTGGTCAAATCACGACCATCGATGCGCATAATTACCTCTCCAGCTTTAATTCCTGCTTTTTCGGCAGCGCCACCGGGTAATACTTCAGAAACATAGACTCCGCGGGTGTCGGGTAAATTTTCAGTATCCATGATTTCTTGAGTTACATTGGTGATTTTCGCTCCAATAAATCCGCTTTGAACGGCACCAAAATCTATAATGTCTTTTACCACCTTGCGCATCAAATTAACAGGGATAGCAAAAGAATATCCAGCATAAGAACCTGTATTTGAAGCAATTGCTGTATTAATTCCGATGAGCTCACCACGTGCATTCACCAAAGCACCTCCACTATTTCCCGGGTTTACAGCTGCATCTGTTTGGATGAATGATTCAATTGGAAAATTGTCGCGGCGTGCCCGAGAATTAATCACATTGATGTTGCGCGACTTGGCAGATACAATTCCCGCTGTTACTGTAGATGTCAAATCAAAAGGGTTGCCCACAGCCAAAACCCATTCTCCAATTTTCACATCATCTGAGTTACCAACCACAATAGGTTCCAGATTTTTTGCTTCAATTTTCAATACTGCCAAATCCGTATTGGGATCGGTTCCCACAAGTTTGGCTGAATATTTCATATTGTTGTTCAATGTCACTTCAATTAAAACTGCTTTATCTATCACGTGATTATTCGTCACAATGTAACCTTCGGTATTGAGCACCACACCAGATCCAGCTCCAAATGCAAATTGTTGGTTGGGTTGTTGTGGACCATTGAAAAATTCAAAAAATGGATCGCGCTGCACTTGACGGGGAATTTTTGCAGTGATGTGGACTACGCTGTTTATCGAACGTTCACTGGCCGAAGTTAAATCCAGCAGTTGTATGCCTGACTGATCATAAACATCTGCTGTTTGGTTGGCCTCAACAAAATAATCGCGAGATTCAGGTTTTGAAATATCCGCATACGAGGATTGAGCATAAAAGCTATACGCAAAAAATAAAATTACGGGAAGTAATCCGCCTAATAAACCAATTCCAAAAATTTCTATCTTTTTCATACTATTTAATTTTTACACAACAAGTATAACGCACGCATCCATCAAATGATTACACAGACCTTGTTAAACAATGTTAATAGATACTTGAAAAACTCTGTACTTTCCTCACCATCAAGCTCTATTTTGTTTTAGTTTTGTTTAAAATTTGTAAGTGTCTAAATTCAAATACATATCCATTGGCGTCTTGATAGGCGTAGTCGTTTCCAGCATCATGATGTTGGTATTGAAAAAAACTGGAGCTATCGATGAAAATCAAGAAGTTCAAAATCCCATTTCAGATACGGTTGTAGTGGCCGCAGAACCTGAAGTGCAAATAGAGCGCGTGGTTGAGAAGGTTAATGTACCCTCAAACGACACCGTTATGCTGCTCACAAATATCAACCAAAATGTAGATAGTGGCGATTATGTCGTGCTGCGCGATGAGCTGTTATCATCAAGAAAAGTGAACATTTTACAGAAATCTAAAACCTCTAGTGGCTCTCCTTCAGACGCTTTAATTGATCGAGTAAGCTCCGACGATTTCTTTGCAGAAAGTATTTTGGTTGAATTTTGGGAATCCCCGATAGACTATCAAGGTTATCGTCTGAACAAAACCAAACTGATTCTTTTTGGCATCAACCCTAACGAGTCTTTTGAATTGACCAACCAACACGAGGGATTTTTGTTATTGAATAGCGGAGGACAAACGGTAATTCTCTATCCAACTGAAAAATATAGAACCTTCAATTTCCAATGATTTTAACATTCTCAAAATACCAAGGCACTGGCAACGATTTTATCATGGTTTTGGAGCGGAATAATACCGATTTCAAGCCAGATGCTTCGCTGATTAGTCAATTATGTGACCGGAGATTTGGCATTGGTGGAGATGGGCTCATTATAATCAAAGACCACGGTGTTCTCGATTTTGAAGTGGATTACTACAACGCTGATGGCACCCAGAGTTTTTGCGGAAATGGAGCTAGATGCTCGGTTCAATTTGCAAGCGATATGCATCTGATTGGTAACAAGTGTTGCTTTATGGCTATTGATGGTGAGCATGAAGCC
>Ga0169931_10000686_pt1 | contig 56205 bp, 49 predicted proteins | sample Kivu_15m_20L_FD_129675 | JGI IMG/M metagenome (GOLD analysis project Ga0169931, IMG submission 129675) | Freshwater microbial communities from Lake Kivu, Western Province, Rwanda to study Microbial Dark Matter (Phase II) - Kivu_15m_20L... | ecosystem: Environmental > Aquatic > Freshwater > Lake...
ATCGTCGCACTGCAGCCGCGCGACGCCCTGCTCGCGCAGTCTGACGAGCGAGACCAGCAGCTGTCGCGCGGGGTGTCCTGCGGTTGGATGCACGGATTTCCTCTGGCGGTGAAAGACCTGGCCCATACGGCCGGAATCGTCACCACACTTGGCTCGCCAATATTCCGTAACCATGTGCCGGCGGCTGACAGTCTGGTGGTTGAACGGATGAAACGGGCGGGTGCAATCGTTATCGGCAAAACCAACACGCCTGAATTCGGGTTGGGCTCGAACACGTACAACACGGTGTACGGCGTCACCCGAAATCCTTACGAACCCTCATGCTCGGCCGGTGGGTCCAGCGGTGGCGCTGCGGTGGCACTGGCCCTGCGAATGCTTCCGGTTGCTGACGGCAGCGATATGGGCGGCTCGCTCCGTAACCCTGCGGGCTGGAACAACATTTTCGGATTCCGTCCGTCGTTTGGTCGCGTACCCAAACTGCCCGAGTTCGATGTTTTCGGCCAGCAGTTAGGCGTCGAGGGCCCGATGGCGCGCAGCGCGGCCGATCTCGCTCAACTGCTTGCGATTCAGGGAGGCCATGATCGGCGCAGCCCACTATCTCTTGGCGAGGATCCCTCCGGCCTGGCGCACCCCCTTGAGCCTCCTAGGCGCGGGCTCAGGATCGGTTGGCTAGGATCGCTCGAGGGTCATCTGGCGTTAGAGTCAGGAGTTACCGAGGTCTGCGAGGATGCGCTGCAGACGCTGGTCGCCCTGGGATGCGAGGTGGAACCGGCGCGTCTTGGTTTTGACGCCGAGCGCCTCTGGCAGGCTTGGATTGTTCTGCGCAGCATGCTCGCGGGCGGCGCACTATCAGCGCACTACCTCGATCCGAAACGTCGCGATTTACTGAAACCCGAAGCGGTTTGGGAAGTCGAGCAGGGACTGCGCCGGAATGCGCATGACATTTACCGCGCATCGGTCGCGCGCAGCGACTGGTATCGCGCAGCGCTGTCGCTGTTCGAACGCTATGACATCCTCGCGCTACCCAGCGCACAGGTGTTTCCGTTTGATCTGTCGTCGCACTGGCCCGCTGAAATCGCAGGCCGAACCATGGACACCTACCACCGCTGGATGGAGGTCGTCATTCCCGCCACCATGGCTGGCTTGCCCGCTGCCAGCGTCCCGGCTGGATTCGGGGGCGCGCGTGGCTTACCGATGGGATTGCAGCTGATCGGCAAGCCACGTGGCGACCTTCAGGTTCTGCAACTGGCGCATGCCTACGACCGGGCCAGTGACTGGGTTCGACGGGCGCCCCCCCCGGAACCGCTCGACTAATCCGAAACAGAGCGCGGCGCGCAGGCCTGTAGGCTTGTATTACACTCGCCGCCCGTTCATTGATTCCTGAGCCCGCCATGAGCTTCCTGCTCATCGATATCGGAAACACTTTCTTCAAGTGGGGCATCTACGCGCCGCCGCAAGACCCGACGACCACCGCGCAATCACAGGTCCGAGAGTACGGACGCGTGCTTCTCGATGAGATTCCCATGGTCATGCGCGCCTGGCGAAAGCTACCTCGGCCAGACCGCATCGTCATCGCAAGCGTGGCAGGCACGCGGGTTGTGAATCCGGTCCTGCGAGCCCTGGAAGTCTGGCCCGATGCGCCAGTCCCAAATTGGATCAGTTCAAAGGCTCAGCAGTGCGGCATCACCAACGGCTACCTGAACCCTGCCGCGCTGGGATGCGATCGCTGGGCGGCCATGATCGGCGCGCGGGCGCTGATAGGCGAACGCGCAGCACTGGTGGTCGTGTGCGGCACCGCCACCACGCTCGACATGCTCAGCACCGATGGCCGCTTTCTGGGCGGCGGCATCATGCCCGGCCTTGGGCTCATGCAGCGCGCCTTGCATCAGAACACCGCCACGCTTCCAGACGCTGCCGGCGACTACGTTGACTTTCCGCGTCAGACGGTGGACGCCATCGCAACCGGCTGTGCCCATGCGCAGGCTGGCGCAGTAGAGCGCGTGTTTGTGCAACACCAGAAAAATTATCCTGATGTGCGCTGCATTTTGTCTGGTGGTGCGGCGCGCTCGCTCGGACCGCGGCTCACCATCCCGTTTACCTACGTTGAAAATCTGGTTTTGGAAGGCCTGTACCGCATCGCTGTGACCCTGGGCACTGAAGGCACGCCGATCCGTTCAGGCGCATCCGACTGAGCGCAGCCGCGCACCACGCTCAACGTCAACCGTTCGAAGCACTGCCAGCGCCGCCACGAAAAAGACGCCGGTAACCAGAATGGCAAGTCGATGGTTGCCAGCCGTTGCCCAGGTGACCGCACCGTAAGTGATAGGACCAATCACAGCGGCCACCCTGACCGCCAGCGACCACAGACCGAAGAACTCCGCGAGTCGGGATTCGGGCGACAGCAGCCCCACCATCGCCCGCCCGCATGATTGACTGGCACCAATGCAAAGCCCCGCCAGTACCGCCGCCGCCCAGAACTGACCTTTGCTGGTGCCCAACCCCGCGATCAGGGTCATGGCGATCCACCCGACCAATGTAATGGCCAGCGCGCGTCGATGGCCGATGCGATCTTGCAACGGGCCGAAAGCGAAGGCACCCAATGCCGCGGCAATATTGACCGCGAACACCAGCAGCATCGTATCGGTTTGGGTGAACCCCATCTGCTGCTCTGCGTACACTGCGGCCAGCGCAATCACCACTGCGATACCCGCTTGATAACACGTCATGCAGATCAACAGCCGGCGCAGATCGGGATAGGCCTTGAGTGACGCGACGCTGCGCACCAGTGCGTGCCAGGATGACTCAACCGGACGCGCCGGCGCATCGGGTGTTGCAACAACGCCTGCACCGGTGCCACGTTCACGCAGCAGCAGAAAGGTGGGCACCGACGCGAGTGCGAATACGACAGCAGTGATCAGCATCGTGTGCGGGACCGACTGTGCGGCGGTTTCGCCGCGCGATGGCGCGCTCAAGACCCATGCAAGCGCGAGGCCAAGCGTGAGCATGCCGCCGAAGTAGCCAAACCCCCAGCCCCACCCCGATACACGGCCGATGGAATCGGGCTTGGCGATGTCGGGCAGGAACGAAGCGATAAGCGACTCACCGATGCAATAGCAGACGTTTGACGCGATCACCAAGGCGACCGCAAGGGTGATGGCCCCTGGCCCGGTACCTGCCAGCATTGCAGTAGTCAGCACGCAACCCGCTGTGCTGAACAGCAGCAGCTTCTTGCGGGCCGTGCGCCGATCGGCCCAAACCCCAAGCGGCGGCGAGAGCAGCGCCACGATGACGCTGGAAGCGGCAATCGCGAGTGTCCATGCGAACGTCGCCCACTCGGCCCCCCCGGCCACCACGCCCACAAAATAAGCGTTGAACACCGCGGTAAGCACCACCGTGGTGTAGCCCGAGTTGGCGAAGTCAAACATCGCCCAGCCCAACACCTCGCGGCGCTGGACCCCGGGGCGAAGTGCATCAGCGATTGCCAAGCGCCTCCCGGAGCTGATCAATCGTGGAGGCGTCTTCGATGGTGGTGAGGTCGCCGGGATCGCGCCCTTCGCAAACCGCTTGAATGGAACGCCGCAGCACCTTTCCGCTTCGGGTCTTGGGAAGCATGGACACGAAGTAGACGCGTGACGGGCGGGCAACCGCCCCCAGCTGCCGATCCACAGTGGCCATCAGTTCGCCTTCAAGCTTCATGCGGGCCTCGGCCTGCGATACGAGCGAAGGATCCTTGAGTACGGCGAAACCCACAGCAACCTGTCCCTTGAGGTTATCGGCCACCCCGACCACCGCGCACTCTGCCACGGCAGCATGGCTTGAGAGCGACTCCTCGATTTCTCGAGTGCCAAGCCGGTGCCCCGCAACATTGATGACATCGTCGGTTCGACCGAGGATGAAATAGTAACCGTCCGCGTCGCGGATGCCCCAGTCGAAGGTTGAATACGCCAGCTTGCCCGGAATGCTTGAAAAATAGGTTTTGACGAAGCGCTCATCGTCGCCCCACACCGTCTGCATGCATCCTGGCGGAAGCGGTGGCATCACGGCAACCACGCCCTTCTGATTGGGTCCGACCTCTTCTCCGGTCTGCTCATGCAGCAGCCGAACGTCATACCCATACATGGGCATGCCAGGACTGCCAAACCGTGTCGGCGTCTTTTCGATGCCCTGGGCGACGGTAAGAATAGGCCAACCCGTTTCGGTCTGCCAGTAGTTGTCGATGATGGGCCGCCCCAGCCCCTCGGCAATCCACCGTGCAGTGGGTTCATCCAGCGGTTCACCCGCCAGGAAAAGCGCCGTGAGCGATGAGGTGTCGTACCGCGTCAGCCACGCGGGGTCCTGCTTCTTCAGCACCCGAATGGCGGTGGGCGCGGAAAACATGACGGTGACCCGGTAACGCTCCACCAATTGCCAGAGAATTCCGGCGTCGGGGCGAACCGGCGTGCCCTCGTACATGATGGTGGCCATGCCCGCGATCAGCGGCCCATACACGATGTACGAGTGACCGACCACCCAACCGATATCGCTGGTGGAGAAATAGGTTTCGCCGGGGCTGCCACAGAAAATGTGGCGCATGGATGCAGCCAGCGCCACCGCGTAGCCACCCACATCGCGCTGTACGCCCTTGGGTTTGCCCGTTGTTCCTGAGGTGTAGAGGGTGTAGGACACCTCGTTGGATTCGAGCCAGGTAACGGGCACCTGTGCGTTCAGGTGCTTTTCCCTGAGCGGCGCGTAGTCGTGATCGCGGCCCGAAGACCGCGGATACGGCGCAAGCCCGCGGTCAACCATCAGCACAGCCTGAGGCTTGTGCGTGGCCAACACGATGGCCTCATCAAGAAGCCCCTTGTAGGGAATGACTTTGCCAGCGCGCGATCCGGCATCCGCACTGATGACCAGCCGCGGCCTGGCATCGTCGATTCGAGAAGCGAGGCTGTGGGAGGCAAACCCGCCAAACACAACCGAGTGGATTGCCCCGATCCGCGCGCAGGCCAGCATGGCAAACGTCGCCTCGGGGATCATCGGCATGTAAATCAAAACGCGGTCGCCACGTTTCACGCCCAGCGACTGCATCACTGCCGCCATCCGCATGATCTCGGCGTGCAATTGGCTGAAGGTATAGACGCGTTCCTGATCGGTTTCGGTTGAAACGAAAATCAGCGCGGGCTTGTCTCCCAGCGTCGGCAGATGCCGGTCAACCGCGTTGTGGCAAAGGTTGGTTTCGCCACCCACAAACCACCGCACAAACGGCAGCCGAGTGTCATCGAGCACCCGCTCAAATGGCTTGTTCCAGTCAATCAGCGAGGCCTGCTCAGCCCAGAATCCCGCCGGATCGGTGATCGAGCGACGGTGAAAGTCCGACAAGGTTTCTACGCCTGTTGTCATGCCTGCCTCCCTGCTTGGCGGTCGGGCGAGAGTGTGGTCGAGCTCGCTTACCGGCGGCTTACGATGCCGACGACTGTCGCCTTAAGTGCGAATCATTCTCATTTCGATTAAGATATCGAAAACACCCTGTCGCCCCCTGCTCCAAGATTCATCCCATGTTGCTCAGATCCTTATTCCGCCTCGCCGCAATGGCAGTGCTTGGACTCCCCGTCCCCGGCACGGCGCAGGCCCCGTCTCTCAACCTGTATTCGGCACGGCACTACCAGACCGATGAAGCGCTGTACGCTAACTTTACCCGCGCCACGGGGATTCGAATCAATCGGATCGAAGCGGGCGACGAAGCCCTTCTTGAGCGGCTTCGCAGCGAAGGCCGTTCAAGCCCTGCCGATGTTCTGCTGCTGGTTGATGCCGCCCGTCTTTGGAAAGCGCAAACGGAGGGACTGTTCGCGCCGATCCGGTCAATCGTGCTTGAGGAACGCATTCCGGAACGGCTACGCGCCGCAGCCACTGATGAAGGCATTGCCTGGTTTGGCGTTTCGACGCGTGCGCGCGTGATCCTCATTAACCGCAACCGGGTGCCAGCGGACTCGGTCAACCGATATGCCGACCTTGCAAACCCGGCGCTAAAGGGCAAGGTTTGCACGCGCTCCGCAGCCCACCCTTACATGCTGTCTCTGATTGCCGCAATGATCGAGCATCAGGGCGCAGAGGCCACGACCCAGTGGGCACGCGCGGTGGTGGCAAATTTTGCCCGGCCACCGCGTGGCGGTGACACCGACCAGATCAAGGCGGTTGCAAGCGGCGAGTGCGGTGCGGCGCTCACCAACACCTATTACCTGGTCAGGATGATGCGCTCGGACAAGCCAGCCGATCGGGAAACAATGTCCAAAGTGCAGGTGATCTGGCCCGATCAGACTGGAACAGGCACCCATCTCAATGTCACGGGGGGCGGCGTGTTACGCACCGCGAAGAATCGCGATGCGGCGGTGAAGTTTCTGGAGTATCTGGCAAGCGACGAGGCGCAGCGCTATCTGGCCGACGGCAATAACGAGTGGCCCGCGGTACCCGGCGTGCGTATCGACAATCCGGCACTCGCCTCGCTGGGCACCTTCAAGGCTGACGCGTTACCTGTCGACAGGCTGGGACGCTCGCAGGCTGCCGCTGCACGACTGATCGACCGCGTAGGCTGGCGCTAATCGACCTGGCGTCTAGCGCTGCGCAGCAATTACCTTGATCTCGACAAGATACGCTGGCGTTGCCAGCCGCGACTCGACCGTTGCACGGGGCGGCGTGTGGCCCTGCGCAACCCAGGCGTCCCAAACCTCGTTCATGCCTGCGAAGTTGGCCATATCGCTCAGGAAGATCTGAACCTGCAGCAATCGGGTTTTGTCGGATCCGGCCTGTTCAAGGAGCCGGTCAATGGTCGCCAGTACCTCGGCGGTCTGGCCGCGAATATCCTTGGTTGTGTCGTCTGCCACCTGCCCTGCCAGATAGATCACGCCGTTGTGAATTGCGACGTCTGACAGCCGCTTGTCCACGTTGATTCGCTTGATTTCAGTCACGACAGGGTCTCCTTCAGGAATTGATCGACCGCATCAATCTGCGGCGCCGGAATCAGGCTGGGCGCATGGCCCACACCGGAAAACGCTTGCAGTCGGGCCTTCGGGCCGCGCTGGGTCATCTGGTGGGCACATTTAGCCCGCAGCAGATCGGACTGCTCGCCCCGCAATACCAGCGTCGGACAGCTGATCGCTTCATACAATGGCCACAGCGACACCGGCCCGACATTGCCCGCGCTGGCAAAAGGCTCTGCGATGCGGGGATCGTAGTGCACCCGCCAGCGCTCGCCGTCGCGCACCCAGTAGTGCCGCGCGAGCATGTCCCAACCCTCGTCATCGTGCGGCCCGAACCCCGCAGCGATGGTGCGCGTGTAGGCAAGGCAGTCCTGGTAACTGTTGAAGCTGGGCGCCTTGCCGACGTAATCACCGATGCGCGCCAATCCCTCTGCACTTAACTCGGGGCCGACGTCGTTCAGGACCAGCGCTGCAATAGGCGTGCGCTGAAGCGCTGCGAGGCTCATGCCGATCAGACCACCCATCGAGGTGCCAACCCACCCCACCCGCTCAACGTTCAACCGTGCAATCAAGGTGACACAGTCGGCGAGGTATTGCGGGATGGCGTAGAGCGCGGACTGCGCAAGGCGGTCAGAATGCCCCCGCCCCGCCATGTCTGGACAAATCACTCGATAGCGACGGGACAGCGTGCGCGCCAACGCATCGAAGTCGCGTCCGTTTCGGGTCAGCCCGTGAACACAGACCACCACAGGCGCATCGGCAACGCCAGTTTGATGCGGCCATTCCCAATAGCTGATGCGGTGCAGTCCCGCAGGACTCACGCAGGTCACGTGATGTTGAATCGGTGATGTCATGGTTGGCGTGCCTTACAATCGGCGCCGGATTTTACCGTCTGCGGGGGAAAACAATGCTGAATGGAAAACTTGCACTGGTAACCGGTTCGACCAGTGGTATCGGGCTGGGGATTGCCCGCGCGCTGGGTCGTCAGGGAGCCGATCTGGTCCTGAATGGTTTCGGCGATCCCGCCGACATCGCAAAGCTGCAGGCGGAGCTCGCCTCCACGCTGGGAATCAAGGTTCACTACGAATCCGCCGATCTCACGCGTCCGGCGGACATTGACGCGATGATGGCGCGAATCACAGCTGCCCACGGATCAGTGGACGTCCTGGTGAACAACGCTGGCATCCAGCATGTCGCGCCGGTAGAGCACTTTCCGGTCGATCGCTGGGATGCGGTGATTGCGCTCAATCTTTCCTCGGCCTTTCACACCACCCGCTGTGCCATTCCGGGTATGCGTGCACGCAACTGGGGGCGCATCATCAACATTGCATCGGCCCACGGCTTGGTGGCCTCGGCTGAGAAAGCCGCTTATGTTGCGGCCAAACACGGCATTGTGGGGCTCACCAAGGTGGTGGCCTTGGAGACCGCTAAAACTGGCATTACCTGCAACGCGATCTGCCCTGGCTGGGTGCTAACTGCGCTGGTCCAGAAGCAGATTGACGCACGGGCCCAGCAGGCGGGCATTTCAGTTGAGGAGGCGAAGCTTGCGTTGCTGGGCGAGAAGCAGCCCAGCCTGGAGTTTGTGACCCCTGAGCAGCTGGGCGAACTTGCGGTGTTTCTGTGTTCCCCGGCAGCCAACCAGGTGCGTGGTGCGGCATGGTCGGTGGATGGCGGCTGGACTGCGCAATAAGGGCAGCGCATCACGGGAGGTCTGGCACTTGCGCGTCGGTTTGAACACGCCAGTAGCGGGCCGGCTGCTGGCGCCCGAGGTGAACTCGGGGGGCTGCGCTTTCTCCGACGACAACTGAAATTGCGCCATGATGATCGGTTCGTAGCGCGCGAACGCCAGCGCTTTCATATCGAGCCAGCACTTTGTTGGTGGGATGACGGAAGCGGTTGCGATAGCCCACCTGAAAGATGGCGATCGACGGGGAAACCTCCTGAATGAAGCGCGCAGTGGAGGACGTGTTGCTGCCGTGGTGAGGAACCAGCAACAGGTCGCTTTTAAGGCGACTGCCCAGCCGCTCGACCAGATCCAGTTCCTGCCTTGCCTCGATGTCACCCGCCAACAGGGCGGACCCAGAGGGCGATTCGACTTTGAGAACGCAGCTGATTGCATTGGTTGGCGAGCGGGCCGCTCCGGGCGGAAATTCGGGCCCAGGGTGCAGGAATTCAAAGCGGACCTGCCCCCAACGCCATGTATGGCCGCGGCGGCACGCTTCGTGATGATTCAGTCCAGCCAGTAATCGATGCCCCTCGGGCATCGAACTGTAAAAGCGCTCGCTTCCGGCAAGTCGCAGCACCGTGGCGGCACCGCCCGAGTGGTCGATATCGGCATGAGAGATGACCAGCGCATCGAGTGAAGATATTCCCCGACTTCGCAGCCAGGGGATGATGATTCGCCCGCCTGCATCGGCGCCCGCATCCCAGGAGGGTCCGGCGTCGTAAAGAAGCCGCTTGCCACCCGCCTCTATCAGGACCGCCATGCCTTGTCCGACATCGATCGCCGACAGCCGGAAGCCGTTACCCGGCACGGGCTCCGGACCGCGGACCAGAAGCGGTAGCAGGCCGATGATCCAGACAGCCCGTGCGGGGGTTGGCCTTGGCGAAAGAAGCATGGCAACTGAGACAACGGCAAGCACCAGCGACAACAGATCAGGTTGGGTCAGCACGATGGTGCTCCCGGGCCAGCTGGCCATGACTCGGAGCGCGTCGAGCATCCAGCCGGTTGGTGCTGCGATGACCACTGCCAACCAGGACGCAAGCGTTGGCGCCACCAGCGAGCAGGCGCTTAGAAGCAGCACAGCCGGCGTAAGCAGCCCAGACACAAACGGGACTGCCCACGCGTTGGCCAGCGGGCTGACCAGCGAAAAGGTTGAAAAGAAGAGCGCACCCAACGGGAGCAGTGACAGCGTTGCCGCCCATTGCGATCGCGCTGCTTCGATGACCGTTCGATACGCAGCACTCACGAATTGTGACTGGCCAGGCCCCGTTGTCGCCGTGGGCGCCGCGCGCACCACGCTGGCATGAAGCACGATTGCCCCCACTGCCGCAAACGACAGCCAGAACCCCGCTGCGAGCGGTGCCCAGGGATCAAGCACGCAAACCACCGCTGCCGCCAGACTAAGCACCCGGAATATCGAGCGACTTCGTCCGCTGACCAGCGCCCAGCCCGCCACAGCCAACATCCAGCACGTGCGCTGCGCGGGGATTCCCCAGCCTGCGAGACCCGAATAAACGAAGGCTACCGCAAGCGCGAACCCCCATTGCAGCCACACCGCAGGCACCACATGAAGCAGGCCCGTGCGCGCCACAAACGGACGCTGCAGGATACGGCGTGCAAGCGCACCCGCCATGGCCGCGAGCATCGTGATGTGAAGGCCTGAGATGCTCATGAGATGCGCGACACCCGTGCGATTGAAGACATCCCAGTCGCCGCTGGCGATGGCCGCCTGATCGCCAAAGGAGAGCGCCATCAAGACCCCGGCGGCGTCCGCGCGCGAGCCATCCAGCGCCCGCTCAAGCGCCGACAGCCCCAGCGCCCGACCCGCCTCAAACAGGGTCTGCAGGCTGATGTGCCAGCCCTCAAGGCGCATGTTGGGGGGCTCGCCGAGTTTGGCCTTTCGAACATAGCCTTGTGCGCTCACGCCCTCTTGCAGCATGCGAAGTTCGGCATCGAACAGCCCCGGATTGACGAGCGCCACAGGGCGTTTAAGCCGCACATGCAGCTGCCAACGCTCTCCTGGCGCCACCGCCAGCGCAGGGCTCGCGTCATTGTCCGAGGCATGCCCGCGACTGAAACTGCGCGACCAGCCCAGCCTGAGCCGAAGGCCGGTCGGGCAGTCGGCGACGTCGGCAACACACCCGGTAACCCTGAAGCCGAACCGTACGCCCTGGGTGGACTCAAGCGGAAGCTGATCGACATAGCCGATGATGAGCAGATCACGCCCTTCGAGTGCTGGCGTGATACGGTCGTTCAGCGCCGCCTGAGCCTGCCAGGCGGCATAGCAGGCGGCCAGAAGTGCCGTGAGCACAAACCGAGGCCAGGCAGAGTGGCGAAGCGCCCCCAGCAGCAGGAGTGCACAACAGGTGACGGCGGCCAAGACCCAGCCAGGCGGCAATGCTGGCAATTGATGGAGCGCGAGACACCCGATAACCACCGCAGCCGGAAGTGGCAGGGCTGTATGCGGGGAAACGATAGGCGGAGCTGACATCGCTCCGATCGTGCCCGCGCCCGATGGCCGCCGCAGGCCCGACCTCACCCCCTCGCGCTAGGTCGTTCGGCCCGGATGCATGGCGCTTTCGCCAGCAAACGCCGCCGCGCATGGCGCAAGGCGCGGCAGCACGCGACAGGCATTGGAAGCAGTCATCTGTGCCACATCGACTGGCGATCGGTGACGCAGCACCGCCAGAGTTTGGGCAATTTGAGGCAGTTCGCGAGGCTGATTGCGCACCGGATGCAGCCACGCAGGCGAGATATCCGGGGAATCGGTTTCCAGTACCAGCGCTTCATCGGGCAACTCGCGTGCGAGCCGCCTGATTCGAAGCGCGCGCTCAAAGGTCATGGCGCCGCCAAACCCAAGCGCAAATCCCTGGTGGATGAACGCGTCAGCCTGCTGAATGCTGCCGTTGAACGCATGCGCGATGCCGCTGCGCACACCGCACTGTCGGAGGTGCTTGAGCACCTGATCCTGCGCACGCCGCACATGCAGGATCACCGGTAGATCAAATTCGCGTGCAAGCTTGAGCTGCTCGGTGAAGAAATGGCTCTGTCTGTCGCGGTCCAGCCCGCTGACGAAATGGTCCAATCCAATTTCACCCACCGCCACCAGCGCGGGATCATCGCGATGCTCGCGAAGCGCGCTTCGCAGCGTAACAAGATCGAGATCCGAGGCGCGCTCAACAAACAGTGGATGAATGCCAAGCGCATAGACGCAACCAGCATGTTCGCGCGCGAGCATCCGTACCGCACCGAAATTTCCCGCTTCAACCGCCGGAACAACCAGTATTCGAACGCCGGCCTGCTCGGCCTGTCGCACCACTGCACCGCGGTCGTGGTCAAACTCCGACGCATCCAGATGGCAGTGGGTATCGATCAACATCGGCCACGCCTACGATCGCGCCACCAGGCGCCCTTCGCTAAGCGCCAGCACGCGGTCGGCCCGGCTCGCCAGTTCCTCGTCATGAGTGACGATCACGAACGCGGTCCCGAGCTCACGGCGCAAGTCTGCAATCAGATCAAACATCCGACGCGCGGTACTGCGATCCAGATTGCCAGTGGGTTCGTCAGCGAGCACGCAGGCAGGCGAGGACACCAGCGCCCGGGCAAGCGCGACCCGCTGCCGCTCGCCACCCGACAATTGGCCTGGCCGATGCGACAACCGCTCGGCCAGCCCCACGCGCTTCAACATGGACTCGGCCAGTGGAGTCGCTTCCGACGCCGCCATGCGGCGCACCCGCAATGGCATCGCAACGTTTTCCAGCGCACTGAACTCAGGAAGCAGATGATGGAACTGATAGACAAAGCCCAGCATTCGGTTTCGCAAGGCGGCCTGCGCGGGCGCCGACAGCTCGGTAATCAATTGCCCGCCCCATCGAATGCTTCCCGCATCGGGTGAGTCAAGCGCCCCCAGCAGATGCAGCAACGTACTTTTTCCACTGCCCGATGCACCCACGATGGCGATCTGCTCGCCCGCCGCCACCGACAGGGTCACGTTAGTTAGCACCGTGAGTCGGAAACCGCCGCTTTGGTAGCTGCGCGACAGATTGTCGCAATGTAGAACCGGATCACTCACTCTGACCTCAGCGCCTCAGCCGGCTTCACCGACGCGGCCCGCAGACTCGGGTAGATGGTCGCGAGCAGCGCGAGCGTGCATGAGGTAAGCCCGATCGTCACCACGTCGCGCCAATGCAGGTCGCTGGGAAGATGGTCGATGAAGTAAACACCCTTGGGGAGAACCTGCACCGACAGCCATTGCTCGAGCGTAGCCACCACGGGCCCCACATTGAGCGCGAGCAGAACGCCCAGGCCCAGCCCCAGAAACGTGCCCAACAAGCCCACCGCAGAACCCTGAATCATGAAGATTCGCATGATGGCCCCTGGCGTCGCCCCCAGCGTTCGCAGAATCGCGATGTCCGCCTGTTTGTCGGTCACAGTCATGACCAGCATCGAGACCAGATTGAAGGCCGCCACCGCGATGATCAGCGTGAGAATGACAAACATCATTCGCTTTTCGATTTGAACCGCGGCAAACCAGTTGCGATTCTCGGCCGACCAGTCGCGAATCAGATAGTCGGACCGAAGCGTGCGGGCAAGGTCACGCGCAACCGCCGGCGCCTCCATCATGTCTCGCGTGATCAGGCGCACGCCGCTCACCCCTTCGATTCTAAACAGGCGCGCCGCATCCTGATGATTCATCAGCACAAGACTGCTGTCGTATTCATAGTGCCCAGAATCAAAAATAGCGACGATCGTGAACTGTCGGAGCCTGGGCATCAGCCCCGCCGGCGTGGCAGTTCCCTGTGGCGCGATCAGGGTGATTCGGTCGCCCAGCGCGAGCAGCCACTGCGCTGCCAACTCGCGTCCGACCGCAATACTGAAGCTGCCCGCCGCCAAATCATCCAGTGAGCCGCGATGCATGCTTGAGGCGAACTCCGCAACCCGCGCTTCCAGCGCCGGGTCGATGCCGCGCACCAGCACGCCACGCACCGCGGAATCTCGGGTCAGCATCGCCTGGCCCGCCACGAACGGGGCACCATCGACCACCTGCGGATGCTTTCGCGCCTCGGCCAGGACCGGTTGCCAGTCGAGCATCGGGGACCGTCCCGCCAGGATTTCAATGTGGGCGAGCACGCCCAGCATTCGGTCGCGCACCTCTTTCTGGAAGCCATTCATCACCGATAGAACGGTGATGAGCGCTGCAACGCCTAGCGTGATTCCGGCGACCGACAGGGCGGAAATGAACGAAATGAAGCCGTTGCGCCGGCCGGAGCGACGTCCGGCGCGCGTATAACGCAGCCCAATCGAGAGTTCATAGGGGACTTGCATTGGCGCGGCGGAGTTTGCCATAGAATCGTCGCGTGATCCTGACCGTTCTGTGTGCTGGTGCGTTGCGTCCAGCGCCATCGTCCAATCCCCCTCCGTCGCAGTCCCCCTTTGGCAGCCAGGCCGGTTGGTCGCCCGCCGGGGGTCGCGAGGCCTCCGATCGCTTTCTGCATCGGCTCGGCAAGGCCGATCAGCTTGCCTCGGTGCGTGCTGCGCCAATTCCCGGCGAGCCGCTTCCCCTGGAGTCTGGCGAGGAAGCCTGGTGCCGAGCGCGCTTCACGGTTCAGCCTGACCACACCTGCGCCGCTGCGGCGGCGATCGAGCTTGGCGGTCAGCGAGGCGCGCTGATACTGAGGCCCGTACATCTGCACGCAGGGCTCGACCATGTGGTGCTTGACCCGCCGCTCAGTCTGGACCTGTCCGATGCCGATGCCCGGGCCCTGTTCGAGGCCGCGGTCGATTGGCTGGAGCCAGAGCCCATCCGGCTGCGTTACCTGTCCGCCTCGCTCTGGGAGCTTACCGAGACCGACCCTGCCGGCACGGGCTTTTCGGCGCTTCGCGGTGCCAGCGCAGCCCGCGCAAGCGGGCGCAACATCGACATCTGGCTTCCCCGCGGACATGCCTCTCGAAACTGGCGACGCCTGATGAACGAGGTGCAGATGCTCTGGCACAGCCACCCCGTCAATACCGAGCGCGAACGAGGAGGGCGAAAGCGCGTCAATGCACTTTGGCTCGAGGGCTGCACACCGGCTTCGCTGAGCGCGCCGTTTTCAGCGCTCGCAAGTAACGATCCGGTCGTGCGCGGACTATCCCTTGCAGCCGGCGTCCGGCCCCTGCCCGCCACGTCCGCTGCAGAACTGATCGCCGCAGCAGATTCGCAGTCCCGGCTGATCGATTTACCGTTCTGGCGTGATGCGCTCGCCGAGGGGTCTGATGACGCCTGGGCCGCTGGCTGGCAGGCTTTCGACCGTTGGCTCGCCAGTCTGCCCAGGGACGTCTCGCCTGATTGGCTTGAGCGCGCCGAAGTGGTCCTCACTGGCGAACACTCGGCACGCGTATTTCGATGGTCCAGGTTCGCGCGATGGCGCCTCTGGCGAGGCAAGGCACCGGCCACCTGGCTTGACGACCTGGGGTTGGCCGACTGATGCGTCAGCGCCTGGTACCGGAAGCGGCGCGCAAGGCTTTGATTGCCGATGGAATGCCGCCACTGCTTGCTCGGGTGTACGCGGCCCGCGGTGTCGAGCGAGCGTCGATGCTCGGTGAGTCGCTGGACGCCATGCTGCCGCCGACGCTGCTGAAAGGCATCAACCCCGCGGTCGATCTTCTGGCGGCCACCATTGCCCGCAATGCATCCATCCTGGTTGTGGCCGACTATGACTGTGACGGCGCCACCGCCTGCGCCGTGGCAGTTCGGGGTCTTCGAATGATGGGCGCAAAGATCGATTTTCTGGTGCCAAACCGTCGGGAACATGGCTACGGCCTGACCCCGCCCATCGTTGAGCTCGCGCTGCGGCATCCGCGGCTCGGCCGTCCTGCACTGTTGGTCACGGTCGATAACGGGATTGCAAGCCACGACGGTATCGCTACCGCCAATGCGGCAGGACTACAGGTTCTGGTCACCGACCATCACCTTCCCGCCGACACACTGCCCCCCGCTGCGGCGATCGTCAATCCGAACCAGCCCGGCTGCGCATTTCCAAGCAAGCACCTCGCAGGCGTCGGGGTGATGTTCTATCTGCTGGTGGCACTTCGGGCGCACTACCGTGGGGTGAACCCCGATTCTGCCGCTGCCCGCGCGCCACTGCAGACGCTCCTCGATCTCGTTGCACTCGGCAGCATCGCCGATGTGGTGCGGCTCGATGAGAACAACCGCCGCCTGGTTCATGCGGGCCTGCGCCGAATCCGCGCGGGCCAGGCCCAATGCGGCATCAGCGCGCTGTTTTCGCAGGCGGGTCGTGATCCGCGAGTCGCCTCCAGTGCCGATCTTGGGTTTCTGATCGGCCCCCGCATCAACGCAGCGGGCCGACTCGCGGATATCTCACTGGGCATCGCCTGCCTTCTCAGCGATGACCCTGCGGCCGCCGCCGAGCATGCGCGCCAGCTCGATGCCATCAACCGGGAGCGCCGCGATATCGAGCAGTCGATGCGCGAGCAGGCATTGACCAGCGTCGGTGAGCCGGCCGCCGACGCGTTCAGTATCGTTGTGCATGATCCGGGTTGGCATGAGGGCGTCATCGGCCTGGTGGCGGGTCAGATGAAGACGCGGTTTGGTCGACCCGCATTTGCGCTGGCCCCCACGGCGGATGGTCAAGGCTGGCGTGGCTCCGGTCGTTCGGTACCCGGCATCCATCTGCGCGACGCGCTTGATCTGGTAAGCAAGCGCGCTCCCAACCTGATCGCCCGTTTCGGTGGGCATGCGATGGCTGCGGGCCTGACCCTCGCGGGCGATGGTGTACAGGCGTTTGCCACAACCCTTGAAGCGGTACTGCGCGAAACCGTTGACCCTGAGTGCCTGCAACCCGAGTTGCTGACCGATGGACTGCTCGACCCGAACGAGGCCAGCCTGGAGCTGGTCGAGACCCTATCTCGCCAGGTGTGGGGCCAGGGATTTCCTGAGCCAGTGTTTACCGGTCAGTTTCGCGTCCTTGGACAGCGGATTGTTGGAGAGCGACACCTGAAGGTCGATCTGATGGCGGGTAGGCGGCGCTTTGATGCGATCGCCTTTGGGCGCGATCAGCCGCTCTCTGCCGAGTCAACGCTCGCCTACCGTTTGTCGATTAACGAGTACCGGGGCCTGCGATCGCTGCAGCTTGTCATTGAGGCCTCCTCCTAGGCGCGCACGCTATAATTTCGGGTTGCTCTCTTACCTCTCGAATAACAAGGCGGATCCACATGGAAGCCGAGCGCCTGAACCAGCTCGAATCGCTGCTTACCGACCTCGCGCGTCGCGTGCAAGACCTTCGGGGGTATCTTTGACTTCGATGTCAAACGATCCCGCCTGGAAGAAATCAACCGCCAACTCGAAGCGCCCGACATCTGGAATGACGCCCAAAAGGCCCAGGATCTCGGTCGCGAAAAGAAACAGCTCGATCAGGTTGTAGACCGGATCCAGAACATCGAAGCCGGCCTGGGCGACGCGACCGAACTCGCCGACATCGCCAAATCAGAGGGCGACGACGACACATTGATCGCCGTCGAGGCCGACACCGCGATCCTGCGCGAGCAGGTGGAGGGTCTCGAATTCAGGCGGATGTTCGCGAACCCGGCCGATCCCAGCAACTGTTTTCTGGAAATTCAATCAGGCGCTGGCGGCACCGAGGCGCAAGACTGGGCGCAGATGCTTCTTCGCCAGTACTTGCGCTACTGCGAGCGCAAGGGCTTCAAAGCCGAGCTGCTGGAAGAGTCGCCGGGTGATGTGGCCGGCATCAAAGGCGCAACCATCAAGCTTGAAGGCGAATATGCCTATGGATTTCTGCGCACCGAAACAGGTATTCACCGTCTGGTACGCAAATCCCCATTTGACTCCAGTGGCGGACGACACACCTCCTTTGCGTCGGTCTACGTCTACCCGGAGGTCGATGATTCCATCGAAGTGGATATCAACCCGGCAGATCTTCGAATCGATGTGTTCCGCGCTTCCGGCGCGGGTGGCCAGCACGTGAACAAGACCGAGTCGGCGGTGCGAATCACCCACCATCCAAGCGGCATCGTCGTGCAGTGCCAAAACGATCGATCGCAGCACCGCAACCGCGACGAGGCAATGAAGATGCTCCGCGCGCGATTGTTCGAGCTTGAGTTGCGCAAGCGCCGGGCCGAGCAGGATAAGGTCGAGGCCTCCAAAACCGATATCGGCTGGGGACACCAGATTCGCTCTTACGTGCTCGATCAATCACGGATCAAGGATCTTCGCACCAACGTTGAAATCAGCAACACCCGTTCGGTGCTCGACGGCGATCTCGATGAGTTCATCGCCGCCAGCCTGAAACAGGGCGTCTGATTCCACCCGATTCCACGCGGAGACCCGCTCGTGACCCACCCGACCCAACCGGCCGCTGACGGCGCCGAACCCCTACCCCTGGATGAAAACGCGATCATCGCCGAGCGGCGCGCAAAGCTCACGCGCCTTCGCGGGCAAGGGGTTGCATTTCCAAATGATTTTGTTCCGGCGCACCGGGCTGCCGATCTCGCCACCCACCACGGCTTCAAAACCCGTGATGACCTGCAAGCCGATCGTATTCAGGTAAGCGTCGCTGGCCGCATCATGCTCAAGCGCGTGCAGGGTAAGGCCAGCTTTGCCACGATCCAGGACGGTACTGGGCGAATCCAGCTCTGGCTTAACGACGAAGGTGTTGGCTCGGACACCCACGAGGCCTTCAAGCACTGGGACATGGGCGACATCATGGGCGCTGAGGGCGAGCTCTTCAAAACCATGAAGGGCGAACTTTCGATTCGATGCTCAGCCATCAGAATGCTTGCCAAGTCGATTCGCCCACTGCCCGACAAGTTTCACGGCGTGGCGGATCAGGAAATCCGCTACCGGCAGCGGTATGTCGATCTGATCGCCAACCAGGAAACCCGCGACACGTTCATTGCGCGCAGTCGAACCATCAGCGCCATACGTTCGTTCATGGTGTCTCACGGCTTTCTCGAAGTCGAAACACCCATGCTCCATCCGATTCCCGGTGGCGCAAGCGCCAAGCCCTTCATCACGCACCACAATGCGCTTGATCAGCAGATGTATCTGCGGATCGCACCCGAGCTTTATCTGAAACGGCTCATTGTGGGCGGCTTTGAACGCGTCTACGAAATCAATCGCAACTTTCGTAACGAAGGAATCTCGCCGCGCCACAACCCCGAATTCACGATGATGGAGTTCTACGCCGCCTACACCGACTACCGCTGGCTGATGGACTTCACCGAGCAAATCTTGCGTGATGCGGCGCAGTCGGCCACCGGCAGCACCACCCTCACCTATCAGGGCAAGGCCATCGATTTCGGCGCGCCGTTTGCCCGATTGACGATCGCCGAGGCCATCCGTTTACATGCGCCGCGCTACGCCGCGGCAGCGCTTGATGATCCAGCGTGGCTGCGTGGTGAACTGGGCAAGCTGGGCGTTGACGTCAATGACCCGGCTCTTGCCAGGGCAGGCGTGGGGGCACTTCAGCTGGCCCTCTTTGAAGAGGTGGCCGAGTCCAAGCTGCACGACCCAACATTCATCATCGACTATCCGGTAGAAGTTTCACCACTCGCGCGCGTCAGCGACAACGCTCCTGCCATCACTGAACGGTTTGAGCTGTTCATTGCGGGTCGCGAACTTGCCAACGGCTTCTCCGAACTCAATGATCCGGAAGACCAGGCTGCGCGCTTCCACAGCCAGGTTGAAGCCAAGCACGCAGGCGACGAAGAGGCCATGCACTTTGATGCCGACTACATTCGAGCGCTCGAATACGGCATGCCCCCCACGGGCGGCTGCGGTATCGGCATTGACCGTCTCGTCATGCTGCTGACCGACCGCCCCAACATCCGTGACGTCGTGCTGTTCCCGGCACTTCGTCGCGAAGACTGACCCAAGCGCGCGGGTTTCGCCAGCAAGCGGTGAAGCCCGTCGCCCGACCCCGTACCCAGCACGCGGTTATCGCGCTGGGCATCACCCAGATCATCGGTTGGGGCACCACGTTTTATGTTCCAGCGATTCTGGCTCGACCCATCGCTGACGACCTCGGCTTGCCCCTGCTGGGGGTACTCGGCGCGTCGTCCTGGGCGCTGCTGCTCTCGGGGCTTTTATCGCGCAGAATCGGCGCGCTGATTGACCGTCACGGCGCAGCTTCGATTCTCACGAGCGCCTCACTGCTTGCCGGCTGCGCACTGCTGCTTCACGCAATCGCAGACAGCCTGTGGTTGATATGGCTTGCCTGGAGCCTGATCGGGCTCGGGATGCGCGCGATGCTCTATGACGGCGCATTCGCTGCACTTGCCGCCCTCGCGGGTCCAGGCTCGCGCCGGGCAATCTCGCTGCTTACCCTGCTGGGCGGACTCGCCTCGACCGTGTTTTGGCCGATCAGCCATCTGCTTCTTGAGACGGTCGGGTGGCGTGGCGCGCTCGCCGCATTTGGTGCAATGAATATGTTGATCTGCGCGCCGCTTCATTATTTCTTCTCGGGCTGCCAACCCCAGGGCACCGTGGGTTCCGCCGACAAGGCTGCCGCCGCGGCAAACCCACACGAGCGCTCGACAACGGCGCCAAGCCCTCAATGGGCCGAAAAAGCTGTGCTGCTCATCGCAACCGCCTTCGCATGCCACGCGTTCATCTGGTCATCTCTGGCAGTCCATCTGCCTGAACTGATTCAGGGCATCGGGCTGAGCGCTGGGGCCGCGGTTGCCATCGCCGCCATGATGGGACCGGCCCAGGTGATATCGCGATCAGCCGAGCTGCTCGCGCAGCGCTGGCTGTCGCCCCTCACGCTGACGGTACCCGTGTTTGCCATGCTGCCGCTATCGCTGCTGCTGTTTGCTTTGCCGATCCCGGCTGGCATCGCGGCAACCGCCTTCGTTCTTACCTACGGCTTCAGCAACGGCTTGTTGACCATTCTTCGCGGCGCGCTGCCGCTCATGCTGATTGGTTCGCGCGGCTATGGCGAGCTGCTCGGGCGCCTGGCTGCGCCGTCGCTCGTGGTGTCGGCACTTTCGCCGCTGGTGCTCGGGCAGGTGTTGGAAAGCTGGGGGCCCACCACCGCAGCATGTCTGCTGGGGCTTGCCGGGTTGGGCTGCACACTGGCTGCGGTCGCGCTGGTTCGCCACGCGCGAACGGGCGACACGAGGGGCTAGGCGGCCTCGTCAATCCAAGCCTGCTGAATCGCCTCAAGCACGCGTTCGCCCGATCGCTCAGGCGCGTCGTCGAACCCAGGCAAGTCCAACACCTTCTGGCGCAAATCGGTGAACCGGATGGTTGCCGGATCAAGATCGGGATAACGCTCGGCGAGTTCAATCGCGATTTCCTGCACGTCTGTCCACTTCATCGAATCTCTCGCAGCTCAGTGATCTTCACGGGCATGGTTGATGGTGTACTTCGGAATCTCAATCTTCAGATTGGCGCGGGCAATCTTCACCTGGCATGAGAGTCTGGACTGCGAAGTGAGACCCCAGGCTTTGTCGAGCATGTCGTCTTCCTGCTCAGTGGCTGACTCCAACGACGACAAGCCTTCGCGAACCACCACGTGGCAGGTGGTGCAGGCGCAAGACATGTCGCAGGCGTGCTCGATGCGAATACCGTGTTCAAGCAGGACCTTGCACAACACCGCCCCCTCGGGTGCTTCAAATTGCGCGCCGTCCGGGCACAGCGCGGCGTGGGGCATGATCGTAATCGCGGGCATCAGCAGGTTTCCAGGTTCAGTCAATTTGATCGATTCGACGTCCAGCAAGCGCCTTCGAGATCGCACGGTCCATCCGGCGGGATGCGAAGTGCTCGGTACCGCGCGCCAACGCATCGACTGCATGGCGAATTGCATCGGTGTCCGTGCCAAGCCGCGTTTCACGAAGCCGTGCGAGCAACGACTCGACCACCGCACGCTCGGACTCAGTGAGCAGATCGGCATCCACGTCGAGTGCAGAGCGCGTTGCCTCATAAAGACGATCCGCCTCAACCTGCTGCTCTCGCAGTGCGCGTGCGTCGCGATCGGCACTGGCCGATGAGAAAGATTGCTGAAGCATGTTCGCAATTTCATCGTCACTGAGACCATACGATGGCCGAACCGCAACCGAGGCCTTGACACCGCTGGATTGCTCGCACGCGGTGACCGACAACAATCCATCGGAATCGACCTGGAAACTGACGCGAATCCGGGCAGCCCCAGCGCTCATCGGCGGAATTCCCCGCAGTTCGAAGCGCGCAAGCGAGCGGCAGTCGGACACCAGTTCACGCTCGCCTTGAACCACGTGAATCGCGAGTGCGGTCTGACCATCGCGGAAGGTGGTGAACTCCTGCGCCCGTGCCACGGGAATTGTTGAATTGCGAGGAACGATCTTCTCGACCAGACCCCCCATGGTTTCAAGGCCAAGCGAGAGTGGAATGACATCAAGCAGCAACCAGTCGTACCCCTCACGGCGATTTCCCGCAAGCAGGTTCGCCTGCATTGCTGCGCCGATTGCGACGACACGGTCAGGGTCGATATTGGAAAGCGCTGGCCGCCCGAAAAAGCTTGCAACCGCTGCGCGAGTCGCAGGCATACGCGTGGCGCCGCCCACCAGCACCACCGATCCGGCGTCCGTTGCGTCAATGCGGGCATCGCGCAAGGTTCGGCGTACGACAGTGATGGTTCGCGACACGAGATCTGCGGTGATGGCATCGAAACGCTCGCGCGCAAGCGGCAGACGCACTGCCGACGAATCGGACAACGGGCAGGAGAATGTGGTAAGCGTGGAATCGGACAGCGCCTCTTTCGCGCGCCGCGCTTCAACGGTCATCGCGCGAAGATCGGCCGCTGATAACGACCCGGCCGACAGCGCTGAACCGATTGGATCAGGTTCAGCGGCCTGCACCAGCCCCGTCTCACGCAATGCCCATTCAACGATTCGCCGATCAAAGTCGTCGCCACCAAGCGCTGAGTCGCCGCCAGTGGCCACCACTTCAAACACGCCGCGGCTGAGATGAAGCACCGACACATCAAACGTGCCACCGCCCAGATCGAACACCACGACGCGGCCTTCCGTCCCGTTGTCGAGACCATAGGCAATGGCCGCTGCGGTGGGTTCATTGAGCAGCCGCAACACCTCGATGCCAGCGAGCCGGGCAGCATCTTTGGTGGCCTGTCGCTGAGCATCGTCGAAGTAGGCTGGCACGGTGATGACGGCGCCATAGAGCTCGCCGCCCAATGACATTTCCGCGCGACGCCGCAGCACCTTGAGAATCTCGGATGACACTTCCACCGGGCTCTTGTCGCCTGCCCGCGTCTGAATGCGAACCATGCCGGGCGCATCGGTAAACCGATAGGCGGTCCGATGGCGGCGCGCGTCGTCAATACCACGCCCCATGAACCGCTTGACCGAGACGATGGTGTTGTGTGGATCAGCGATTGCCCGCGCTGCGGCCTCAGCACCCACGGTGATTCGCTCATCATTGCCGTACGCAACGACCGACGGCAGTAACGCGTGCCGGTGTTCGTCCTCGAGTACTTCGGGAAGACTGGATCGAACCGCAGCCACCAGCGAATTGGTGGTCCCGAGATCGATACCTACCGCGAGCCGCCGCTGATGCGGCTCGGGCGACATGCCGGGTTCAGAAATCTGGAGCAGAGCCATGCGAAGGCAAACCGTTAAGAGGGTATCAGGACAAGTCGTCTAGCGCTTCGTCGACCTGCTCGGAAAACCGATCGATGTACATCAGTTGACCCACTCGGCGCGCTGCAGCCTCGAAGTCACCCCGAGCATCGATCAGATCAGCTACATCCCGCACTGCCTTGTCGCGCGCCGCCCGAACTTCCTGCTGCAGCGACTCGAGCATTAGCCGATTTGCATCGAGGCGGGCCTCATCCAAAGCCTCTCGCCACGCCATCTGCTCGCTCAAAAACGCCGCTGACGCACCAGCCCGCGCCGCGCTATCGACCGAAACGCCTTCAAGGCGACACAGGTAGGCCGCGCGGCTTGCTGGATCACGCAGACAGCGCCAAGCCTCGTTCGCGAGCGTGGCGGCCTGCATGGCCAGACGCCGCTGCTCCGGCGAGTCGGTAACAAACCGGTCGGGGTGTACCGCAGCGACCAGATCCCGATAGGCGCCCTCGAGCGCCCGCTCGTCGACCGAAAAGGCACGCGGCAACTGCAGCAGGTCGAAGTAATTTTTATCGAGGAGGAGCATGAAACCGCTCAAAGCGGTTGGGCGGCGCCAAGGCCGCCCGAATAAGGTAGAGGAAAGCGAGCGCGAATCGTGGCTGGAAATCAGACCTGAAACGACTCGCCGCAGCCGCACTCGCCTTTCACATTGGGATTATTGAACTTGAATCCCTCATTAAGGCCTTCGCGGACAAAGTCAAGTTCGGTGCCGTCGATGTAGGCAAGGCTCTTGGGGTCAATGAGAACCGTGACGCCGTGGCTCTCAAAGAGAAGGTCTTCCGGTTGCGATTCGTCGGCATATTCAAGCTTGTACGCAAGCCCCGAACACCCGGTGGTTCGCACGCCCAGCCGCAATCCGATTCCCTTGCCGCGACGGCTGATGAAACGGCTGATGTGCTGCGCAGCCGACTCTGTGAGGGTAACAGCCATGGCACCGAGCTCCTTAAGCGGCCTTCTGCTCACCCGAATCGTGCTTGCGCCGGTAATCTTCCACCGCCGCCTTGATGGCATCTTCAGCGAGAATCGAGCAGTGAATTTTGACCGGCGGCAGCGCCAGTTCATCGGCGATCTGCGTGTTGCGAATCTCCATTGCCTGGTTGAGCGTTTTGCCCTTCACCCACTCAGTGACCAGCGACGACGACGCAATTGCCGACCCACACCCGTAGGTTTTGAACCGCGCGTCTTCAATGACACCTTCATCGTTGACGCGAATCTGCAGCTTCATCACGTCACCGCACGCTGGCGCACCAACCATACCGGTTCCGACGCTTGGGTCGTCCTTGTCCAGAGACCCGACATTGCGCGGGTTTTCATAGTGATCAATGACTTTTTCGCTGTAGGCCATGGGCCTCTCCCCGACAATCAAACGTGACAGAAATACTGATTTTTAGTGTGCAGCCCACTGCACCGAGTTGAGGTCAATGCCTTCCTTGACCATTTCCCACAGGGGCGACATCTCGCGCAACTTGCCAACCTTGCTCTGGATCAGCCGGACAGCATGATCAACCTGCTCTTCGGTCGTGAACCGCCCGATGGAAAACCGGATCGACGAATGGGCCAGTTCGTCGCTTCGACCGAGCGCCCGAAGCACATAAGAGGGCTCCAGACTGGCCGAAGTGCACGCAGAACCGCTGGACACCGCGATGTCTTTGATCGCCATGATCAGTGATTCGCCCTCTACATAGTTGAAGCTGATGTTGAGGTTGTGCGGAACGCGGTGTTCGAGGTCACCGTTTACATATACTTCTTCCATTTGCTGAATGCCGGCCAGCAGCCGGTCACGCAACACGCGAATACGCTCGTTTTCAGTGCCCATTTCCTGCCGCGCCAGGCGGAAGGCCTCGCCCATGCCCACAATCTGATGGGTGGGCAGGGTTCCCGATCGAAAGCCGCGCTCATGCCCGCCCCCATGAATTTGCGCTTCGATTCGAACGCGTGGCTTGCGACGGATGAACAGCGCGCCCATACCCTTGGGGCCGTAGGTCTTGTGGGCCGAGAAAGACATCAGATCGACCTTGAGGGAAGCGAGGTCGATCGGCAGCTTGCCGGTGGCCTGCGCAGCGTCAACATGAAACACGATGCCGCGTTCGCGGCACAGCTCGCCGATTGCCGCGACGTTTTGAATGACGCCGATTTCGTTGTTGACGTACATGACCGACAGCACTGTGGTGTCGGGCCGCAAGGCCGCCTTCAGCGCCTCGAAATCAATAAGCCCATCGGGCTTGACGTCCAGGTACGTCACCTCAAAGCCGTGACGCTCGAGCTCGCGCATGGTGTCGAGCGTCGCCTTGTGCTCGGTTTTGAACGTGATCAGATGACGCCCACGTTCGCGATTGAACTGGGCAGCACCCTTGACTGCAAGGTTGATGGATTCAGTTGCGCCCGAGGTCCAGACAATTTCCCGGGGGTCGCATCCGACCAGCGCTGCCACGTTCTCCCGAGCTTCCTCAACCGCCCGCTCCGCCTCCCAGCCGTACTCATGGCTGCGGGAGGCGGGGTTACCGTAGTTCTGATAGAGAAACGGCACCATTTTGTCCACCACCCGGGGATCAACCGGGGTGGTGGCTGCATAGTCGAGATAGATCGGAAGTTGCATGGCGGGCAAGAACCTCAGAAAGTGGTCAGACGGCCGTTATCAAAGCGGATGGGCTGCAGCGTGGAGGTTGGAAACTCAAGCGCTGCACGGTGCTCTTTGAGTACGGAAATTTCGCGAGGACGCGCACGGCCTTCCTTGCCACGCTGCTGCTCGACCAGCTCGGCCAGCTTCACCGAACTGAGATAGTCGATCATGCGGGTGGTCAGGTTTGACCAGAGCTCGTGCGTCATGCAGGGGCCCTCGTCCTGGCAGTTTTCGCGGCCGCCGCACTGCGTCGCGTCGAGGGGTTCATCAACCGCGAAAATGATGTCGGCAACGGTGATGTCTTTCATTGAGCGGGCAAGCGAATAGCCTCCGCCGGGACCGCGGGTGCTCTCAACGAGCTCGTGACGGCGGAGCTTGCCGAACAGCTGCTCAAGGTATGACAGAGAAATCTTTTGCCGCTGGCTGATGCCGGCAAGCGTCACCGGCCCTTGATGCTGCCGCATGGCTAGATCGATCATGGCGGTTACTGCAAACCGCCCCTTTGTGGTCAGTCGCATGGCTAGATTCCGAAATGATGAGGGGTGTTAAATCTTGACTAGTTCACTCAACTTTATCCTAATCCGAGCGATTTAGTCGAGAAACCCATCAGCGTTTGCGGGGCTTTTGTCTTGGACAATCGCCCTGCAGTTCGCATTCTAGGCCAGACAAAGCGATTTGTGAATAGCTAGTTTGCGAATTGACTCGCGGGTCACAAATCCCCACAAAAACACTCACCTCTGCGGAAATAGCGCGATACCTAAGCGGAAAACTAGGAAAACCGCAGCGGAAGGCGACGAATACGCTTTCCAGTCGCTGCAAACACTGCATTGGCGAGTGCCGGTGCGACGGGCGGCAGGCCAACCTCGCCTACGCCACCGATTTCGGGGCTCCCATCGATCACTTCAACCTGGATACGGGGGGTCTCGCGCAGGTGGAGCAGGCGTGCATCGTTGAAATTACCCTGGCGGATAGCCCCGTCCACCGCATCAATCTGTCCATAGAGCGCCGCAGACAACCCCCCTACAACGGCGCTGGCAATCTGCGCTCGCACGCCCTGACGATCGATTGCAAACCCGCAGTCAATGACCGCGACGACTCGCAAGACGCGGATCTCAGTGCCTTCCACTTCGACCTCGAGTGCTTGCGCAACGATGGAACCGAAGCTGGCCACGATTGCGATACCGCGCCCCCCTTTGGCACCCCGACGCGTTTGCACCGGCCGACCCCAACCGCTCAACCGCCCCGCCTCTTCGAGGACTCGCAGCGCCCTGGGCTGTCGCTGCAGGAGTCTGCGTCGATATTGATAGGGATCGTCGCCGCTGGCATGCGCACACTCGTCAATGAAACTTTCGGCGAAGAAACTGTTTGCACCGTAGCCCACCGACCGCCAGAAACCCACCGGAAGCGGACTCTCGATACGTTCGTGTCTAACCCGTAATTCGTCGAGGTCGTAGACCAGATCTGAGACGCCATCGTGACAACTGCGGTCGGGCAGCCAACCCGCCGGAAGCGCGTACTGCCGGCGAAGATATTGCGCAGCAACCGAAGCACCCGCGAGCCAGCAATCGAGCCGTGCGATTTCACCGCGCGCACCCAGCCCCGCCTCGAGTCTGGCTGCGGCCGCCGGCCGAACCATGTCGCGGCGGGTATCTTCATCGCGCCGCCACTGCAGCTGCAGCGGCACACCCCGGGTGAGCGAAAGCGCAATACGTGCCGCCTGCGCGGCAACATCGGTCTCAAGCCGACGGCCCAGGCCGCAGCCCATCAGACACGGATGAACCAGAACCTGTTCCGTGGCTAGCCCCGTGATCTTGGCGACGGTTCGACGCACCAGGTCAGGCACCTGAGTACCAATCCAGACCTCGCATCGATCACCGTCGAGGCGGATGGTGCAGTTCATGGGCTCCATGGTCTGATGCGCCACGAACGCTGCCTCATAGTCTGCCGTGACCGTCTTCCGAACAGTGATGGGTCGGTCCGGTGGATCCAGTCGGGCAGCCACGTCGCGACCCGCCTTGCGCTCGACCGTAGCGCGCAGCGACTGAAGGTAGGGCGCGGACGCGGCTGGCGCCGCCGGTGCCGTCCAGCGCGCTTCGACGCTCGAGGCCAACTGATCAGCGCCCCACCAGGACCCGGCTACCACGGCAAACCAATCGTCAGCGGAGACAATCGTTGCGTTGGCGGGTTGCTTACCTTCGGCCCAGCGCGCTGACGCGAGACGCCCACCGACCATGGGTGCATGTCGCACTGACGCATAGCGCATGCCGGGCATTCGAATGTCCGCGGCGAACCGCGCGCTGCCATCCGACTTCGATCGCGAGTCAAGCCTGCGGATCCCGCGACCCATGAGCCTGTATTGCTCGCGCGGCTTCGGCGCAACGCGTCGAGGCTCTCGCAGTGCCGCCTCTTCGGCGAGCTCTCCAAATGAAATCGATCGGTCGGTGACCGGATCAAGCACTCGCGACGAGAGGGTTCGCAAACGGTCGGCCGGCACATTCCAACGCCACGCCGCCGTGTCAATCAGCAATGCGCGCACCGCCGCAGCCGCATAGCGCGCTGACTCCCAGCAATTGCGAGCGGAGGTGGAGCCTCCGGTCATCTGCAACCCCGCCAGCCGGAGAATGGACGCAACAGTGCGATGAACGACTGACCCCAGGGCATCCTCACCCCGCCGGATCGCCAGAGCGTCGAGCACCGGTAGCGGGTTCGAGTAAGCAAGCCCGAGCGGGGCAGGCCGAGCCAGGATCGCTGACGGATCGCAATCGAGCTCTTCAGCAACGAGCAGCGCAACCAGCGAGTAAATGCCCTGCCCCATCTCCTGATGCGGAACCGCGACAGCGACCCGCCCTGAGCGGTCGATGGTGACCCAGGCGTTGAAGGCCGACTCGCCGTCGGCTGCGGGGGCCCTGAAGCGCGATATCTGCCAGGCGCGCCAGCCTCCGGCGCCAGCAGCAACAGCCAGACCGCCACCCGCGAGTGCAGCGGTGGCAATAAACACACGGCGCGCCAGACTGCGCGCGCCTTTTTTCTTACGAATGAGCGGCTGCGGAGAAGTCATTCCGGGCGCGCAGCCTGCCTAAAAAGAACATCCCGCCGAGACGCCAGGCGCTGGCGGGATGGTTTCAGTTGGAGACCCTGCGCGAAATCAGGCTGCTGCGACCTGCGTCGCACGGCGCTTGGCAACCTCGAGCAGACCGCTGCACGCGTCTTCGATGTAGTCGAGCACCTGCTCAAAGTTTTGCGCCGAGCCGTGATAGGGATCGGGCACGGTCGCGGTTTCGTGCTCGGTGGCGAAGCGCATCACCAACTGAAGCTTGTGATGGAAACGCTTCGGCGCGGTTTGCTGAAGCAGCGAGAGATTGTCCCAATCCATCGCAAGGATCAGGTCAAACTCTTCGAAATCACGCTCGGTAACCTTGCGCGCCCGAATGTCACCGGCGTTGTATCCACGCTTTTGCAGCGACGCCTGCGCGCGCTTGTCGCAGGCCTCACCCTCATGGAAGGCGTGTGTACCGGCGGATGCAACGCGAACCACGTCGTCCAGACCAGCGACGCGGACCACATGACGGAAAACGCTCTCGGCCATCGGCGAGCGGCAGATGTTTCCCATGCAGACAAACAGTACTCGTGTGCTCATAGCGAGAGATGTGGGTTCTCTTTTAGCCATTTTCAATACCTTTTTAGTTTAGAGGGAGGAAGAAAAAACATGTCAGGCGGCCCGTCCAGCGGTAAACGGAAGTACGTTGCCCGTGCCGTCGGCGCCCAGCACGCGTTGCTTCAGGCGCGCGAGGCGGTCACGAACCTCAGCCGCTTTCTCGAACTCGAGATTGCGCGCGTGCTCGAGCATGCGTTTCTCGAGCGCGCGGATTTCACGGGCAAGGGCTTTCTCGCCCAGTTCCACGGGCTCATCTGCAGCGGTCTGATCGAGCGAGCGCGCGGCGCGAGCGGCCTCGGCGTCATAGACGCCATCGATCAACTCACGCACCTGCTTGCTGATACCGCGCGGCGAAATGCCGTGTGCCGCGTTGAATTCGATCTGCTTCAGACGCCGCCTGTCGGTTTCCGACATGGCACGCTTCATTGAATCGGTGATGGTGTCGGCGTACAGAATGGCCGTGCCGCGAAGGTTGCGCGCCGCGCGGCCAATTGTTTGTATCAGGCTGCGCTCTGACCGCAGAAAGCCTTCCTTGTCGGCATCCAGGATCGCAACTAGAGACACCTCGGGAATATCGAGCCCCTCTCGCAACAGGTTGATTCCCACCAGCACATCGAAGCTGCCCAGCCGCAGGTCGCGAATGATCTCCACCCGTTCAACGGTGTCGATGTCGGAGTGGAGATACCGAACCCGCACGCCCTGTTCGCCAAGAAAATCGGTAAGGTCTTCCGACATTCTCTTGGTGAGCGTGGTAACGAGGACGCGATCGCCCTGCCCCACCCGGGAACGAATCTCGGACAGAAGGTCTTCCACCTGGGCGCGCGCAGGCCGCACTTCAATCGCGGGATCAATGAGACCGGTGGGTCGAACCACCTGCTCAACGACCTGGCCAGCGGTGCGCGTTTCATAATCGGCAGGGGTGGCCGATATAAACACGCACTGCCGCATCTTGGTTTCGAACTCATCGAATCGCAGCGGACGATTATCGAGCGCCGACGGCAGCCTGAAGCCATACTGCACCAGCGTTTCCTTGCGCGACCGGTCCCCGCGGTACATGCCGCCCAGTTGCCCGATGGTCACGTGGCTTTCATCGATGATCATCAACGCGTCAGCAGGCAGATAATCGACCAGGGTGGGCGGTGGGTCGCCTGGCCGGGCACCCGACAGGTGACGCGAGTAGTTCTCAATGCCTTTGCAGAAGCCGAGCTCCTGGAGCATCTCGAGATCGAAGCGCGTGCGCTGTTCGAGTCGCTGGGCCTCAAGCAGTTTGCCCTGCGACACGAAGAACTCGAGCCGCTCTGACAGCTCTTCCTTGATGGTGTCGATGGCACGCAGGATGGTTGCCCGCGGCGTCACGTAGTGCGACGACGCGTACACGACAAAGCGCGGAATTTTTTGGCGGATCCGACCCGTGAGCGGGTCAAAGAGCTGCAACGATTCGATTTCGTCATCGAACAGCTCAATGCGCAGCGCGAGCTCTGCATGCTCGGCAGGAAACACATCAATGGTATCGCCGCGAACCCGGAACGTGCCGCGCGCGAATTCGGTCTCGTTGCGGCGGTACTGCATGGCAACCAGACGCTGAAGAAGCTCGCGCTGGCCAATACGGTCACGCACCCGAAGCAGCAGCCGCATCTCGTGATAGTCGGCGGGATTGCCGATGCCGTAAATGCACGACACGGTAGCGACGATGACCGTGTCCCGGCGTTCGAGGAGCGACTTGGTGGCCGACAACCGCATCTGCTCGATGTGGTCGTTGATGGAGGAGTCTTTCTCGATGAAGAGATCGCGCTGAGGCACATACGCCTCGGGCTGGTAGTAGTCGTAGTACGACACGAAGTATTCGATGGCGTTCTCAGGGAAGAACTCACGCATCTCGGCGTACAACTGAGCCGCCAGCGTTTTGTTTGGCGCCAGAATGAGCGCCGGCCGCCCCGTGCGCGCAATGACATTGGCCATCGTGAAAGTTTTGCCTGAGCCCGTTACCCCCAGCAGCGTCTGATAGCTGAGACCGTCACGCAGGCCCTGTTCCAGCGCATCGATGGCCGCAGGCTGGTCGCCGGCGGGCGCAAATGGTCGGGCAAGCCGGAACGGGCTTCCCGGAAACGTCTGCAACCCTGAACTGTCGTGGACCAGATCGACCATGAAAAAAAAGCTGCCTGCTTACCGTGTTAGACTGATTTCAACGGTTACGCGAACCGCCGAAAAACGCTTGAACCTCGCTACAACCGCACTGCCCTCTGATCAGAACCCGTTAACTACCAGCCACGCTTCCGGACCCCTGCAGAGCCGCCGACTCGCTGCACCGCAACATCAGAAGTTGCGACTTCGTCGCGGCCAGCCACCCGGCAGACCAGTCCGGCTATCTGACCAACCCGTAATTATCGCGCGCCCCCCCTCAAAAAGCTAGAGTAGTGCACAATTCTTGTGCAGCTTGCTCAGGGTATTTCACCGACACCCCTATCAAATCAATCACTTAGACCCGACCATGAAACCCTCCATGTTCGCCGCCGTCGAAATGGCACCGCGGGATCCCATCCTCGGACTCACCGAAGCGTTCAATACCGACACCCGCTCCTCAAAGGTCAATCTCGGCGTTGGCGTGTACTACGACAACGATGGCAGGGTGCCCCTTCTTGAAGCAGTGCGGGATGCCGAGCGGCAGCGCCTCGAAAAGCAACCCGCTCGCAGCTACCTGCCCATCGAAGGTTTCGGGGCCTACAACCAGGCCGTCCAGGCATTGCTGTTCGGTGCAGGTTCGTCGCTGATCGAAGCGGGGCGCGTTGCCACATTTGAGGCGCTTGGCGGAACCGGCGGCTTGAAAGTCGGGGCCGATTTTCTGCGTAAGCTGCTGCCGGCGGCCGATGTCTGGATCAGCGATCCCAGCTGGGAGAACCACCGGGCGCTGTTCGAGGCTGCCGGTTTCAAGGTAAACGCTTACGCGTACTACGACGCGGCCTCGCACGGCGTGAACTTCAACGCCATGCTCGCGTCGCTCAATGCGATGCCCGCGGGATCCATCGTGGTGCTTCACGCATGCTGTCACAACCCTACCGGCGTAGACCTTGACGCCGCGCAGTGGACGCAGGTTGTGGAGTCCGTCCGGGCACGCGGGCTGGTTGCCTTCCTCGATATGGCTTACCAGGGATTCGGCGACGGCATCCCCGAGGACGCGCTGGCGCTCAACCTCTTTGCATCGTCCGGGCTCAGCTTCCTGGTCTCCAGCTCTTTTTCAAAATCCTTCTCGCTCTACGGCGAACGCGTCGGTGCCCTCTCCGTCGTCACCTCCGATCGAGATGAGACCGCACGGGTGATCAGTCAGGTCAAGCGAACCATCCGCACCAACTACTCCAGTCCCCCCACCCATGGTGCGGCGGTTGTTGCAGCAGTGCTCTCAACACCCGCGCTCCGCGCAACCTGGGAGCGCGAGCTTGCCACCATGCGCGACCGCATCCGCGCAATGCGTACGGGCCTGGTCGAGCGTCTCAAGGCGCGCGGTGTCAGCCGCGATTTCAGCTTTGTGATCCGTCAGCGAGGCATGTTTTCGTATTCCGGCCTCACTCGCGAGCAGGTGGAAGTGCTGCGCGACCAGTACGGCATTTACGCAATCAGCACTGGCCGGATCTGCCTGGCTGCGCTCAATTCTCGCAATATCGATTACGTGGCCGACTCGATCGCGAAAGTGCTCGCCGAACGATAGGCGGTCCGGGGCGCGCTCGCTGCCATGATCAATCAACCCGAACAAACTGAACTGGTCGACGCGGTCAGTCAGTGGGCGCAGCGGCTGAACAGCGTCGCAGAAGGCGGTCATGCAGAACAGGTCGGCCGCCTGTTTGAGGAGCAGGGACACTGGCGTGAAGCGCTGGCGCTCACCTGGACTTTGGTCACCCGTAGTGGTCGTCAGCAACTGGCCGGGCCGCTTGCCGATGCGCTCAAAGCAGCAGGAGCCCATTCTTTCGCGATCGATGCACGGCGGTGTGCGCCGCGTATTGTGGAGCGAGCCCAGCAGCGAGTCGTTGAAGCCATCCTTCGGTTTGAAACCCGGATAGGCGATTGCGCAGCGCTGCTGCGACTGCGCATCAACGACGACGGCACCATTTCGCCTGCTGCCTGGACATTTCATACCGCGCTCGAGTCAATTCGGGGTCACGACGAAACAACCCTGCGCGCCCAACGCGAAGAGCCCGTGTACGAGCGTGACTGGAGGGGGCCAACCTGGCTTGAACGTCGGCAGGCAGCCGCCCGTTTTGACGATCTCGAACCGACCGTGTTGATTGTGGGAGGCGGTCACGCGGGATTGTCGGCTGCCGCACGCCTGAATCAACTCGGCATCGACAATCTCGTCATCGATCCGATGGCACGTGTTGGTGATAACTGGCGGCTTCGATATCGCACGCTCAAGCTCCACAACCAGTTTCACAGTAACCATCTGCCTTACATGCCGTTTCCATCCACCTGGCAGCGGTACCTTCCGAAGGATCGAATTGCCAACTGGTTTGAAGCGTATGTTGAGTGCATGGATATCCACTTTTGGACTGGCACCAGGCTGGAGCGTGCCAGGCGGGTGGCTGGCTCGAACCTTGAGGGCGAACACTGGGAAGCCGTTGTTCGGTGTGCCAACGGCACCGAGCGTACCCTGCGCCCGCGCCATCTGATCATGGCAACGGGGGTCAGCGGTACTGCAAAGATTCCGGATGTCCCTACACTCGATCGATTTGGTCGCACCGTGGTGCATACCAGCGCATTTCGCGATGGCGCGGCATGGAAGAACAAGCCTGTGATGGTGATCGGAACCGGTACCAGCGCCCACGATGTCGCGCAGGAGCTGCATGGACACGGTGCCCGCGTCGTCATGGTGCAGCGGAACCCCACCATGGTGATCGAAGTCGAGCCCAGCGCCCAGCTTTATGACGGTGTATTTCTTGGCGAAGGCCCCTCGATCGAAGACCGCGACCTGATCAACACATCGATCCCGTTACCGGTGATGCTCGCCACGCATCGGGCGCTTACCGAGCGGGCGCTGCAGCAGGATCGCCCACTGCTCTCAGCGCTTGAGAACGTGGGCTTTCAACTTTCAAGCGGCGTCGATGGCACCGGTTGGCCGTATCTGTTCCGGTCTCGGGGCGGCGGCTACTACTTCAATGTGGGCTGCTCCAATCTGATCGCCTCGGGTGACATTGGCCTTATCCAATATCGCGATATCGAAGCCTTCGAGACCAACGGGGTACGCATGCAGGATGGGCGGCTTGTTGAAACTGAACTGGTCGTGCTTGCCACGGGCTACCACGGCCTTCAACATACCGTTGCGCAGTACTTCGGGGACGAGGTGGCAGAGCGGGTTGGCCCCATCTGGGGTTTCGATCCAGACACGGCTGAGTTGCGAAACATGTGGACGAGAACGCCGCAGCCGGGCCTTTACTTCACTGGTGGCGCATTTTCGCAATGTCGCGCTTACTCAAAGACGCTTGCGCTGCAAATCCAGGCGCAGGAGCTCGGCCTGCTCGACGCCGCGCTGCGCTGACGTCTAGCGCGACGAGAGCCGACGCCACTTCCGGCATCGCGCGCCAGCCCTGCTCAGAGGATACTCGGAAGCTCCTGCTGCGGCGGCATCGCCTTTTCAGCGGCCTCGTCGAACGGGAGTGTCGGATCCCAGAGCTTGCCAACCACACGCCGGCCATTAATGCCCGAGGACGCGTCAGAAGCAAGCCATAAAAGGGCTGAATCCATGATAGTGACCGGCAGGAGCTGCCCGTCAGAACCGCGACGGCCGGGGCCGCTTCCAGGAATGAGATCGGTATCGGTTGCCCCGCCGGGCAGAATCGCGTTCGCCGTGACACCGGTTCCCGCGAGATCCTGTGCCCACACCCGCGTCATCGCCTCAAGTGCCGATTTAGACGGTCCATAAGGCGAATAGCCTCGCCTGACCATCGTAACCGGGCTGGTGGACACATTGATCAATCGCCCAAATCCTGCTGCAACCATCAGCGGAGCGGCTGTATGCGACATGTAGAACGGCCCCAGGACATTCGCGTCAATGATCGACCGCCATGCCTGCCGATCGGCCCGCCAGAAGGGAATCGGTTGCGTGGTGAAGGCTTCGTTAACCACCCGCATGCCAAGTCCCGCGTTGTTCACCAGCACTTCGAGTCCGCCAAACGTCTGGGCAACCCGGTCCACGATCCGGCTGCAATCATCGGGCTGACTGACATCGCCCGTCAAGGCCAGGACTGCGCGCGCACCCTTCTCTTTAAGCTGTTCCGCGGTTGCGGCCAACGTGTTCGCGTCGCGGCCGCAGATGGCAACGCGGGCGCCTTCTGCCGCCAGGGCCAGCGCAAACGACCGGCCGATTCCGCGGCCTCCCCCGGTAATCAGGACCGTTCGGTTGAGTAGCGAAGGATGCGTGGACACAGAAGGCCTTTTATCGTGCGTCGGGCGTCAGCCGAAACTCACGCCATGCGATGACACTGCAAAGTAACGCGCCAGCAAGCTTGATGACGCCGCCGACGGCGGTGGCCTCAAACGGGTACAGCAACAGCGCTGCAGATATCACTGCGACGAGACGAGAAGCGTGCGACAGCGGCTTTGCAAGATGCCCCGCGAACGCCACGGACCCCATCCAAACGCCCGCTGATGCTGCCAGGAGCGAGACGGTTACCACCCACAGCCCGCCGCCCATCAACAACCCTGGGCTGAAAACAAATACAAAGGGGACGATGAATGCCGGCCAACCCAGGCGGCAAGCAGTGAACGCGACCTGCAAAGGACTGGTCTGAGCGATATGCGCCGCAGCGAAGGCCGCCATTGCGACGGGCGGCGTGATCATCGACAGGCACCCAAAGAAAAATACAAACATGTGCGCAGCAAGCGCTGGAACACCAAGCTGTACCAGCGATGGCGCTGCAATGACCGCAACGAGAAGATAGACGCCCGTGGTTGGCAGCCCCATGCCGAGCACCAGACACATGACTGCCACAGCGACCAGCAGCAGGAGAACGTTTCCTTCGCCCAACTTTGCCAGCGCGAGTGACAGGCTCAGGCTGAGACCGCTGATATTCAGGAGCCCAATGACTGCGCCAGCGACGGCGCAGATGACAATGATGTCGACAGCGTCGCGTCCCGTGTCTTTGAGCGCCTTAAGCAGTGATCGTCCGCTAAGGCGCTTGCCTCCGTAGCCCACCCGGAACGCAAACGGAAGCATTGCGGCAACGCCAAGCAGTACAGAGGGCTCTGCCTGCAGTTCGGTCATGCCCATCAATGTGAACAGCACGACGAACGGGATCAGGAAGAACCAACCTCGGCGGAACACCTGACCTGTTCGCGGCAGCTCGGCGGCGCTGATTCCACCGATTCGGCGCTTGGCCGCCTCGAGATCGACCTGAACAAAAATTGAGATGTAAAACAGCAGGGAGGGAATGAGTGCAGCAAGCGCAACCTCAACGTACCGCAACTGCAGGTTCTCAGCCATCAGAAACGCCGCGGCTCCCATGACTGGCGGCATGATCTGGCCTCCGGTAGAGGACACCGCCTCGACCGCCCCCGCGGTTTGCGGGGTGTAGCCCGCCTTTTTCATGTTTGGAATCGTGATGATTCCTGTTGACATGACATTGGCGACGGCGCTGCCCGAAATCGTTCCGAACAGGGCGGACGCAACCACCTCCACCTTGCCCGTGCCACCGCGATAGCGACCAAACATTGCGCTGGAGAGGTCAGTAAAAAATTCAGCGCCTCCACAGTTCTGAAGAATGCGGCCAAAAAACATGAACACGACCACGGTGGTCGCGGCAATCATCAGCGGCGCGCCCAAGACACTCGAGGTGTCAAGTGCGAGATACGGCAGCAATCGCGCGAGCGACACCTGCTTGGTTGCCAGCATGCCCGGCAGCAGATAGCCAAACAGCGCCCACGCAAAAAAGACGCCGAATACGATGGTGAGTACGCTGCCTGCCGATCGCCGACAGGCCTCCAGCGATAACGCCAGCAGGACCACAGACAGGACGATCGCTTCAGTCTCGTTGCCGATCACGTCGGCTTGCAGAACGGGATATCGTACGCAGAGCCATAGCCCTGCGGCCAGACCCATCAGCCCCGGGCTCATCTCCACCACTGCCCGAAGCAGCCGCGAATTTGCCCGGTCCGGCGACTTGACGCCGCCGCCGCAGAAACTCATGAACAGCGAGGCGCCCAAGGCAGCCGCGATGAACTGCTCCTGGTAGATAAACCACCCCAACCAGGTTGGCGCGTCCACCGCCCAAAAAAGACCCGTTAGGGCGAGAACGCTGCCTATCCCTGACGCGACCCTGTTCATCCAAGTGCTCTGAGGCTAGGGGCGCGCGCCGCAGCGACAGGCAGGCGCGCCCCAGGGCGGACGTTAGCGGGCGAGGCCCAGCGACTTCAGCGCCTCAATCGCACCCGGGTGATACGGTACGCCAGTGTCATCGCCGATCCGCTTGGGGTCGAACTCGGCAAACAGCGGCCCTGCCGCCTTCAGATCAGCCACGTTGGCGTGGAGTGCACGAACAACCTTCGCCACCAGATCGTTGCTCACCTTTGCGTTGGCCCACAACGCGTAGTCATAGACCAGCATGGCGGTGGGTTGATCAACGCCGAGCCGCCCCGGTGCGGGCTGAACGATTTCAACCCGACTACGCGGAACGTGGCGTGTCACCGCTTCGACCGCCTTCGGCGAGGGATCGAAGGGCAGGAACCGCACGCCGCCCAACGCCGCGTCCCACTCGCGCAATTGCGCCATCCCGATCGTGCCGATCGAAGTGACGGTTTGCTGCTGCTTGAACGCGTCAAACATCCGCGGGAATGCAGGAACGGGAACCTGACGGGTGTCCTCGAAGGTCATTCCCGCATTCGCCAGATAACCGGTGATGAGCACCTTGCCCAGGGGGTTGCCCGTAAAGCCTGCCGGAACAGGTTGTCCCTTGAGGTCGTTCAGACTGCGAATCGAACTGTCCTTCTTGACCACCAGCCCGTTGTACCAAGGGACGATGCGCGCCACCATCCTGAGATCGGGGTTGGGGCGCTCCACGATCACGGTGCCGCTGACCAGATAGTGCATCTCGGGAACATTGGAGATCCCGAACTCGATATCGCCCCGGTTGACCAGGGGCGCGTACTGCGCCGCCCCCGCCATGGGCTGCGTGCGCATCTGAATGCCGCCTTTGTCAGAGATGACTTTAGCCAGGCCTGTGGCCAACTGGAAGGTGGCGCCCGCCTGGGTCGTGCCAAGCCCTACCACCTGGGCAGAAGCCGCCGTCGCGGCCATCACCAACGAGATCGCAACCGTGATTCGCTTCAGCGTCATAAATCCAGAAATCATCATGCAGCCCTCCGCAATGTGTTGATCATTGAGCTTTTCATCAGATAAGCCTTGGCCGCCACCGGATCGTCGGCGATCCGGCAGAGCTCATCCTGCTTGCGCTTGCGGGCTGCGGGGTCGCGTTCCGCCAGCATTTCGCGATTGCGTGCCGTGTTTGCGTTGATATGGTCGACCGCAACATGCCGACGCTCGCGCTCGTACTCGTCGAGCCTGTCCGAACCGCTTCGATGAAGATCAATGAGCTTTTCGGCAAGATTCAACCCGTCGTGCAGCCCGCCGTTCATCCCCATCCCACCAATTGGATTGTTCAGATGGGCTGCGTCACCGGCGAGGAACGCACGCCCTTTTCGATAGGTCTGCGCAACCCGCTGATGGACGCGATACAGCGTGCGGTGACGGGTCTCATAGGGCTCCGGCTTGGCGAACACGCCCTGCAGTCGGCGCTCACCCGAGGCCAGCACTTCCTCGTCGCTTTCCTCATTGGTTGGAAACAGGCAGCGCCAGAGACCTGGCACTTTAAGCAGCACGCACCACTCGTCGGTGTCGGCCACGTAATTCACATAGGAGAGGCGATTGAGGTGGTTTTCAAACCGAAACGGCGTACTGACCACAAAGAAGCGCTCGGGGAAGGTCAGGCCCGGAAACTCAATTCCCAATGCCGCCCTCACTGCGCTATAAGCGCCGTCACATCCAATCAACCAGTCGGCCTCGTGCACGACCCCCTCTTCGGTAACGACCCGAATTCGCGATGCGTCCTGATCGACCGATGCCACCTTGGTGCCGAACGCCACCTGCACATGGGGAAAGGCTTCAAGCCGTGATGCAACCAGATGGGTGAAGCGAAACTGCTCGTACTGCACTCGATACGGATGATCGGTTTCACCCTTGAGCAGACCCATATCGAACTCTGCAATGGCACCCGTCTGGCGATCACGGACCTGGAAGGTGGGGGCAATCAGGCCGCCGCCCAGAATGTCGTCGATCAGCCCTAGATCGGCCATCATGTCCAGCGTCGGTGGGTGCCAGGTTGACGCTCGGAGGTCGGTTGCGAGCTCGGGAGCGCGTTCCAGCACAGTAACTTCGATGCCTTCGCGGGCGAGCGCCAGAGCCGTCGTGAGTCCCACGGGGCCAGCGCCGGAAATGATGACTTTCATGGTGTTGATACTTTTGGTTGGACAGGAATGACCTGGTTTGGGCCGCGCGGCAGCCGCGTCCAGCAGGGGACGCCACTGGCGAAACGACCGGCGGATGTTACTGGCGCACATTACTCGGCGCAAATAGAGGCCCTACTCGCCGTGTATCACGCGCGGCTGAACCCCCTGCACTTGCTGGGCGATCAGGGGCCGCGCTACTGTCACCCGTCAACTTCCCCCTGGAGCCTGCCATGCCTATCTCCTCGCCCTACCCCGTGCTCACTGCACTCCTTGCCGCTGCAACCCTCAGCCTCGGCGCCACGCAGGCCATGGCTCAAACCAAATGGCGAGCGGCGGGAAACTTTGCCGTCGAACACACGTCTTCCGAGGCCATGAAGCTTTTCAAGGAGGAAGTTGAAAAGGCAACCGGCGGGAAGTTCGTCGTCGATCTGTTTCCGGCTATGCAGCTGGGCGGCGCACAGGAAAACGTGCAGGGCGTCCGAACGGGCTCCATTCAGATGACCTGGGTCGGCATGGCCTTTCTCACTCGCACAGTGCCAGAGTTGGAAGCGCTGTCCCTGCCCTTTCAGTTCAGCGATCGCGACCAGGCATTCCGCGTCACCGATGGCCCGATCGGCGCAGAGATCGATCGCCGTATCGCCAGCAAGGGCGTGACGCTGCTGGGATTCATGGAGCTTGGCGCGCGACATGTCACCAACTCGAAGCGACCCATTCGAACGCTGGAAGACTTCAAGGGCCTGAAGATCCGGCTGCAGCCTAACGAAACCCATCTTGCGTCGTTCCGTGCCCTGGGCGCCAACGCGGTCGCAATGGACGTGAAGGAACTGTACTCGGCCATGCAGCAGGGCGTTGTCGATGGTCAGGAGAATCCCTTTTCGATCATTACCGCCAACCGCTATTTTGAAGTGCAGAAGTTTGTTACCAACACCGGACACTTCTTCGACTTCATTGTCGTCATCGCCAACCGCAAGGCATTCGAAGCTTTGTCACCCGCCAACCAGAAGGCGGTTCGCGAGGCCATGAACGCCACCGTCCGTTATCAGCGGGAACGCGCCAAGATTCAGGACGCTGACGCAGTCGCTGAAATCAAGCGTCGTGGCATGACCTACGAAGAGGTCTCACCCAAGCTGGTCGCCGATATGCGTGCAGCGACCGCGGGGATCGTCGAAGAGGTCAAAAAGCGCGCGGGTGCCGATCTGGTCGCACGTGTGCTCGCCGAAGCGGCCAAGCCTTAAGCCGATGCTGGCTGCCTACGATACGGCGCTCGCGCGGCTTGACCGCGCAGCGCGCTGGTTGATCATTGCCTGCTCGGCGCTGATGATCGTCGTGGTATCGGTTCAGGTATTGCTTCGCTACGCGTTCAATACCTCGATCGACTGGTCCGATGAAGTCTCCAGGCTGCTGTTTGTCTGGAGCATGTTCCTGGCAATACCGCTCGGACTTCGCGAAGGTTCGCACGTGGGCGTTGAACTGCTGGTGCAGTTCATTCCGGCAGCGCCCCGGCGCGTGTTGTCGCGCCTGTGCGCGCTGGTTGCAATCGTATTGATGGCCGTAGTGGCCTATTTCACCGCGTCGGTGTCCGTTGACACCTGGGACGAGCTGATGCCCACGCTGCCGATCAGCGCGAACTGGTTCATGGTGCCAGTGGGCCTGTCCGCCCTGCACTGTCTGCTTCACCTGGTCGCGCTTCTGTGGCGGGACCCGATTCGCCCCGCGCGCCTGTCGCATGAATAAAGGCTCCTGCCGATGAGCACGTGGGTGATGCTGGTGTTCGCTGTTGCGGCCCTTGCAGGGATGCCGCTTGCATTCGCGCTGGGGGTCGCCGCGCTGTTTGGACTGGTAATTGCCGATGTGGATTTCGGCATGCTGCCCACCCGGATGATGAACGCGGTGAACTCGTTTCCGTTGATGTCGATTCCGCTGTTCATGGTTGCCGGCGAGCTCATGATCAAGGGCGGCATCATGGAGCGGATGATCCTGTTCGCCAACGCGCTGGTTGGACGGGTACGTGGTGGCCTGGCCCAGGTCGCCATGCTTGCGGGCGCCATCCTGTCGCTGGTGTCGGGCACCGCAGTCTCGGATGCAGCAGCCCTGTCATCCACCGTGGGACCCGAGCTGAAAAAGCGCTATGGGCTCGGCTTCTCCACTGCCGTGATTGCCGCGTCGGCCAACCTTGGTCCGATCATTCCGCCGTCTGCCGCAATGATTGTTTATGCCTACATGGCCGGCTCATCGGTATCCATCGGCGCGCTGTTCGTTGCCGCCGCAATTCCGAGCGTCATCATTACCGCGGTGTTCATGGCGCAGTGCTGGTGGATTGCCAAGCGGCGAAACTATCCGCTGACGGGCGAACCCTTCACCATTCGCCGGTTGGCGCGGGCCACCGGCGCCTCCTGGATGACGCTTGCGCTGCCAATTGGGGTGATTGCCGGAATCATCGGCGGCGCATTCACCGCAACCGAGGGCGCTGCCATCGCTGTGGTCGGAGCGCTTTTTCTGGGCTTTTTCGTCACCCGCGAGCTCAAGCTCTCGGACTTGCCCGAAATTCTGTATCGCTCCGCGGTGATGTCGGGCGTGGTGGCCGCGATGATTGCATTCGCTTCCACCGTCACCTTTCTACTCACCGTTGACCTTCTCCCGCAGGCACTGGCTGAGTGGCTTCGTTCGGTTACCTCGAGTCCGATCGTGTTCAACCTGCTGGTGGCGCTTCTGCTGCTGGTGGTGGGCATGTTCCTGGAGTCAAACGCCGCTTACATCATGCTGGTGCCTTTGCTTCATCCCATCGCGATGTCCTATGGCATCGACCCGACGCACTTTGCCTTCCTGTTCGTGCTCAACCTGATCATCGGCATGATGACGCCACCCGTCGGCGTGGTTCTTTTTGTGATCTGCAGCATGACCGGTATCAAGATGGGCGAACTTGTTCGACACTGCACGCCCTTTATCGTGTCCCAATATCTGCTGTTGATCGCCTGTATCTTTTTTCCACCGCTTGTTACCTGGCTGCCCAAGCAACTCGGCTACTGACCTCATCGGCTATCAACAAAACATCTCATGCGCGCCATCGTTTGTGAAACCTATACCGGCTATCAAGATCTGAAGCTTCGCAACATTGAGCCGCCAGCCCTTCGAGCAGGATGCGTTCGCATCGCTGTCCATTACTGTTGCATTGGGTTCGGAACCTCACTGATTGTGGCGGGTCGATACCAGCGCAAACCCCCGCTTCCTTTTGTACCAGGCACCGAGGTCTCAGGGTTCGTCACAGAAGTTGCGGCAGATGTCAGCCATCTGCAGATCGGTGACCGCGTTACCGGCATCATCGATTGGGGTGGATACGCCGACCAGGCCGTTGGTACCGCTGACACCGTCTGGAAGATTCCGGAGCAGGTTCCGCTCGACTTGGCGTGTCTACTTCCGGCAGCGTACGGAACACCCTGGGCTGCGCTTCACTGGCGCGCAAAGCTTCAAGCTGGTGAGTCGGTGCTGGTGTTCGGGGCTGCGGGCGGTGTCGGCCGCTGTGCTGTCGAGCTTGCCCGGCTTGCTGGAGCGCACGTCATCGCAGTGGCGCGCGATGAGGAACGCCTACAGGTCGCACTCGACCACGGCGCCCATGAGGGCTGGCGCTCCGACACGCCCGATCTGGGCAAGATGCTCAAACAGCGGCACGGCGGCCGCGGCATCGATGTGGTGTTCGATCCAGTGGGTGGCGAGTGCTTCGATCAGGCATTGAAGGCGATCGCACCGGAAGGGCGAATTCTGGTGATCGGCTTTGCCGGGGGGACCATTCCGCAGGTACCTGCCAACCTGCTGCTGGTGAAAAACGCAGCGGTCATCGGTGTGAACCTGGGCCTGTATACCGGGTGGACGCCTGGCGACGAACGCAAAGCCCACGCACCGAAGATGCAACAGATGATCGCCAGCCTGTCTGACCTGATCATTCAGGGCAAGCTTCGCCCCGCAGCGCCCACCGCATTTCCGCTTGAACGAACCGTCGAGGGCTTTGAGGCGCTTGTTGCCAGGCGGCACACCGGACGCATGCTGATCCAGGTTGCAGATCAGCGGTAAGCCCGGTGCGCTGTGTGGCTTACGCAGCCGCTGGAACCCGCTGAGCGCGCTGCCGCTCGATCGTAACCAGCGCGTCTTCCAAGGGCTTGACTGTCTGCTCGGTGCGGCCAAGTTTCTCCAGCCCAAACAGGCCCAGCCTGAAGGTGCGAAAGTCGGCGCCTTCGTCGCACTGAAGCGGAACGCCAGACGCGGTTTGCAGGCCAAGCTCCAGAAACGCCTTACTGCTCTGCATGTCAGGATCATGTGTGTAGCTGACCACGACGCCGGAGGCCTGGAACCCATCCGCCGCAACGCTGGGATACCCGTGTCGAACCATCGCCTCTCGAACCTGGGTTCCAAGCTCGATTTGCTGACGGCGGAGCGTTTCAAACCCGCGCTCGCGGGTTTCGATCATGGCGCTGCGGGTGATGGTGAGCGCATCCGTAGGCATGGTGGTGTGATAGACGTGCGAGCCAGCCTCGTAGGTTTCCATCACCTGCAGCCACTTCTTCAGATCGAGCGCGAAGCTTGAACTGGTGGTGCCGTCGATTCGCTCGCGGGCCAGTTCAGACAGCATGACGAAGGCGCAGCAGGGCGAGCCACTCCAGCCCTTCTGGGGTGCGCTGACCAGGACATCAACGCCGCATGCGCGCATGTCCACCCACAGCGCGCCCGAGGCGATGCAATCGAGCACGAAGAGACCGCCCACCTCGTGCACGGCGTCAGCCACGGACTTCAGGTAGTCGTCGGGCAGCACCATGCCGCAGGATGTTTCAACGTGCGGTGCGAAAACCACTGCGGGGCGCTCGGCGCGGATGGTGCGCACGACCTCGTCTATCGGTGCGGGAGCGAAGGGTTCGCGGCTACCGGGCTTCATGCGGCGCGCCTTCAACACCGTACAGCCGCTTGAGAATCCACCGGCTTCAAAGATCTGGGACCAGCGATAGCTAAACCAGCCATTGCGCAGCACAAGCACGCGCTGCCCAGTGGCGAACTGGCGCGCTACCGACTCCATACCAAAGCTGCCACTGCCGGGCACGACGATGGCCGAACGCGCTGCATACGCTTCTTTGAGAATTGCTGATATGTCGCGCATCACCCCCTGAAAGCGGCGTGACATATGGTTAAGCGCGCGATCGGTGTAGACCACCGAGTACTCAAGCAAACCGTCTGGATCCACATGGGGCAAAAGACCGGGCATGACACACTCCGTTCCCAAAATGAGCCGGGGATTGTACGCTGCACTGCAACGTTTCGCCCAGCGTCTCATCAAATCCGCAACGAATGCCGACTGCTCAACGTTGGTGAACGGAGCTTCCGGGCGCGTCACACAGAACCGGATAGCCGCGGTCGGGACGGCCCATTGGGGGTGGGCGGCGGTGGCGTCCCGAGCGCTCGGTAAGCCACTTCACCCACTGCGGCCACCACGAGCCTGCCAGCGACGGCGCCTCAATGCACGCGGGGCAATCCTCGCCCTGAAAGAGCCTCGCCAGGAACCATGCATAGCGAAGCGATTTTCGCGACCATTTTCGCGCCAGCTCAACCTGCTTGCCCGGCGAGGACAGCAAATGCATCATCCAGTCACCGAAAGCCAGAGATATCGCAACCGGCGATATCCCATGCGTCCAGACGGCGAGAAGCGCCTGAGCAAGCTGATCGGTTTGCCGCGCCACCAACGCGGCAGCATCGACCTCTGAGCCACTGAGGGTGTCCGGTGGCGCGCAAGCGTCGGTACCACGCAGACGATCGGTCGAAAAGCGCGCCAGCGAATCATCCTCGCGATGACGTTTCCTACTGTGAGCCGCGGCGGTGCGCAGCAGACGGTGCGGGCGGGAAGGTACGGGCGGCAAGGTCACGTGGAATGACAATTGTTCAGCTTGCCCGCAACGACCGCAGCCAGTTTTGACCGCGGTCGTCCCTTTCCAACGAAGTCGGACAAACCCGGATTGGTGTGCCCCTGTTTGACGAGCCTGGTCAAACACCGCACGATCGCACCATGAATCTCGATCGACTCTACAACGTGTCCGATGTCCGAGAGGCGTCCCGCAAGCGGTTGCCCAAAGGCATCTTTGAATTCATTGATCGCGGCGCCGAAGACGATGAGGCCGTCGCGCACAACCGCGAGGCACTGCGGCGAATTAAGGCACGGCCTAGAGCGCTGATCGACGTGAGTCAGCGCAATTGCGAAGCCATCATGCTCGGCGAGCGCTTTGCAATGCCGATGGCAATTGCTCCCACTGGTGCAGCTGGCCTTGTCTGGTATCAGGGTGAAATGGAGCTCGCCAAAGCTGCCGCCGCCACGGGTATTCCCTTCACGATTGCAACCCGATCCATGAGCAGCCTGGAAGATATCGTGGCCTTAGGGGGCACGCTCTGGTATCAGCTCTATGTTTTTACCGATCGGGCGCAAACCTGGAAGCTGATCGACCGCGTGGCGGCCTCTGGCGCTAAAGCACTGCTGGTAACGGCCGACGTGCCGGTTCAGCCCAACCGGGAATTCAATCGGCGCAATGGCTACACCTTTCCGTTCAAGGCCACGCCGCGCTCAGTCATTGATATGTTGCGGCATCCCCGCTGGCTGATCGACGTCATCGGAAAATATCAACGCACCACAGGCATTCCTCAATACGAGAAGATGCCCGAGTACGCTGAGAACCTTAGCTTCGAAGACATCCGCGAGCTGAGGCGGCGCTGGCCTCGGCAATTGCTGGTCAAGGGCATTCTGAGGGCCGACGATGCACGGCGAGCTCTGGACTGCGGCGCGGACGGCATTGTGGTCTCGAATCACGGCGGCCGATGTCTTGATATCGCTGCAGCCCCGATCGATGCGCTTCCCGAAATCGTTGACGCTGTCGGTGATCGCGCAACCGTGCTGATGGACAGCGGCATTCGACGCGGAAGCGATATTGCCAAGGCCATCGCCTTCGGCGCCCAGGGCGTGCTCAGCGGGCGCCCAGGGCTGTTTGGACTGTCATTGGCCGGCCAGCCAGGCGCAGAGCATGTATTCGGACTGCTCAAGCGGGAACTTCTGACCACGATGGGGCAGCTTGGTTGCACAACGCTGAGCGAGCTCGGGCCGCAGCTGTTTGAGCATCCGGCCTGGCCCGATCAGGCAGCTGCCAACACACGCGCTGTAAACGCTGGGTCGAATACTTTGTCGGCCAGCACCTGACACCGCTTCATCAGGCGGGGTTCGTCGGCTCGATAATCGGCAACAGCGTTATGCCAGGTTCCCAGGTGATCCCACATCAGGACGTCCCCCACCTGCCAGTGATGCGCATACCGATACCGCGGTTGCAGGACGTGCTCGTACAACTGTTTAAGCAGCGCATCGCTTTCGGCGGTTGAGAGGCCCTCAATCCGCTCCGTGAATCCCGGGTTCACGTATATGGCACGACGGCCGGTGATCGGATGCGTAAGCAGTACCGGATGCCTGGCAGGCGGCCGGGCCTGTCGCTGCGCTTCTGTAAGCGGGGGGCGGGTGGAACCTTTTTCACGCCGCATGAACTCCCAATAGAAGTTCAGATCATGTATCGCCGTCGCACCCTCCAGCTCAAGAACAAGGGCTTCGGGCAGGTCATCATAGGCCGCCTGCGTACTGGCAAACTCCGTGGCTCCGAGCACGGTTCCCGCGCGCACCGGGACCTTGTGCGCGACCAGTACGTTCACAAATCCGACCGTCGTGTTGTAGGTCATATCGGTATGCCATGACTGTCCGGCGTCCGCCATGCCGATCGCGCGTCCGTTCTCGACGATGTTCGACAGAATGGAGACCTCGGGCATGCCAGGTTCGTGGTGAGGCACACCTTGAATGACCTGGAGCGAACCAAATTGCTCAGCGAATTGTCGCAGCGAAAGCGCATCGATGGCCTGGTGCGGGAAATGCAACACGCCCCGATCGCCCAGGGCGCGAAAGAGCTGGGCAAATTCCGATGCGGTGATCCGATGCGACAGGTCTATCCCAGTGACCGTTGCGCCCAACAGCGCGTCATGCGGTGCAATATTCATCGTTGCAGCCTCTTTGCACAGCGCGACCGCCATGGGCGGACCGGAGGTTGACCAATCGTGCATCGAAGGGAGCCGATTCTGGAGATTCGGAACTCAATTTGGTCGCCAGGCAACAGATGGATTCCGAGATCCATCGCGGACCCGCCCGCATAGCAGCCTGCGCTGATGATCTGTCCAGGGTATACGGTTTGCCCCATCGACAGATACGAAAGCATCTCAGGGAAGGTCCAAACCATTCCCTGCGCAGATGACTCGGACACCTGTTGGCCGTTGACATGCAGCGAGAGATGCAAGTTGCGCGGGTCACCGATCTCATCGCGCGTAACCAGCCAAGGACCCATACCGTTCCCGGTATCGAAGTCTTTGCCTTTGGAGGGCCCCCGGCCCGTCTTCATTTCCTCGCGCTGAATATCGCGCACGCTGGCATCGTTCACGATCGTGTACCCAACGATCGCACGCTCGGCGGCGTCAGCGTCAAGGTTCTTTCCACCAACGCCAACCACGCATACCAACTCGCATTCGACATCAAGCTCTTGGGCATACGGCGGGTACTCGAGCGTGGAATCGGGTCCAACATAGGAGTCGGGATTACCCTTCCAGTATGGCTTGACACCGGATTCTTCCGGGGCGCGACTTAAATTGAATCCGTGCGCCGCGCCGGTCGCGGTATGCGCAGGCCAAACGCTGAAATTGGCCACACCCGCGGGACGTGGCAGTGGGGCGAGCAGGCGAATATCATCAGCTGAATAAATCAATTGCCTCCCCCGACTGGTATGGGTTACGCCTGCCGCTGCAATCCACTCGATCGCCTCGGCGATCCAACCGATCACCGCATCACCGGAAGCAATCAGCTCAATCATGTCAGGGGGCACCTCAGCCGCCGCGATCCGCTCGGCCGCCGCCGCAGGCATACGGCGCTCGTGTAAGGCAGCCCGCACTGCGGTGGCGTCAATCACGCCCAATGCATGGTCCACCCCAATCCGCCGGACGGGTCCAAGCGGTGTCGAAAGCTCAATCGTGCCCAGTTTCATTGGTTCAGTGCCCTACGCTGATTCGTTGCTGATGAGACACACGCCAACCCCCACCCAGCGCGTTATTCCGGCTTGATGCCAGCAGCCCTGGCAACCTCTCGCCAGGTCTGAGTGTCGCGCTCGATGAAGCTTCGGAATTGGACCGCAGGCAAGGGATTGGGCTGAAGCCCAGTGTCAATTAGCTTTGCCTGAATGTCCGGTTGTCCCAAGGCTTCGGAAAGGGCTGCGTACAGACGATCTCGCACAGGCTCGGCCATGCCTGCGGGACCGAAAAGACCGAACCAGGAGTTCGCAACGATGCCTGGCACCCCCTGCTCAATCGCCGTTCCAATATCGGGTAATTGACGCTGACGCTCTTCGGAGGTCACGGCGATCGCCTTCAAGCGCCCCGACCGAATATGCGGCAGTAGCGCAACGGTGTAGATGATCATGGGGACATGACCGGCCACAGCGTCGCTGACAGCCTGCCCCTGATTGCTGTAAGGCACATGAACAAACTGGGCTCCAGCGCGAAGCGCTATGAGTTCGCCCGCAAGGTGATTCGACCCCCCGTGACCGCCAGACGAGTAGCGAACACCGCCCGACACTGTTTTTGACCATGCAATGAGCTGTGGAAGCGAGTTTGCAGGGACCGAGGGGTGCACGGCGACCACGTTGGTAGCGGTACATGCCCTGCCAATGTGGGTGAAGTCACGCAGGTTGTCGTAAGGCATTGCCGTCCCGCGAATCGCAGGCGCGATTGACATGGCAGACACCGCGGACATCCCTATCGTGTATCCGTCTGGCGCCGCGCGAGCAATCTGCTCAGCGCCGATGGCGCCCGCAGCGCCAACACGATTTTCGATCACAAGGTTCTGACCTAGGTTTTGCGACATTCGCGTCGCAAGATGTCTGGTCATGATGTCGGTGGCAGACCCCGCGGCGAATGTCACGATGACGCGAATGGGCCGGGTCGGATAATCGGATCTTGACTGCGCGGTCAATCGGCCTGTAGCTGCGCCTAACGCGCTCGCGCCGATGACGTGCATCCAGCGTCTGCGGACGCTCTTGGCAGGAATCCTGGACATCTTGTTCTCCCTAAAATTTAGCTGACTTTCTGACGGGCCGGATGCTGATTGATGACGGGCCATGCGGCCAAACGCCGGGCTCGAAGCTGTTCGGCCGATGTCACGCCCTTCCTGACCAACAGAGCTTCAGCCGCGTCAACCCATTGCTCGGGGTAGCCGCGCAGTCGAGCGCCTTCATTAGCAGCCTGCTCGGATGCCCTGATATGTTCGCTTAGACACGACACCCACTCCGCCCAAGTAAAGCACCCAGCCTCGGCGAGCTTCACCACAATCGCGAACGCTCTGGCCTCCCATGGATGCTGAAATCCCGTTGGAGCCGCTTCAGCCTGTTGGCGCAAACCCGGGTTTTGATCGACTGGATCCCAAGCGTGCCTCGGCGAGTTCGGGAGCGCTTCGCTCATGAGGAGCGCCCGGCATCTAATGAGATCAGATAGGACTGCCAGCAGTCGAGATAAACGCACGACGCTGTGCTGTCCGGGCCCCAGAGCTCGGAGGCTTCAAACCGGATCGAATACAGCCAATCAGGCTGCTCCCCTGCAAACACCGCATTGGTGTCCGGAAGCACATGAACGCCCCGAATCGCATGCACCGTGCCGGTTCGACCACGGGCGTACCGGGGCAGTCGGGTATGCGTGGCGGGGTGATGGTTGATTGTGCGCACCGAGTCGCCCATGGCAAAGCGCGCCGGCGAACGGGCCTCTCGGGTGGAAGGCCAGCCGCGTGCAAACAACGGACCGACCGATTCCGCCTCGAGCCGCTTGAACGGGGACGGCGTCGCTGCGGTGGGCTGCGCCTGACCCGAGCTTAATTCGGCAGCACTGACCAGGTTAGCGCGATGCAACAGTTGCTGAAGCGCTTCCAGCCAGATGCGGTAGTAGCCCCCTTCCAGATACAGCACAGGAGGAAGGCTTTCGCGCACAAAGCGGGACGCATCAATATTCCAACAGCCGCTGGTGCCCAGGGCCAGCGTAAGCGCGAAGGCACGCCGCTCCCAGGCCTGGTGGAACAGGGGCTCATCCACCTCCTGTTCAATGGGCCCGAAGCACTGCATGCCCCCCATGTCATGCACACCATTCATCGCATCACCTCAGCCGTTGCATCAGGAGCGCCAAGCACATCCGTTCCAATCATTGAGTTTCGCGTGACGAGTGCCGCCAGTGCTTCTTCGGACAGATGCTCGGTGCCTGCAGGGCGCATCGGCAAGACCAGATAGCGAACCTCTGCGTTGGAATCCCAGACCTGAATCTGCGTGCTCTCCGGCAGCGTCACACCAAACTCGCCGAGCACGCCACGAGGGTCGATCACAGCCCTCGCCCGATACGGCGCCGACTTATACCAGGACGGCGGCAGTCCCAGTAACGGCCACGGGTAGCAGGAGCAAAGGGTACAGACGACCAGGTTGTGGAGGTCCGGCGTGTTTTCGACAACAACAACATGTTCGCCCTGGCGGCCGGTGTAGCCCAGCGAGGCAATCGCCTGATCAGGTGACGTGAGCAACCAGTGACGAAACGCAGGGTCTACCCATGCGCGGGCCACAACCCTTGCGCCATTTCGCGGACCAATCTTGTGTTCATAGAGCTCGAGAATCGCATCGAGCGCCTTGCGATCGACCAGTGCCTTCTCGACAACGAGCGACTCCAGCACATTGACTCGCGCTTCAAGCTCCCGCTTGATCCGATCGGCATCAGGATGTTCGCTCATGCTCAAACCGCTCCAGAATGAGTGCCTGGCTCAGGCAGCGCAGCGCTGGGAAAACGGGCGGGACGCTTTTCTCTGACTGCCGCCAGCCCCTCGCGCGCATCAGCCCCCAGAAAACCGAGCATCTCGAGCGCAAGCGAGTGATCAAAAATAGGGCCTGCCAGTCGCATCCACTGGTTGATGGCCTGCTTGGTCCCGCGAATAGCCGGCTGACTGCCGGCAGCCAGCCGAGCCGCCACCGTCAGGGCCCGCTCGAGCACCTGCGCATGGGGAACACAGGCGGTTACCAGCCCGATTCGCTCTGCCTCGCGGCCATCGATGAAGTCAGCCGTCATGAGGTAGTACTTTGCCTTGGCGACACCGCACAACAGCGGCCAGATGATCGCAGCATGATCGCCCGCAGCCACGCCCAACTTGACGTGACCGTCGGTGATTCTCGCCTCTTCAGACATGATGCTGATGTCGGCAAGTAAAGCCACCGCGAGGCCGGCACCGACGGCGGTTCCATTGATTGCTGAAATGATGGGCTTGTCGCAGGCGAGCATGTTGTACACAAGGTCTGCGGCCTCCTTTCGCAGATGCGCGATTTGCTCAGGATCGCCGATCATCTGCTCGACCCAGTTCAAATCACCACCCGCCGAAAAGGCTCGATCGCCAGCCCCGGTTACCACTGCAACCTTCACACCAGGATCGTCTGCGATCACACCCCACACCCGGGACAGCTCGAAGTGAAGCCTGGCGTTCGTGGCATTCATTGCGGCAGGGCGATTGAGGGTAAGCAGCAACACCCCGTCCCCTCTGGGCTCGAACACAATATGTTGAAAGTCTGGGTAGTTCACGCTGAATGCCCCTCCAACGGCAGATTATCGCGGAGCCTCGCGAACCCACGCAATGCGTTTCGCCGGTCCGAAGATGCCCTTGCCCACTCGCGCTCTGAACGGCCCTCGTTCAGAATCACGCCCACTTATCGGAGACCCTTGATGCGCAACACTCAACTGGCTGCGGGCGCGATGCTTATTGCGGCTACCGCAGCGTTCAGCCTCACTGCCCAGGCACAGGACCCATCGGGGCCATGGCCAAACCGCGCGGTTCGAATCGTGGTTCCGTACGCGCCTGGCAACACTGGCGACATTACCTTCCGACAGATCCAGCCGTTGTTGGAGTCCAAACTGGGCGCGCGCTTCCTGGTCGACAACAAGGCAGGTGCATCCGGCAATATCGGCGCCGAAGAGGTCGTCCGAGCCAAGCCAGACGGACACACCCTGTTGCTCGGTGCCACCAACAACTACGTCACGAACCAGCATCTGATTCGCGGCATGCGCTTTGATCCGCTTCGCGATCTGATGCCGATCACGATGGTAAGCAATGCCCCATCGGTGGTGGTGGTTGCCGAATCCATGCCCGTCAACGATCTGCGCGCACTATCGGCTTTCGCAGCCAAGGCCGCACCGCCGCTGGCGTTTGGGTCACCCGGCATTGGCACCCCGCCGCATCTCGCCGCCGAACTGTTTCGTCAACTCGCGGGCGTCGAGATGGTTCACGTGCCCTACAAAGGCAGCCCGCCTGCGGTGCAAGGACTGGTCAACGGTGAAACTCAGCTGTACATCACCGCCTTCAGTTCCGTTGCGGCCATGGTGAAGGCAGGCCGCCTGAAGGCTCTGGCAGTCGCTGGCGACACGCGGCTGACTGCGCTGCCCGAGGTTGCCACCAGCGCCGAGCAGGGCATGCCTGCGCTTCGCACAGGCAATTGGTGGGGCTTATCGGCCCCGACCGGCACCGACCCTGACCTGATCCGCCGAATCGCCCAGGCAATTCGTGAAGCCTTATCCGACCCCGGCGTTCGCGATCGATACCAGGAACTTGGTCTGACGGCGGTGGGCAACTCGCCTTCAGAATTCGCTGCTCAGATGCAACGCGAGGCCGCCGCCTGGAAGCAGGTCATCGACAAGGCTGGGCTCGCACCGAACTGACGCTTCAACGAATAACGGGGAACCGCATGTTCCACATGGGATGGTTTATTGCACAAGGCTATGGCGTTCACGGTTGGAACCTGCCCTGGTCAGGATCGATCGGCACTCAGTGGATGAAGCCCGACATCTACATCGATCTGGGCCGCGCAATCGAGCGCGCGGGATTCGACTACATGATGCTCGAGGATGGCTCGCTGGTTCCTGACTCTTTCGGCGGAACCCCGGAGTGGTTCGCGCGCAAGGCATGGATGATTCCGAAGAACGATCCAATGCCCCTGGTGCCGCTGATCGGACAGGCAACCCAGCACCTGGGCATCGTCGCGACGATGACGACCTCGTTTTATCCACCGTTTATCGGCGCACGACTGGCGGCAACGCTTGACCATCTCACCGAGGGACGCGTCGGGCTCAACATCGTTACCGCGCACAATGACCGGGCCGCCCAGAACTTCGGTCTTGATCAGCACCACGAGCACGACCTCCGCTATGAGATGGCTGACGAGTGGATGGACGTTGCCTACAAACTATGGGGTTCGTGGGACGCTGATGCCATTCGTGACGACCCAGAGCAAGGCACGTTTGCCGATTTCACCAAGATTCATCCCATCGACCACGTGGGCCGTTTCCACAAGGTGCGTGGGCCGCTCAACACCTGTGCCGGGCCGCAGGGCCGCCCGGTGATTTGTCAGGCAGGCGGGTCACCAGCAGGCCGCAGTTTCGCAGCCAGGCATGCAGACACCATCCTTGCCCGGTTTCGCTCAATCGACGCCGCGCGGGAATTCCGAAGCGATATCCATCGGCTTGCACTTGCGCACGGCAGGCGGCCAACCGACATCAAGATTCTCTACATGATGTCTGCCGTGTTGGACGAAACCGATGAAGGGGCACGCAACCGGTACGAACAAATCAGACAAGGCGCAGCAAAGCTCGCGGACTACAAGCTCGCATTCATGTCGTACACCAGCGGCAAGGATTTCTCGAAGTTTGATCTGGACCAACCCATTCCAGAGATCAAAACGAACGCCGCGCAAGCCTCCACCGCCGCGCTCACCAAGGCCGCAGGCGCGCAGAAAACACTGCGCGAAATCGCCACGGAAACCGCGTCGGGCGGATTCGACTATGTGGGCTCACCCGACACGGTATCCGCCCAAATGGGCGAAACCATGCAGGCGATCGGTGGCGACGGTTTTCTGGTAAGCCACACCCTTACCCGCCGAGTCATCGCAGAATTCACCGATGGGCTGGCCCCTGCCCTCAGGCGCCGCGGGCTGATTCGGTCGGGGTATAGCCAAAAACGGTTTCGGGATAACTTGCTGGAGTTCTGACCGCTTTATCAATCGCGGTGCGATTCTCTTGCGATCGCTTGCCCGATCAGATAGCCGCTCGCGTACGCAACCAATAAACCATTGCCGCTCAGGTAGCCCGCGCAGCCCTCTCCGGACAGCCCGGCAATCGCGTTGCCACCGGCATACAGACCTTTGATGGGCGCCCCGTCCGGCCGTAGCACCCGGCCACCGGCATCCACCACCAGTCCGCCCTGGGTGTGCGCCACGGCACCGGTGATTCGCGCCGCAAAATAGGGCGGCGCAAGCGCCTGAGCGGGTGCATGCCGACCGAAGGGATCTGCTTGACCGGCGGGCAGCGCTGCCCAGTCGGCAAGTGTCTGTTCAAGCGCCGGCGCTGGCAGCCCGAGCGTCTGCGCCAGATCCCGCGCATTGGCCGCCTGCACGATGCCGCCGCGTGCCATGGCCTGACGCATCACGAACACACCAGCCACCTGCTCTTGAATGCGCTGATCCCAGATGAAATACGCATGCTGGCCAGGCTGGCGTCGGTAGACGCGGGCAAGGCTGGAATAGTCCTCGAGCTCATTGACGAAGCGCTGACCGGTGGCGTTGACCGCGATGCCCCCCTGATTAAGCACCGGTGGCGTGACCCGCGTGCCGTCGGCGAAGATGCAGTCGCGGCCCTGATACGCGCCCAACAGTGCTACAGCGGCGCCCAGCGCCTCACCCCAGTCGAGCGCATCTCCAAGGTCCTTGGTCGAGCCGATGTGAGGAGCCCCGGCCATTTCAGGGATGTGGGCAGCCAGTCGATCAGGCCTCGCCCCAAAACCACCGCAGGCAAGAACCACCCCGGAGGCGTCGATTCGCAAATCAGCCCCGGCATGCCGGGCGAACGCGCCGGAGACACCGGTCTGGGCGTCACCGATCAGAGCGGTGCAGACGGCCTTATCAAGGATCTCGACGTTGGGGCAGACCTTGACGAAGCGCTGAAGACTGGCGAGCACCGGCGGTCCACCGCGCTCGGG
>Ga0169931_10000687_pt1 | contig 56200 bp, 58 predicted proteins | sample Kivu_15m_20L_FD_129675 | JGI IMG/M metagenome (GOLD analysis project Ga0169931, IMG submission 129675) | Freshwater microbial communities from Lake Kivu, Western Province, Rwanda to study Microbial Dark Matter (Phase II) - Kivu_15m_20L... | ecosystem: Environmental > Aquatic > Freshwater > Lake...
AGCTCCGATAGCAGCTCCTCGTTCAGGGAAATCGAGACGATTGGCATGTCTTCTTTGTTATTAAACTTGTTATAAGTATAATCATCATTGTTATTAATTTTTTATAGATTTATTAATAATATCAGGAATAAAACTGTATGAAGGGCATTACGATTGCAGCAATTGGAATCGGCGTTGCCGTTGCTGCTGCCTTGGCAGTTCTGTCCCTGGCTGTGGAAGAGGGGGGGACATCTGAGCAGATGCAAAGCGCGCCAGACACCTCCACTGCCGACTCTAAGATCAAAGTCGTCGCATCATTTTATCCGCTTTACGAGTTTTCAAAAAATGTTGCAGGTGATAAGGCCGACGTTTCCTCGTTCATCCCCATGGGAATTGAGCCGCATGACTGGGAGCCAAGCACTGGCGACCTGACTAGACTAAAAACGGTCGACGTTTTTGTCTATAACGGCGCAGGCATGGAGCCTTTTGTTGAGAAACTAGTCGATTCCGGCGAATACGGGAATGTCGCGTTTGTTGAAACCATCAGGGGAATGACACTTTTGCAAGCAGAGGAACACGAAGCGCATTTTAATGAACTCCTTGAAGAGATTGAGCAGATACTGCACCAGATAGAGGACGGACAAATCAGCGAAGTCGACGCGATTGAATCCATTGCGGACATCGTACACCACCATGAAGATGATGGGCATCAACACGACGAACTCCTTGAAGAGATTGAGCAGATACTGCACCAGATAGAGGACGGACAAATTGACCCAGTCGACGCGATTGCAGCAATCGAGGAAATAGTCGAGCACGGTGATGTGGAAAGTGATCACGGCGGGCACGCGCACAGCTTCGAATACGATCCGCACGTCTGGCTTGACCCGGTGCTGGCAAAGCAACAGGTAGTTGTTATAAGAAATGTCCTCGTGGACGCGGATCCTGCCAATGCGGCACATTATGAGGAAAACACGAGATCCTATGTGGCAGAACTAGACGCGCTTGATGCGAAAATCAAATCAGAACTGTCCGACTGCAGGAAAGACACCATAGTTCCCTTCCATAACGCATTTGGGTACGTTGCGAAAAGGTATGGATTTAACGTGTTCGCATTGTCCGGGATTTCGCCGGAATCTGAAGCAAGCGCCGCGGATCTCAAAAACCTGGTGGATTTCGTAAAAGAGCATGACATCAAAGTGGTGTTTTCCGAGGATCTGATTGATCCGCGATTGGCCGAGGTCCTTGCCCAGGAGGCCGGAGCACAGGTCCTAATACTCAGCCCGCTTGAGGGCCTCTCAAATGAGGAGATCTCCGCGGGAAAGACATACCTTACTAAAATGGAGGAAAATATTTCTAATCTGAAGGTGGCGCTGGAATGTCGATGAACGTACTGGAGATAAACGATTTATCCATAAGCTATAACGGGTACAGCGCCGTAGATAAGATTCATTTTTCAGTAAGTGAAGGCGACCTGCTTGGAATAGTTGGCCCCAACGGGGCTGGCAAAACGACCCTCTTTAGGGCCATTCTGGGGCTCCAAAACTATTCTGGGGAGATAAAGCTGTTTGGCTACAAGGGAAAAGAGTACTATCCGTTGTTGCCTCTGGTCGGATACGTCTCTCAAAAGGTCAACTTTGAGCAGAATTTTCCGGCAACCGTCAAGGAGGTGGTCTCAATGGGAATCCTGTCTGAGAAGAGACTGCAAAAGGGGGAGGTCCTCCTGCAGAATCGCGGTTACCACTGGAACAGAATATACAAAAAAATTGAAAAAGACGAGGACAAAGCCATGGAGGCGCTTAAAACGGTGGGGCTTGAGTCGTTAAGCGACAGGCGCATTGGCGAGCTGTCCGGCGGCGAGCTTCAGCGGGTATTCATCGCAAAAGCGTTGGTCAAGGATCCGCTTCTTTTGATACTGGACGAGCCGGTGACCGGAGTCGACGTTGAGACGCAGAACAAATTCTACAACGTCCTGAAGAAAATAAACACCGAAAACAAGATCACCATAGTGTGGTCCTCACACGATCTGGAGGCGATCTCCAATCTGGCAAACAGGGTTGCCTGCATGAACAGAAAGATGTTCTTCCACGGCGAAAAGGAGGAGTTCTTCTCAAACAAGGATCTGCTAAAGACGTACACGGAATCTGCAATGCAGATGCACATGCACCACCACGATTAACATGAGCCTCGAGATCCTAAGCTACAGCTTTATGCAGAAGGGACTACTTGCGGGGGTGGCAATTGCGCTTATCTGCTCTATGGTGGGGCTGTTTTTGGTATTGAGGAGGTTTTCCCTTTTCGGCGATGCGCTCTCGCACATGGCATTTGGAGGCATCTCGGTCGGGATGCTGGTCGGAGTGTACCCGCTTTGGACCGCGTTTGTCGTATCTGTACTGGGAGCTCTGGGCATAACAAAGCTTCGAAAAAGCACGAAAATCTCCGGCGATGCCGCAACCGCGGTCCTCCTAGTATCAGGGCTTGGGATCGGAGTCCTGCTAATCAGTGTAACCGACGGGTTCAAGGTCGACCTGTTTAGCTTTCTTTTTGGGAATATTCTTCTGATAAGCACCGAGGACACTCTATTTGTAGTCGGAATAAGCGCTGGCATCATTACCATACTGGCGGTACTAAGAAGACCATTGCTACATGCGACGTTCGACGAGGAGCAGGCAAAGGTAAGCGGACTTGATATTGACAAGCTAAACTATGTCTTTATGATACTTGCAAGCGTGACTGTGATAACGTCCATGAGGTTGGTCGGAATCCTGCTCATATCCGCCCTGATCGTGCTTCCAAACATCACGAGCATGATGTTTGGGAGGAGCTTTAAAACAACGATGCTCCTGTCCATGTCGATATCCGTATTTTCTGTGGTATCCGGAATCCTGCTGTCGTATTATCTGGACCTTGCACCGTCTGGAACCATCGTGATGATATCCGTTGCCATCTTGGTCGGTGCGCTTGTTGCCAAGTATGCGTCGTCCTTGGGAAGGGCCGACTCGCTCAAAGGCTATCAGTCAGCTAAGGCGTGATAAGCTCCGTTTCTCCTCATACTCGCCTTCCAATCTTTTTACCTTCAACACCAAGTCATCGTACTCCTCCTGCACACGGCGTTTTTTCGAGCTTAGGTCATCGCAGCTTTGTTCCAAGCCCCCCATCCTTGACCTGATGTGCTGCAGTTCCTGCCTGAGGTACTCCCTTTCCGGCTTTAGGTACGCAAGCACCTCCCGCACCTCCTGGATCTCCTCGGCAGCCTCCTTCTTTTGCCTGTACTCGGACTCGGCTTTTTTTATCTTTGATTTTAGGTCAAACAGCTCCGTCTCAAGCGAGTCCTTCTCAAGCCTTAGGTGGGCAAGGGCGGACCTTGTCTCGCCGATCTTCTCGCTTTCCAGCCGCCTCTCCTCGCACTCCATCTCGGCCTTTTTCACTGTGGCGCGGAGCCGGTCAAGTTCGGTATCCAGCGTCTCCTTTTCTGCCCTCATCGAGATTACTGTAAATCGTACGTCCTCTAGCGAATCGGCCGCCGACCTCTTCTCCTCAAGCTCCTTTTCGGCCTCCTTGATCCTTGCGCGCAGGCTCTCAATTTCTGATTTTAGGCCGTCTTTGTCAAGCTTGAGATATTCTAAGATCGATCTTACATCATCAAGCTGCTTGCCTGCAGCCTGCTTCTCCTCAAGCTCCCTTTCTGCGATCTCTATCTTCTGCCTGATCTCTTTTAGGGCGGCCTTTGGCTCGCTGTGCTTCTCCTCAAGCTCCCTGATCTCGCCTTCCAGCTGGCTCTTTTTTGACTCTAATTTCTCGACCTGTGCCGTCAGATCGTCAAGCTCTTCTGCCATGGCGCGCCTTTTCTCGTATTCCATGTCTGCCTTTTTGATCTTCCAGCGTAGCTCAACAAGTCTCTTTTCGCCCTCCTTGATCTGCGCCTCGGTCTCGTTTTTATCAAAACTCCCCAACACCGATTCAAAATTCGCATTCCCGCTTGACGTGATAGTGTCAAACTCGGTATTTTGGACTCCGCCTAGATCTCCGACGGTATAGTCCGAGCCGGCATCTGCAAGCATTTGCGAGGCAAGCCCTGTGCGGTGTCCCACGCGTCTTAGCTTCTCCCTAAACTCTAGCAACTCTAAATCTTCTACTCCTGTGACCCCACTCAGGTCCTCCGTCCCAGTCATTGCATTTGCGTCATGCTGGATATCGGACGTTCTCTCAAAATTTGAATCCGAATACTCTGACATCTCGTTTCCCATGTCCAATACTGGCCACTCTGGCGCCTCATGCGGCAGCTCCTCCACACTTGACATTTTATCTTGGCCCTGATCCTGGGAAAAATTCACGCCGCCGAAATTACAAGACCCGGTCGAGTCGCACAGCGGGTTGTCCGAAAACATGCCCGCAATCTTTGTTACGCGCTCAAGGCCCTCCTTCATGGACGAGACAAGCTTTGCTGTTTCACTCACATCGTCTGCCATGGTTGCGATGGACTTGGTGCTCTCCTCAAATATCTGACCTGCCTTTGATTCTGGCTCCTTGACTCCCTCCTCGGCGTCCTTTTTTTCGGATTCTGCGGATATTCCCTTTTCCTTTAGTCTCTTGGCAAAGTATCCCGAGCCCTTCCTGGGTTCGGATTCTCCGGCACCTGGCATGAGAAAAATTACAGCATCTTGGATAATACTGCCTCTTCGTTCAAAAAAAACAAACTGTTTTGCAGTTATGCTATTTTGGAGTCAAGCCTTCTCTTGTCGTGAACGCTCTTTACGAAAAACAGCGCCGACGCTATTATCCCGGCGGAGACTAGCGGCGTTACCATCTCAGAATACCTGATCTTAACGTCTGCAGGAGTCTCTGCCAGACCAAACTGCGGCACCTCTGAAATAACCGCTCTTCCAAGCTTGTTTGCGCGCTGCTCGACAAACCAGACATTCCCGTCCTTGTCAGACACGACAAACTGGGTGAAGCTGGATGCGGTGGGTATGTTTACTTCGATATAGTCCTCGTAGTGGGGGTCGAACACTCCAAGCTTGTCCACTGTATGGAGCGCAATCCAGATGTTGTCAAATTTGTCGGCTGCAAGCCCGAATGGCAGGGATTCAGGATCGGAGACAGCAAACTCCTCGAACACCTGAAGATACGGGCTGAACTTTGTGATCTTCAGGCCTACGTGCTCTGCGATCCAGACGCCCTGATCCCTGTCTATGAACAAGGCAAACGGCTCGCCCATCGGCGTATCTGGCGCAAACTCTTCTATTCCGCCTGTCCTGGGATCTAACGCACCAATCTTTCCTCCCTGTGACTCTGCAAACCAGATCATCCCGGAGGAATCTCTTGTCAGTGCAACTGGGCCGGAGGGGTTGGTGGGCGTTGCAAACTCTTCAAACTCACCGCTCTGAGGAGAGTACTTTAGCAGGCTGTGCCTGTCCACCAGGGCTACCCATATGTTCCCCTCAAGGTCCGACTCTAATGATATTGCGATTGACTTTGTCGGCAGGGGAATGAGTGTGAACTGCCCTGTCTGTATGTCAAAGTATCCTATCTTGCTGTCCGGCGTGTCTGTGAACCACAGCCTGTCCCCTTCCAGCTTTAAGAATACGGTGGTCTGTCCCTCGAATTCGAACGATTCAAATTTTTCCTCAGAAATTGTAAACTTCCAAATCCTCGGCTTTGAGGAATCGCTTATCCAGATGGTATCGTCCCCGTCATACACGGGATGCAGTGGCGCCGCGATGTCTGGAAGCCCATACTCTGTTATCTGCGACTTTATCTGCGAGAGGCGTGGCTTTACAAATGCAGAAATTCCTGCCACCTCGTTTCCGTGTTCGGTTCTCTGCGTCAGAACTTCCACACTCCAGATCCCGGCAAAGCCAAGCGTGATCTCGCCTTCGTACGCGCCTGACTCTGCTCTTGTCAGCGGGGTTTCTATCGGCGTGATGTTTCTTTGTGGATTTGATATCTTTACCTTGATCGATTCTACGTCGTCAAGCGGCTCTCCATTCAGGTCCGATGCGTAAACGGAGACCGTGCTAGGCCCCGGCGTGAACGGGTAGATGCTCACATCGTATCTACTGCTCTCAGAAAACACGCTCGTGTCAAATCCTAAAGATATCTGCCTTGCCTCCGCCTCCGCGTTTTGGCCGGCGGGGAGGGAAGAGTTCGTCAGGAGGGCGACCACGCCAAGCAGTACTATGCCAAGTGCCACCTCCGCTCTCAGAGATTTTTTGAGCTTGCTGTATACTGCTATGTTCTTTGACCCAATGGACTGCTCGGCCGGTCTTTGAATCCTGACCTGATTATATCCTCCCAATGCTACCATCGCAGAGCCTATCAGTATCTTTGCGATGATGAGGTATCCATAGTATGACTGGCTCAGAAGCAAGACATCGTCCTCTAGGAGCCACAGCAAGGTCGGCCCGGTGACTATCAGTATCCCGAGGGCGACTAGGACTAGGGAGGAAAATCTGGGTATGGTTACAAGCGTTAACATCTCTCTTTTTCCGTCCTCAAGCCTTGCAAAGACTGGGATCAGGACAAATCCAAAGAAGATGACCCCGCCAATCCAGACCGCTGCAAGCAGGTTGTGTACGTAGTCTATTATTATGGCTGCCATCTGCTCGCTTGCTGCGCCGTGGCCTATGATGGTGGTCGTGCCAATCAGGGCCAAAGAGATGCCTATTGTAACTGCGTATTTTTTTGACGAAAGGTTCGACTTGTTCTCGATCAAAAACCACACTGCAAGCAGGACCACGGTGATTGCCATCCTCAGTATCCACACCTCCCCAAAGGCAGTCTGCAGCACGTCGGATGCTGAAGTCTGAAGGCGTATGGTCTGGACCACCAGCATCAGGATGTTTGACGCAAACACCAAGAAAAGGCCGATACCTGATACGGTAAAGAATTTCGACCGGAACGCTCTTTGCAGTTCCTGCGCGTCCTCTTTTATCAGGTTCTTTCTAATTACTGGGCCCCACAGCATGGCCGCGGCAATCGCGGTGCCTAGAACTATTGTCTGGCCCACAAGGCCCGGAAACCTTGCGGCAGCTTCTGGAAAGTAAATTGCCTGCGACGCCGATGTGTGCTCCGTCTCGGGGACTGCGACATCGCCCACCCCGAAGATGAATGCGTAGGGGACAAGGTGTCCGTCCACCTTTGAGAGTACCTGGGTCGTCACGGTATACAGCCCCTCCCCAAGGGGCGGCGTGGTGACGACAAGTGACGACTCGCTTCCGTCGTATCTGACGTCTCTGTTGTCAATCTGGTTCCCCTCGCCATCAAGCACCTTGATGTAGCTGTAGTCTATCTCGACTGCTTCGGAAAAATGAATTACAACCCTGTTCACCCCGACCGAGACTGCGGTGGACTGGACCGGCTCTGAGCTAACAAGGAGCGGGTGGGCGTATGCGAGCGGAACTGTCATCACGATTAACATTGAAAAGATGAGTAAAATTGCCTTCAATGATGCCTACTTGTCATTTTGCTAATTTAAACAATCTCTGGGCGTTTGAGAGTTCTACCAGTATTACATAAGGTAAATAACTGCATTTGGAGTAATTGATAATTATGAAGAGTCTTCTCATAATGATCCTTGCAGTTGCAGCACTGATGCCGGGATTTTACTTTGCCGATGCGCACAAGACCGTCTTCGTTGAGCAGTATGAGATCGAGGTCGGCTGGCAAGAAGAGCCGCCGCTTGTAAACCAGCAGAACGCTATCGTATTTGCAATCACGGAGAGCGCAGGCGAGGGAGCAAAAAAAGGCGTTACCAGCGCATTTAGGGACCTCACCGCAACGGTAAACTCTGGTAGCATCTCAAAGCAGCTCACTATTCTGTCCGACGTGAGGGCGGGGCACTATTACTCTAAGATAATTCCGACGAAGGTGGGTGCGTTGGTAGTCGAGATAAAGGGGACGATAAACGGAGTTCCCGTGGATGAGCGGGTCGCAATTGAGGATGTCGAAGACATCAACCTACTGGCGTTTCCGCCAACTGGCGCCTCGGGAGCCCCTGATGTGGCTCAGCTAAAGAATGCAATGAGCGCCCTGCAGCAGGATGTGGCGCAGCTCAAAGCAGGAGGAGCTGGTTCCAGCTCTGCGGCTGATCCAATGTCGTATGATTATGCTATTTTTGCCATGGGGATAGGTGCGGCAGGAATAATCCTCGCGGTCATCGCTTTAATAAAAAGAAAATAGAGTTCTAAAGTCTTGGAATTACTTTAGATCTTGCAGTTACGGCAACTATGCTGACTATGGCTACTGCCAAAATCATCATGGCGATTGCACCAAACTCTGGTACAACTTGGATCGAGACGGTCTCGCCTACTGGGCCTGTCCATGTAGATGGATCAGAATCTGGCAATCCGAAACCAAGTATGGTTACTTGGATGTCGACCGGACTGTCTGACTCTAGCATGCCTGTTGCGTGTAGTCCTGTGCTTCCTGGGTGCGCGTGGCCTTCCTCAGAAAGAACGACTACTCCGTCCTGTGTTGCAGTTATCTCGTAGTTTGTGTGCTCTGAATTTCCTTCAGCGTCAACAATTTCTACTTCTAGTGCTAGTTCCTCGCCTGCAGCTGGTGTGCCAGTGTAAATGTTAACTGTCCACATTCCATCTGCCGTCATTGCCATTGCATGGGTTTCCATGTCATGATCTTTCTCATCGTGACCGTGCTCATCATCGTGTTCATCCATATGTGCTGCCTGGACAATTACTATCCCCTGCATCCACGGATGTACAAGACAGAAGTACGGGAACTCTCCCTCTTCTTCGAACATGTGTGAGAATGTTGCTCCTGACATGAATAGACCGCTATCAAAGTTCCCATCTGGGCCGCCAGCTTTAATGTCACCGCTTGTAACTGTGTGAGCTGCCGTGTCATCGTTTATCCAGATCACTTCGCTTCCAACGTCAAGTGTTACCTCATATGGAATGTAACACTCGTTGGTTGCCTCGCATCCTGGAGCCGATGAGCCTAATGGAACGCTCACCTCTACAGTTGCATGATCTGCAAATACGGAAGGAGCTACTGCCATCAAAGCAAAAACCGCAAAGATGGAACCTATGGCTATAGTCTTCATTGTGTTGAGTCTAACTGAGATCCATAAAAATCCTTATTCGGATTCCCGTACCGTTGGCGCTATTTTCTGCGTAGTTTGACTATGACTATGGCAGGGGCCGCAAGGTAGATTGCGGAATTGAGCAGAATGAGCCCTATGCCGTATCCAAGCAACTGGCGGTCAGAGTCGATGTCCACATGACTAAGAATTGACAAAGTAGAAAGCATCGGGGTGATGGTAATCCTGACTGCCTCTTTGAAAATCGGGCTCTGCCTTTCCAAGTCCGCCACGGTGGGACTGAAGGTATAGTACATGGAGTTGAAGGCAGTCATGAATCCTGTGCCGGCGCTGCTCGTAAGCAGAACGCCGTCACGTACCTCCCGCAAAAGCTGCACCTGCTCTGACATCTCTGTTCCGTATGTCGCAGTAGCGATGAGGCATCCTCCGTTCCCGTTGCCATCGCTTCCGCCGTTGACCGGCTGCGCTGCGGCATCGCCTATCATTGTTGTAAATGTGACAGTCTCAGTTGGTATTGGCTGAAACAAAATTCCCTCGACCTCGATCTTGATTTTGTGTTCCCCGTTTTCTCTGAACTCTACTGGTATGGTGACAGTTCCAAGGGACGTGTGAGTCAACGGTATTGGGCCAAACACCGGCGCGTCTGCCCTTGTCACGGTAACCGTATAGTCGATGTGTTCTTGTATCGCGTTTGTGTTTGGGTTGATAAAGTCGATTCTCATCTTGGTAAGGTCGTTGGTCTTGGGCACTTCGGGCTCTGTTGATATGTTTACAAGGAGAGTTCCCTGATCTGTTGGAAGCTGCTGGAACTCTGCGAACGCCGGCAGTGTAAGAAAAGGCAGGACTGACAACAAAAGCAGAATCTTCATGCAGTATACTCGCAGTATAGCATATTAAAAATTTACCAAGATGATCCTAACATTATTAATGTTTGAGACATCTACCACAAATGTCTTGATCAGGCATTCGTATTATGGTGTACTTTGCATACTTGCACTGCTTCCGATTTCTGCAAGCGCACAAACAAGCTCGCCGGTTCAGGATATAGTGTATACTGCAAAGTTCGTGTGCGGTTCCATCCCAGACGGTAACGGCCCGTTAAGACCAGGCCACTATGACACGTCAGTCAGCATGTTCAACAAGAAAGGATACGATATCGGAATCCTTTGGATTGCGACCATAAACGACGGGCCGACATCAAACTCCATCCTAAAGACGCTAAAGCCTGAAACCTCCACCGGCATACGGTGCAGCGACATCAAGGGAATATTTGGCATAGAAACTAGGGATCTTATCGAGGGATTTATCATAGTCAAGATCCCAACAAGCTCCCTGCGCGGATTTGGCAGCGAGCAGACCATCCCTGAGTCTGTGGAGGCTGCAGACGCACTTGACGTACAGATATTCTACACCGCCAACGCACTGACCACGCTGCCGCACAAGGTGGCAGAGGAAAAGATCTCATTTTACGTGGTCCAGGACGGCACGGGCAAGATCCCAAAGGAGATGTACCGCAAACTGCTTGATGTGACCGTCCCCTCCGCATTAAACGAAATCACAAACACCGAGGAAAAGGTAAAGTCGCTCCTTGCAAAAAAATACGACCTTGACGAGGGTGACCTCGGAAAGATCACAGTCAGAATAAAGGATGTCTCAATAGGGGTGGGCGCACTGCTTGATGATCATGCAATATCACTCCACGTGGTAAAGCCGTATGTCAGCTCATAATATCAACTCCGAAAATCCGCTTAATCATTAAATACGCTCCAAGTCCCCCAACTGACACTGAACAATAAAAAACTCCTTTCGGGAATGCTCACATTACTTGTACTGTCCCACACGGCGCCTTTATTCCAAAACGACGCGTACGGCGACGGGCTGACCCAGGAAAACCTCCCGCCCGCAAGCTTTGGAAGCAGACAGGCCGCACTCTTTATCAAAATAAACCCGCCAATTCTTACGCAGGACACCGTGGGGGACACGTACCTGCAGCTAAAGCTGTACGACTCAAATACGGGACAGACAGTACCGCACGTTTCGTACTTTATCTCCGCATGGCATGACGATAAACTGGTGCTAAGAAACCTGTTCCATGCGCACTCTGGCGACCTCATGCTCAAGATAGTGCCAAAGGACATTCCGGTAAACAATGTGATCGTGTACGGTGATGAGCTGCCGCAGCTTCCGGGGGCATGGACCGCATTCAATGACAGAATAGATGTCCACGCTCCGGTCCTCCTAAAGGCCGGCCTGTACCACTTTGAGATCAAGATATTCGGAATTGATTACGACAAAAACATCTTTGCCGACTCTGACGTCAAGACGTTCAACTCCTGGCTCAGCGTTGGCGACATATCGAACCAGAAGATAACCTTTGGCGGCAAGACATACGATACGGCAGTAGTCTCGTACTATGACAAGATATCCGGATTCAAGTTCGACCCTTCCAAAAAATCGATCTCATTTTCGATGCCGTTCAACTGGGATGTGGAACGAATCGAGGGACAGCAGATCTTTGTACACCAGGAGGTGAGGGTGCCCAAGTCATTCAAAGAGTTCACGGACACAACCTCGTACGCAGGTAAGGTAAACGGCGTTCCAACATCCGGACGCCAGCTTATACTTGACCCGTATTCGGTGGAGGACGAGTCCATACTCCACTTTCTGATAAACAAAGAAGACATACTCAAGCTTGCGCAGACCGTAAAGCCCGGCATGGCCGATATGACCTTTGAGGTGTCCCCCTCATCCGCAGTATCAAAAACCTCGTTTAACGTGCCGCTTGATTCTGGGGCCACCGCGTCAGTCTCGTACGAGTCCAATCTCGGGGCCGGAAGCAACATACCGCTGCAGATTGCATTTTTTGATCCGAACGGGCAGCTGCTAAAGTTCGTCAACTATGGTTTTAGGATACAGGATGCCGCAGGCAACGTGCTGGTGGAAAACGTGGGAGACGATCCGCAGCAGCCTGGAATCTTCTCGACTGAAGGTATAGATGTGCAGAGTTTTGAATTCAAGAGTGCCGGCAGCTACAAGATGACGTTTGTCATATACAACCACGGACTGGATCAGCTTACAACATACACGGGTATTGGGAGCGCACAATTTTCCATAGGGCCGCCGGGCCCAGCCCAGACGGCAGACTACCAGATCCCGTCGTGGATCAAAAACAACGCAAAGTGGTGGTCCGAGGACCTGATCGGCGATAGGGACTTTGTCAACGGGATACAGTATCTCATCCAGCAGGGAATAATCAAAATACCCAAGACCGAGTCGGGCACGGCAACATCGCAGATCATTCCGTCGTGGATAAAAAACAACGCAAAGTGGTGGTCCGAGGACCTGATCGGCGATAGGGACTTTGTCAACGGGATACAGTATCTCATCCAGCAGGGAATAATCAAAATATAGCATACAGTGACGTACTGCAGTCATCGTATGGGCCGCGTCGCTTTTGCCGGTGAATACTCGGGAATTTATTTATACGGCGCGATTCAATCAGTCAGATCATTAAAAAAGGCCTCAAAACCAATTATATGCGATGAAGTCATCGCGCGTGATCTTCGCAGTCTTGTCTGTAATGCTTGTCCCGCTTGCAGGCCAGGCATATGGGCACGGTCTTGGCATGGACATGGCCCCCCCGGTGAGCTTTGAGGGCATGCAGGTTACAATAGTCACCACACTTGATCCGCGCGACATAACTGTGGGAGATGTCAAGAGCGCCAACATAGGGGTGAGATTCTACGATACCCTGACTGACAAGAACCTCAATGCTGTTACGTATCGAGTGGAGGTATGGCAGAATGAAAAACTGCACGCGCGAAACCTGTTCTATGACAAGGACGGACAGCTTGACATCGAGGTGAGGCCAAAACCGAACTGCACCCAGATAGAGCCGTGGAGGTGCACCACATACTACGGCGAGCAGGATCTGATAACTGGGGGCCTTACGCAAATAGGCGCCACACGACCTCTCATCGAGGGGCCCATATTCGACAAGGGCGGACTGTACAACATCAAGGTGGTAATTGACGGGGCCACGAGCCCCAAGGCACTGGTGGCAGAGCCGCTACTCTTTGAAACGTTCGTGAGCGTGGCGCAGGAGCAGGACTTTGTAATCAGGACTGCCGAGGCGAGCGAAATCCCGGTTGTGGTCAAAACATACTATGACCATGTTGATAATTTTGCATTTGACAATTCCGATAACTCTATAACATTTGACATGCCGTTCGACTGGGATCCGGCGTACATCGAGCTGGTCCAGGTGGTCCACGAGGAGATCCGGCTGCCAAAGACCTTTGATCCGTATGCACCGGGCAAGGAGCTAAAGGGATACGTAAACGGAATCGAAGTTGACAACAGGATTCTTCTGGTAGATCCGTACTCGTACGAGGATTCCAACATAATCCATTTCCTTGTTACCGGAACTGAGCTTGCCAGAATAAGCGGCCTGCAGGATCCCGAGCTTGCAGAATCCGGAATAATGAAGTTTGAGCTGCTGCCGCAGGGGAGCACAACGATAAACTCGATGGAAGTCAAGATAGAGTCGGGGGCCACCGCACTGGTTTCATGGCCTGCCCGATATGGAGCAGGAGACGAGGTTCCCTTTGAGATTTCCTTCTTTGATGGAAGCAAAAATCTGCTAAAGGATGTACACTATGGCTATGAGCTTCTTGACAACAACGGAAACAGGCTGGCGTTCAACACAGGCAATGACCCCAACATGCCGGGAATACTGGCAAGCGAGGGAATCGACATTGAAAACATACTCATCCCCTCACAAGGCATATACAAACTGCGAGTACTAGTCCTCGGACAGGGAATGCCCGTGGACCAAACATATGCCGGGATAGGCGAGGGCATAATCGAGATAGGGCCGGCAGGGCAAAAGCCGGCCGTCAGCAACATCCCGTCGTGGATAAAAAACAACGCAAAATGGTGGGCGGAGGGAACAATAGGCGACAACGACTTTGTCAACGGGATACAATACCTGATAACGGAAAAAGTAATCACAATCCCAGACACTGCCCGCGGACAGAGCACATCATCTGAGATCCCGTCGTGGATAAAAAACAACGCAAAATGGTGGGCGGAGGGAACAATAGGCGACAACGACTTTGTCAACGGGATACAGTATCTCATCCAGCAGGGAATAATCGCGGTGTGATCACAACAAAAAACTATTCTGCAAAGCCTGAGGCGGCATTTACATTATTATAACATGCGCTGATCTTATCAGTCACGAATGTTCCCGATACGAGACGAGAACCCAAAGCCTCCCGGATTCAAGCCAAAGGTCACATACGCACTCATCATCGCGAACGTGATCGTGTTCTTCTTTGAGGTCGCAGTGACGGGGCAGTTCTTTGAGTTCAGCAACAACAACGCAGCTGCGTTATTCTACGAATGGGGCGCAGTGCCTGCATGCATCACGGGGGATACCAGCATCACCATACAGGGGATACGGGTCTCGTGCCCGGAGATGCCGGCGCTCGGGCTGCTCAGCTCCACATTCCTTCACGGCGGCCTGATGCACCTTGGAGGAAACATGCTGTTCTTGTGGATATTTGGGGACAACATTGAGCTAAAGTTCGGCAGGGCAAAGTACCTTGGAATCTACATGATGTGGGGAATAGTTGCCGGACTTGCACACGTGATGGGGGATCCCAACAGCCCCATACCTGCGGTGGGTGCCTCTGGGGCAATCTCCGGCGTGCTCGGGGCGTATCTTATCATGTTCCCTCGCGCCAAAGTGACCACATTCCTGATGATGGGGTTCTTTTGGAGGATGATGCACATCCCGGCAAAATGGTACCTGCCATTCTGGCTCCTGTTCCAGAACGTGCTTCCCTTTTTGATAGGGGGATTCGGATTCGGCTCCGGCGGGGTCGCATACCTTGCGCACATAGGCGGGTTTGTGATCGGCATTGCCACCGGCTACCTTTACAAAAAGACGCACCGTTCGGAGTACATGTACGGATCAAGGTACGGTTGGAAGGGGGACTAAGGCATAAATCCGACCAGAACATGACGAGCTCATGCCAATAATCACAGTGTCGATGTATCCCGGAAGAACGCAGCAGCAAAAGGAAGAGTTTGCAAAGGCAATAACAAAGTCTGCAGTTGAAATCCTGAAAACAAAAGAAAGCCATGTGATCGTAGTCTTTGAGGACAATCCAAAAGAAAACTGGTACATGGCAGGAAGCCCCCTGTAACCCACTCTTTTTATTTTCATAGTCTATACCAAAACACATGAAAGTAGCAGTGGTACAGCTTCGCGCATCTACTGACAAGCAGGAAAACCTTGACAGAATAATTCGTTACATCGCCGATGCGGCCGGCAGGGGGGCAGACCTGTGCGCCTTCCCGGAATTCATGATGTTCTATACCACCTCAAAGCAGTCCCCAAGGGAGCTTGCGGATCTGGCCGAATCGCTGAGCGGAAATTTCGTAAGCGAGATTGCATCGGCTGCAAAAAAACATTCCATCGAGGTAGTCGGCACCCTGTACGAGAAGAGCGAAAAAAAGGATCGCGTGTATGACACGGCCTTTCTCATATCAAAGACAGGCAGATTGCTTTCCTCATACAGAAAGATTCACCTGTATGATGCGCTTGGGTTTCAAGAGTCAAACAAGCTGGAGCCCGGCTCCAAAGTCTCGCCCCCCGTCAGAACCAGGCTGGGAAGGGTAGGCATGCTCATATGCTACGATCTTAGATTTCCTGAAATGTCACGCATGTTGGCGTCCTCGGGATCCGAGATACTGATTGCCCCGTCCGCGTGGGTCAAAGGAAAGATGAAGGAGGAGCACTGGATTACAATCAACAAGACGCGCGCAATTGAAAACGGCTGCTATGTGATCGCCCCGGACCAGGTGGGCAACATATACTGCGGCAGAAGCCTGGTGGTGGATCCGTACGGAACCGTCCTCCTTGACATGAAAAAAAGACAGGGCATCAGCATAGTCGACATCTCAGTTGACACAGTAAGGCGGACACGCAAGGTCCTGCCGCTTCTGCGCAACAGGAGAACCGACATCTATTCGGATCTCAGGCTCTAGGTCCTCTGCTCTGGCAGCTTATGTTGGCGCACTGCCGCATCCATTTTTGCTTTCTGGAATACCTAAAGACGACTATGGGCCAGGAGCACACACTGCACGGAATCTTGGTTGCGCGCATCATGGCCTTCTGGAGGAGGGGAGACGATGCCTTGCACCCGTTATAGTAGTTGGAGCACCCCATGAAGCGCTTTCTGGTCTTTTTTGATCGGATCACTACGAGTTTGCCCGTCCTGCAGACCGGGCAGACCACAAGCCCGTCCTTGGGCTCGTTTGATCCCAAAATGATGTACTTTCTTTTGCTCTCGGACCACGAAAGGTAGCCGTTTTTGTCGTAATACTGGCTTATCTCGGCGCGCATAGAGTCCACCCGGCGCTTTGTGACCCTTACATTGTTTCGAGCCTTTGGCAACTTTTCTGTCAGAACGGCAGCTGATCTTTTCAACGACATTGTAATTGCTTGAAGGATTTTATAGGGATCTATTGTCATTTACATTTGTGGAAAAGGTTTGCGTTCTTGGTGCGGGAAGCACAAAATACGGAAAACTAGATGACAGCATTACAGATATCACGATTCAGGCATCAGTCGGCGCAATAGAGAGCGCCGGAATTGATCCAAAGAAAATAGAGGCAGGCTACATCTCAAACGTGTTCGGGATTGCGGACAAGCAGGTGCACCTGGGACCGGTGATCATGAGCAACCTTGGAATACCGGAAAAGCCGTCCCTATCCATCGAGTCGGCCTGCGGCTCCGGCTCTGTATCATTCAGGGAGGCGTTTGCAAACGTCGCAGCGGGATTCTATGACGCGGTTCTGGTTGCGGGCGTGGAAAAGGTCACCCACACAGGGACGGAGTGGACGACCACATACTTTTCGTATTGTTCTGATTTCTTTTATGAGGGTGGCGCAGGTGCATCATTCCCAGGCCTTTTCGCGTCGATGGCCCGTGCATACCTGACAGAGTTCAAGGCAACGGAGGAGGACCTTGCGCGCGTCGCAGTTAAAAATCACGACAACGGGATGTTGAACCCAAAGGCGCACCTAAGAAAAAAAATTACAGTCGACGACGTAATGAAGTCCGCGGTTGTGGCAAGCCCGCTGAAACTTTATGACTGCTGCCCGTTCTCTGACGGTGCAAGCGCCGTGATACTGTGCAGCGAAAAATTTGCAAAGGAGCACTCTAAAGACTATGTCCAGGTGATCGGATCCGGCAGGGGCGGCTCACCTGCAACGCTGCAGGGAAGGGATCACATGACGACCATCCCTAGCACCAAGCTTGCAGCAGAGGCAGCATACAAGATGGCCGGAATCACGCCAAAGGACATTGACTTTGCAGAGGTTCACGACTGCTTTACAATAGCCGAGGTGGTTGACACCGAGGATCTGGGATTTTTCGCAAAGGGAACCGGCGTTCAGGCAGTCAGGGAGGGAAAAACTGCGCTAAACGGAGAGATACCGATAAACCCGTCCGGAGGGCTCAAGGCAAAGGGCCATCCTATAGGCGCGACCGGCGTCGGCCAGGTAGTCGAGGTGTTTGATCAGCTGACGGGCAAGGCAGGAGAGCGCACAGTCAAGGACGCAAAGATTGGGCTAACTCATAACTTTGGCGCAACAGGGGCAAGCTGCGCTGTTCATATCTTCAAAAGCGTGTAGTGCCTTGTCGTCGCAAAAACACGAGTTCATAGACGCAGTAAAAGCCGGGACGGTCCTGGTAAAAAAGTGCACCAAGTGCGGCCACCAGCACCTTGCGACGGTATACTTTTGCCAAAAATGCGGCAACAAGGGCTTTGAGAACGAGTCGCTCCCGGGAACGGGCACAGTGGCCACGTACACGATAATCACCGTGCCGCCTGCAGGCTTTGAGAAATACACCCCGTACGCGTGGGTGGTGATGAATGTGGACGGCCACGATCTAAGAGTGTCCGGATTCCTTCCGAAAATCGCAACCCCTGCGGACCTGCCTGTGGGGACCAGGGTGAGAATAGTCGGTTACGACGATCGCGGAATCATTTTGGAAAAGCAGTAAAATCAATTTAGCAAGTAATTAACAATTTTCAAAAAAGATTCTTAATAATTTTGCACATTCCAAGTCCTCATTGTCAGTTGATGTAATATGCGGCAAGTGCGGGGCGGTCATCTCCAACATGAAGATGCTAAAGTCGATCAAGGACGTCATGAAGCACTATAACAACAAGTGTCCGTCGTGCGGACAGACCCTGGCAACTGCCGAATTCTCGGTGGAAGTACAGAAGAGCTGATCAGAAAAGTTCACTAATCATCACGTCATAAATCTTATTTAGTCCTGATCTGTACGCTTAAGCATGAGCGTGGAAGTGGCAGCCGGGGGAGACACTAAAAAGTCCGGCGGCATCCTACAGTCCACCTCAAAGCGCGTAAGAATGATCTTTTCTGTAATGGCAAGCCCGAACAGAATCGACATACTGAGAATTTTAAACTCAAAGGGGCCCCTCACATACTCGGAGCTAAAATCGCTTGCCGGATTCAAATCGAAAAAGGAGAGCGGCAAGTTCGCATACCACCTAAGAAAGCTGCTAAGGCAGTCCCTTGTGGCACTCAACAAGTCAGAGAGGCGCTACACGATTACCAACCTTGGCAAGCTGGTGCTCAGCCTCGCGCGACAGATAGAGGAGCGCTCCATAATAGAATCGGGCAAGATGTACGTTAGAACATCGCACGAGTCAATCGAGGAGTTCAACTCTCACAAAATCATCCAGTCGCTCGTAAGGGAGGGAAGCCTTCCGCTTGAGCTTGCTCAAAAGATAACAGAGGAGGTGGAAAACCGCATCTACAAGTACCAGACCACCTACCTTACAGGCTCGCTCATCCGAGAAATGGTCAATTCCGTGCTGCTTGAGCACGGCCACGAAGAGTACAGAAACAAGCTGGCAAGGCTGGGAATGCCCGTATTTGACGTGCAGGAGATGCTCACAAACGTAGACAACATAGACAACGGAGCGCAGGGCCTGTTCTTCAAGGCAGGCCAGTCGGTATTTTCGGAGAACCTTCTGCTAAACATGCTACCAAAGGATGTTGCCGACTCTCACCTCTCAGGCGACATCCACATATCCACCCCGGGAATATGGTCGCTTCTTCCGGACACCCTGTTCTTTAACGTAAAGGAGCTCATAGAGGACGGAATAGACCTCAAGGGCAAGTACCTTGGGGTGTCGCGTATTCCGACAATAAAGACACTTGACAACCTTGTCTCATCGCTTTCCATGATAATATCGCTCACATCCAAAGAGGCCTCAAAGGAGGTCGTGATGGACGGGCTGGTGCAGCTCTGCTCAAAGCATGCAAAGAACGCATCAGAGCTTGAGGAAAAGCTGACATCCGCATTTGCCACATCGGTTACATCAAAGTACACAAAGGAGCCCACGCTCATCTCGTTCCGCATCCAGCTTGGCGCCGATTCCAAGGTGGTGCAGGCAATACTCAACGCGTACAAGACCTATGCAAAGATGACGCCCGTCCCGCAGATAGGGATCATAATAGACCACTCTGGAGGAAAAATCTCCGATGTCTCTGATGTAATATCTGAGATAATACTGCTAGGCGGCAAGATATTTTTCACAAAGGACGAGGTGTCCTATAGCGGCGTGGTCAGGACAAAAGCAAAGAACAGCACATCGTCGATCAACTTGCAGTCCCTTACAATCAACCTTCCAAGACTTGCGTTTGAGTCAAACAAGGACGAGACGTACTTTAGGGCAAGGCTTGCGCTTCTCATGAAGCCCGCTCTTGCTGCAATGTCGCTGCGAAAAAAAGACATATCCGATCTGACAAGGCGGGGACTGAACCCGGTACTTGCAGCAAACACCCAGTACATGCAGCGAAGCTCCGTGTGTCTGGTCGTAAACTTGGTCGGACTAAAGGAGGCAGTATTTAGCATACTTGGATACAACAACGACAAGGACGGACAGGACGTCATATACAAGGTGATCCAGACCGCAGTAGACGTGGCCGAAAAGAAGGGCAAGGAGATGGGCGATACCGTAGTCATCACCATGACCGAAAGCGACGGAACTGCCAGGTTCAGCACGCTGGACGGGGAAAAGTACGGCAAAATGTCGGTCCAAAAGTCCCTGGACGGGGAAAACTACTCAGAAGGTATAGTGATAAACGCCTCGGAGCTTGATGCCATGAACGCCAAGGCCGAAAAGGTGGTGGAGGCAAACAAGACCTCAAAGATCCTAAACGGCGGGCTCCTAGTCAGCCTCAGGTTTGATCGCGACTCCAAGGCAGAGGACATCAAAAAGGCCCTCGAGAAGGCAGGCGATCTCGTAGGCGCGTTCAGGCCTAGCAAGGACGTGCCGATATGCGGCAACTGCGGCCTCAAAGACGAAAAGCTCTCCGACAAGTGCCCCGTCTGCAAATCGCCCTACATCCTGAACTAGCCAGTCGAAATCCGCAACAGACTTCTTATGGGATAAAAGCTCATCTACCATAATGGACGGATCACCTTCCAAATTAACCGAATTCGTTTTTCCCGCTAGGAACGAGCGTTCCGAAATTTTCCGTAGCGGTGTAAACATTGTTGAGCTAAAATCTGAAATCTTTGGCAGTCAGGGTTATATCCAATACGATTTAACCTAGTGAGGGGAGACATATGACAACGGATTTTTCTCAAATAGAAAGCTCGATCGTAGACGTCAAGAAGCGCGACGGTCGGATTACAAGCTTTAACAAAGAAAAAATTACTAATGCGATCTACAAGGCCTTGGTTGCGAACGGCAACCCAGATCGCAAAATTGCTGAGGACCTCACAAGCGGAGTCCTCAACAAGCTAATTTCACAAGGCTTTTCAGCATCACACCCGCCGAGCGTGGAGGACGTGCAGGACATGGTAGAATCGACCCTCATAGAAAAGGGGTACGGAGAGATCGCCAAGTCCTACATACTGTACAGGCACGAGCGCCGCAAGGTCCGCGAGGACAAGATGAAGGTTCTGAACGCAAAGGCGCTGGACTCTGTGGCAAAGTCGTTTGACCTTAACTGCCTGAGGGTTCTTGCATCAAGGTACCTTCTGAGGAACAACAAGAACGAGATCACAGAAAGCCCAAGCCAGATGTTTGAGAGGGTGGCTATCCTCGTCGGGATAGGGGACCTGCTGTACGATAACGAGCTGTTCGCAAAGGACGGCGACACGCAGCAGGATATCGAGGAGGCGCAGAAATACCTTGCAAAGCTTGAGGACTTTGAATACAAATTCAAGATAGGCAACTACTACCTGAACAAGTACCACTTTAGGGGGCTCATAAACCACTACGTCTACCTTGCAAAGCGAGGGCAGATGAAGAGGAGCTTCAAGGAGGTGCTGACACTTCTTGCGGCAAAAAAGTTCGAAAACTATGCCGACAGGATTCACGAATACTATACCCTGATGACGCAGCAGGACTTTCTGCCAAACTCGCCTACGATGATGAACGCAGGGGCAAGACTCGGACAGCTGTCCGCCTGCTTTGTTCTTGGAATGCCAGATGACATGGGAGATATAATGAAGTCAACTTCCGATGCCGCACTCATATTCAAGTCCGGCGGCGGAGTCGGCATCAACTACTCTGATCTGAGGCACGAGGGGGACATTGTCGCCTCAACATCGGGCGTGGCCTCAGGACCGGTCTCGTTCATGAACATCATAAACACTGTGACCGAGGTGGTCAAGCAGGGAGGAAAAAGACGCGGCGCAAACATGGGGATACTGGAGGTGTGGCACCCGGACGTTGAAAAATTCGTCACAAACAAGACGCAGCCTGGCATACTGGAGAACTTTAACGTAAGCGTTGGAATATGGGAGGACTTTTGGTCCGCACTTGTGGACAGCCAGGATGGCAAGTACACGCTCAGAAGCCCGCGTGACAAGACGCCCGTACGCGAGATAAATGCTCACCAGCTCATAGACATAATCGCGCTCTCTGCATGGAAGAGCGCAGAGCCCGGACTAATCTTCTTTGACAACATCAACAAGTACAACGTCTTTGCCAAGGCAAGGGGCGAGCCGCTGAGGGCCACCAACCCGTGCGGCGAGCAGAGCCTGTACCCGTACGAGTCCTGCAACCTGGGATCAATCAATCTGGCAAACCTCGTAAAGAGAAAGGCCGACGGCCAGTACGAGTTCGACTGGCAGAGGTACGAGGAGACCATCCGCAAGACGACAAAGTTCCTTGACGACGTAATAGACATGAACTTCTACCCGGTTCCGGAGATAGACACGGCATCAAAGGAGTCAAGAAGGATAGGGCTTGGCGTGATGGGGGTGGCAGACCTTCTGTACAAGCTGAGAATACCGTACAACTCCAAAGAGGGATACGAGTTCCAGTCCAAGCTGGCGGAGGCACTTACGTATTATTCCATGGAGGAAAGCGTGGCGCTTGCCCGCTCAAGGGGAGAGTTTGATCTGTGCGCAAGGACAGAGTATCCAGAGGGCAAGATCCCAGTGGCCGGCTACTATGAAAAGCCAAAGGGCGGGCATTATTACGACTGGGACGCACTAATCGCAAAGATCCAAAAGCACGGGGCCAGAAACGTTCTGACGACCACAGTTGCGCCCACAGGCACGCTCTCCATGATAGCGGACTGCACAAACGGAATGGAGCCGATATTTGCGCTGGTGTTCGAGAAGCGTGTCACCGTTGGGAGGTTCTTTTACACCAACAAGATCTTCGAACAGGTGCTGCGCGAAAACGGCCTGTACAGCGAGGAGCTTTTGGCAAAGATTGCAGACAACTACGGCTCTGTAAAGGGGCTAAAGGAGATTCCAGAGTGGATGCAGAACATCTTTGTCACTGCAATGGACATCCACTGGTCCGATCACCTGATGGCGCAGGCAGTCTGGCAGGACTGGATAGGAAACGCCATAGCAAAGACAATCAACATGCCTCACGACGTGTCAGCCGATGACGTAAAGGCGGCATACCTTCTGGCGCACGAGCTAGGCCTCAAGGGAATCACAGTATACAGGGACGGCTCAAGGCACACCCAGGTGCTCCACATGACCGGGGAGAACACCGAAAAGCTATTCGACGTTGAACCGAGCAGCTACCTCCGGGAGTTCATCTCAAAGAGCATCAAGAACTCTTACATAAGGAGCCAGGTCAACGCCGCGCTTGAGCTAAAGATTCCAGAAGAGCCAATACTGCAGATGGAGACCAAGGAGGAGGTATCGGAGGACATGCTGTGCCCCTCGTGCAAGAACAACCTTGTCTTCGTGGAAGGCTGCAGCATTTGCATAGAGTGCGGATTTAGCGGCTGCACGTCCGGTTAAAAATTAATCACAACTTTTTTACCCTCATTTTTTGCTTGCAGACTAGTGGAAAAAAGGGTCTTCATAGCAATAGGAATAGCAATCGCAGCTGCTATCGCAGTTCTGGCAGCTCTGCCTACGACGCCCACCATGCCTACTGCCCAGCAAAACGAAAGGCTTGGGCTTGTCGTAAACACGCCCACGAACGAGATAACGCTAGAGCTGCTGGACGAGGTGTATGCCGAGGCTGCCTCGTCTGGGGCAGGAAGGAGCAACGTGTACATTTTCTGGAGCCAGATAGAGCCGCAGCAGGACCAGTATAACTGGGACAACACCGACATCCTGATGAGCTTTAACAAGAAGAACGACCTGAAGGTGACGCTTTTCTTTTCCATAGTGAATGGCAGGACGGTGGGGCCCTACCCGCAGTGGATGGGCGAGCCCGGGTTTGGGACAAGCCTTGAGACAAAGGCGGTAAAGACGCTAGATGCCGTTCTGTCAAGATATGACATTATAGACTCTGTTATAATCGGCGGCGAGCTTGACTCTTACTTTAGGGACGCCCATGGGAGCGTGAGCCTGTACAAGAGCTTTTATGATAACGTCTACTCGGAGCTGAAGATGCGGCATCCCGACGTCAAGTTCGGAAACGCATTCTCGCTTAACGGCATAATAAACAGGGACCTTGGAGAGTACGTCGGCCAGCTTGCAGATTCGGGCGACTTTGTGGCGTTTACCTACCTCCCAGTAGACAAGCTTAACGACATATCCAAGACGCCGCAGGAGGCGCAGGCCGACCTCCAAAGCATGCTTGAGCTCGCGCCCGGAAAAAAAATCGCAGTATTTGAGATAAGCTGGAGCACGTCAGATTTCGTAAACGGGAACGAGCAGGACCAGACGGAATTTATCAGTCAGGCGTACGAGTTTTACAGGCAGAACGAGTCTCATATGGAGTTCTTTACGTGGTACCGCCAGTACGACAGGCCAGAGGGGAGCTGCGCAGTAGACCTACAGTTCGAGTCCTCGCCTCTGACTATCGGCGGGGATCAGTTCGTGCGGGAAAGGCTTGGAAGCTACATCTGCGAGGCCGGGCTCTTCAACAACGACGGCTCGCAAAAGCCGGGCTGGCTTGAGCTCAGAAAGCAGATAAAGTCGAGCAGATGATGATTTATGCTCTCACTGATAATAGCCGAAGCCTCGCTTGAGCTTGTGCCAAAGGAATTATGGCGCCACAACTCTGTGACCTCTTACTGTAAAAAGGCAGGCAAGAGGCCATCGGAGGTGCTGCTCGATAATTCCTGGCACTTTGCGGCGATGAAGGGAATCGACAATGAGATCAAAAGGGGCAGGCCGGACATCGTCCACTTTTGTCTGCTTGAGGCCTGCTCTATTCCGCTGTACGAGGAGGACGAGCTCAAAGTGTACGTCCACACCATCCAGGACAAGGTCATAGAGGTCGGAAGCGGGGTAAGGCTGCCAAAGTCGTACCACAGGTTTGCGGGGATAATGGAGAAGCTCTTCGTTGAAAAAAGGATCCAGAGCGGGGATCAGACTCTTCTGACACTAAAAGACATGACGTTCTCCCAGCTTGTGGATAGAATAAAGCCGGACAGGGTGATAGGCCTCTCATCGGACGGCCAGGCCAGCAGCTACGAAGGGGCTGCAAACATGTGCACGGACAAGTCATGCCTTGTTGTGGGAGGGTTCCCAAAGGGGGATTTTGGAGAGTCCGCAAAAAGGAGAATCGACACCGCGCTGCAAGTCGACAGGGTGCCGCTTGAGGCGCACGTTGTGGTTGCCAGAACTTTGTACGAATACGAAAAGACCATTTTTATTTAGGCGCAAAATTTCTCAATCTTGTGCGCGGCCGTAGTATAGCCTGGTAGTACGCTGGCCTTCCAAGCCCGTTACCCGGGTTCAAATCCCGGCGGCCGCACCTCTTATCTCGTTAAGATCAAATGCACCTTTTGGGTATCATGTCTTCCGGTAGGCCTTCATCTATTTTCTGGAAATACATCTAAATCTTTTAAAATTGCCTTGCAATAAAAAATACATGAAGATTATTGCGGGATCACCTACAATGTCCGCACCCATGGGAGAGGATGAAGTAGTCAAATTTCTCGGGAACAAGACAAACATCCAAATTGCAACGGTTGACGAGGACGGTAACCCGAACATCCAGCCGGTGTGGTTCTACTATGAGAAATCAAACGAAAAGCTTTACATCTCTACCCAGAACAGAACAAAAAAGGTAACAAACATACACAAGAAGCCGGACGTCTATTTTTCGGTTGATGAAGACACATTTCCATACCGTTGCGTCAAGGGGAGGGCGACTGTAGAAATATGTGAGGATCCTGTAAGAAATGTTCCGGTTGTTGAAAAGATTGCAACCAAGTATATTGGAAGTCTTGATGATCCCTTCTCAAAAACACTGGTTGATATGGCAAAAAACAAAACATCCGTCGTGCTCGAGCTGAGCCCAAAGTTTTTCTCAACCTGGGATTTTTCAAAAATATAATTCCCAGGATCCAAGCAATCAACTATCCAATATCTGTCAGTATGTGGATTTATTTTTCACAAACCTTGCGTTTCAAATCACTATCTTGCTATGTAATAGTAGTTGATCGGATCGTGGGGCAGCTGTTTTACGTCCACACTGGAAAATCCCGCGTCGTTTAGCATCTCGACTGCCTTTTCTCTACCCCACATCGCACCAAGGCCCCTTCCGTTGAGCGCAAGCGAGACCGTCATGCAGTGAAGACAGGAGACAGTATAAAGAAACGGCGCCAACGGGTGATCCATGTTATCTTCCAGCCTTGATGATGCCCCGATATCCTGCATAAGAAACACACCGTCCGGTTTTAGCGCCCCCCTGATGTTTTTTAGAACCTTGTCCGGATCTGCCTGATCGTGGATTGCATCAAAGGCTGTGATCAGGTCAAACTCCTCACGGTGATCAAAGCTGGCAACATCCTGTTTTCTGAACGTTGTATTGCCAAGCCCAAGCTTCTTGGACTCGCTTGTAGCGTTCCCCACGGCCTCATCTGAAAAATCGTATCCGCTAAAGTGGCTTGTCGGAAAGTTTTTTGCCATCAGGTTGATGGCCCTGCCGCTACCGCACCCAACATCAAGGACTCTGATTCCACGGTTTAGCCTCTCAATCAGTCCGGGAACGACCGGTAGTATTCCCTCAATCAGTTCCGCAAGGACAGTCTGGTTGCTTTCTTCTGCCATTACCTCGTGAAATCTTGCGTACGACTCGTATGGCACGCCGCCGCCGTTCTCAAAGCACCCGAGGATCTGATCCTCGACATGGGCCAGAACCGGAATGAACTGCATCGAGGCCGCAAAGTTGAACGAGCCCTCCCGAGTCAGAAAGTCGGCCTTGTCCTTCGCAATAGAGTACCGGCCTGACGAGGGATCGTAATCTATTATTTTTGCTGTCACTAGGGCGCCCAGCCACTCCCTGACATACCTCTCATTAAGATGCGCATTTGCGGCGATATCGCTGCTTGTGGCGGGGGGCATCTTTGCCATCATATCGAAGAGCTTTGTCCTGTGGCCTATTGAAAGCATCAGAGCCAAGGACGACTTGTTCATGACGTCAAGCATCTGGGCTTCAAACGATTCGTCTGGCATTGCAGACACTTGCAATTTTCGATATATGTGTGTACATGGATCTTTCCATCTGCTGTGTCTTTTGGCTTCAGCCGGATTTCGAGTCTGCAGATCCGAGATCTTACGCTATCGTATTCTCACTTTCTTGGCTGCAGCCTTTTCAAGCCTGTTCATTATCCCAAGACCCAGGCCCTTTTTCGGGATTGCCTGGACCAGTATGACGTCTGCCTTCTTAGAGTCGAACTCCCTGAGCGTCCTAAACAATACTGCCGCAAATCTCTCTTTGTCCGCACCGACAAACCTTTCCATATCGGCGCCGTATTCTGCTTTGACGATGGCAATAACGCCGACCCGCTTTTGCCGTTTTCTAAGGTCCCTCACAAGGTACGCCGTCTTTTTGCGCATCTTTGCCTTTGTGCCCTCGATTAGGATCACCTGAGCGTCAGGGGAATAATGCCTGTACTTCATCCCCGGCGAGCGATGTACGCTTTCTGATCGTTTTCCCCTGATTACCGGGTGGATCCTTATCCTGCCGATCACCTTCTTGAGCTCTTCCACCGTCACACCGCCAGGGCGAAGGAGGAGCGGAATGTCTGACGTGAGGTCGATAACCGTCGACTCAATTCCCACCTTTGTCCTGCCGCCGTCGATGATGAGGCCTATTCTGCCCCTCATGTCCTCAAGGACATGCTCGGCGGCAGTCGGGCTGGGCCTGCCTGAATAGTTTGCAGAGGGTGCTGCAATGGGAACTCCCGCATCCCTAATCAACTCCTGCGCAATCTTGTTTTTGGGCATTCTTACCGCAACCGTGTCAAGGCCACCCGTTGTAATCTTTGGGACCGATCGCGATTTCTTTAACACTATAGTAAGTGGTCCGGGCCAGAATCTGTCGATGACCTTCTTAGCCATGGGCGTGATGTTGCTTGCAAGCGTGCCAAGATCCTCCTTGTTGCAAATGTGTATGATGAGGGGGTTGTCGGAGGGGCGCCCCTTTGCCACAAAGATCTTTTTCACCGCGTCTGCGTTCAGGGCGTCGGCTCCAAGACCGTATACTGTCTCGGTAGGAAAAGCGACGAGTCCTCCCGACCTGATCAGCCTTGCGGCCTTTCGTATCTTTGCCGGCTCAGGCTTTTTTGGGTTTGTCTTTAGGGTCTCGGTACGCATATTGACTTTAAATCGAGACCCTTTTAGGAATATGAATCTACGAGCCATGATTGGACTTTTATGGCAATCATGTCTTTCCGTGTGTGGTTGAAGGCCGACGCAAAAAAGATTGCACTTGAGAGGATGCAACTGCTCATGAGCCAGGCAATCTCAAACGCAAGGAAGGATCCCGATCTGGCACAAAGGCATGCGGGTCTGGCAAGGAGGATAAGCACCAAGTACAGGGTAAAGATGCCATATGAGATGCGCATGAATTTCTGCAAAAAATGCAAGATGTTCATCGTGCCGGGCGTGACCTCAAGAATACGGATAGGGCGTTCCGCAACCAGGGCGGTGCGGGTGACTTGTAGCTACTGCAGCCACACGTACCGCAAGGTGATCCCGAAAAAAGCCAAGGGCTCCGCATAGTGTAGCTTTATAAGACGATTTGAAAGTTTGACTTTCACATGGCAAAGGCATATGACGTTCCAGCGGACATTCTGATATCACGACTAGCAGCGATGCTAAAAAGTGAGAACATTGGAAGGCCTGAATGGACCATGTTTGTCAAGACCGGTTCCCATGCAGACAGGCCTCCTCACGACAAGGACTGGTGGTACACAAGATGCGCATCAATATTCAGAAAGATCTACCTGCACGGCCCAGTGGGGGTAAACGATCTCAGGGCAGAGTACGGCGGATCAAAGGCAGTAGGCTATGCGTTTTCGCACCACAGGGATTCTGGCGGGGCCATAATCAGGAACGCAATGCACGAGCTTGAAAAGCTAGGATACATAGAAAAGGCCGCAGGAAAGGGCCGGGTCATATCGCACCAGGGAATGAAAAAGCTTGACAGACTTGCGTCGGACATCCTTGATGAGCTTGCAGTACAGAACCCACTTTTGAAGATCTATTCATAGTGAAACACTATGAGCTATGACGATAACTCTCAAGATAGCCAACAAGACTCCCAGATTGCAGCGCAAAAAGAACTCATACTAAGACAGCTGCTCTCATCGGAGGCAAGGCTACGTCTAAACAACGTCAAAATGGTAAAGCCGGACCTTGCCGCACTTGTGGAAAACTACCTCATCAACATGGCCTCACAGGGAAGGCTCAACTCGCAGGTCTCAGACGAGCAGCTGAAGCAGATACTGATGTCTATTCAGCAGCCAAAACGTGATTTCAAAATAAACCGCAAGTAACTCCCGAGAAAATATAATTAGGGGTTAGCCGGCAACAAGTGCATGAAGGCCGTAGTTTATGATGAATATGCTCCGGATGATAACTATGCAAAAATTCTCAAAGTAAAGGAAATTGATGATCCAAAGCCAAAGCCGAACGAGGTAGTTTTCAAAGTAAGGGCGGCGGCTCTAAACTATAATGATATCTGGGGAATGCGGGGACAGCCGGTGGCAGTCCCACTTCCTCACGTTTCCGGCTCCGATGCAGCAGGCGATGTAATCGCAGTCGGAGAGGACGTGACCACAATCAAGGTGGGGGACAGGGTCGTCTCTCACTCTAACATGTCGTGCAGGGTCTGCAAGGCGTGCACCGACGGCCGCGAGTATGACTGCACAAAGAGGACCATCTGGGGATTCCAGACCGGCCCGACATGGGGTGCATACTCTGAGATAACCCACCTCCCGGAGGTCAACGTTGTAAAGATACCTGACAGTGTAAGCTATGATGCAGCAGCTGCCGCATCCATGACGATTTTGACATCCTGGCACATGCTTGTCGGAAGGGCCAAGATAAAGCCGGGGCAAACCGTGCTCATCATGGGCGGCGGCTCGGGAGTTGGTTCATTTGGAATCCAGATTGCCAAGCTATACGGGTGCACAGTAATCGCTACGGCAAGCGGTGACAAGCTCGAAAAGTGTCTGCAGCTTGGCGCAGACTATGCAGTGGACCACAGAAAGGAGGACTGGAGCAAGGACGTATTCAAGATTACAAAGGAGATATCGAAGTCTTCCGGAGGAGTTCCGGGAATAGACGTGTCATTTGATCACATAGGAGAGACCCACTGGAACCAGCAGCTGACGCTGCTCAAATACGGCGCAACCTTGGTTTCCTGCGGCGCCACAACCGGATATGACGCAAAGACCGATCTCAGGCACATATTCTTCAAGGGAACCAACATACTTGGCTCAACTCAGGGCACAAGGGCGGAGCTGGAGGACGGCCTGTACTGGATGGGCAAAGGAAAGATAAAGTCGGTCATAGACTCTGTGTGGAGCTTTGAGCAGGCGGCAGAGGCGCACACAAAGATGCTGACCGGCAAGGGCATGTTCGGCAAAATCTTAATGAAGCCAGAAGGCGCCTAGTCGTCTAATGAAAGGGCTTTTCCGAAGTCTCTTATTCGTTCCCGGAAACAACCAAAGATTCTTGGAAAAGGCAAAAGCGATACAGGCCGACATTGTCTGCTTTGATCTTGAGGACTCTGTTCCCGACTCTGAGAAGGAAAATGCACGCAAGCTCATCAGAAAAGCACTCGAAGGCCGTTCAGAGTATGCCGCAAGCGTCTACGTCAGGACAAACTCACCCGCATCGGGCAAGATTCCGGACGATCTTGAGCAGGTAGTCCGGAAGGGCCTTGACGGGATTGTGATACCAAAGGTGGATTCTGCAAAGGACGTACTAAAAATAAAGAAAGCCGTGTCCGCCCTTGAGAAGAAGAGGAAAATCGGGCAGGTTGCGTTCATACCGTCCATAGAATCCGCCCTTGGGGTGGTGAACGCCTTTGAGATCTCTTCGTCCAGCAAGAGGGTTGCCGCAGTCGTGTTCGGGGTATTTGATCTGCTAAACGATATGGGGATAGAGTATACAAAGCAGGCAGAGGGGGCAATATACGCAAGGGCGCAGATTCCTCTCTGCGCAAGGGCCGCAGGAGTTCCCGCAATCGACGCCATATGGCAGGACCTTGGGGACAAGGACGGCCTTTTGCACGACTGCATTGCGGGAAAAAATCTTGGATACTCGGGAAAGAGCATCATACACCCAGACCAGATACCTGTATCGCACGAGGCGTTTGCGCCAAACAAGGCGGAGCTGGATTGGGCAAAAAAAGTCTGTGACGTATACCTTGCATCAACAAAAAGGGGGAGGGGCGCTACCGTGGTGGACGGCAAGATGATAGACGAGGTGCACTACAAGCAGGCAAAGGCACTGCTTGACGTTTCAAACGACAGCCGTTCCAAATGACTGGTCTGGTGCCAACACCAGAAAACGCGATAACATGCTAAAAACACACCGTGGACAAGACATTACATGCACTATGCACTAAAAATACAAAATCTGGACATACAGCAGAGCTACTTTGTGGGTAAGGCTACGCTTGGAAGAATGAGCTATACCGTCAACATACAGGGCGAGGGGCGGCTCGGCAAGGCGATACTGTTCCCGTTTGAGGCTCCACAACACCCGGTATTGGTCAGACTTTCAGGACCAAACATGTTCGTTGAGGAATTTTTAACGTATGGCGGCAGGTCGGAATGGATAGAGATAGACTCTAACTCCATAACCTCTTATGTGGCCGATCACCAAGACGAATTTGACTATCTTGAAATTTATCCCGACTCCGGCGAATAGTCCGCGTAGAAGTTGAAAAAGATCTATGTTGCATCTGCGTGTGCAATGGCCGCATATTTTGCGCTTACCGCACTCGTAGTCCCGCAGTTATACTCTGGAGCAGAAATAAACGAACCAAGGCCCAGAATTGACGTATTGATATCGTCGGACCAGATAAGTCTTGGCCAGTCGTTTGATGTTACGGTGCGCTCGCATAATGATGGCGGTACTGCAGATATGCAGACTGTGTCGGTCGCATTCCCCTCACGCGACAGCCTTGAGGAAATAAGCATAACATCATATGATTTCATGCAGTCGCCAATCCTAATTGAGGCCGGAGAGGAGATAGGCTCAGAGTACACCGCAGGAGAGGTCACCGTAACTTCGCAATACTCTGCAATCGAGGCGTACAGCAGGCCCTCCCACCCCGGAGACACATTCACAATGATTCTGAAGGTGACCCCCAAGGAGGCAGGGCCGTTCCACGTATACGCCAAGTCTGTTGCAATGCCGCATCTCTCAGACAAATCGCACTTTCCCGACTCTGGCATCCTGGATCATCAAAACGAATTTGTGCAACAATATGTTGTGGAGGTATCAAGATGAAAAGACATCTAGAGTCGGAACATGGCATGGATTTTGCAAGACTTGGAATCGCGGGTAACTTTGTCATCAGCATTGGAATCATCCTGGTCACGGCCGGAGGCAGCTGGGACATTACAAACCACATACTTAACAAGCCTGAGACATTTTTTGCCCCTCCCCACGCCGTCCTCTATTCCGGCGTGGGCATTGCCCTTCTGGGATTCCTAGCCCTGTATGTTGGCTGGCAAAAAAGCCGCAAGACTCTGCCGTTTCAGAGAGGAATTAGGATCTCGGGGTTTGGGATGATACTGCTACTGGCTGCCGGCCCGGCCGATTTTGTTTGGCACTCTAATTTCGGCCTTGACGGACTGCTCAGCCCGCCCCACCTGGTGCTGATCTCCGGCATGATACTGTCGTGCGTCGGCGCGCTGGTAAATTCTGCAAAGCATCTGGCAAAACCGGCCCATCTTTCCGTGATTCTGGTTGTAACATCCCTCATTCCGGTATGGTTCTCCATTACCGGGCTTTTCTACTCCTTCTCGCTTCCCTTCTCGGAGACGGACTATTTTGATTACAACCCACATCCTGTGTTTGCGGCAGTGTTTGCATCAGCGGCATACCCATTTCTGATATCCGTAATCCTGATTTTAGCTTCAGCTCTTGGCAGATACAGGTTTGGTATGGCCACTGCAGTTGGCGCATCGTACCTTGGCATAATGTCGCTTACGGCCATAGTGCCAAACGAGTCGCTTGTCGCAACGGTTCCCTTTTACTGGCTAAACCTCATCCCGATAGTCTTCGGAGATCTGGTGATCTCCAAAGTCCGGACCGCAAGAGCCCCATATGTAGCCGGGGCCATATTTGGAAGCGCCTTTTTCTTCATGTACTATCCGCTAATCGCCTACACCTACAACGAGGTCATGTTCCAGAAGGTCATGTGGCCAAGCCTTACGTCGCTTGTGTATTTTGAGCTGGTTCCGGCAGTATCTCCAATTCTGGCGTGCGTGGGGGCGACAGCCGGACTGTTTGGAACAAAATCCGCAAAATTCATCCTAGGGATACTTGTGGGGGACAAAAAGGGGGATTAGCTGAGGTTTAGCGGTATGCCAGCCGAACCCCACGGTTCCTTGACGTTGAACACGTATTCCCTGGACGGGTCAAACTCAAAGTCCGTGTAGCTTCCGTATCCTATTGCGGGTCCGAACAGCATGTTGATGAACTTTGCCTGTCCGGGCCTGAGCACCACCTGACCGCTGGTAAAGTCTTGTGCGGAATACTTGTAGGTGGTCTTTCCATCTGAGACATCATAGTTGCATGCGGCAGGACCAGTACAGAACAATGTCACGTTCTCGCTTGAGCCGGTGTTTTCTACGAGTATCTTTATGTTGACAACATCGGTGCTACCGCTGCTCTCAACTTTTGCGCCCGCATAGTAGAAGGTTATGGGGCCTATGACGTGCTTTTCAGCCTTTGCCTTGAACTGTTCGGTCTCGTAGTTTTGTTTTACCTGCCTTTCGCATTCGTACTGCTCTCGCTGTGTCGTGCCTTGTTTGCATTGCTCAATCCGGGATTCTAGGTCTGTTTGTTGCTGTGCAGCAGGTCTTTCAATAACCATTATTCCGTTTTTTACCAGAAACTGTATTCCCTGAATAAAGTCGGCATCGCCTATCGTCCCGTCTGCCCACCACTTTGCGTTGTTTTTGACCCACGTCGGTATCTCAGATGAGGAGCTCTGCTCCTGCGCCGTTTCTGGTATCTTGATTATGTTTTTTGTTACCAGAAACTGTATTCCCTGAATAAAGTCGGCATCGCCTATCGTCCCGTCTGCCCACCACTTTGCGTTGTTTTTGACCCACGCCGGTATTTCTTCGGCAGAAGCGTAATGCCAAGAAAAGCCCACAAGGAGCGCCAGCGCCACTGTGTAGATTGTTTTCATTACTTCATGTGCAGTTTTTTCTTATTTAAACTAGTGATAATATCTGATACTAGTGCTAATTGTCACTTTACATGATTGGCACTAGCTGGCTTTTTTATCAGCGTTTTAAATATAGAAAAAACCAAAATCACGCATGGCAACATCATGCAAGGGCACGTGTAACAGATTCAGGGCAGAATCGGTGCAGAACAAGATAAGGTACATCTTGGGCCACAAACGGTGCTCGTATTGTCTGCTTTACCTCAGGGTTACCGGAATCAACTGTCCGTGCTGCGGGGCAAAACTTCGTAGCCATGCAAGGAACAAAAAAAGGAAAAATGTAGATGATGCCTCGGAGGGCGTCGTAAATGCCCCATGTGGTGTTTGATAGAAACATAGATCTTGTGGCATTCTCGGAAAACTTTGCCCCGCTTTTTGTTAAAGAGCCATGCGTGATACGGCTGCAGGATGTCTTTTTGAGCAGATCGAAAAGATCCGCGTTGGTCCAGGCAGTCGCAGTGGATCACAAAAATCAAAGCTTCCTCATCGAGATATCTGCCAAGGATGACAAAACCACGGTGCGTCTGTTTCCTGGTACTGATCCGGACAAGACCGACGGCGTACTTTTGACTCTGGCACACCTGTCCGCAATGATACGCAAACAATTTGCAAGCCCGCAGATATCAAAAACAAACATCGCCCAATTCATGGACTCGGTGTAATCTGGAAATTCCGACAGCTCCGGAATATGGCTTTTGCAGCATTTGACTCCCTGTAGTGATCAACTATGGGTCTTGGGTACGGTGTCCTTGTCGTATGTACTAGCTTGTCCAGACTGTGAATCTGCCTTGGCTCTAGCTCGGCAAGCTCCCGGACCCATGTCTGTATGTACCTGCAACTGGCGTCAAATTTTTTCTGCTGCAGCCAGGGGTTGAATACTCTGAACCATGGCTGCGAATCGCAGCCAGTGGAGGCTGCCCACTGCCAATTTCCGTTGTTTACCGCCGGATCATAGTCCACCAACTTCTCGGCAAAATATCGCTCGCCCCACATCCAGTTTATGTGCAGATCCTTTACCAAAAATGACGCTACGATCATCCTGACCCGATTGTGCATAAAGCCGGTCTGATTGAGCTGCCTCATGCCTGCATCGACTATGGGAAAGCCTGTCATTCCATTCTTCCACGCATCAAAATGTCCCTTTTGGGAAGACCACCGGATCCCAGAGTATCTCCGCCTGAATGGCTCCTCAGTCACCTGGGGAAAATGGAAGAGTATGTGGAGAAAGAACTCCCTCCAGTGAATCTGGTTCATCAGGGCGTGTTTTCCCCCAAGTCCGCCCATAATGGCGTAATAAACCTCTCTTACTGATATGGTGCCGAATTTGTTGTGCGCCGAGAGCATGGTGGTTCCGCACAAATGCGGGTAGTCCTTTTCCTTGGGATAGTTGTCAAAATCGGCAATGTTTTGGAGTATTTCAAGGCCGTTCTTTCGTCCCCCGTGTACGGCAAGTCCGGGTTCCGGCGCACCTAATTTCTCATTTAACTCACTCATCTCCTCGTTGAATCTTTTGCTCTCAAAATTGACAAACTCGTTCTTTTGTGGCCTTGACACGGGAATCTGGGTGGCTGCTTTGAAGAACTGTGAAAATACGGTATAGGGGGTTCCGCTTTTGGTTTTGATCAGTCCGGGATCATACATCAGATGATCCGAGCACTCTACTAACGGTATGTTGTTCCGACTGCAAAATTCCGCAATCTTTTGCCTCCTCTTTTTGGCAAATTCGGTAAAGTCATGACTCATAAAAACTGCGTCCAATTTGGACTCTGAGTTTATTTCTTTGATGATTGTGACATAGTCTCCATAAAAAACATGCAGGGCGGACCCCCTCTCCCCAAACTCTTTTCCTAGGCTACAAAGACATTCGTGTAAAAACTGGATTCTACGTGATGGTTTTTCTTCTTTTCCTTCCACTATTCTGGGACTGATGATGAAAATCGGGATTACCTTGAGTGACTGTTTGCATGCATGGAGAAGCGCCGTGTTGTCATGGATTCTTAGATCTCTTGTGAATACGAACAACGAGTTGCCAAACTTTGCCTCATCAGGAATGCGGACAGAATCCTCCATCCCTGCTGTATTGGGCTCAAATTTAATAACAAATTACCTGTTTTTTCTCTAGTGCCAAGGGCAGAAACTGGTTTTCTGCCTAAAATATCATTTTGAGAAAGTTATTGGGTGAGCGTAAGAAAAGCCGGATCGGACAGGTCGCTGACTGGGGATGAAATAAAGGATTTTACTTTGCAAAGTTTTACAAAGTCCAAAGAAAGCGGCAGCATCGCCTCTTTAGTGCACTTTCACTCGATCAACAAGTTTCTTCTTTTGGCGCGCAGCCCTGCCGATGTGGCCATACTTGGAAGGCTGGTCGCAAACAAGGATCATGGTGGCGCGGCAAGGGTTTTTGAGGATTATGGGGCCGCTCTTGTAAAGATCCTCGGCAAAAGCCCCACTACCAAGACACATTACAACGCGTTGCAAAAAATGCTTGGATACTTTAAGCACGATCTGTCCAAACGGGAAAAACAGTCGGCACTTGACATGCTCTCAAACTATGCATCGGGAAAAGAAAGTCTGGAAGCTGCGCTGCTTTTCTTGGAAGAGCTTACAAGGAAATTTCAAAAAACATACCTTGTGAGGCAGACTTACTTTCTTCTTTATGCGAGGGTAGGGGTGACGGAATCTGACTCTTGCTGAAACGCAGGACAAGCTATTTCGCATGTAATGCCGCATGCGTTTTCTAGTTCTTCTTGTTGGAAATAGCTATGACTTTTACCAGCAGCTTCAGATTGCTTTCGCGTATTGTCTCGGCGCCATCAAATCTGATCGCAGCGTCCTTGAGTGCCTGGCCTCCAACAAAGACTGGAACATCCGTACGGGCGAGAATCTTTCTGACCAACCTCTGGGCCGGCTTTAGGCTGTCCGGAAGGGTGACTGATACGAGCACCGAGTCAGGCTTTGCCGACTCGATGAACTGTGCAATCGAGTCGTGCGGTTCTGAGGGGGTGAGGTTGTATACGTGGTGTCCAAGGCTTGCAAAGTACGCCTCCAGCATGTTCGCCCCGAGGTTGTGCTCCTCACCTTCGGGAACACAGATGACTATCTTCTTCTTTGCCTGAGCGCCTGAATTTTTGCTGTTCAGCATTTTCACCAAGGTGTTGGCTATGTTGCTTGCCACATGCTCGTCCGCTATGCCTATTTGCCCTTTTGCCCACATGTCGCCCACCTGATACATGACGGGGGTGAGAATTTTCTCAAAAAAGCTGGCCATTCCGGATGTGGTAGAGTAGGCATCGTAGATCTTTTTGGTGGCATCAAAATCGCCTTTCAGCAGATGTCTGCAAAGCTGGACCTTCAATTTTTTTATCAGCGTCTCTTTTTCTACTATCGATGCGCTGTCCATCGATGAGAGGTACGAGATTATCTTTACGTCGTCTCTGTAATCGGAGGGTATGTCGTCCTTTGTGACCTCAGATGCCTTTCCCAGATACTTGATAATTTCCTGCCTTGAGGTGTTCTGTTTGGAATTCCACACACTTTTTACCAGATAGAGGTACTTCTCACCCTTTACCGTTTTTGCCCTAAGGTAGACCACGGTGGCATTGGGCCTCACAAACTAATAAGTAATGCCAACTATGCTTACTAGTGCCAATCTTATCCTCAAAGCGCAAGGTGCGGAATTGGCACTAGGGAGATTTTTTAGTACCATCTTAAATAAAACAAATTGAAAAACTTGCCATGAGGAGAGCATAACAAGAATGGCGCAAGATAGGCAGGTCCTGCAACGGGACGGCGGTGGAACTGGCAGGTTCCTGATGGGTGCGGGTGTGCGCCTTGTCACATTGGGAGTAGGACTTTTCCTTATCTCTTCATATGTGCTGCAGACCCGGGATCCTTCGTGCTCGGCGGGTTTTTGTGGTTGATAATTGGTAGCGTGACTGTGGCAATTGGATGGAACGCCCACAATAAAAAATCAAAGCAGCTGGACGCCCTGAGATAACACATGCAAACCGCTACCGACTCTTTCTGCCAGGAAAGACCATACAACATACTGGTAACTGGAGCGACTGGGTTCATAGGTTCAAGACTCGTTGACGCCCTTGCAGGCCGGGGCTATATGGTAAAGGCACTTTCCAGAAAGGGACTCGCTGACCGTGGAAGTACAAAGTTCGTAAAAGCAGACATGTTCAATTCGGAGAATCTGCTCAAGGCACTGGATGGGGTAGACATCGTCTACTATCTGGTACATTCCATGGAAGGGGACAAGAAAAACTGGAAGGAATTTGCATCAAGAGAGCGGACTCAGGCGCAGAACCTCCTCAAGGCGGCAACAAAAGCTGGGGTTGGGAGGATAATCTATCTTGGAGGTTTGGTGGATGAGGATCTGGACCTCTCGCCTCACATGAAGAGTAGAAGGGACGTTGGCAGGATACTCTCGTCTGGAAACATCCCTGTGACCCAGCTGCGTGCCTCATTGATAATAGGAGCTGGAGGCAGCTCCTATGCCATGCTGAGATATCTGGTAGAAAGGCTGAGGGTCATGGTCTGCCCAAGATGGATAAAATCGATGGCTCAGCCCATAGCAGTTGATGATGTGGTTGAATACCTGATTGGGTGTATGGAAAGGCCAGAAACTGCAGGAAGGACGTTCGATATAGGGGGGCCTGAGAGGCTGACGTACGAGCAGCTGATGCGGGTCTATTCTGCGTATCTGAACAAAAACCTGTTTGTAATCCACATTCCGTTTCTAACCACCCAGCTGTCCTCGTACTGGGTTGACCTTGTAACTCCTGTAAGGGCCTCGCTTGCGCGCCCCCTGATCGACAGCCTTGTCCACGATACTATAGTCAAGGATGACTCTATAACGAAGATCATACCGTTAAGGCTACACACTGTGAGGGAGGCAATAGATGTGGCGACAAAGGAAATGAGGGAAAACCCGCCTCCTGAGGAGGCCAGGGAGAGCAGGACGGGATTTAAAACAAACCAGAGGCTACTGATGATTTCGCTCTTTGCCATGTCTGTTATTGGCACCACATACTACTGGCTTGACGACAGGCAGGAGGTATATGAGCCAGAATGGCTTTTGGTCTCAATACTGTGGTACGTGATAGTAGCGTTCTCACTAATGTTTGTAAAAAACAAGACAAGGCTTGGATATCTGGTTGCCGGGACACTGTCCTGGGTTACGCTTGCATTCTGGCTGCTTGATAACTATCATGTTGTGTTCCACGACTCGGTAATTGCAAGACAGCCCGGCGCCGAGATGACGGTGCGAAACTTTGTCGGCGTTGCAGCTGCCATGGTTGCAATACTTGCGTCTCATAACGTGTTCCACAAAATACACTCGTACCAGTTTCGCGGAAGGCCGGCCTAGAACGTTTTTTTACCCAGTTGCCAACTAGACTAGTGATGGACCACTATGAGGAGGCAGCCAACAACTTTTTGGAGCTGTCCAGCCAGCAACGACTGCACATAATATTCAGGCTCTTGGAAAAAAAATCGAAAATAACGTCGATGGCAAAGGATCTTGGCGCCACGGTCCAAGAGGTGCACCGCAACTTTGCGCGCCTTGAGGACGGGGGGCTCATCGTAAAGAACCTTGACGGGTACTATTCTCTTACCACATACGGAAAGACGATGTGCTCGCAGATGTCCTCGATAATATTTCTCTCGCAGAACAGAAAGTACTTTGAGGATCACAACTTTGGCGACATACCTACAAAGTTCATAATGAGAATAGGCCAGCTTGCCAACTCTACACACATCAAGGGGGTGGCAAAGATGCTGGAGCAGTGGAAATCGATATACAAAAATGCCGACGAGTACATCTACGAGATCCTAACTGAGATCCCGCTAGATATAATAGAGCCAAAGGTAAAGCGAATTGAAAAAGGCGTCAAGTTCAACTATATCCTCTCAGAGTCCACGGTCATACCGCAGGGAAGAAAAAAGCTACTGCAAAAGCTCAACTTTGGGGAGCTCATAGACAAGGGCTTGGTCGAAAGGAAGATGAAAAAAACTATCCAGGTGGTGGTCGTGCTCAACGAGAAGGAGGCATGCGTATCGTTCCCGAACATAGAGGGGGAGCCGGAGATAACAGAGATGTTCTACAGCGGGGATCCGATGTTCCATGAGTGGTGCCTTGACTACTTTAGGTACTGCTGGTACGAGTCTGAGATGTTTCAGGAAAACAAACTTCGTGAGTAACGCTTGACTGGAGTGCGTCCAGATGCGGCAGGTATGGTTCTTCCATTGGACTCCATAGGGTACTGCAAACTATTGTCGCCATTCTTATGACCAAATCCCCACAACATCAGTTAATGCTGCCCCTGAGCCTTGAGCAAAGCCTGCACGTCTCCAAGCTTTGCAAAAATATGCTGCTCGTTGACAAGAGCATTATCTGCATCTCGGTCGTAAACAAGCGGGGCAGGATAATAGAGTCCGAATTTAGGGCAGGAGGGCTGCTCTGGGATCTCTCAGATATGGAGCTGGAGATGCTGTACATGCAGCGCGCACTGCAAACATCCATGATAAAGGAGCTAGATGGCAAGCATGGGTGCTGGAACTGCACGGTAACTGAGCGTGATTTTGTAACAGAGGTGCTCCTGCCGTTCTGCGACGGGCTGATTTTTGTTATGTTGGAATCGGGCCCGGTGAGCCGGGATCTTGTGGCCAAATTGAGGCGTACCGTTGAGGAACACTTGATTTTAAGCAAGGCCGGCCTGATCCTACAGTGAATCCAGTTATCTTGAATTTTTAGTATGGAGTATCAAATTCGCAAACACCCGGTGATAAAATCTGATAAGGGCTGGCTGCGTTTTCAAGGGGTTGGCGTTTCTTTGCTCATCAAATGATACTGCCATCAGTATACTTTCTTTTTTGACAATAAAAAATTACTATAGGTGAATTACGGAGGCTACGATACAACACATAACAAAATACCCCTCGTCTGTCTGTGTGCCGACATGGTCGCACCGTAGTCACACTGATGTGAACAATCTGTGTTCCTGTGCAAACTTTTGGTACAAAAGCGCTCTCAGGTCTGACTCACTTTTGATAATCTCATCGGGCTTGTACTTTGTGGGAAGTTTTTTTAGGAAATCCACGGTGATGTCTGAATCGTGAATTGCTCCCAGCGAATCCTGAATGTGTTTTAGGTGTTTTATCAGAGATGACGCCTCTGAATCGTCCCCCATCTCAAGTAGGTATCGCAATTTTTTACAGTCCTTGCGGAGCTCGTGAAGCTCCTTTACATTATTCTCGTCTTTTACCACCTGAGGCATCAACGTCTGGATCCTCTCTATGAGGCCAAACGAAATCTTGTTGAATTTTTTTTCCAGCTTTGCACCATGTATGTTCTCAGGTCTTATCTTTGGAATCTCTAGCGAGGCAGCTCTTTCTGCCTGTTCCTGCGCTTTGTCGATGCGCTTTTTCTTTTTTTTGTTTATGATCTCCGCAATCGCCTTGTCCGAATCCAGCTTTGAAAGTATTATGTCAAAGTCGCGGATCTGACTGTTCGTCCTAAAGAACTCTTTGTGGGCGGAGACAAAATCCCTTACCTTTGGTTTCTTCCTTAGGTTCTTTGGCAGCACCCTGAAGGCAGTATCCAGTCTTCTGATGGCCGTCCTTGCATCGTGCACGTTTTCCTCGCTTGGGCTGCTAATGTACCGGACGATCCTTTCGTTTGCCTTCTGGCACGCCCTGTTCAGAGCCTCAAAGTAGGATTCTGGCTCAATTTTGTGCATTCTTATCGCCTGCTCTTAAGAAAAGCATCGATCTTCTTTTTGAGCTCAGCGCTTATCTCCTCTATGGTCTGGTTTCCGTCTATGGGGACAAGCCCGTATGCCTTCTGCATGACTTGGAACTCTTTTGCAATCTTTTGCTGGTACAAGATGAACGACTCAAACATGTCGTCCGACAGCCCCATGTCTGCGCCCGACTCGTAATAGTCTAGCGAGGAGTTTTTCTCGAATACCCTGTGTACCAAAGTGAACGGATCGACTCTGAGATAGTATACTAGGTCTGGAATCGGGGCAAATCCGTAAAGGTCATGCGACCACCTTCTGGGCATGCCCCTGACCGTGTTTCTTGCCATCAACGTGTAGATGTACCTGTCTGCAAGGACGATATATCCGGCCTCCAGTGCTGGAATGATCTTCTGCTCGAGCTGATCGGCAAAGTCAGCCGCATAAAACAGAGCTAGCGTCTTTCTTCCAAGTGATGCGGTTCGCTTTGCGGCCAAGATGCCCTCTCCGACCAGCTCAGACCGCTTGAGCCCGGTATTGAGTACTGCATGCCCGTCGGCCTCAAGCTTTGCGGTAAGCATTGAGATCTGACTGCTTCTGCCGGACGAGTCGGGACCCTCAATTACGATGAGCCTGCCCTTGTTTACCACGTTCTGCAGGTACGAGATCCCCTTCCCGTACCACCTGATGGCTCTACCCTGCCTTTCGCCTTTCATTGCTTTTCATCTCTACTGGCTGCCTTGGGGGCCTTTTCGGCAGCAGCGGAATGACCTTTTCCCGCATCATGTTTTGCTGCTCCTCTATCCCCAGCGTTGCGTCAATTATCGTAAACTTTTCTGCCTGTATCATGGATTCATACTGCTCTATTATCCTGCTCTGAAATATCCTGTAGCTGTCGTAAGGATCCTTGCTCAGGTTAAGGTCCATCCCAGCCTCGTAGTATTTCAGCTGCGGCCTTCCGGAAAGTATCCTGTTTATGGCAACGTCTATTGGCGTCCTAAAGTAGAATGTAATGTCAGGCTTTATCGCAAAACTGTATGTCTTTCTTACCCAGTCGGGATTGCAGCCTCGCGTGGCGTCTCTTGCGTATGCCGTGTAGATGTACCTGTCTGCAAGGACAAAGTATCCGGCACGGAGGAGCGGCAGTATGTTTCGCTCGTACCTGTCTGCAAAGTCGGTAGCATGAAGCAGGCTGAAGGTGGTGGGGGTCAGCTTTGCCTTTTTCTTGCCCTTTGATGTTATCTCTTTGACAAGCTCAGAGGAGTTCCACTCTGTCAAAAACACGTGGTGGCCGTTGTATCGCAGCCATTTCTCAAGCAGTCGTATCTGCGTGGACTTGCCGGAGCCGTCGATTCCCTCTACCACTATGAGCTTTCCCGGTATTGGCAGCTTCTTGCCCCTTATCTGTAAAACCGTCATAGATCAGAACAAAAATAATTGATTGGAGGCTTATCTATATTTTGTCTATAGAGACTCTGTAACTTACTGTACTTCTACTGTTTGCGACGTCGCGTACTTGGAGTTGTAATCTATGGAATAAGAAATGTCCACGCCAAATGCATCGCACAGCTTACCGTGCACATCCTTGAACAGGACGCCCGGAAAAGAGCTTCTCATTGGATAGATCTTCATCCTTACCGAATTGTCGCCTCCCATCTTCATCTTCACCTTTGACTCCGCCTTTTTCAGTATCTCCGATAACAGTATCAAAGCTGCAATCTTTTTTATTGATTTTTTGTCCGGCTGTTGCAGCAGCATATCGAACCTTTCAAACGCCCTCTCCAGCTGTTTTTTCTTTTTTGAATAGATGATGGACAGCACCGAGACAAGCTGGTCGTGGTGGTCAAGCCTGCTGTCCGCGTCCATTCCGTATGAAAGAAAGTTGGTGATGTTCTGGAATGATGAGCTGTTTGGGGCCTGCCTGAGCGAGTGTGCAAAAATCATGCTCTCCTTCTCTGTGATGAACTCGTTAGACAGTAAAAATCTAACAACGTCTTCCAGATGCTGCGGAATAAAGTCGGACTCGTACGAATAGCGAATCGAGCTTTGGATGTGCTCGTATTCTATGCTTGCTGAGGAAAACTCTTTTGGATATTCCAAGGACATGGCAAGCGTTCCCTCCCTCAGCCCCTGGGCGCTCACTGTGACTGCGTCAAATCCGAGTTTTTCCATCAGGATGTCGATTACGCACGATCCGGCTGCAATGGTTTCTGCCCTGCCATTGTTCACTGAGCTGATTTTTGCGATCTTTTCCGGCTTGAGGGTGGCAAACTTTGAGCTTATGGCCTCGATTGCCTTTGCAGGCACTTTGTAATTGTGGATCTTGTTAAGCGGGTAGCCTGTAGTGTCTTGCTGGTGCTTTGCCATGGCGCGCAGGGTGCCTCCTACCCCCACAAGCACTGCGTCATCTGATATCTGGAGCTCCTTTCTTGAGGGAATGTAGTTCCAGATGAACGACCTCATCTTGGCCAGGCTTTTCTCTGATATTGCTCCCGAGTCGTCTGCAAATGACTGCATGAGCCTTAGGGTGCCCAGCGGCAGGGAGACTATCTTTTTGATCTTAAAGTTGCTTGCCGAAACCAGCTCAAGGCTTCCGCCACCAATGTCGAAAAACAGGACCGATGAAATCCCAAGCGAGCGTATCGCGCCTGCATATGAATAGAGCGCCTCCTCCTCCTCGGACAGGACCCTGAACTTAAAGCCGGTCTCAAACCAGACCCGCTTTAGAAAGGCCTCTTTGTTTGCCGCCTCTCTTACCGCGCTTGTGGCAACTGGCATTACGTGCTTTATCGATTGAACGTCTATTATGTCGCGGAACATTTTAAGAGCATCTATTGTGCGCCTTGTGGGATCCTCTCTGAGATTTCCAGTTTCGGTTAGGCCCTCGCCCAGTTTTACCGTTATTGATTCGTGCTGGTACGCCTGGTAGGAGTTATCGGGATTTACGTTAAAGTTGACAAGCTTGACCGAGTTTGATCCTAAATCAATGACGGAGACTTTTTGCATTTTGTTTACACCGATTTTCATCTTATTTGGTTCTTATGTGTGTGAAATAAACAAATGATGACTCATTTGCTGATTTTTCTTATTAGCTTTGGAGCAAGGAGCCATTCGATGTCGCCGCCGAGTTTCGGCCTTCTGGAATTTACCTTGATCTTCGCAACGCCTCCCGTCTTGATTAGAACCGCACCTCCGCCGCCTGCACCTGTTATGTGGTTTATCAGATTCACAAGAAGTGGATTGTGCCCCACAACAAGTATGGTTGCCTCTTTCTGCGTTGCAAGCATGGCTGCAACCTGCTCCTCTTGTCCCTCCGGCTTGAGCAAGTCCGTCTCCACAAGCTTGGCCTTTTTCTGGTGTTTCAATACCTGATCCGCCGTCTGTCTTGCTCGCTTGAGCGGACTTGTAAAGATGCATTCAAAACTGATTCCGAGCTCCGAAAACATCTTTGCCGCAGCTGATGCCTCCTTTAATCCGGATTCGGAGAGCGGCCTCTCTGAATCACTCATCAGGCTTTTCGAGCCGACGTTTGCGTCCCCGTGTCTGAGAATAAATATGTCCAACTTGGCTACACCGTGGCAATCATGTCATATTAAATTAGCTTGGATTTTACGCATCCGTGTGGTTGCAAACGCTGTTCTATTTTGTTTCATATCGCGATAGGAAAACTTGATGCTTGGAACCAAAAACAGTCCTTGTGGCTGGTATGGCGTACTATGTTGCAGCATTTTTTGCACATCTTTAGAAGGATCTTCTTGCATTCGGTGCATCTTGCGTAATCGATCAGGCTACCACCGCACTTTCTGCAGCATTCATCTGGCATTATTCCGTGTACCGCACGATGAGTAATCATTCTATTCATAATAGATTTCAGAGTGGTACGTATTCTCTGGACATCTAATGGTTTTCGATCTGCATTCTGGCAAGCGGCTTGCCGTATCGCCTACGACAAAGGTGCTAGCCCGGCAAAAATCTGCAGCGCCTAGCGAAGACTTTCATAATTGTTTAGATCGACGCCCTCGGTCTCTTTGATCAGGAATTGCTTTGTCAGCTTGTGTTTTCCTGTGACGATGTAGTTTATGGCGTCGCTCATAAACATGGCATGATCCCCGATTCGCTCCAAATAGCGAAGAACTAGGGCCTCTGCAAGGGCGCATTTTGTATCCTTTGAGTTGACCAGCATGGGGAGTCTCTGCTTGTATATCTTGTCGACAAAGTCCTCGTTCTGCTGCATGGATACCGACTTTCGGATGTCAAGGTCTGCAAAGTAAAGGACTGCATCTTTGATCATTGTTTTTACCTTCTCGGATGCCTCGATAAGCCAGCTCTTATCGCACTCTGAAATGTCGCCAAACAGGTCCCTCACAAGCGTGATATCGTACGCATACCTGCCGAACCTTGAAAACCCGTAGGATACCTCGATTGACGATCTTATGAGCCTAAAGTCGTCGGCTACCGGCTGGTACTTGAGGAGCATCTCAAATGTAAGGTCCGCCACCTGGAAGTATTTTTTGGTAATCTCGTCAGAAATTCTGTGAACCTGCGAGGTGGTGTTCTTCCCGTACAGGTATGACTCCATTGCGAGCATGACCGACTGGATTGAGAGATCGCCCATCTCGGACAGCATCGCGGATAGCTGCTTTAGTGAGGGGTCTATGAGGCGTGTCATCTTAACCGAACTGGCCCTGTACGTACTTTGCAGTCAGCTCGTTCTTTGGCTGCGTAAAGATCTTTTTTGTCTCGTCGAACTCTATCAGATCGCCAAGATACATGAACGCCGTATAGTCTGATACGCGCACTGCCTGCTGCATGTTGTGCGTCACTATGATCACCGTGAACTCTTTTGCAAGCTCGGTAATGGTCTCCTCTATCTTCTGGGTCGCAATCGGATCCAGCGCCGATGCCGGCTCGTCCATCAGGAGTACTTCCGGCTGTATGGCAAGGGCCCTGGCAATGCACAGCCTCTGCTGCTGTCCGCCTGACAGCTCTATTGCCGCCTTTTTGAGGTTGTCCTTTACCTCGTCCCAAAGGTACGCCATCTTTAGCGAACCCTCAACTATTTCGTCGAGGACTTTTCTGTCCCTCACCCCGTTCAGGCGCAGGCCAGCTGCAACGTTATCATAAATTGACATGGTTGGGAACGGGTTTGGCTTTTGAAAGACCATGCCGACCTTGCGCCTGTGGTATATGGGATCCTTGTCCTTTGCGTACAGGTTCTCCCCGTCAAGCAAAATTCTGCCGTCAACCCTTGCGTTTTTTGTCATATCGTGCATCCTGTTGAGGCATCTGAGGAACGTGGTTTTTCCGCATCCTGAGGGGCCAATCAGCGCAGTGACTGACCTTTCCTTGAACTTCATGGTCACGTTCTTTACGGCCTGTATCCCGTCGTAATACACCGAGACATTCTCAGCTATCATCTTGTACCCGCCGTCGTCTCTTTGGGTTTTGTCCTCTGCGGCAACTGCGTTATCTTGTATGGTGTTTACGGGCATCTTTGAATTTACACCTACTACCGTAGTCATCTCCTTATTCCTGACCTCATCATGCTGAACAGTCCGCCCCTCTTGCCTTTTCTTGCAAAGAAGTACCTGACTCCTATGTTTATTGCCAGTATTATGATAATCAAGACCACCGCAGCCCCCCAGCCCTGCATCTGGGCGCTATCATAAGGCAGAAGCGAAAGCCTCCAGATTCGCAGCGGCAGCGCATCCATGGGGGAGTTGAATCCTGCAAAGAACTGGCTGCTGCCCAAGATCGTCATTATCAGGGGGGCAGTCTCGCCGCCTATTCTCGCCACGGACAGCAGAATCCCCGTCAGCATGCCACTTTTTGCGGCAGAAAGCACTATCCTGAACGTGACCACCCACTGCTTTAGCCCGAGGGCAAGCCCTGCCTCCCTGTATGTGAGTGGTACCATCTTGAGTGATTCTTCCGTCGTCCTTGTCACGATGGGGAACATTATCAGAGAGAGGGCAAATGCGCCTGCCCATATCGAAAAGTGCCCCAAAACCAGCACGATTATCAAAAATGCGAAAATGCCTATCACGATTGATGGGAATTCCATGAATACGTCGTTGAAGAACCTGACCAGCCTGCCCAGCTTGTTATTGCCAAACTCTGAAAGAAAAATGCCGCCCATGACTCCTATTGGTACGCCTATCAGGCTTGCCATGCCTATTATGATCAGCGTGCCCTGGATTGCAGGCCCTATGCCCCCATCGCCTGAGCCTATTGCCCCCGGAGTCTGAGTCAGAAACTCTGCCGACAGGGCGGGAAGCCCGTTTTTGAATACCTCAACCAGTATGCTAAACAGCGGGACCAGAGCCGTCACAACGCACGCAAGAATGACCCCGAGCATTATCTTGTCCACTATGAGCCTTCCCGGAACGTTCTGCTTGAACAGGGCCCTGTACTCGGCGCGCTTTTGGCTTGATGTCATCATGCGTTAATCACTCCCTCTCTTACCTTGAGCATCCTGGATACGAGGATGTGCGCCACCACGTTGATTCCGATTGCCACCAAAAGCAGTGTGACCCCGACGCCTATCAGGGCCGGAAGATGCAGCGAGGCAGGCGATGCCTCGATGAACTCGTTTGCAATTATGCTTGACATGGTCTGCCCCGCCTGAAAAAATGACTGGGGAAATGCGCCCGGCCCTGTGGCGTTGCCGATCAGCATGGTAACTGCCATGGTCTCTCCGACTGCCCTTCCAAGGCCCAGTATTGCGGCCCCTATCAGTCCCGTCTTTGCGTAAGGAAATACCGAAAGCTTGAACATCTCCCACTTGGTCGCCCCAAGCATGTATGCTGCCTCTTTTTGCATCTGGGGCACTGCCATCATTATCTCCCTTGAGACGGCAGATATTGTGGGGATTATCATGATTGCAAGTATTACGCTGGCAGTAAGTATGTCCAGCCCGAACGGGGCGGGTGCAAAAAGCCAGATGCTTCCGCCAAATGCCTCGTGCATGGGCCGCTCAAATAACTCGAGAAAAAACCCCCTGAAAACAAACAGCCCCCAAAGCCCGTAAATCACGCTGGGAACTGCCGCAAGCAGATCGACTACGATTGAGAGTGGACTGGCAAGAAACTTTGGGGCCTGGGAGATGAACATGGCAATGCCGATGCTCAGCGGGACGCCGATGGCCATCGCAAGTCCAGCGGTAACAAGCGTTCCAAGAATGTACGGCGCTGCGCCGAACGACTCCCTGCCCTCTACTGCGTTCCAGTCGGAACCGACAAGAAATGCGAGACCTTCCTCCTGCCACACCGGGCCGGACTCTGTGAGCAGCTCAAAGACCATCAAAGCTATTACAACAAGGACGTAAACCCCTGCCGCAGTGGCCGCTATCTTGAATATCTTGTCCGCTGTGATCTTGCGGCTCTTTGCGTGCGGGGCTGCCTTGAGCATGATCTGACGCTCAGATTTTGCCTTATCTAGGATCTGTACATGATCTACTGATACAACGTAGTTCTATATTGAACAATATAGAATAAAGACTAAACTGGTATTTACCCACTAGAACCAGATCAGACATTGCAGTCGATAGAGGACACAAAGCAGACCCGTCGCATACAGATAAGCGGGGGCTCCACATACACGATCTCGCTTCCCAAAAAGTGGATTGACGAGATTGGAATCAAGAACGGCGACAACATGACGATAGTGAGGAACTCTAACAGGTCGATGACGCTCTTCCCAGGCCTTTACACGGACAGGCCGACAAAGAAGGCAATCATAGCGATAAGCCAGAAGGATCCAGACGAGTCGATCAAGAGAAAGATAATAGCAATGTACCTTAACGGCTACAAGACCATCCAGGTGACATCAAAGGGCGTAAAGATACTCCCCGGGCATTCTAGGCTGATAAAGGACCTTGTGCGCAAATCCATGATAGGAACCGAGATAGTCGAGTCGGATTCCGAATCAATCACCATACAGATACTGACAAGGCTTCCGGAACTGACATTTGATGTGGCTCTCAAAAGGATGCACCTTATGACCTCAAACATGCACCGCGAGGCCCTTGAGGCCATCGGAAAAAATGACAGCGAGTACGGCGAGGAGGTGGCAAGGATGGACGACGAGGTGGACAGGTTCAGCCTTTACATGATGAGGACACTCATCATGGCAATCCAGAACGCAAGCATGCTGTATGACGTGGGGCTGGAGCAGCCCTCCGACTGCCTCAACTACAGGACTGTGATATCTAGAATAGAAAGGATTGCAGATCACGCGACCCTGATGGCAAAAAGGGTCAAGTTCCTAAAGGAGCCGCTTGATTCAAAGATCCTAAAGGAGATCCAGACGCTCAGCGGCGACGCGATTAACTGCTTTGACAACTCGATTCTGGCGCTGACCAAAAAAGACCACGTCCTTGCGGAGAGGACGGCTTCAAACATAGCCGAAATCGTGGAAAGAGAAAAGCAGCTCATGTATGGCTTAAAGGAATCGAAAAACTCGACAATAATCAAGTTCATCTTGGAGGACATACGCAGGACTGCGGAATACTCTAGCGATATAGTCGAAGTGGTGATCAACGAGACTATACGGAATATAGTCTCTGAGAAATAAGAAAGAAAAAATAAAAAATAAAAAACGGGGATTTTATCCCGCGTTGCTGTCCTTGTTTGTATACGGCACGTATTTGTCGCTGTTGGCATCCTTCATGGTGTCATAGATTGGCGATGACGGCTTGAACCCCATGCACTGGAAGGTGTATGTCTCAAGCAGGGCAAATCCTGTCTTGCCGCCCGTGGTGTACCCTTCTTCTTTGTCAAACTCTGCAGTTATCTTGTAGTTTGACACGGAGCAGTCACCGTACTTGAGCGTCCTTACGGACTCTCCTCCCATCTTTAGCTTGACGACAACGTCGAACTTTTGGTATGGGTATTCCTGCCTTGCCATGCTGCCCTTCTGCTCGTACGTCTCATCGACTGCCCTGTGAAGGTATGGCGTAGGACCCACTATTTTCTGAAGGGTGAATTCCGGCGTCGCATTGTTTGTCTGAAAGCCGCCAGAATTTCCAAACAGGTTGCTGACGGTGTTGAATCCCTGGAACTCGTACGTTACGGTCTTTTCCTGGAACTTGAAGGTGGCCTCCGGGGAGACCCCATCTGCAAAGATGTACGCGTCATTGCCGTTTGGGCCGTCGGCAGCAGTCGTTGTCTGTGTTTCTGACAGACCTACGACCAGCGCAATAGAAAGTATTGCCACTGTTGCCATGCCAATTGTGCCTATTGCTTTTTGTCTGTTCATGCCGGGCAACACTAAGCACACTACAAAAGAAGATTCACTATTGATCCAGTAATCCACGTTAGGGGCAGTAGCGTACGTATTTTTCAGGTGCATTTCTGCAGTAAAATGATTCGTGATAAAAGGTACTGGCTCCTACATGGGGTACGTGCAAACACGGAGCAAGCGTAACGCCCCGTCGCCGGATTTCTACACTGTCAGTCTCCGACCATCTTTCTTACGAGTGTGAATCTTGACCTGTTTGGATCGATTTCTTCATGCATGTCCACGTTGCTGACTATCTTTACCGTATGGTCCATCCACCTTTCCCTTACGTTCCTTCCAGTGACCCTCACCTGCTCCTCTCTCAGGATGCCCTCATCCTCAGAGAACATCTCTATGTTCACGACGTATTTTTTTGAGACGCGGAACATCTCTTGCATTATTTTTTGCACGTCGTCGTCTTCCACATAGTTGAGCAGGTTCCTTGCAAACACAAAATCGAACGCAGAGTCGTCATAAGGAATCGACGTTGCCGGGGCTACCTTGAACTCTGATTCTGGAATGTTTTCCCGGGCCTTTGATATGGCGTATTCGCTGCTGTCTATGCCGCATACGGGGAACGGAAAGAGCGCAAGATCGTTTGCGGCGCTGCAGCCCACCTCAAGAACGCTCTGGCACCTCAGAGATACAGCCAGGTCGCGCACAAACTTGGCCATCTCATAGTTGTAGTGTGATGTGTGGCTTTTCGCATATTCTGCCCAGTGCCGGTCTAATGGCTGCATTTGCACGGTACCATCTTTGTATCGAACGTGCAGTCGTGCGGCCCCTCCGACATCGAGTCCGTCGGAATCTCCCTCATGCACTCTGCGTGCCTCCCCTTTTTGCAAAACCAGCAGATCTGACCGCCCTCGCCTCCTATAGAGCACGATTCCATGGTATCTGTGTCGACTTTTGGCATAATAAAACTAGATGTACGTGAGCCAGCCGGAGAATCGCTCGTCCCTGCCCATTACCACGTCCATGAACGATTTCTGCAGCGCCTTTGTGGTCCTGCCCATCTTGCCGTCCCCGATTGTCACATCGTCAACGTGCGATACGGACTTTACCTCAGCCGCAGTTCCCGTCATGAATATCTCGTCTGCGGCATACAGGTCGTCGCGCTCCAGCTCCCTTTCCGTGATATTCTGTCCGTCCTCCCTGATCATCTGTATGACGCTGTCCCGTGTGATTCCGGCAAGGCACCCTGAGGAAAGCGGCGGCGTGAATATCTTGTCATCCTTTACGACAAAGATGTTCTCGGCGCTTCCCTCCGCGATCTTGCCGTAGTGGTTCATCATGATTGCCTCGTCGTACCCGTTCTTGAGCGCCTCGACCCGTGCCAGAGCCGCGTTTGCATAGTTTGAGGCAGCCTTTGCCTGCATGGGCTGCGATCTGGAGTCGATTCGCAACCAGCTTGAAACCTTGCATCTTGCCCCGGACTCTTTTCCAGCCTTTGACTCGCCCATCTTCCACTCCCAGCACGCGATGGAGACGTCCACCTTGTTGGGCGTCGGGGTCAGCCCCATGGTTCCATATCCATAGTATGCGAGCGGTCTGATGTAGCACTCTCCGAGTCCGCTTGCCTTCACCGTCTTTACTATGGCGTCGGTTATCTGCCGTTTTGAAAACTCCATCTTCATGGAATAAAGCTTGGCTGATCTGAAAAACCTGTCAACATGTTCTGAAAGCCTGAATATGGCGGATCCCTGCGGCGTATCGTAGCACCTTATCCCCTCAAAGACTGCTGTGGAATAGTGCAGGGCATGGGTCAGAACGTGCACCTTGGCGCTCCTGAATGGAACGAGTCTGCCGTTCATCCATATCTTTCCTACTTCCTTCATAGATGGTTGGGTAAGCCCCAGTAATTTATAGAATTTGTGGCGGTTCGACTCATCTAAATATGCCCAGAACATCCCTTACGCATGGAGCCGATACTGGTGTTCACAGCTGCGGCACTTGTCATAATTGGGCTCGTAGGCCAGGGATTTGAGATGAGAAAAATAAGAAAGTCCATGGCATCAGACGAGCTTCCAAACCCAAAGAACGTCTTTGCGGACAGGCGTAACTTCAAGTGGTACGGGCTCATTGCGGCAGGACTCATCCTGTATTATATCGGAGAGGGAGCCTGAGGACTCGCGCCTGCCTTCAGTGGCACGCCTAGGATCTAAAGACTATATAGATCACATCTAAATATGGCGGCGATCAATAGTATATAGCGCGTGTTTTGGGTAACGCCGGACTGATTCTAGATATCGAGTCCAAGAACAAACCCAGCGTGGCTCTCTAAGGAAACTTGGAGATCCATATGCGATTTGTGCTGATTTCAGCGGAAGGTGATCTTCGCCCTCTCTGAATGCACAGCGCGAATCGCCTTTTCAATATTATCGCCGGAATCGTCAATCACAATTATGACGCGAGAGGTCTCCTCCTGCGCGTCCATGTTCAGTATGTTGAGCCCGGCATCTCCTATCCTTGAGCTTGCCTTTGAGACTATCTGCTGGACCCTCCACATCTCATCACCAATCAGGGTGATGACGCCCCTGCCGTACGTGATGGTTGCAAGCGAGTCGAATCCCAGGACATACCTGTCGTTTCTTCTGATATAGTCGGCATCCAAAAACAGAATCCTTGTGAACTCGATGCCGTCCTTTGTGTATGGTGACAGCACTACAAACTCGGAGTACCTCTTGTCCTTCTCAAGCGAGGCCAAAAGGCGCCCCGCAGAGTCGCTCTCTATCCTGAGTATGGCGCAGTTTTTCTTTCCCGTTACTATCTTCAGGGGGTGGCCGTTGGGCCCCTCCAGTCTCCGCTGTATGGCGGTGGTCTTTTTGGGATCCTTCATGTTGGTTATGATGATCTGCATGTCGACCCCGTTCTCGAGGATCTCCTTTATTGCGATGGGATCCAAGATCTTCATCCCGAACATGCCTGCAGTCCGCGCCTCGTTATAGGAAAGCCGCGTTATATCGTCAAGCCCCTCTGAGACTATTCTGGGGTCGGCCGAGACCACGGCGCTGTCCTTCTCAAAGTCTATCTGCGTGTCGTATTTTTTGTGGAACAGTATGCCAAGGTCTGCCGCGGTCCTGTCGGAGCCCCCTCGCTCGTAGGTCGTCTCCGCCCCCTCGACGGTCTTTCCGATGAACCCGCCGATGGAGAGCACCTCGTTTTGCTGCAGCAGCTCCTCGACTGGCCCGATGCGCTTTTGCGACTCTGAGGCAAGAAAGTTGGTCGACTCTATGTTGTTGTCCGTGATGATGGGCCATACGTCGTACCTGATTACCTCGGACTTGATTCCGTTGCTTTTCAGGATATAGTCCATCACATGCGACATTAGGATCTCGCCGGAAAACGCAAGGGCCCTTGAGCGAATCTCGTCTGCAAACACCCTTTTCTCGGCCGCCTCCACGAAGGCAGACTCTGCTTTTTGCAGGAGCGACTCGACCGTCTTTGAGCATTCCTCTCGTAACCCGCCCGATACGTGGCCCATGATTCTCTGGTATGAGTTTCTAAATCCTGCCATGTCGGGCTGTCTTCCCTCCTCTGCCGACCTTCCCACGTGTAATGCAAGGTCTGTCAGGGACTTTCTTTTCCCCTCATGCATTGTGAGCGGGGCCGAAAACACCGCTATTACCTTGGAGTCTTTTTTGAGCTCCTTTATCCTGTTTACGATATCAAGTACAAACTCGCCGTCGATTCCGCTCGCGCTTCCGCCAAATTTTGCAACAACCAGTCTTCCCAAGTACCAAGATTGGCAGCTTTTGCTCCACTTTTAAGCATTCGTCCTAAAGATGCCGCTTGATTATCCGCCACGCTTTTTCTGCGCCGTCTGTTGTCACTGGCAGTCTTGGCAAGTCGAGTCGTTGCTTTACCAGTTCCCGCAGTCTGAAAATGTCGTTGTACGTAAATCCCTCATCCCTTGCGTTGTCCTCCTGCTCAAAGTGGTTCAGAATGGGGATGAATATTCCCGGCGTGCCGTACGCCCTTGCCTCGTCTATTGTGGACTTGCCTGCAAGCGATATCACAAGATCGGATGCGTAGATTATCTCGTGCAGGTTGCTTACGAATCCAAGGTTCCTTATTTTGGAATCTGTCTGAATTGACGGGCCGGATACGAGAACAGTGTCCACGTTTTCCAGATTCTCCGTGGCCTCGACTGCCTTTTGGATCAAAAACCTTCCTGCGTCGGTTCCGCCAACGCTTATGGTTATGGTCTTTCTGGCAAAGCCAAACTTCTCTCGCAAATCCTCCCTTGTCGCGCTGACAGGCCTTACTATGGGCCCTACCCTGCTGATGTTGCCCTCGTCATCTCCTATCTCGGGCAGTATGACGGATGCACACCCTTTTATCATGTCCTGCATCGATTTGTTCATCCTTTTTTCGACAAGTGATCCTATCCCGCTGGTAAACCGCGTCTGCAAAATGTCCGTGATCAAAACGGTCGGTATGCCAATGCTTTGCGCAATACCAAGGGAGGCAAAGTCCTCATCGCTTACCACCAGATCCGGACTCTCCTCTCTGATCATCTTGCCCGCAATCTTTTTGCACTCCTTGTAGTATGTATAGTACTGCCAGAGCCATCTTAGGGGCTTTGCAAGGCGGCCGTCCCTTACCTCGAATCTTGGCGGGCTGTACGGGCTTTGCACCTCAAAGCCGTGATCTGATATGATCTTCGCAGCGGCCCCGCCGGTCACGAACTCTGTCTTTACGCCCTCAAAGAATGCCGCAACTGCAACGTCACGCGTTGCGTGTCCCAGTCCTATGGGGCTGCAGAAAAATTGCACTTTTTTGCTCAACGGTTTTTGTGTTGCACTAATCAACGTTTAAATGGTTTTTGACAAGGAGCTTTGCTGGGCCCATGGTCCAGATCGGTTATGACGTCGCCCTTACACGGCGAAAATCCAGGGTTCAAATCCCTGTGGGCCCAC
>Ga0169931_10000688_pt1 | contig 56198 bp, 60 predicted proteins | sample Kivu_15m_20L_FD_129675 | JGI IMG/M metagenome (GOLD analysis project Ga0169931, IMG submission 129675) | Freshwater microbial communities from Lake Kivu, Western Province, Rwanda to study Microbial Dark Matter (Phase II) - Kivu_15m_20L... | ecosystem: Environmental > Aquatic > Freshwater > Lake...
CGGGAAGGGGTGCGGGGGGGGGGGGGGGGGGGGGTGGGGGGGGGGGTGGGGGGGGGGTTGGGGTGAGGGGGGGGGGGGGGTGAGAGGGGGGGTGGGGGTAGGGGTGGGGTAGGGGCGCGGCACGGGACGGTGGGATGTTTCCCGGAGGTCACGGGCAAGGAAAAGACCCCGCCTGACGGCGGGGTCTTTCTCAGAGGATCTCGGCGGCCTGTACGGCTGCTGCGAGACTCATGTACGGTGATCGTTCCTCGTTGGGATCCCAGAGTTTGAGGGCGGTCTCGAGGATGTCGCCTTCCGGTTTCGGTGCGGTTTCGCCGAGGAAGTGGCTTCCGATTCGTTCCTTGTACCAGTCGGCTTGACCCCCGTCGGAGTCCGCCGCGATGATGTAGCGATTCCGCAAGGAAGTCCCGCGGAGGCTCTCACCGAGCAGATGCCGGAAGAGGTCGTGGACCCATAGGGGCCCTTCCACGGGACTCACGGCGTACCTTCTGCTGAAGAGCGGGGAGTTCGTCCAGCGTGCATGCATCTCGAGACGGTGGGCCTGTACGAACCCGCAGAAATCCCGGTTGTGGAAGGTACTGCTGATCTCGAAGATGACGTCGTGCTCGCGGTTCGCGGCCACGGGTCCGAGGTACCGGGAGTGGATGCCGCGCAGCGCGAGGAGGGTCGAGCGTCGTATCAGTGGACTCCTCCATTTCGCGTACATGACCTGCTCGATGTCCCGCAGGCGCAATCCGAGCCGCTCGGCGGCGACGAGTTGCGCAGGAGTGAGCTCGTACGGGATCGACCTGTCAAACTCCATGAGCTCCTGGTCGAGCATCTCCAGGTAGTCATCGATCTCCGTAAGGCGTCGGTGACTGGTGTAGGCGTGGGCGAAGGTAGTGTCGAGCCAAGCGGTCATGGAGTCCCATGTCTGCTCTAGGTCGAAGTTTGCGTAAGGCAGTAGTGCTGTCATGGGCCTCCTTTCAGGATGCCTCTGTGGTTGTGTCCTGAACCGTTGTCGTGCGGTAGGTGTGCGCAAACGGCCCGCGCCGGCGGCGAGGTGCGCGGTTCAAGGCCGCCTACGGGCCGGTTCGCCTACGGGCGGACGTGGGGCTTCCGGCGGGGGTACTGGTTCCCAACCCGTAAGTGTTCTCTCGAAGGGTGCTGCCTCGACCACGCTGGGCGTTCTCCGGTGACGGGATTCGGTCCCAATCCGGAAATTTTTCGCAAGGTCGCGCCGATACTGGGTTTCCCGGGGAGGGGATCTGTGGCTTCCGGCTCTGGGCAGGCACGGTAGTAGGCATGTTCCGCTGCCGCTCTGTGAGCGTCGCTGCCACCCTCCTGGCGTGCGTGACCTCCCTCGGATCTTTCGGGAGGATCGCCCTAGCCCCGGCGTACGCCGAAGCTCCCCCGGCGACCTCGAGCCGCGCCCCTGTGGTCCCGCCACCTCCAAGCACGCCTCAGCGCCCACCGGGATCCGTAGGTGGATCTTCGCGCCCTGTGCGGGTGGAGGTGCCGACTGACGCCCTCTGTCCCCAGTGGTGGGTTGCTGCCCAGGATGCCGGTTGGGGTCCGGAGACGCTCCGTTCACTCGACGTCGTGATGCACCGCGAGTCACGTTGCGAGACGGACGTGTGGAACCGCGAGGATCCTATGGGAGGCTCCCGCGGGCTGCTGCAGGTCAACGGCTCGTGGACCCGCTGGCTTCGGGAACGAGGGATCCTCTCGGTGAAGGAGGACCTCTTCGACCCGGAGGTGAACCTGCGTGCGGCGCTCGCCATCTACCGCTACGGGGTCGAGCGGTACGGTTTCGGTTGGGGGCCCTGGGGTTTCCGCTACGTCGAGCCGTACCGGGACTGAGCGTCCCGCCGAGAACGGGGCCGATCAGGTCTCCCGCAGTCAGAACGTCCGGATAGGGAGAACCATGACCGGGTCGACCTGGAGACGTCGGCGGAGCGGTCCGTTGGAGAAATCCAGACTCCATTTGCGGGGACGGCTCAGTCGCGCCGGCAGATCTCGTCGCGGAGCGTCAGGAGTCCCGGTGTTGCAAGGATGGCGGTCCTAGAGCGTGGTGACGTCGCCGGTGGAGAGGTCGATGCGGATGACCTTGCGCACGTGGCCCGCCGGCAGGCTGCCATCGGGGAAGGTGCAGTTGGCTCGCCAGTGGTCGGCGTACCCGAGCAGCGTCGCTATGCCACCCTTCTTGATGTCGTCGGCAAGTTCCTCGCGGGCGATCTGTAGTGCCCTGTCTCCGGTGATCATGTCTGCTCCTTCGTTGTGTTCCCGGACTGCTGCCGGGGCTACCGAGAGGGTGCGGCACCGCGAGCGGTTGTCATACGGCCCAGCGCAGCAGGCTCGTAGAGGTGTTGAGGACCTCGACGACCGTCGTTTCGTTGAGTTCGGGAGTCCGGCGAGGGCCTGTGCCAGATCCGCAGGGTAGTAGGGTTTGGTGAGCCAGACAGCCACGCCGGCGGATGTCGTCCGTGACCGTCGCGAACTGCTCCTCGCCTACGCGCATGAACTGGGCGAGCTCGCCGGGCTCGCCGAGGTGCTCTTGAACGAGTTCAAACTCCGCGAGGAGCGATCGGACGGTTCCCGCCGGAAGCAGGATTTGCCCGGTGTCAGTTGTTCTTGACGCTGATGCGGTAGTTATCGCCTGCGGTGAACATCACCTGCTCGTTCCCGGTGTAGAGAACGCCCCCGTGCGAGAACTCTATGGCGAGCGCGAGGATGCTAACAAGATCGCTTTCCTTCGCGGTGCGCACCTCAGCGACTTCCAGGGTGGAGAGGTTCGCGCGCGTGCCGACGTAGATGGTGTCGCCGGGCTGCAGGGCGGAGACGTGACGGTGCTGTCCGTACTCGTGACCGGGTACCCGGGGCAACTCGATCGCCTCGATCGGGAGGGCGGGGCCCTTGCGCCGCCGCGGTTTCACGGGCGTCGTGGGACGGGAGGTCGCGACCTTCTTTGTCGTACTCGTCTTTTTCGTATTTTTGGTGGTTTTGGACGTCTTGCTCATCGGGGACATCGTTCTGGGCGACCGGTTTCGTCAAGTATCGCCCACGACTCTTCCCGTGGAAGTAGTAGGTCGGCAGGGGAGCGGACGATCATTGCGGTTGACCGGATGCGTGACGCCCGGAGGGCCACGGAACGGTCCGGATGGTGTCTTCGAGCATCTCCGTGGTCATACCCTGCCACAACGAGGAACTGGTGCTACCCGGCGTTCTCGGGCACCTGCGCGCCTGGGTCTCCGGTACCGTGATCCCGGTCGAGGTCGTTCTCGTGGAGAACGGCTCGAGTGATGCGACGCTCGCCGTGGCGAACGCTGCCCGGGAGGAAGGCATGGGCGGGGCCCGTCTCGAGGTTCTCTCCCTCCCGGTCGGCGACTACGGCGGCGCCGTGCGCGCCGGTTTGCGGGCATCCACTGGTTCCGTGGTCGCCGTTCTCGACTGCGACATGGTCGACACCGGTTTCGTGGAGCACTGTCGCACGCTGCTCGAGCGGGACGAACGCCTGGGTGCGGTGTTGGCATCCAAGCGCGTCGAGGGCGCCAACGACGAGCGGAGCCTCTACCGGCGTATGGGCACCCTCGTTTTCTCCACGCTGGTGCGCCTCGTGACCGGCAGTTCGCTCGTCGACACGCACGGCAACAAGGTTCTGCGGGGCGAGCCGGCCAGGTCGCTCCTCGACGCTGTCAAGGAGGACGGGGCGCTCTTCGACACCGAACTCCTCGTGCGTATGGAGAGAGACGGCTGGTCGTTCGCCGAGCTCCCGGCGACCGTCCGAGAGACCCGCCCCCCGCGTTCTAGTTACCTCTCGAGGGTCCCCTCCGCTCTCGCCGGTCTCGTTCGTCTGCGCGGGAGAATCGGTCGCTAGGTTTCCGGGCGGTATGCGGCGCACAGGACGCCGGAAACAATGAGGTGGCATCGGCCGGGTAGCTCAGTTGGATTAGAGCAGGTGGCTTCTAACCACCAGGTCGGGGGTTCGAATCCCTCCCCGGTCGCCACCGATGAGTTGCTGACGCTTGTACCGGGCTTGTTTGTCACCCCCAGAGGTTCCGGCAGGAGCACGCCCCGGAAGGGTTGTGTCACGGCACCCAGTACTGGTGGGCCTCCACGATGGCGCCGGCTTCGACGGTCACCACGAACGGGAACGGCACCCACTCGTAACCCTCGGGGAGTACGAAGACATCCTCGAGGACGAGATGTCTCAGCGTGGCGGCGTCGACGCGGAGGTTCTCACCGGGTCCCGAGGGAACGGCGACACTCACCCGCGCATAGGGGGAGAGGACGACGTACGCCTCCGGGTACTCCTCGACGCCGTAGTCGTCGAGGCACGCGTCCTCGCGGAGAATCTCGGCGGCCCAGCGTTCGCACGCCTCGCCGAACCGCACTCGAGTCACCCGGAACACGATGTCGTCATCCCCGGATACCGGCGCGACGTTCGCCCAGTAGGTGCCGTCCTCGAGTTCGACACCGTCGATACGCACCTCGTCGGTCACCTCGACCTTCGGGGGCTGGACGCTCTCCCACGAGGGTTTCGCGGCAGGGTCGACGCTCAGCGAGGAACAGCCGGCGGCGACGAGCAGCGACATGACGACCAGGACGAGGGTTCTGGGCGTGCGCATGCGTCTGACGTTCCGCGGAGGTCGGCAGACGTCCCGTAGCGTCCGGGTTCAGCCCGCTCCGAGTTCGCGTATCGCCTCGAACTCGGCCTTGCTCAGCGGGAGGACCGAGAGCCGGTTCCCTTTCGCCAGGAGACGGGAACCCGCGAGCGCAGGGGAGTCGCGGAGCGTCTCGAGCGCGACGAGTCGCAGGCGCCCCCTCGGCACGATGCGCACCATGGACCAGCGCGGGTCTTCACGCCTAGACGCCGCATCGAAGTACGGGGACCCCGGGTTGAACTGGGAGGGGTCGGGAGTGTGCTCCGCGCCGACCTCGGCGACACCGGCGACACCGGGAGGGTTCGCGTTCGAGTGGTACACGATCACGAGGTCACCAAGGCGCATGGCACGCAGATGGTTGCGGGCCTGATAGTTCCGCACCCCGTCCCAGTCCGTGGAACCGAGCCGTTCGAGATCGTCGTAGGAGAAGACGTCCGGCTCGGTCTTCACGAGCCAGTACGAGACGCTCATGCCCCTTCGCCGACTGCGGATCCGGTTAGCGTAATCGCGAACCCGCGACCGCGGAGGGTGTCGGCAGCGATCTCGAGCCCCGTACTACACCCGTCCCGTAGAGCGGGTTCCAGTTTCGCGCAGAGGCTCTCACCCCTCGCTCCGTCCCGGATGTTGAGGAGGTAGCGATGGGAGAGCGCGGCCGCGCATGCGTCACCAGCTCGAGGGTCCGCGGCGAGCGCGCACGCGCCGGCGTGCCCGATCGCACGGAACTCGGTGATCTCAACTCCGAGATTCGCCTCGAGGAAGAGTACGAGGTTGTCCCCGATGACTGCGAAGCACGAGATCGGGTACTCGGCCACTTCGTTACATCGTTGCGCGGCGACCACGGCTTCACGGGTCCGGTAGTTCGTTCCCAGGTAGCACCCGACGTAGAAGATCTCGGTGAGACCCTCGCGCAGGCACACGTCCATGGGCTGGTCGAGTTCCGGTAGCAGCGATCCCGGTCTGCCCGCCCGCCGTTCGAACTCCCAGCGGTCGGCCCACTCCATCACCGACGCCGAGAGGCACTCGTCGCGGTGCGAGAAGACATCGTTGGTGACCGGGAGCACCTTCCGGGCGAATGCCTCCGACTGACCCCTTTCCTGGAGATCCTCGGTGCGCAGGCAGAGCTCGTGGGCCTTCTCCAGGTCACCGTTGGTTCTCCACAGCGTCGCGTGACCGAGCCCGTGCGTGCAGGTCCTGCGCATGGAGCCGCCCGGGAAGCGGTCGCAGAGTTCCGCGGTTACCTTCAGGAACTCCTCATCGTCGTTGAACAGGGAGAGCGCCTCGAGGACCCCGTGCGCCATGCCGTCATCGCAGCCCGGCAGCAGCGCCTTCGATGCGACGAGTGGGTCGGGGTTGGTGCGTGAGAAGTAGAAACCGACGAGATGTGCGACTTCGTGACAGCCCGGATCGACCGCCTGTCGCATGTATGCCTCCACCTCGGCCGCTCCCGAGCCATCAGTGTGTAGCATCCCGAGCAGGAACCGGACCTTGCAGTTGCGGCGCAGCAGTTGGGTCTCCCGGGGTTCCGGTGCGAGGTACGCAGCACAGGACTCCCAGCTCGCGACCTCCTGCGACTCGGAGTCACCGTAGAGGAGCGGGAGTCCGGCGACCGGAAGGAGCAGGAGGGCGAACAGCCGGCTCCTTCCGCGTATGCGCACCACGAGGGCGAGGACGAGGAGGAGGACCGCCGTGCCCATGAGGACCGGTACGATCCGTCGGCTGCGTTGATCGAGCTCGATCGGGGTGCCGGCTTCAGGGACGATTCTGAGGGTGGATGCACCGTTCCCGATCTCGACGGTGAACGTTCCGACGGGGAGTTGGGGCAGGACGAGACGACTCCCGCCGGGGGCGTCCTCCCGCCCCCGCAGCGCGATGACGCGTCCGGTCAGGTCGTCGACGACCCTCCCCGCAGCGGGTAGGGAGAGTTCCGTCGGTACGACGAGTTCGCTGAACTCGTAGACCCTACCCGGTTCGACGGCGATCGATCCGGTGGCGGTATCCCCTCCCGAGGATTCCGCACCTACGGGTACGGCGAGGAGAGCGAGCAGACCGGGGACGAGGAGGAACCCGAATAGCCTTCGCATGTACTGGAGGGTCCGCTCTCGGCGGGGTCAGTCAAGGTTCGTGTCCGGTCTTACCACGCCCATGTATCGCGCGGCTCCTTCTCGACCGGGGCTTCGCGCTCGAGGATCACGAACCCTGAAGGGAAGGCCCGCGACCATGGTGCCGCGCCTTCATGGTGGAAGACCGGCAGCCAGCCCTCGGCCCGCAGGGATTCCAACAGGCTCTCTCGTTTCTCCACGGAGAGTTGCGAGACGGAGACGATCCTGTGTTCGAAGGTCATGAGGACCATCGTTCGCGGACAGGGCGCGGATGCCGCCAGCAACCGTACATGAAAGAACCCCCGGCATCGCCGGGGGTTCTTTTCGTCTTGCGACAGGGTGCCGCTATGCGGGCACTGCCTGCAGTGTTTCGACGACGCGTGCGACGCTCGTCTCGAGTGCGCCAGAGTTGTCGACCCAGAGGTCGAACCCGGTGTACTGCTCGAGCTCGCGCTCGCTCGGATGGTTCTCCGAAGCAGGATCGATGTCGAGTCCGTCGCGCGCTTTCAGGCGTGCTGCACGGACGGACAGATCGACCTCCAGTCGGACGGCCAGGAACCCGAGGTTCCGGGCTGCGGCGACCTCGTTCGGGAAGCGCGCGTCGGTCACGTAGACCGGGCGTTGATCGGCGAGTTTCTCGACGACCATACGCATGGCCTGCTTCACCCAGTACTCGTCGTCGGCTGCACGCCTGACGTCGGTACCCCATTCCTGGAGCGCGAGACGGATCTCGCGGGTGCGAATGTAGCTGTGCACGGACGGGTCGGCTTCGAGGGCCTCTCGTATGAGCTCGGCGGTCCGCCGCGCTTGTTGCTCGCTGACGCCTCCGACTCGGGAGACGGTGCGGACTGCCTCCTGGGGGCCTTCGCGTCGTACGCCTTCGATGAGTGCGTCGAGCTCCGCCCGGAGGGCGGTCGCGAAGGAGACGCGGAAGGCGTCGTCGCAGCCGAGGCTGCGCATGACCGCTTCGGCGACGGTGTCCTTGCCGCCGGCGAGTCGTCCGGAGACGACGAGTCGTGGGCTCGTGCACGCTAGCGCGCGTTCGATGGTCTTCTCTTCGGCGCCTGCCCAGCGGGCGGTGGCGGCGAAGACCTCGGGGTCGTGTGTGCGGTTTCCCATGCGAACTCCTTCCATGAGTTGAGTAGGTCGTTGGGGTCCTTCCCACCGTCGTCGCCCGGGAGGACTTACCAACGGTGGGATCGTTCAGACGGGAGGCTCCGGGTCAGCGGTTGCGTCTCACGCCGATGAAGCTTCTCCCGGGCGGGAACGCGACTATGCGGGACCGGCGAGGAAGGTACCGCTGTGGATCATGGCTGCGCATGGAGCGTTCCGTACGCCGTGCAGAGGAGGGTGCAATCAACCAGCTCTCGGCGGCTCCCAGTACGCGGCGGTCCCCGGAAGGACCCAGCGGATCCCGCCGCGGGGGTCGCCGACGTCGCCGGCTCGTCTCGGGATGACGTGCAGGTGCACGTGGGGGACGGTCTGACCGGCGAGCGCACCGTCGTTCACCCCGATGCTGCGGGCTCCGACCCCGCGCATCTCGAGGACGACCTCCCGTAGCAGGCCGAAGAGGTCCCCGTGCTCGTCGAGGGTCAGGTCCGACAGGAGCGCGACGTGGCGACGAGGGATGATCAGAGTGTGACCGGGCGCACTGGGGAACGCATCGAGGAACGCGACGCTGTGTTCGGTCGAGCGACGATGGGCGCTGGGATCAGGTAGGACGCGCTCGCAGAAAGGGCAACGTCCCGATGTCACGAGGGTTCCGGTTTGCCGAAGGTCACCTCGTAGATGTTCCGGCGCAACCACACCATCCGCCATGTGCTGGGCTGGTGGTCCGGCGGTCGCCGGACAGAGTCGTTGGCGTTCGACGCCGTGTGAAGCTCGAGGGCCGCCATGAGGGGACGCCGAAGAGGCCGTGCCGGTCACCCATGACCTGTCGCAGACGTTCCGCCGTCTACTGCGCAGCAGTACCCGGGACGTTCACCGGGTCTGGTGGTCGTGGAGTTCCCGTCGTGCGCGACGCTCGCTGAGGAGGATGGCGTAGGTGAGCACGGAGACGATCACCGCGAGCGATCCCCAGATCGGAGGGTGGTACCAGTGGGAGGCGATCATCTTCGCGCCCACGAAGATCAGGATCGCACCCAGCCCGTGTGACAGGTAATGGAAACGGTTCCGGGCGTTCGCGAGGAGGAAGTACATCGCCCGCAGGCCGAGTATCGCGAAGGCGTTGGATGAGAGCACGATGTAGGGCTCGCGTGAGATAGCGAGGATAGCAGGCACCGAGTCGACCGCGAACACGACGTCGGTGATCTCGACGACGATGAGCGCGACGAGAAGAGGGGTGGCGATACGACGCCCGTTCGAGCGGGTGAAGAACCGCTGCCCGTCAAGATCGTCGCTGACCGGTACGAAGCGGCGGACGAGCCGAGTGGCGCCGTTGTGCTTGGCGTCACCTTCGTCGTCCTTGTGGCGCAGGACCTTTACACCGGAGTAGAGGAGAAGTCCGCCGAGAGGGAGCATGGACCACCAGAAGCGCGCGATCACGGCCGACCCGACGAAGATGAACACCGTTCGCAGCGCGAGTGCTCCGAAGATACCCCAGAACAGCACCCGGTGCTGGTACTTCACGGGTATGGCTAAACTCGAGAAGATGATCGCCCACACGAAGACGTTGTCCACCGAGAGGGATTTCTCGGTGATGTAACCGGCGAGGTACTCGCCGAACGCCGCCCCACCGAAGTGGTATGCGACCCAAACAGAGAAGAGAAGTCCGCAGAACACCCAGAAGCCGGATTCGAGAGCCGCCTCACGGGTGCTCGGTTCGCGGGCTTCGCGGTGTCGGAACAGGTCGATCGCCAGCAACAGGATGATGACGCCCGCGAGGATCACCCAGTCGAGAATACCGACGGAGAGGTCTGCGAACCCCGAGGTCTTCTCCCCGCCCGCAGCCAAGGAGCTATGCGGGGAGAACAGGTAGGAGGAGAGGATTTGCGGCATCAACGATACTGTCCGCGATGTGCGGCGATGGCACCCATCGTGCTTCGTTCTGTTGTCTAACGGCGGCGGCGTTCGGGTCGGGTGCGACGGTGGCGAGCATCGCCGGCGTGTAGGCGTTCCGCGAAGTCGACCACCGCTCCAGCCACGTCGACGCCGGAGGCCTGCTCGACCCCCTGTAGGCCGGGGGAGACGTTGACCTCGAGAACGAGCGGTCCGCGCGAGGATCGGATGATGTCGACTCCGGCTACGCTGAGACCCAGGGTTTTCGCAGCGTTGACGGCGACCCGCTTTTCCTCGGCGCTGAGTTTCACCGGCTGGGCTACTCCGCCTTGGTGGAGGTTCGACCGGAAGTCCCCGGGAGCCGCGTGACGGCTCATCGCGGCGACGACCGCACCGTCGACGACGAACGCGCGAACGTCGACCCCGGCGGCCTCGGCCACGAACTCCTGGACAAGAAAGTCCGCTTCGAGTTGGTGGAATGCGGAGAGGAGGGCCTTTGCTGCCTTCTTGGTCTCTCCCAGTACGACTCCGTGGCCGGCCGAACTCTCCAGGAGTTTCACGACGACAGGGAGCGAGTCGATGAGGGCGAGCACGTCCTCGTTCACCGACGGTTCGCGCGCTGCTGCGGTCTGCGGTACCGGGACGCCGGCCGCCACGAGCGCCTGCAGAGCGGCGAGTTTGTCCCGGGAGCGGAGGACCGCGCCGGCGGTGACGGTCGTCGGGACACCGGCTGCCTCGAGTTGCCGTACGACGGCCGCCCCAAAGCGCGAGCTCGTCGCTCCGAGACGGGGTATGACGACGTCAGTCGCGAGCTCCTGGCCCTGGTGTACCACGATCGGTCGTCCGGCGGTGAGACCGATCACGCAGCGCTTGTGGTTCACGACCTCCACCACATTACCGCGTTCGATTGCAACCTCGCGAAGACGTCGCGTCGAGTAGAGGTCCGGTCTCGTCGAGAGGATGGTCACGTGCACGGCGTCACCGTTTATCCCTGCGCCGCGCCCGCGGCGTCCTGCTGACCAGGTGCTCGAAACCGGCGTCGACGAGGAAGCCGTCATGGAGGTAGTTCCTGCCGAGAAGCACCGGGAACCTCATGTTCCCCCTGTTCGCGAGGGTGAACTCGACGACGTCCCGTCTACCATTGAAGCGGACCTCCAGGTCGACGACCGGCCGCCACGTCTCCCCACCGTTCGAGGACTTCACCGAACGGATCTCCTTCAGACGGAGCGAGTGGCGCGCACCGGCGACGGTGAAGCCGACCTTACGGCCTTTGATGTCGATACCGGTCGCGTGGAGGGAGCACGTCTCCGCCCCGGTATCGAGTTTTGCGAGAAATGTCTCCGCACTTATACCGGGAAGTTCGACGCTCTCGACCCAGCCGACGATCGTCTTGCTGCGCGGCTGTTCGCGCCTGCGACCGCCCGTACCCTTTCTCGTCTGTGCCATAGGACGCTCGAGCGTGCCGCGACACCAAGGGCCCCGCATACGGTGCGGTGCGGAAGCTCGGGCACGTACTGGCCTCCTGACAAACAGTGGTTGAGCGTCACGATCGACGGCATGGACATCGTCGAAGCCTCCGAAGACCTCACCGCCGCCCTCGGAGAGGATCTCGATTCCCTCTGCAGCCTCCTCCCCGTGCGGTGGGGGCCGTGCGACGTGATCGTTCGCCAAGTGGCGCTCGTCGACGGGAGGCCCGTCGGTCAGGTCACCGTGCTCAAGGACTCCCTGAGCGCGGAGGTCCGTGGTCTCCTGGCCGCGAACGGCATCGACGAGGGAAGCATCGCCGAGTGTGCCGACCTGGTGGTGCGCTCCTCGTTCCGCAAACAGGGTGTCGGCAGGGACCTCCTGCAATCGGTCACGGCCGCCGCACGAGAACGGGGAGTGCGCCTGGTGGCCGTCGTGACCACCAGCTCCCCCGACGCTCGTCGGACCTTCCTCGGTAACGGCTGGGCCGAGTTGGAGCTGCCGCACGGTGATTCCGTGATGCTCGGCCCGGTACTGCCCGGCTGAGTCGCGGCAGTACCGGGCCGTCCACCTGCAACGCAGCAGGGGCGCCTGGTGTTACTCCGGGTGAACGCACCCACGGTAGTACGGGACACACCCACCACGAACCGACCACCTGAAAGGAGGCGGCACATGGCGCATAGAACCACACACCGCGCACAGGGCGTCCCGACGCCCCTTTCCGAGACAGCCGGACCGGTCACCCCGGAGCACGAACCCTCCGACGGTTTCAGTGCGCGACTTCGCGAGATCATCGAGGAGTTGGCCACTATGGGCGCGACACCTCTTAGGCTCGCCCAGATCGATGTCCGCCTCATCCGCTTCGGCGAGATCGAGGACGAGACCATGCTCTCTGAGGAGCAGTACCGGAGGATGACCGACGGTCAACGACGGGTGTTCGACGCGTTCAGCGCCGAGCTCCACAGACAGAAGGTCATCGTGCGCTCCGCATATGATCAACCCGAGGTGATCGCCGACGCGTTCTCCACGCTGGAGGCCGCATGGCGTCTACGGAACGGGGGCCACGTCGACCGAAGTGCGGTCCTCGTGCTTCTGAGGGCGTACCCGCGCAACGAGTTGCTCGCCATCACGACGAAGGCCGTCACGGCCGCACCCGGATCGGGCGCAAGCCGTCGCTCCGGTTTCCTTGGCGGTGTCCTGCGCTGCGAGACCTGGTACGTCGACATGCTGCTCGCGGAACTCGGATCGCGTTACGTGAGCGAGCCACTCCGCACCCTCTCCATCGACGAGCAGGACGCGGTGCTCGCACTCTGGGACGACGAGAAGTCCTCGGAGTTCCACGACCTGCACCACGTCCTGGACGCAGTCCGTCGACTCGGCTGAAAGCGCACGCAGCGGACACCACGCGTACCGACGTGAGAGAAACGACCCCCGCAAGGGGGTCGTTTTCTTATACAGACATGATCTCCACACGGACCACTGACGAAACCACTTCTCACGTGACGGTACCTCCTATGAATGCCCGTTCGTTTCATATGCAGATGCTCGTTCTCTGTGTCGCCGCCCACGTCCTGCAACTTCAGTTGGGGCCCGACGCCGTTCTCGGTGTCGGTGGTCTGTACGGGCCTGACGTCCTCGCCGGCCAGTGGTGGAGGGTGTTCACCGCCGGATTCCTCCACGGCAGCCTCATGCACCTGGCGGTGAACATGATCTCCCTCGTGTTCCTCGGCCGCGGATTGGAGGCGTTACTCGATCGAGACGGCCGCTGGCTCTTCCCGGGCCTGTACGTCGGTTCGCTGCTCGGTGGCTCTCTCGGCGCCCTCCTGCTAGAGTTCGATATACCCTCCGTCGGCGCATCCGGGGCGATCTTCGGCCTCCTAGGTGCCTCCGTGTCTATACCGCAACGTCTGGGTATGGGGTGGAACGGTTTCGGCGTGGTGCCGTGGTTGGGGTTGAACCTGTTCTTCACGTTCGCGTCTCCCGGCATCAGTCGCGGCGGACACATCGGCGGACTCGTCGCCGGTCTCGCTATCGGGTATCTCCTCGCTCCGCGACTCTCGCAACGTTGAACCCGTCGACCACCCGTACTGCTCCTGTGCGTGGGCGACCGAGGAGATCCGCGCCGTCGTGACGTTCTCGCGAAGTTCAGAGTGACCGCCGGCGTCCTCCGTGTCGCCGCCCTGCTGGCGGGGGTTCTCACCGGCGGGTTCCATGTGGTGACCGGCTCTCCTCGCGGCTGAGAAGCCGGGGTTCGCGTCCCCCCTAGAGCGGCAACGGTCTGCCTGTACCGGCGTCGTCCGGTATTCACACGGGGAGATCCCAATGAGAAACGCAAGTAACGAAACGAAGCCTCAGGCCGTCTCGCGCCCGCGCGGTGCGTTCCGGATGATCCTTTCCACCGCCGTCGCGGCACTCTGCGCCGTCGTCGTACCCCAACCGGCCGCAGCTATGTGGTCCTATTGGAATGACACGGGAACCGGTATCCGAAAGTATACCCAGGTGTTCACCCTCGGAGCGACCGCATCGACCACGTTCTGGTCTTCGCAGTTCAACTTCAGGGAACAGCCCGACTCCGGTGGTTACATCGGAGTTCAGGTGGATGGTTACGCGTTCGAGCTCGGCTCGGGCGAAATCGCCATCTTCTCTCTCTGGAACGCCGTTCGCGCCGTCCCCGCCCCCGGGGCCGTGTGCGGAGAGTTCGGAGGAGAAGGGGTGGGGCTATCGTGCCGCACCCGCATCCAAACCCGTCCAGGGCACACCTACAAGGTGTCCGTCGAACGCATCGGCTTTTCGAAGCACTGGAGCGAGTACTACGGCTCGGTCAGAAATCTGACGACCGGGGAGACCCACCGACTCGGCGCGATCCGCGTGCCCGGGCAGGTTTCCTTGTACTCACCGTCGAACTTCATCGAGTACTTCGGTCCGACCCGCGCCTGCGCGGACCGGCCGTTGGCCTCGGCGAGGTTCCGGGCTCCGGTGGTCTTCACCGGTACCGAGAGTCAATCGAGACAGTTGCGCCCCACAGGGTTCTCCGAACCAGGGTGCGCGCAGGAAGTGGGTGCCGCGAGAGCGGCCTACTCACGCATCTCCATTGGGAGATGAGCAAATGAACTAAGGCGCGCAGGGAAACCTGCGCGCCTTCTTCGCGCGACCCCCTCCGTGCCATACGGAGAGCGGTCGGAACCGTCGAGAACCATGACCAAGACCCGCATTCAGCGCCTCGCCGCCCTGCTGCTTCTCTCGTCCATCACTCCGCTGCTGCTGTCCTGCAGCGGTTCCGATGAGAGCAATCTCGATGTGCTGGCGGAGTGGCGCAAGAACGCACCTTCTACGTCAACGCCGGCCTCCGCAGCAGGGGACACTCGGGCGTCCCTGCCCACGATACCGGAAGGTGCCGATCCCTTCGCCCAGGAGAACTATCGACTCAGTGCCATCCGTTCCTACATGACCGCACGGGGTCACGTCAGAGACCTGACCGAGTTGGCAGGCGAGTTCGATCTCGGCAGTGACACATGGGCCAGCGGTATGCGTGACATGGGCAAGAAGTTCAACGACGAGGCTGCATTCTTCGTTCGGCTCAACCCGCCTGTCGAGTACGAGGAGAAACACCAATCACTCGTCACATCCATGGAACTTATCAGCAAGTATATCGAGGACCTGGATGCCGCCCTTGTCAGCGGTAACTTCACGGACGGCGCCGACGCTATAGCCGCCATACAGGATGAGACCAACACCATGGTCAAGAACGGCAGGTTCGAAGAGGCGCCTGGCTACACACCCACCACGGTTCCAGCACCGTAGGTGTTATCTCAGAGCGGTAGATAGTCCAGGCTGACGTTACGGCCCTCACGACGGGAGGTCCCTTCGCGACGACCCGCCCCGGAGATCCGCTCGTCGACGCGCCGCAGTACCTCGTCAGCCAGTTCCGGGTGCGCCACTTCGCGTCCCTTCATGGTGACGACGATGCGCACCTTCGCGCCTTCTGCGAGGAGTTCACGGATCTTGCGGCACTTGGTTTCCAGGTCGCCTTCGCCGATGCGCACGCCGAACTTGATGAGTTTGGTCTCCTGACCGTGCTGGCGTTTCGCCCGCTCCTGCTTATCCTGCTGGTAGCGCCACTTCGAGTACGCGAGGATCCGGCACACCGGTGGCTCGGCCTGCGGGGCCACCTCGACGAGGTCGAGGCCTGACGCCCGGGCGGCGGCGAGTGCCTCCGTGGTCTTCATCACGCCGAGTGCCTTCCCGTCCGCACCGACGAGACGGACCTCCCGGGCCCGTATGGCCTCGTTCACCCGGGTGCGGTCGGTATTCGTGCCGCGTCGCTGGTTCATGCGTGTCGTAGGCACATGGCGTGGTTCATCGGTCTTTCACTGTGCGGACCGGTTCCGGCGCCGCACACGGGCCCGCGCAGTAGAGGCTTTCGCCACTCGCCGGGGTTCCTGCGCACCGGCAGCGCCAGCTAGGGCATCCAGCAAGGCTACGAGAGCGACGCGGACCGGCTGTAGGGCCTCCTGGCCGCCCGGGCGGCTGACCAGGTGCAGGACGCGCCTAGGGGCGTTCTCTAGAGGCAGCACGCGCACGCCGTCACGTCGGCTGACCGAACGGTAGGCCATCGCAGGAACGAGGGTAACGCCGAGGTCGCGTGCGACCATCTCGGTGAGCAGTTCCATGGTCGAGGCCTCGAGTGCCCCGTACGGGGAGTGAGCGAGCCGGCAGACCTCGGCGACCTGGTCGCGGAGGCAGTGCCCCTCCGTGAGCATCAGCATCTCGCGGTCCGCGACCTCGGCGAAGCGCACCCGTCCAGAAGGAACGCCGTCCCGGAACACAGGGTCGTCCGCGCAGAGCGCGAGCATCAACTCCTCTTCGCCGAGCTTGGCCGACTCATAGGAGCCGGGGTAGGTGCCGTCGACGAGTACCGCACCGTCGATGCGGCCTTCGTCGAGCGCTAGGAGGAGTTCGCCGGTGCGCGCCTGGGTCGGCAGGATCCGGTCCTTGCTGGTGCCCATGAGGTCGGGCATCAGGTACGGGGCGATCGTGTCGATCATCCCGATGCGCACCGCCTCCGGGTAGCGGGAGATGCGTTGGATGTCGGTGATGTGACGCGAGATCGCAGCCGCACGTACGGATACCTGTCGACCCAGAGGGGTCAAGGAGCACCGAGGGCGACTCCGCACGACTAGAGTACCGAGCCTGCTCTCGAGCTTAACGACCTGTTCGCTCAGAGACTGCTGTGAGACACCGCACTGCCGGGCAGCCGCGGCGAAGGTGCCGGTGCGTTCGATGGCGCGCAGGTACTCGAGTTGACGGAGGGTGATGCCGACGTCCGGCGGTTGCGGGGTCTCTGGTTTCCTCGAGGCGGGCATGTCGTGGAGGGTCCACTTGCGACGTGGCGTGTCAGGTCACCGACGACCCGTGGAGTCCAGGAGCCACCTTGCTGAGACCGCTTTCACACCGCTCTCCGGTCACCAGTTCCGTTCAGGGGAGGCGCGGTTCAACCGGCGACGACGAAGGTGAGGGGCTTGGTTGTCGCTTTGCCCTTCGCGGACGTCACGGTTACGCGCACCTTGCAGGTCCCTGCGGCTTTCGCGGCGATGCTCCGCTTGACGACGTCGCAGATCTTCGGGGTGGTCGACTTCACCGTGATGGTCGCCTTGGCGCCGACGGTGAGCCCTGCCAGGGAGACGGCGTCCTTGAAGCTGACCGGGCTTCCGGGGGCGAGCTCGGGCTTGACTCTGACGGTAAAGCTGCGGGTGACCGGTCCGGCTGCCGGGTAGGTACCACTCGGTCCGCGGGTGGCGGTGAGGGTGCAGGTGCCGGGGGCGAGGATCGTGATGGTCGCCTTGGCGGCTCCCGTCATGCTGTTGACCGAGGTGCAGACCGTCGGCGTCGACGACGTCACCGTTACCGGGAGCTTCGAGTTCGCCGATGCGTCCACCACGAACTGTGCAGCATCGGCGAGCTTGTCACCCGGTTGCGGGAACGTGATCTTGTGGACTTTACCGATCGCCTTCTTGGTCACCGGTACCGACGCGGCTCCAACGCCATTCGCCGTGATGACACGGACTCGGATCTCATAGAAGCGGCTCGACGTGAGCGGGGAGTTCTCGTCGTTCGATGGACTGGTGATGTTGAAGTTACCGGTGATCTGGCCGGTGGAGAGCCATGTGGCCCCGTTGTCGGTGGAGTACTCGACATCGGTGACCGATGCGCCGTTGGTGGCGCCGAGGGTCGACTCGACGGCGAAGGATCCGTTCTCGGCCTTCACCTCCTTGATCGTGGGCGCGGACGCGGTACGGGCGGCGGTCGCGACCTTCGCGGCCGAGGGGGCGCCGATGCCGACCGCGCTCACGGCGCGGATGCGGACCACGTAGCGGACGCCGAGTGCGATCGGGTCACGCCCGTTGGCCGAGACGGCCGTCACGGTGAAGTCCACGTTGCGCGGGATGGTCGAGCTCGCCGCCGGTGCCGTGGTGGTGCTCGGGGCGACGGTCGTCGAGGAGGACGGGACGGTGGTCGAGGAGCTCGGTGTCGTCGTCGGTGTCGTCGTCGGTGTCGTCGTCGGTGTCGTGGTGCCGCCGGTCGAGCCTCCGGTGCTACCGCCGCCGATCGGAGCGGTGAGCCAGCTCGAGCCGTTGTCGGTCGAGTACTCGACGCGTACGATCGGTGCGCCGTTGTCCGCGCCGAGGATTCCGACGATCTTGAGACCGTCGACGCTGACGGCAGCGCTGGTGATGGTTGGCGGGGCAGGAACGCTGCCGGCGCGGACCGGGTATGGGCTTGAGGCCGGGCTGGTGCCGGCGGTGGTCACGATGCGGGTGCGCACCTGGTACTCGCCTCCGGCGGCGATGGCGGTCGAGGCCGAGGAGGATGCGGAGGTGATGCTGAAGCTGCCGCTCTTCTGTCCGGTGCTGCGCCAGGTGCTTCCGTTGTCGGTGGAGTACTCGACGCGGAGGATGCTCACGCCGCTCTGCAGCGTCGGCAGGGTACCGCGCACGATGAGCATGCTGCCGCGTGCGAGGACGCTGTCGATGACGGCGGGGCTGAGCTCGTTGGCTCCGATGGTGTCGGCGCCTGCGGCGTTCGAGTCACCGCTGAGGCCGATGAGGTTCGCGGCGCGCATGACGACGGTGTAGGACTTGCCGGCCGAGACGCGGGTGGTCGTCCCGGACTCGGTGGTGATGGTGAAGGTGAACGCCGATCCGGGGACGTTGAGTTTGTTGGGTTGAGCCGGAGGCCCGGTGACCGGCGCGAGGAGAGCTGCCGGCATGGGGAGGACGACGGACCAGTTCGCGCCGTTGTCTGTGGAGTACTCGAGTCGGGTTATCGGGCTGCCACCGGTGAGTCCGAGTTCGGCGTTCACCACGATCGAGTTCCCTCGCGGCTCGACGGAGGTCACCTCCGGCGAGGATGGCACGGTGCTCGGGATGCCGACCGCTGAGGCGGACATGCCGGTGGTGCCGAAACCGCCTGTGGTGTCCCAGCCACGGAGACGGAGGGTGTAACGTGTTCCGTTGGTGAGAGCCTGGGAAGAGTCGGAGGAAAGGTTTGCGATGTTGAGTGTCGTCGTCGTTGACGTGATCGAGAGACCGCCCGACCATGTTGCACCGTTGTCGGTGGAGTACTGCAGAATCTCGAGGCCTTCGTTGTCCTGTGCGAACTCGACCTTGAGGAACTGGTCACCTGAGGTGACACTGGTGATGCGAGGTGCGGCCAGGCGGGTGGCACCAGGGGAGACGCTGAAACGCGTGGATTCGACGCCGTCACCGTTCGCGTTCGTGGCGATGAGGCTGACCTCGTAGAGTTCCCCGTTGACGAGACCCGCACTCACGGCGTCGGTGGTGATGGCTACTGTCGCCGCAGTGGAGCCCACATTGAAAGTGGCATCGGTTCCGTCGGGGTTCTCGATGCGGTACTTGATGTCGGTTGCGGCGCCGCCGGGTCCGGTGATGACCCATTTCAGGGTGATCTTCCCGGAGCTGCGAACGATCTCGGTGATCTCGACCTGGCCCGGGACGAGGGGGTCCGCTGCCGACGTCACGGCAGGAGTGCCGAGGAGTCCGAGACTTGCGGCGAGAACCGCAAGTCTCTTGAGGAGGGTGTTGCGGCGGGGGAGACGGGTGGTTCTGCTCATGCCCCGCGACTGTGTATCCGGTTACCCGAGGGGCAAGAGTTCCAGTTCCTCGGGCCGACCAGGGATCAGACCTTGTTTCAAAGCAGACCGGGCCTGTCTTGAGCCCGAGCTGGCCCTCGTGACAGCGCCGCATTCGCCGTCACACTCGAAACATGCGGATTCTCGTCGTCGGCGACACTCACGGTAACAGAAGGTGGTGGGAGACCGAGGTGCTCCCGCGCGCCGAGCGCGCCGAGGCCGACCTCATCTGCCAGCTCGGGGACTTCGGGTACTGGCCGCAACGCCACGGCCCGGCCCGCGAGTTCATCAAGACGGTCGCCGAGTCCCCGATCCCGGTTCTATTTCTCGACGGTAACCACGAGGACCACGTCTCGTTGCGCGCCGCGGTCGCCGAGGTGCGTGCCCGTACACCACTGAACCCGACCTCGCCAGTCCCGCTCGGCGGGTCGCTGCTGTACCTGCCCCGCGGCGCCCGTCTCGTCTGGGGCGGCGTCCGTGTCGCCGCTCTCGGCGGCGCGCACTCGATCGACCGCCTGATGCGCACACCAGGCCTCGACTGGTTCAAGGAGGAGAGCATAGATCTCGACGACCTCGAACTCCTCGCATCCGGCGGGTCCGTCGACGTGCTCCTCACCCACGACGTCCCTGCCGGAGCCCCGGTGCAAGGGCTGCCGCTAGAGGAGATGCCGAACGCATGGCGCGGCGAGATCCCTGACGCCCTGGCTCACCGGATACTCGTGCAGCAGGGTCTCGACGCGGTGCGTCCGTCGGTGCTCCTCCACGGGCACTTCCACACCTCCTGGCATCACCGACTCGAGCGGCCGTGGGGCGTGTGCGACGTGCACGGACTCGACCGGGACACCACCGGTGCCGCCGCGTTCGCCCTCCTCGAATGCGGTGACGGGAAGGTCACCGTGACCCGACCCGGGCACTGAGCGGCAGAGGTTGCCGCCGACGACCGGGCAGTGACGGTCACGTGGGTACACGCCACCATAAATGGCTCTCACCCACGGGAGATCCTCGTGAACAAACTCACCCTGGCCGCGATGCGGCTGCCTCTGGCAGCCCAGCGCATCCTGGCAAAGGACCCGAGCGCGGAGTGTCGAACGGCACTCTCCGCATCGCCCTACACAGACCCGAGCGTCCTACGGACCCTCACCCGCGACCGTATCCCCGGAGTCCGACGTTTCGCATACCTGCGAACCGACGACGTCGAGGCGCTGACCGCGGAGCTCACACGTCCGAGAGCGGGAATCGCTACGCCGTACGCGGCACGCAACCCCCTCTCACCGAAGGAGCTGCTGGTACGGGCTCTCGCGAGTCCGAACGAGCAGACTGCCCTCGGCGCGTACGTGAACCCGGCCACGCCGGAGGACGAACGCAGGAAAATCACCCCCGAGCGCGCCACCGAGATCGCCGCCGTCGGAGGCTCGAACCACGACCGAGTGGTCAGGGCTCACGAACTCGTGACGAACAACTCGTGGATGCTCGAACGCGCAGCAACATGGGACGGCAACGTCCGCAGGGCGCTCGCCGGTCTGCCGCAGGCGACCGCTGAACACCTGGACCTCATCACGGCCGCCGGCCGCGCCGGGAGCATGGCAGTCCGGCGTCACCCGTTGCGGCATGCGGGGCTCAAGAACCGCCCGGTCGACGCGTGGGGAACACTCGAGCTCAGCATGCTCGGGGGTCCCGCACTCGACCTGCTCGTGATGAACCGTGACGACTTCGATGTCGCAGCCGCCCGGGCGATCATCAACCGCCGCAACGAATGCGAAGCGGAGCCTCACGTCATCGGGCGCATCGTGAATCGTTTCGGTCCCGAGGCGCTCGAACATGACACCGTCCCTGCCATGGTCCTCTGGTCGGGAACCAGGTTCGATGCGGCGAGCTGGGTGGCCCCTGTGATGGGATTCCTCACGTTCAACATGCCCACCGAATGGGCTTCACTGCGACCGGCGATCGCGAGCCTCGACTCGGACGTCAACGCCTGGGAGATGTTCCTGCAACTCATAGACGAGTCCTGGCAGGGCACCGCCCGGGAGGCGGCGGACGCCGCGTTCAACCTGCTGCGCTGAGATCGTCACGATCAGGCGCACCAGGAGATCCGTGAGGATCACGACGAGAGACCCGGCTACGGCCGGGTCTTTTCGCGTTTTCGGGCACGTCCCGGGAGGCTCTCAACTCGCGACGAGGTCGAAGCGGAGGTACTCGTCGCCGGTGTTCTCCCAGTTCTCGAACTCGATGACGTTCATCTCCTCGAAGCGCCTGCGGAGCCATGCGTCGTTGCGGTCGAGCAGTCCGAGCTTCTTGCAGTTCGGTACGATTTTCGCGAAGAGCATCTGCTGGAACACCTTCCGGGTCGGGTCCTCGAGGATTATCGGGAGCACGTCTTTGGGGTTCACACCCATGTGGTTCCACACCTCCTGCTGGAGGAACCTGTCACGCATGCGGATACTCGCCTCGAAGGCGAATTCCTGCCGGTCCTTGATCTCACTGTCACTCATACCGTCGTAGACCTCCTTGAGGCTGAGCACCCCGAATGCGACGTGGCGAGCCTCGTCGCTCATCACGTAGCGGAGCAACTGCTTGAGAAGCGGCTCGCCGGTGAGCTGGTGGAGGTACCCGAACGCGGCAAGGGCGAGACCTTCGACCATCACCTGCATACCGAGGTACGTCATGTCCCAGCGCGAGTCCTCAACGATGTCGTCGAGCAGGAGACGTAGGTGCGGATTCACGGGGTAGGCCCCGCCGAGTTTCTCGTCGAGGTAGCGGGCGAACACCTCGACGTGACGGGCCTCGTCTACCACTTGGGTGCTCGCGTAGAGTTTCGCGTCGTACCAGGGGGCGGTCTCGACGATCTTCGAGGTACAGATGAGCGCGCCCTGCTCACCGTGGAGGAACTGGGAGAGCGACCACTTGCGGCTCTCCACGCCGAACTCGGTCCACTCCTTCGGGCCCCACGAGGCGATCGGTGTGTGTGCGAGCCGTCCCGGTTCGAGACCGAAGCCGATCCGGGCCTGGTCCTCGGCGACGGTCTTCTCCGGGTCTACAGGCGTGTTCCAGTCTAGGTCGCTGGTACCGTTCCACTGGCTGGTCTTCGCCTTCTCGTAGAGCTTCCTGAGAGCCGGTCTTGCCAGCGCGTAGTCCCAGGTGAACACCCGGTCCGCGTTGTCACGTACGGTGTGGAGCACCTCTGCTGGATCGGTGAGCGGGACGGAGAGGATGGCCTCAATCGCGGTCCTGTGCTCGGCGGCACCCGCACCCTGTACTGGTCGTTTCCCTTCGTGCTCGGACATAGCGAATACGGTCCGGGGCCGGGGCTCGCGCGCAACACCACCGCAGCGGGTTCGCACGCTCCTACCCTCGTCCGTGGGCGTGCTTGGTTATGCTGCTCGTCAGCGTAGGTTGCGGGAGGTCTCGAGGAGCTCGACTGCCGTGCCGGAGAACTCCTCGGCGAGCTTCCCGGCGATCTCGAGTGTCTCCGGGTCACCTTCTCCGAGGTACCCTGCGAGCATCGTCTGCTGCGAGTGGAAGACGAGCGCCGCGGCCGGGATCCGGTTGCGGTGCCGGCGGATCGCGCGCCGTACGTCGCTGTAGGGGAAGTTGTCGAGCGGGTGCTCACCGATGCCGCCGAGGAGCGCCGCCGCGCGACGGATGTTCCGACGCAGCAGCACCGAACCCGTCAGGAGGGCGAGGGGTGTCACCAACACGATGACTGGTGTGCGCATGGTCGAGAGCGGCCCCGGCGCGAACCACAGGAGGCCCGCCGCGAGGACGACGGCCCGGCGCGAGGAACGCACCCGTCGCGATAAGACGCGGAGCAGGTGGTCGGCGGCGTCGACACCCAGCAGGGAGACGAGTCGGTCCCGGGTATGGTGGAAGCGTGTCTGTTGCTGCGCGGCGATCCTCCAGTAGTAGTGCTCCGAGGCGGGGTTGTCTTTCGCCAGAGAGCGCGAGATGGCGGCGAAGAAGCGCTCGACGCCCCGTCGCGCGAACCACCGCCTCAGTCGTCTCGTCTGCTGCCCCATGCGCCTCGCGACCGTTCCGTGCCGGTGCCCGGTCGTCGCGACACTCCTCAGAGGATCCGGATGCCTGCTGAAAGACCGACCCTCCCGACCGTCGAGCCCTGTGGAAGCCAACACCCTCGTCGAGCCTGAGAGCATCGACGCGGTGCTCTCCGCTCTGGCCCGCGTGTGGCCGACGATCCACGAGGACGTCGTCCTGCCACTCGAAGAGGACGTGAATGGGGTCCGTCACGACGTCCGGGGGCAGCCGCGCTGCGCCACACCTGCCCGTATCGTCGAACTCGGTCTCGGCGAGATGCTCGCAGGGGAGCGCCTCTGCGGCGTGTGCATGCCGAGCGCACTCCGGCCCGGGGGGAGGATAGCCAGGGATCTCGCCTCCCGCACTCTGTGTCTGCGCGTCGCACTCGACGAAGAGGTGACAACGAGTGAGCGCGCGAGCGCCGCGGTCCTGACGATCTGGGCCGGCTCCTCGCGGTTCCTTCCCAGACCGGTGTTCGAGAGGATGCGCAGCACGGTACTCCTGCCCCTGATCGAGGGCATCGCCGCCGGTCTCCCCGGGACGGATGTTACGGCGACCGGTCCACTGGTGGCGTTCACGGCGGGGGACATACGCATGGGTATGGACGAGAACCCCGAGATGTACCAGTTGACCGCCCGCGCCGCGACAGCATCGCTCGTCCACGCCTCACCTCGAGACGGTGTCTGGTTGCTCCACGACCCGTACCGCGGCGTGGAGGCTAATCGTCTCCGCTGGCCCGGACTGGGAGTGGTCCTGCTGCGATCGGTCCGGAGAGCGGATCTCGACCCGGTGGCGTGCGAGATTTTCGGCGTCCTCGCCGACGACGCTCTTGACGGTATGAGTTCGTGGGAGGATATCCACCAGTGGTGGTCTGCCGCGAACCAGTTGAACCACTGAGCCGCGGTGTACGGACCCGTTGCTCGGGGCCGAATGCCGTGAAGGTGGGGGGCGGAAGAATCTAGACCATGCGCAGGATGCCGTTCCCCTTCGTCGCCCCGGTCAGGGGTGTCTCGTTTCATCAGGATGTCGTACGCGGTGTCGAGGTGGGCACCCAGCTCGAGGTGGTGGCTGAACCGGAGAACGAGTTCGATGCCAACGCGTGTGCCGTTCTGGTCGACGGCGAGGTACTCGGTCACCTGCCGCGTGAGCTCGCCGGACGCCTCCGCTCGAGCGGTGATCTCTGCTGGTCGGCCGAGGTCGTCGAGGTGTTGCGCGGCTCGAAGGCCACCGGTCTTCGGATCCGGCTCCTCGCTCCTCGCGAACATACGGAACCTCTCAGAGACGAGGCCGCCCCGGCTGAGACTGACGAGTGTGTGAGCGACACCGCGGTGGTTGAGGCTCCCTCGACGCCGGAGGTTTTCGCTCGTTCCGGTCGGCGTCTCGGACGCCTCGTGGAGCAGGAAGCCGGCTCGGTCCGGGTCCGGACCGACGACGACCGTATCGTGGTTTATCCCGAGTCTCTGGTCCTCCTGCGCATCTGAGCGACAGCGGGGAAAAGAAAAGCCGCCCCTTTCGGGGCGGCTCTCTTTGTCTCGGCGAGGGTCAGGACTGCCGTCCGGTCCTCGTCGTTCTGCAGGTCCTGCAGGGGCACGTGGCCTGGTCGTAGGGGTGCTCCTCACGCCATGCGATGCATGTCGCGCAGTCGCAGCCGCTGTGGGCGGTGCGTTCCACGAGGATGTCTGCCACGTCGAGACCGGCTCGGATCGAGTCGATCGGCTTGGCGTCGACACCGCGTTCTCGCAGGTACGTGACCAGATGGTCGCGTCCCCGTTCGCCTGCGGCGTCGCCGTCGAGCATTACCACGACGGTGTGCATACGAAGGATCTCGATGCTGCGATCGGGTGGCATGACGCCGGTTCCCGGGATCGCGTAGGCCTCCACACCGAGGGTGCGTGCGGCCAAGAGATCTTTGAAGCCTTCGACTACGTAGACGGTCGAGGGTTGCTCGATCCGCACCAATCGCTGTAGACCGCATCCTACCAGATGGTCGGGTGTGCCGCCTTTGAGGCTGAGGAACGGGGTGATGTATGCGGCTTTGCGGCCGACACCCTGGTCCTTCTCGTAGGCGCGTCGCCACGCTTCGTCAGCTTCGAGTTCCTTGCCGTTGGCGTCGAGTTTGCCGCTCCAGCGTTTCTTCCATGCCTTGTGGGCCTGGACGAGCTTCATGCGGTCTGGGCTGGGCCTGAACTGCATGCCGACGACGTGTCCGCTCGGGGCCTGATGGACCTCGATGACGGGGTAGTCGCGGCTGAAGAGGAAAACGGGCTTGCCGTTCTTGTCGTCGGTCACCACGCCACAGGCGCGGAGTCGTTCGACACCGAAGCGTTCGAGCAACTGCTTCTGCAGCTTCTCGGCATCTTCGATCATCGTCGATCCGGCCTCGGCCACCGCCTCGGGGGCGATGTGCCAACGCGCGTAGTACGCCTGTGCGGCTGCAAGGCTGCCGGCGTCACGAATGGTGTCGTAGACTTCGACGTCGACGATCGCAGCGAATGCGTCGGAGATCGCGATCTTGGGGATCGTGACGGTTCCGCGCCCTGACGATGCGACGCCGAGGAGTTCCTCGACGGCTTCGACGAAGTTGCGTCCACCGTGCTGCTTGAGCAGGTCGATGGCGGAGCCGCCCCAGGCCTCCGGACACTTGTGACAGGTCCAGTAGGGCTTGCCGCTGCTCGAAGAGGTCTTGAGTTCGACCTTCTTGCGCTTCTGCGTTCCGCAGACGGGGCAAACAAGGGTGTTCTCCGTGGAGACGAGTCCGAGGATCGCGAAGGCACGCAGGATCTCTCCGTCGGCCTGTTCGATCTCCTCGCGGGCGAACTCACGTCGACGACCCTTGGTCTCCGCGTTGTTGCGTGGTAGTGTCGGTCGAGCCGACGGTTTGTCGGCCTGTGTTACGGGCCGGCGGGTGGTATCAGCCATGATTCCTCCGGCGTGAATGGTTTGTGAGTACTCCACCGTCACCGCCAAGGGTCCGCAGGCAAACGGCCCCGTGCGGGAGTCGCCCGCCCGCGTTCGACGTCCCTGGTGCGTTCCCCACGATGTGGAGCGTGCCTGGTGCCGGTCACCGCGCATGCCGCCGTGCGCGCCCTACGGCCGGGAACGGTCCGGGAAAGAGAACGACCCCGGCTTTCGCCGGGGTCATTCTGGGACCGGTTCGATCCGGTCATGTGCTCAGAAACCCCAGTGGGACTCGAGGTGTTCCGTGTAGTGAGAGTCGGTGAGCGACTCGCGTGAGTCGTCGGCGTACATCGCCGGGAACTCGACGTGATCGGGGATGCCCGGTTCGGCGGTCGCCTCACCGGCGGATACGACGTTTCGCACCTCGATGGAGCCGTCGGGCCCGATGACGACGCCGACCGGCTGGTCGGGGTCGATGGTGCCGTTGACGGCCGCGGCAGCGACGGCTGCTTCGATCTTGGTCTGGATGGAGGCCTCGATATCTTCGTCGCTGCGGGCAGCGTCCAGGGTCTTTTCGAACGTCGCTCCCGGCGTAGCGTTTGACGCACTCGTCGGCAGGCCGCTCACGTTGATGTCTGTTTCGGTATTCATGCTGATCTCCTCTTGGCTATAGGTGGTTGCACGATGGCAAAGTGCACCGTCACGGCCTGCACCTCCCTGACAAGGTGACGTTGCGTGCTGACCACTCGCCGGATTGAACAGTTCGCTGGGCCACGACCGCGGAAAGACGCAAGACGACGCTACTACTCGCACTGGTGGCAACGATCGCCCTTTCGCTGTGGTTGACTTCCCCATCTACAGCGACCCCTTTGACGGCAGCGACCACTAGCGAGGAGGCGCCCCCTCTGGCGGCGGGGTACTTTCCGGAGGGAACACCAGAGGTGGCCATTGTCGGACAGGACGGTACCACCGCTTCCCCGGTGTTGGTAGAGCGCCGGGCTGACGGTTTGACAGTGGTGGGCTTGCCGCTGCTCCCTGCGGGCGAGCCTTCCACGGCCTCCATCGAGCATGCAGAAGGGCTCATGGACTGGTGTGCGGCGAAGTTCCCGGACGTTCCCGAGTGCGTACTTGGCGCCGTAGGGAGCCTGTTTTTCGCCGGAGTGGCGGTCGAGACGCTGCCCGATCCAACGGCTATAGACGCGCTTTGCACGCGCGCCCTTGGTCACGAGCGCGCGTGCCTAGAGGAGTTCTTCGATCAGTCTATCCGCGAATATGTACGCGCGGACTGGAACGAAGACCGGATCATCACCGATCTCTACCCCAGGATCTCGCCGGAGACCTGTGCTAGGGACGTCCGACGAGGAGTGTTAGAGCACGCCCTCGCACGCGGCCGCTTCTGATTGTAGCCCGTTGGCATCCCCGGATTGTCGTTGGTGGCGAGCCCTTCGCGCTGACGGTTCGAACGGCAATACCCATACGAACAATCAGGAGTACTCACATGACCACCCCGCACTGGGACCCTTCCGGGTTCCCCATCACCTTCATCAACTCCCCCGACCGGCTCACGCTTCTCAGCGACGCCATCGGGCGCGCTGAGAGGGTCGCGGTGGACACCGAGACCCATGACGGAAGTTCCTTCGAGGACGGACTCTGGTCCGCTCTCCGCATCGTCGCCGTCGCCGTGCGCTACCCCGACGACCAGTACGAGGCGTTCGTCATCGACGCGCGGGACGTTCCCGCCGCCGACCTCGCACCCGTGCTCGCGACCATCGAGGTCGCCGACGCATGGAACGCGAACTTCGACGACCGCGTCCTCGAACTGGCCGGCTGCCCGGTCCCGGTATGGCGTGACGCCATGCTGACCGACGGTCTGCTCCACTCGGGCATGACCGGTTTCGAGTTCTGGCACGGTTTGGCTGCAACGGCCAAACGGTTCCTCGGTCTCGAGATGTCGGGCAAAGGCACGACGCAGACCTCCTACGACGGGATCTCCGATCTCAGCGAGGAGCAGGTGCGTTACCCCGGTTACGACGCGCTCATCACGCTCCGCGTGGCCGAACACCTCGACCAGCTCGTCGACGCCCAGGGTCTCCGTATCCCGGTCGACCTCGAGCAGGCGGCACGTCCGTTCATCCTGGCGATGACCAAGCGCGGTATCCCGTTCCAGATGGAACGCTGGCGCGCCGAGGTCCTCGCGGAACACGAAGTCGGCATCGCCGACGCCCGTCGCGAGCTCGCCTCGCTCACGGGCGGGTCCGACATGGGCCTCTTCGGTGAGTCCGAGGATCCCACGTGGAACCCGGACTCGGATGCGCAGGCTCGCGAAGCCCTCAACACCTGGGCCGTCGATGCGGTCAAGGCCTTCACCGGTGGGCGTCTGCTCACCAAGGTCGACAAGCTGGACAAGACCAGCCTCAAGCAGATCAAGCACCCGATCGCGTCCGCGCTCCTGCGCTACCGCAATCACGCGAAACTGCTCTCGACCTACGGAGAGAACCTCGACGGCTACGTCAACCCAGACGGTCGCATCCGTCCCCGCTACAAGCAGGGCGGTGTGGTTGCCACGGGTCGACTCGCCTCGGACAAGCCGAACGCCCAGAACTTCAGTCCGCTGATGAAGGCGTTTTTCCGTCCGAACCCCGAGACGCTCGCCGACGGTACATTGGTGCCGCGGGCCTTCGTCTACGCCGACCTCAGCCAGGCGGAGTTGCGCGTTCTCGCGCAGGTCTCCGGCGAGGAGCGCATGCGTGAGTTGTTCCGCCTCGGCGGTGACTTCCACGCCCGTACCGCCGCGGACATGTTCACGGTCGATATGGATGCGCTCAAGGATTCCGATCCGACGGCGTTCTCGAACAACCGCAAGAAGGCCAAGGGTGTCAACTTCGGCATCCCGTACGGACTTGGTGCGGCTGCCCTGGCAACGAACCTCACGGTGAACTCGAAGTTGCAGACCTCCCCGGAGGAAGCGGCATCGATGCTCAAGCGCTACGCCGAGGCCTACCCGGCCGTCGACCGTTGGTTGAGCACCCGTGACAGCTACGTCAAGGACACCGCCCGTAACCCGGGTGGTATCGATTGGCGACGCAGCCTGGAGCTCTTCGAGCTCCACTCGGCAGCGGAACCAGTGGCGAAGTCGTTCAAGCGCAAGCACAAGCGGCCCGCATCGATGGAGGAGGTCTCCACGGAGATCCTCTCCGACGAAACCCTCAAGGCCCGACTCGGTGAAAACCGCGACGCAGAGGCACTGGCGGAAGCCCGTGCAGAGCACGTCGCGATGGTCACCTGGGCACTGAAGTTCGACGCTCCCGTCGCGCTTCGCCCTGACGGAACGCCCTGGACCTTCGAGTCCCGGACGCTCACGGGTCGTCGTCGCCTCTTCACGGTGCCGATGAACTCCTCCACCAAGGACAAGTTCGAAGGCGTGATCACCTCAGCGATGCTGACGATCTGCACCTCGGACAAGCCCCTCGTCGCGGCTATCCGCGCCGAGTTCGCCGAAGCGAACGGTCTCGACCTCCCGGTCGGGGTGAACCGTTGCCCGCGTGGTGAGAAGGAGAACCCGAAGGCCTACAAGGCACGTTCGATGCAGCATCGCAAGAGCGAGCGCGTCGCCTGCGTGAAAGCGTTCGAAGGCGCCAACAAGAAGCTCAAGTACGAGCTTCTCAAGTTGGTGCGCGATCGGATGGGTGAGGACGCCGTGTACGGCTACCTCCTCCCGATGGCACTCTCGGATCAGGTTCGGTCGATGGGCAACCGCTTCCGCAACCACCCGATCCAGAGCCTGGTGGCCGACATCGGTCTCCAGTACTACGCGGACCTCCATGAGCGTCTCGCGAAGTACCGGAACGCCTTCCCGGTTCAGGCGGTGCACGACAGCATCGCGATCGAGTGCGACCTCGCCGAGGCCCCCATGTTGGTGGCCGAGGTCAAGCAAGCACTCGAAACGGCCTTGAGCCGGTGGTGCCCGGACGTACCGGCCGTCGCTGACGCGGATATCCGTCTCAGCCTCGACGACGAAGACGTCATCAAACTCGAGGATGTACCTCGGGTTCTGGGTGAACTCACCGGCAAGAATCTCCTCGCCGTCTGAGAAGCCTCGAAGTCATGGCAGCCCCCGCGAAAGCGGGGGCTGTCTGCTTTCCCGGACACAGGTGATCCGGCGCACCCACGAGTGGATCGTGAGCAGCGGGATTTCAGCGACTCGAGGAGATGGCGTCCACGGTGACCGAGCGTGGGGTGAGCGAACCGTCGTCGCTGGTGAGCAGAACCGGCTGGTAGCGAGGAGCCTCGAGCACGATGACGTCGAGCCCGGCGCGTGCCGGCCTTCCCAACATCCACTGGCGGACCGCGGTCACGGTCGCGTCGAGCTTCCGGTGCAGACACGTCACCGCGCAGAGACCCATTCCGCCGATCTCGAAGCGTGCCAGAGGACCCGACTGCGCCGAGAGGTCGTTGAGTTCCGGCAACACGAGCACCGGTACGATGCTGAGCGAGAGGCGAAGGCCGAGCAGCGCGTTCTCCACTCGTCCGCTAGGGACGTACCGGGCATCCGCTTCGACCCGCCACCCACCGCTCTCCATGTCCCGCATGATCCGCCACAGGGCGTAGGCCTGTTCACGGGAGTGGTCACGGCGCAGCACCTCCCAGAGGTTGGGCTGCGTCTGGCCGAATCCCTTCGGTGCGGGCCGCCCCATCGGTGCCGTATGCACGAAAATCTCACCACCGACCGCCTCGACGTCGAGCTCTCCGCGCTGGAGCGGGCTCGAGAGCATCTCAAGCAATCGGTCGACCGGTATGCCGGTTGCGGCGGCGTACTCGTTCACGGTCACACAGCGCTGGGGCTCATGGCAGAAGAGGCGGGTGAGACGCATGTCCTCGAAGGTGAGAACCGGGAGTCGATGATCGAAGGACATGGACTCGTTCACGATGTCACCCGACCCCATTCTCGAGTAGGAGCCGGAGTTCGGCGAGCGCCGACTCGAGGCGCTCGCGCTCAGTCTGTTCCGGTTCACTCGCGAGCAGGAGAACGGTGACGTCGAGAAGTCGGCGTACGATGGTGTGAGTGTCCCGCCGGTCTTCGAGGGCCTTCGCGCGTAGATTCTCGAGCGCATCGAGCTTCTCCTGGCTGAAACGGTCGAAGAGCCGGGTGATCTGTTCCTGGCTGAGGAACTTCACGGCTTCCTCAGGGCTCAACGTCGCGGCGAGACCCGGTCGCGGCATGGCGGCGGTGCGTCGCCGGAGTTCGTCGTCGTAGTTCCTGCGTACGCTCTCGCAGCGCTGTGCTGTGGCCAGGACCCGTCGCATGAGGTGCGGGATGTCACCCTTGCCCACGGCGCGCGGATCGTCGAGCAAGGCCGACGCCTCGTCGACGGAGAGGGGGACATCTGTGAGCCCGGGGTCGTCGTTGTAGTAGTTCCGTCGCGCCACAGCAGCAGTGTCGGCCCTTGCCGGCCCTGCTTGTCGCGGACGGTCAGGCGTGAAGGGTGTCATCCATGCGTGAACTGCACCACGGGTTGTTCGGACTCTCCGATCTGCGTCTCGGTGACATCCTGACGCTCCCCGACAGTCGGAGTTTCTCCGTCCGCATGCTCGCTCCACTGCCGGAGAACGCACTCCGCATCGAATCCCTGATCGTGCTGGGTGACCTCGAGTTGCTGCTCGCCCCGGATCGTTCCGGTTGCGTGCACGTGCTGCTGCCGACGGAGTCGCTGCCTCCCGGTGCGTCGACCGCCAAGCGTCTCTGTGACGGCGCATCGACGTTCTGGGCACCGCACCTTCCCGCCGTCGGCGGCGCGATGGGGGAGATCCTCTTCCGGGTGCTGCTCCTTCGCAACGTCTTCGCCCCGCTGGTCGTCCTCGATCGCAGCGGCGAGCATGTCTTCTTCCTACGCATCGGCGAGGTCGACGCACGTTCCCTGGCCGCCATGCGCATGCCGGTCTCGACGCTCTCGGAGACTCCCGTCGCACGCTTTGCCGCGGTCGTCGACCAGGTTCCGGTGAAGGTCCTCGACCCGGCCGAGGAGCGACCCCTGCCCAAACCGAGCAGGGTCACCCGTTAGAACGGTCCGCGGGGGTCAGCTGGGGCGGTGCGCCCGCTCAAGTTCCTGAAGGTCGGCGAGATCCAGGTTCTCCTTCTCGAGGAGCTCCCCGGCGACAGCATCGAGGAGCGCCCTCCTCCTCGCGAGGAGATCCCGCGCCTGGTTCAGCGAACGGTTCAGCATGGTGTCGACCTCCTCGTCGACCTCCTGACTCACCGGTCCGTCGAACACCAACTTCTCCTCGCCTCTGCTTACCAGGCGTTGACCCATGCCATATCGGGCGATCATCTCGGTGGCGAGGCGGGTCGCTACGGCGAGATCTCCGTGCGCACCCTGGGTGTAGTCACCGTCGAGAAGTAGCTCCTCCGCAGCCCTCCCCGAGAGGGCGACGACGAGACGCGCGTGAGCCTGGTTGCGGGTGACGAGGTCGTGCTCGTTCCCGGTCATCCATGTGGCCCCGCCGGTGCCTCCCCGCGGGATGATGCTGACCTGTACGGGATCGTCGGCATCTTCGAGCAGGAGCGCCGAGACCGCGTGACCCGCTTCGTGCCAGGCGACGATCCTCCGGTCTCTATCGGAGACGACCGCACTACGGCGTTCCCGACCGAGCACCGTAGTGGCAAGCGCAGATTCGAGATGCTCCTCTGCGATTTCCTCGCCTCCACGGCGAGCCGCCTCGAGTGCGGCTTCGTTGAGCAGTTGCTCGAGTTGCGCGCCGGTCATGCCCTGCGTGCGTCGTGCGAGCTGCTCCCAGTCGATGACCGCGCTGAACGGACGGCTCTTGGCGTAGAGCTCAAGAATCCTGCGTCGCCCGACACGGTCCGGCGGAGGCACCGTGATGGACCGGTCGAAGCGCCCCGGTCGCAGGAGGGCAGGGTCGAGGACATCGACCCGGTTCGTCGCCGCGAGGATGACGATGCCGTCGTGACGGCTGAACCCGTCGAGTTCAACCAGCAGGGCGTTCAGGGTGTTCTCACGCTCGTCGTTTGCCCCGGTTTGCACACCACGGCCACGGACCTTGCCTATGGCGTCGATCTCGTCGATGAAGATGATGGCCTTCTCCTGGGTGCGCGCCTTGGTGAAAAGGTCGCGGACACGTGACGCGCCGAGACCTGCAAAGAGTTCGACGAAGTCGGCGCCCGTGATCGCGTAGAAGGGCACACCGGCTTCACCGGCCACGGCACGTGCGAGAAGAGTCTTGCCGGTACCCGGGGGTCCTACCAGGAGGAACCCTCTTGGTCGTTTCGCGCCGGTCTTGGTGTAGCGCGCGGGGTTGTGCAGGAAGTCGACGACCTCCTGCAGGTCTTCGAGGGCCTCGTCGACACCGGCGACGTCGGAGAACTTCGTCGTCGGCACTTCGACCGGTGCGGACTTCGTCTTGTTCAGACCGAGCGCACCGAGACCACCGAGTCCACCACGCTTGCTCATCAGGAGGAAGAAACCGAGGATGAGCCCGACCGGGAGGAGCGTGAGGAGGAGCGAAGGGAGAAAGCTCGGGCGGGGCGCCGGCTTCACCTCCACCTTGACGCCGTCGCTCTTCAGGTCGGGGAGCAACTCGTCGACCGCTCCGACCGGGTAGGGGGAGTACTTCGACGTACCGTCTGCGTAGGTGACGACGAGGATGCCGCGATCCTCGTCGATGAGCACGGAACTTCCGCCGGTGACCGAGTCCAGGACCTCGCTCAAGGAAGCCTCCTCGCCCTTGGGCGCGGCTTCCGGCCGGCCGGCTTCGAAGAGGTAGGAGACGAGGAAGAGGGCCAGGAGGGCGGATAGGAGTTTTTTCAGACCGGCCCGCCGGGCGCCACGGTTGGCCTTATCTGTTCCAGCGGGCTGCCGGGCCGCAGGATCGGTGTTCGGGGTGCTCATCGTGGACCCCACCGTTCCGGTGTCCTGCAGCCCGTCAACAGCCTGCGTTCCCGGGTATGCCCGGGGTCACCTCCTGCCCACCGTGAGAGGTATGAACATCGTGGTCTTCGACATGGCCCAGTTGGCGATCTCCCGCCATCCAGCTCCTGCGGGCGAGTTGCTGCGCGTGGACCTCCCTCATGCGGGAACGCTGACTGAGGTACGGATCGAGGAAGGTGTCTCCCGCAGGGAGGGTCTGTTCCGTGCGATGGACGACATGCTCGCGAACCTGGAGATGCCGTCAGCCGACGGTTCGTGGTGCTCTGTCGGTCTCTACAACCCGCTCACGCACCAGATAGCGTTCCGCGCGGTACCGGAGACCGAGGTCTACACCGACGGCTCGCTGCTCGAGATCCCTCTGTACGGAATGCCCGCTCGACTCGGGGACGATGTCCTTCACGTAGGCGCACGCGCACTGCCGCGACTCGTCGCCAACGTACTCTCGACTCGCACGGCGCTCGCGTCTCACCACTGCTGAGCCGTCGGCGCTCGCGTGCCGCACGCACGGGTCGTTCCGTGGTTTTCTCACCCCTACGCGGACGGTGATGTCCGTGCCCGAACTTCCGGAAGTCGAGACCCTGCGCAGACAGATCTCCCCGCTCGTGTCGGGTCGCCGCATCGGCGCCGTGCTGGAGGGTGCGCACCCGCGGTTCTCCGATGCACATCATGTCGTCGGCTCGAAGGTGAACACGGTACGCCGCCGCGGGAAGTACATCATCTTCGAGCTCTCGAAGGGGCAGGACCTCGTACTGCACTTGGGGATGACCGGTCAGTTGCTCTGGGGGGACAGGACCGTACCGGATGGCGGCCACGTTCACCTTGCTCTCGCGTTCACCAACGGGGTCCTCTGGCTCAGGGATCCCCGGAGGTTCGGTCGCGTCGTCGTCGTTCCTCGAGGTGAGTACGTAGCTCTACCGACGCTCGCGTCACTGGGTCCGGAACCCGACGACCCGGCGTTCACCCTGAACCGTGTCGTCGAGTACCTCACCCACGACGGCCCCCCGGTGAAAGCCCGACTCCTCGAACAGCGCCTGGTGGCCGGGGTGGGGAACTACATCGCCGACGAAACCCTCTGGCGGGCCAGGATCAACCCCTTCAAACGCGTCCTCTCGCGGGAGGAGTGCTCGGCAGTACGATCGTCCCTTCGCCGGGTCGTACGGGAGTCGCTAGCGGCCGGAGGGGTGAGCGAACGGGATTACGTCCACGTCGACGGCTCACGAGGCGGGTACGCCGACCGTCTCGCAGTGCACGGCCGCGCAGGCCAGTCGTGTCGACGCTGCCGTGACCTTCTCCTGCACGGGAGAGTCGCCGGCCGCGGCACGGTGTGGTGCCCGAGCTGCCAGCCCGGCGGCAGTCGGTAGGACTGCAAGTCAGCGGTAGAGCACCTCGACGGGCACCCTGACGACCTGCCCCGTCGCCTCGACCCGTACGGCGACGAGGGATCCCTCCTGCCCGAGCACGGCCACCGCGATGTCGTTGCGGACCGCCCGCATGGTGACGATCTCGCCTGCCTGGTATACGTTGCTTTCATCCATGGTTCTCTTCCTTCCACTCGTGTCCCTGTCAGGGTGTCCGTAGTGTGCGCGCCCGTCCCTCCGCGGCATCCGACCCCGCGTGCCATATGTGTGGAGCCCGGAACTGTCACCGGTATGGCACGAGTAGGTCTTCTCACCGGTGGAGGTGATTGCCCGGGTCTGAACGCCCTCATCTGCGCAGCGGTCTCCCGTCTCGAGGAGACCGGTCACCACCCCGTACTCCTCAGGGACGGTTTCCTCTCCCTGCTGCGTGCCGCTGAAGGCGCCGCCGTCGAGTACCCCGTCGCCTCCCTCGACCGGCTGCGTCTCCCACGCACGGGCGGCACGGTGATCGGTTCCTCGCGGACCCGCCTGAAGAAGGACCTGCTCGTGACAGCGGAGGCTGGCATCCGCAAACTTCGTCTCGATGGCCTCATCGCCGTCGGCGGGGACGGCAGCCTCAAGAGCGCCCATCGTCTAGCAAGTTTCCTTCCTGTTGCCGCCATACCCAAGACGATCGACAACGACGTCATGGCCACGGAGTTCTCCCTGGGCTTTCAGACTGCGGCGCAGACTGCGGTGGACGCCGTCGAGCGCATCCAGGACACGGCGTGGTCGCACGGCTCGGCGTTCCTCGTGGAGGTCATGGGCAGGAGATCGGGCTTTCTCACCGCCGCCGCCGGGGAGGCATGCGCCGTCGCCGGGGTGATCGTCCCCGAGAAATCCTGGAGAGTCGAGAATCTCCGGGAGGCGCTGCGTCCCGGAGCAGTGGTGCTGGTAAGCGAAGGGGCATGGCAGGACGAGATCGGCAAACCGGAGAGCGAACGACACCTCAGCGGGGTCGTGGAGCGTCTCATGAGCACCCTCGACGGGACCTTGAGTTTCCCGCTCCGAGGAACGGTTCTCGGACACACCCTTCGCGGAGGACCGCCGCGCGCGCCGGACCGTCTCCTGGCAGCCTCCTTCGCCCGCCACGCCGTCGACTCCGTCGGCGCGGGACGTTCCGCACTCGTGGTGAGCAGGAACTACCGTACGACGACCGTCGACATCGAGGAGGCCATCAGCGGCCGGCGATTCCTCTCCGAGCAGGATCTGTCGGAACTCAACGTCGCCGTGATCGGTAGATGACCTCCGGCAACGACGCGCACCTCGGGGGAGCGTGCTCACCGCGCCCCGTGGAACGTCTCCTCCGCGCGCTCGAGGAGACCCCCGAGACCGGGCGTGACGCACTCGTCACCTCCCGACTCCACGAACTCAGAGGAAACCGAACGCACTCCGCGGCTCACCTGCTCAGGGTCCTTGCGACCTCAGAACTACGGGGTGTCCGGGCTGCGACCGTCGCAGGTCTCGCAGCCACGGTGCATCCGTCGACGATCCTGCGTTGTCTGATCGGACTGCCCGCCGCCCGTTCCTACCCGATACGCCACATCTGTGGAACCCTCCGCTGGCAGGATGCGCTACTCTTCGTCTCCGAGGTGCGTGACGGACGACGATCGCTCGGTCCCTACGTCGGGTTCACCGATGACGTGCTCACCCTGGGGTCCCTCCTGGCATCGGACACCCATCTCCCGTACGGCCATAACGACCCCTCGCTCCACCGCTCCTCCGGCGCCGAGACGATCTTCCTCTTCGGTGCAGCGCGAGATCCGGGGGAACTGCTCCGGGAAATCGAACGGCATAGCATCCTGACTTCGTTGCACCCGAACTACGACGAGAACCTGACCCGGTGGGCCCTCGCGAATCCTGCGCTCTCCGGTAAACCGCGTCTCCACGCCATCTCCCAGAACTCGGCGCAGGTGGTGGCCTCGCTGCGACACGAAGGCATGCTCCGCCTCACCGAGGTCGCCTCGTGGCTGCGCACCGGCACCGGGGCTGAGATACGCGATCGGAGCGTTTCGGTGCTCAACCTCCCTGAATACCTGCCCGGTTCACGGGCACTCAAGGTGACCACCATCGGCCTCATCGACGACCTCTCGGAGCTCACGCCCCATCTCGCAGGCCCGGCACGCCAGAGCATCACCCGGGTGTTGAGCAGTGACCCGGGGACAGCGGAGATCGTCGAGGGCCTCCTTCCGGAATGGCGCTCGAAGGCCTCGGAGCTCCTCGCAGCGGCACGGTCGCTCCGTGGAAACGATCTACGATCCGGCTCCTGAGCGTTACCGCGGCACCCCGTCCCCCACTGAAAGTGGCCCCGACGAGCAAACGGAGGGAGCAAAGAGATTGCCGTTCAGGGAACGAACCCGCAGCACAACGAACGAACAACACCCGGCAAGTAGCAATGCTTCCGAGAAGCAGCCTGTACAGGGGTTTGGTACGGTCACACTCGCAGGCATGCGGCTCTACGACGCGAGCACAACAAAGAGAGGCGCTACGTACACATCCGCGTCTCCTTGCTCGATCGCGCAGACCAACACGTGACCACGGGCGCCGCCCGTGGTCACGTGTTGGTAAGGGCCTCACATGTACCGAGGAGTTCGTCGGCGGTACCTGCGAACTCGTCCGCCAGCAGGAGAAACATCTCGCGGATGTCCTTGTTCCCGAGGTGTCGCTCAGCCCAGTCGTCGCCGCGCCGACGCAAGTCGAGGTCCTCCGGTCCATCGACCGGTATCGCGGCCGTCAGCAGCGCCCACGCATAGGGGGCAGGAAGTCCGCCGAATCCCCCGATCGCGTGGAGCCCGGTCAGTACGGCGTTCGCGTTCCGGGACTCCCGGTAGCGGCGCATGTCCCGGGTTCGCACCCATGAGTGTAGTAGGGACCACGCCGAGGTGCTGAGCAGCGCAACAAGTCCGTACGCCCGGACCCCTGCGAACGCCAGGGAGAGAGAGTAGGCCGCGACGCCGAGTGACTGGAGTTGGATGATGCGAAGACTGGACTGTCTCCACGCGAAGCCACGCTCCCAGACGAAGGTGTTTGCCACCCATTCGAGGTCTCGAGGTCGTCGGATCGTCTGCGAGGCGTCCACTCGCTCCGGTATGCCGTGTAGCCGGCGGAAGGCGAAGGTCAGACGTCCGCCGTACGGGTGAAGGCTTGCCTCGTTCAGGGAGCTGCCTCGGTCGCGGCGAACGCGTCGAGAAGATGACTGCGGAGTGCTCGGACCTCGGCGGTGGTGTACGCCCCTGGGCGACTGCCATACGCGATGGGTGCCTTATGGATGACCCGCACTGCGGCGGTCGTCTCGCTCGTCGTGGGCGTCACGCGTACGTCGAGAAGGCTGCCGATGGGGTCCTCGAAACGGTAGACCGACGACTCGGTGGCGGTGTCCCGTCCGTTGTGTCGGGAGAGGGCTTCGATACGTTCCGCCCTGGTAAGTAGATCATTGACGAGGTCGCGGGCACGGTCGCTGGTCGCGGTCTGTGCCATGGTGCCGGGAGTGTGCGGGTGCTCTGCTCGTCGGCATTCACCCGGGGCCGCGGATCGTGTCACCCGTGAGGGCGGGGTTCGTCGGTCAGACGCCCGGTCCGTTGTGCAGAGAAGTTTCGGTTGGGGATCCGGCGAGCAGGATGAGACGCAGTTCCCTTGGTCCGTCTGCGGTGATGCTGACGACCCAGTCCTGAGGGGCGGCGTCGCGCGGGGTGACGCGGATGTGGAGATGGGGGAAGTCTTCCTCGGGCACCGGCCGAGCAGTCAGGTACGAGGTGGCGCCGTCCGCTCCGGTGGTCCGCGCGGTGCGCCACGCATCGTCGAGGTAGCGGCCGTCGGCTCCGGTGTGCCAGATCTCCACGAGGGCTTCCGGGGCGACCCGGCAGGTTCCGTCGTCCTCCAGGGTGATCACGGTGACCTCGACGAGGAGTCCGTCGCCGTCCTTCTCGATGTCCGGCGCTCCGGGGAGGTAGGAGTCACTTGCGGGGGGCTTGCCCGGTATGCCGGCACAGGCCACGGTCGCCTGCGGGGTGTCTGTTTGCCTGTTCGTCTCCGGCGAGGTTCCTGCTGCCGTCTCGGCGCACCCGGTGAGTGCGCAGAGGAGGGCTGTGCAACGGAGTACGGTGGTGAGAGGTACTCGGTTCACGGTGTCCTACAGTCGTGTCTCGGGGCGCTGTGTGCCGGTAGCGTGGTCAGGGGAAGATGCTCACTCCGTTGACGAGTCGCAGGGAGGTATGCAGGTCCCGTTTGCGTCCTTTCGGGGTGTCGACGACGAGGGTGGTGCGTTCGTGGTCTTCGGCGGTGCTGGTGAGGAGGGTGCCTCCGACGCTGCGGGCCGCAGCGGCGATGTCGGCTAGGAGCCCTGGTCGGGGTGTGGCTTCGATGGTGAGGCTCTCGAGGGTGTGTCCGTCACGGACCCAGTGGACTGGGAGGTGCCGTCCGGGGTCCCTGGTAGCGACGCGGGTGAAGTCGGCGCAGTCGGCGCGGTGGACGCGGATGCCGCCCCGTCCGACGATGCCGGCGACGAGATCTCCGGGTCGCGGGGAGCAGCAGCCGGCTACGGTGAGGGTGGCGTCGTCGAGCCCGGGGGTGAGTGGTGTCCGGGCGTCCGTGACCGGCGTGGTCGTATGCTGGGTCGTGCGTCTCACCCTGCTCGCCGGGGCTTTTGTCGCCGCCTCGTTCTCCTTCTGTATCTGGCGGCTGGTGTGGGCCCGGATGCGGGAACGGGCTTTCGAGGTTCGCACCCATGCGAGCCATTCGGTTGCCGGCCCGTTGCGTTGTCCGGTGAGGATCTCGACCTGCTGTCCGTTCTTCAGGCGGGTGTCGAGCGAGACGATGCGCCCGTCGACCTTCGCGCCGACGCACATCTCCCCGACGGCGGTGTGGACGGCGTAGGCGAAGTCGATCGGGCACGAGTCATCGGGTAGTTCGATGACGCGCCCTCGCGGGGTGACGGTGAGTATCTGTTTGCGCACACCGAGCTCGTCGTGTACCCCTTCGAGGTACTCATCGTCGGTGAGGTCCTCGTTGGACCACTCGAGGAGGCGGCTCACCCATGCGGGTTCGTGTCCGTGTTTGTAGGCGTGGTGGGAGGCGGCTCCGTGTTCGGCGGCGTCGTGCATGGCCTGGGTGCGTATCTGCACCTCGATGCGTCGTCCCTCGGGTCCGGTGACAGTGGTGTGCAGCGACTGGTAGCCGTTGGGTTTGGGTCGGTTGATGTAGTCGCGGAGACGGGTCAGGTCGGGCTCCCAGAGGTCGTGGACTGCTCCGAGCACCGCGTGGCACGTCTCCTCCTCGGCGCAGATGACGCGGAGACCGAGAAGGTCGGGAAGGTCGGCCGGGTCGGCGCGTAGCTGGGCAGCCTTCCGGTGTGCAGACCAGAGGTGTTTGACGCGACCGGAGACGCTGCACGCAATGCCGCGCTCGGTGAGGTGGTCGGCGAGGACGAGCCTCGCCTGCTGGAGCTTCTCGTGCGGGTCTGTGTCCGCGATCAGACCGGCCATGCGCGCATGCTCCTCGGGGGACGCGACGGCGAAGGCCCGGTCCTCGAGCTCGGCTTTCAGGGCGCCGAGGCCGATGCGGTGCGCGAGAGGGGCGTGGACGGCGAGGGTTTCTTCTCCGATGCGTCGCGCTTTCTCCGCCGGTAGTGCCGCGATGGTGCGGAGGTTGTGGAGGCGGTCGCAGAGTTTGACGAGGACGACCCTCGGATCCTCGGCGACGGAGAGGAAGAGCTTTCGCAGGTTCGCCGCCTGACGTTCGGCCGTTCCGGCGTCCGGGTGGACGACGGAGACCTTGGTGCAGCCGTCGACGATGCGGGCGACGTCGTCACCGAACTCCGTTGCGATTTCCGAGAGTTTCGTGCCGGTGTCCTCGACGGTGTCGTGGAGAAGGGCGGCCTGGACCATGGGGGTGCTGCCTCCCATGTCGGTCACGAGGATGGCGACCTCGACGCAGTGGGTGACATAGGGCTCTCCGCTCTTGCGGAGCTGTCCGGCGTGGCGTTCGGCTGCCCACGTCGCGGTCCGGGCGCACGCGTCGGTGTCGAGCCTGCGTTCGTCGGTGATGGCGAGGAGTCGCCGCAGGGCTTCCGCTGTGAGCGGGTGTTCGAGTCCGTTCTGTTTCACGAAGACGACGGTGCGCTTTCCGGCTCTTCGGACCAGTCTCGGTGGGGCGTGGGGGTCGCCGGTTGTGCTTTCAATCCTTTAGCAGGAAGGGTTCACCGACGATGTTCCGCCAGTCGCGTTGACCGGTGTAGAGAAACATTCGGGCGTGCCGCACGCAGAGGGACGTGCGGGCGGGGTCGAACCCGCAGCGATGTTCGGGCATTCCCATGTACCCCGGACCGGTGTAGGAGGCGATCGCCTCGTTGACGTCGTCGTGCGTGGTCTCCGTGGTGTCTGCGAGGATCGGGGTGAGGATGCGCAGGATGGTGAGTAGGGCCGCGAATGGCAGGCTGTTGGTCGCGGTCCAGTCGGCGGAAGGTCCTCCGTAGCGGGTGATGCGGTCCCGGTAGACGCGTACCTGTGGGTCGAGTTCGTAGGTCTGTAGATCCGGCCCGGCTCCGACGTGGTACCACTCCGGCGGCCAGTCGCCTAGTTCGTCGTGGACCTTCTTTCCGGCGCAGGCGCCGGTGGTCACCACTTCGATGTCGCCCCATGCGGGGTCTGCGACGCGCGGGTCGACGGCGCGGGCAAGGGAGACGCACCCGTCTTGTTCGAGCGCGTTCACGATCAGCGTCCTGCCGTCGGGTTTCGCTCCGAGGCGCTCGAGTGCGTCCGCTATGACGCCCTCGGCATTGCGTGCTTCGTCGCCGGCGAGGACGAGGGCGCTCACTGGTGTCCCCTCGAGTTCGTCGAGGGTGCCTTCGAGTGCTTCCGCGTAGGGGGCGAGGACGAGGATGCTGTTGTGGCTTTTCTCGGGCGGCAGTGCCGCTGCCCATGTTGCGGCGGCGCGTAGCACCCCTACGCTGCCCAGCGTGAAGTGGTGGGTGAAGGGATCGTTCCACGCCTCCGGGTCTTCGGGTTCCACGGTGACGGCCGGGATGTCCGCGAGCGCTTGACGCAGGTGTCGGTGTCTGGTGTCGGTCTTCCCGATGAGTGCCAGCACCGGCTCTAGGTCTTTGACGCGCTCGGCGCACTGTAGGATCGGTTCGGCGGTGCCGCAGGAGAGGATCTCTATCGGTCTGCCGCGCACTCCGTCTAGTTCGCGGTTCACGAGCTCGGTCGCGGCGCGCAGGGAGACGTTCCAGTCGTGGCTCTCGTTGAGCCACGCGATGCGGAGCGGTTCACCTTCTGCGACGCCTTCGCCGCTCTGTAGGTACTCTTGCGCGCCCCGAGCGCTCGCCGGCGGCGCGGTGATGGTGTCGATCTCGACGTCCTCGTACACGAGGCCCGTCTCGGCATCCCTTCCGTCGTCGGCGCACGCGGCGAGGAGGGTGAGGGTCGCAGCGACGAAGGACCCGATCGCTCGCTGTTGGGCTCGATGGTGTCGCACGCGGGCGACTGTCCGAGGAGTCGTGGAACCCGCAGTGCGCCGCCTCCCCGGCCCGACCCCGCGCCCCGGTGGGGACGCCAGGCTGCTATGCCGCAGGCCAGCCCCGGGGCACCGTCAGGGTGTGTTCTATTCCGTCCGCGCCGCTCCGAGTCGGCCCGTGGTCGAGGTGTTGCCGCACCTCGACGGTCTTCGTGGGGTGGCGGTTCTCTTCGTGCTGCTATACCACGCCCGCGTCGGGTTCCACGGCGGGTACGTCGGCGTCGACGTGTTCCTGGTCCTGTCGGGATTTCTCGTCACCTCCCTTCTCCTGACCGAGTACGACTCCGGGGGTGTCTCGCTGCCGGGGTTCTGGTCGCGTCGAGTACGCCGTCTGCTGCCGGTCTCGACCCTCGTCGTCGCGGTGACCACGCTCGCCGGGATCTTCCTGCTCGAGCCGCAGCGTCTCGGGCGCCTCGCCGGTGACGTCTTCGGTGTCGCGACGTTCTCCGCGAACGTCCGGTTCCATGGAACCCACGGCGATTACCTGGGTGGACTCTCGCTCCCGTCGCCGCTCCTGCATTTCTGGTCGTTGGCGCTCGAGGAGCAGTTCTACGTGCTCTGGCCGATCCTCCTTGTCGCTGTACTGCGTTCCGCCCGTCGCACCGGGTATCCGAAGCAGGTCCTCGTCGCCCTGACCGCGCTCCTGGCTGCTGCTTCGTTCGCGCTGTCGGTGACCTTGACCTCGACGCGTTCGGCGTTCTCCTACTATCTGCTTCCGACCCGCGCGTGGGAGCTTCTCGCCGGCGCGTTGCTCGCGCTCTGCTGGGGGAGGTTCGCAGGGTTTTCTGCGCCCACCATCACTGCCTCGTCGGTGGGTGAGTGGGCGCGTTCGGTGCTCGGCGCGCTCGGTCTGCTCGCCCTGGTTCTGGCCGGGGCGTTCTTCGATGCGTCGACGGTGTTCCCAGGGTGGGTCGCGGTGCTGCCGGTGTCGGGGACACTCGCGGTGCTGTTGGCCGGGTCAACGAGCGTCTCGGGGAGGATCCTCTCCACTGCGAGTCTCCGCTGGCTCGGTGTGCGCAGTTACGGCGCATACCTCTGGCACTGGCCGCTCTTGGTGTTCGCCGGTGCGTTGGGTTGGGACGGCTCGCCGTGGTCACGGCTGGTCGTGGTGGGTGTCTCGGTTGGTCTTGCTGACGTGTCCCTGCGTGTCATCGAGTCGCCGGTGCGTGCAAGCGCGTGGTTCGCTGTCTCCCTGCGGCGCACGGCTCTCCTCGGCGGGGGTCTCACGGTGCCGCTCCTCGGTCTGGCTCTCTTGGTGCAGAGCATTGCCGTCGTTCCGGTTGCCGGCGTTTCCGGTGGGGCATCGCTGCCGTCCCGACAGGTCGTCCCTGATCGCGTCGAGGGCGTTGCCCCTGTTGAGGACTTCCCCTCGATGCTCGATTCGGCGGACCTCCCGTTTGGCGCGAAGGTCCTTCTCCTGGGGGATTCGACGCTCGCGCCGTTGCGCTGGTTCGTCGACGGGGGCCGTGGTCTTGAGAGCGCCGGTTCGCACGTGGAGTTCGTCCTCGATGCCGAGTCGTGTCGGCGGTTGAGTCTGCGTTCGTGCCGTGGTCGTGAGGCTCGTACCCCGGATACCGCCGTTGAGGCGCTGATGGCGTGGGGTTCCACCGGGGAGCGTTTCCGTTTCGTGGTGCTGATGGCGGGCTACCACTCGAGCTCTGAGGAGTTCGAGTCGGAGCTTGACGCGTTCATGCACGCCGCTGGTGAGCACGGGGTGGAGAAGGTCTTCGTCCTCGAGTACCGGGAGTCGTTGGCGTTCCCGCTCGACGGTTCACGGGGGAGGACTTCGGTGTTCGCGAAGTTCAACGACGTCCTCCGCGCCCGCGCGGTAGCCAAGTCGGGTAATCGATACGATGCGGCTCCGGAACTCGTCGTTCTCAGGTGGAACGCGTTCTCGGCGAACGCTGTCGACTGGTTCCGTTCCGACGGGATCCACGTGAACCTCGCCGGCGCACTGGGTCTCGGGGAGTTCATCGCCCATGGTGTCCTGTCCGATTTGGGTCTACCGTGTGGCTCCTCGTCAGCGTGCCGGTCTCTCGAGGAACCTCTCGCCGCAACCGACGTCCTCGCCGCGTACGATCTCGTCCCCACCGACGAGCACTGCTACGAGATGGGCGACGGCCGATCCCGTAAGTGTCGTCCGGACAAGTTGCGTTGAGCCCGGTCTTCGTAGACGGCGCATTCCCAGCGACTTGACGGGGTGGTGCGTTCCTGCGTGCTCGTGACGCATACGGCGGGAAAGTATCGGTGTGAAGTTCCTTCGGTTCCCCGGGCTCCCTGGTCGGCACGAGACGGACGGTCTCCGTAGTTCGTTGCGGTTCCCGGTACGGCTGCACTGCTTCGATCCGGCGGCGACTTTGCGTCGAGCCGGTCTGCTCATGTTGCTCATTGCCGCGGGGCTCTACGTGCTTCCCGCTTCGGTGTATGTAGCTGCGATCGCTCTCTCGGTCGGGGTCTGCAGTTCGCTGCTCCTCTCGCGCAACGATCGTCGCCGTTTTTCCTGTACCGTGCTGCGTCTCGAAGGCTGTCGTCTGCTCGACGTCGGTGATAACCATGACGGGGTACAGGGCATACTTCTCGTCGATGGGGGCTCGGTCGCCGGGCTGCGTTCCCGGATGCGGTTGGTGACCTCGCAGTGGGTCGAGCACGGGATGCGTCGTCTACCACTCGTGCTCGGACGTCCCGGGTCGATCGTACGTTGGCAGGACGTCGGTCTGGAGGTTCCGCTCGAAGGTCATGACGAGATCCACGGCGCACTCGGTGTGGTGTCCTGTGGCAGGGACGTCGCCCTGGAGATCGTCTACGGTTCCCGCACGGGTGAGCGTGCCCGGGTGCTCGCGACGAGACTCTCCTCCTCCGAGGGCGCTATCCAGTCCTGGGATCCCGAGTTGCTCTCTACGCAGTCCTTCGGTGTAGAGTTCCTGGGTCTGGTGCAGAGCCAGGTCGTGGACCGGGTCAGGGGACGTGTACGTCCGGGGTCACGCGCGGTGAAGGGCGCGGAGGTTTCCTCGGAGTAGCAGTCGGAGCCCTTCCGCGGTCGTCCCGTCGTTGGCGGCGTCCTTCAAGAGGGTCTCGAGTGGTACTCGTCCGCGCGGGCAGTCGTGCCATTCAGCGAGCTCGGCGCGGATGATCAGGCCGAGTCCTGTGGCGTTCGTCTCCGTGCCGTGGTAGCGCTCGATGACGTCGAGCACGGTGACGATGAGCCCGTCCTCTAGGAGGCATTCCTCTCCGGCTGCGCACCCGCGGCAGTTCTCCGGGGTGACAGGACCGGTGTTCGTGTCGCGCGTCACCCCGGGGAGGGTCCGTCCTGGCGCGTTTTGTCAAGGTGCCCCGCCGTCGGCTCACTCCTCCCCGGTAAAGGTTTAGTCATAGCCACTCAACCTTCTTGCGTGCTTTAGGGAAGGCCGGACAGTGCGTTTCTGCCCGGTATCCGCCGTGCCCGGCCCGTCCGCGGATCAGGACGGAGAAGCAGAGGAGATATCCATGTCCTTCATGCACCCCTTGTTCCATCCCTTCGTGTTCTCCATGTTCGGGGAAACCGATCCGACCAGCGTCTCCCCGTCGCGTCTGGACGCCGCCCCGTCGGCCGATGTGTACCGCCGTGACGAGAAGATCGTCCTGCACGTCGACCTGCCTGGCGTCGATCGGGAGACCCTCTCGGTGACAGTCGAAGGGCAGTGGTTGGAGATCTCCGCCGAACGTCCGTACGCACCGGAGCCCGGTGACCAGGTGCTGCTGGGCGAGCGTCCGTTCGGTCGCTTCCAGCGTCGGTTCCGTCTCCCCGAGCGCATCGATGCCTCGGAGGTGAAGGCCGATCTCGTCGACGGTGTCCTCACGGTGGTCCTGAGCGTGGCGCATTCGACTCCGACCTCGGTGCGCGTCAACGTCGCCGGCGCGCCGGCACCTACCGATCCGGCCGAATAGCCCAGCTCATGAGCTCGAGTGGGCGTCCGCCGCAGGTCTCGGCGGTCTACGTCATCAGCGTGGCGTCGCGGATGTGCAACCTGCATCCGCAGACGCTGCGCACCTATGAGCGTCTCGGGTTCCTCGCCCCGGCCCGTTCCCGCGGCGGCGTGCGTCTCTACAGCGACGCGGACCTGCACGTGCTGATGCGTATCGCCGAGCTCGGCAGCGAAGGCCTGAACCTCGAGGGCATCCGCCGTGTGCTGCTCCTCGAGGCGGAGCTCGAGCGGCTCCGCCGGGATCTCAGGGACCTGCAGCAGGTCGTGGCCGATCGTGACAAACCCCAGCGCACGGGGACCAGGGGGGCGGGTGGGGGAGAAGTTCGGGGCCGCTCACAGAAATGAATGTGCGTTTTGTGTAACAAAATGATGTTTGTCGTGTAACGAAACACCCGGTCACCTGCAGGAAAGCGTATTCGGCGCACACTTCGACATGTTCCGCGTGTGTCTCTTGTGAGGGAAACCTTGCCGGAAGTCGTAGGCTCGTCACGATGTCCGCGTGCCAATGCGGAGAAAGACTCGCTCCTCGTCCTCGCGGTTGCGGAGGTTCTCGAAGAGATCGCTCGTGACGCTTCTCGTTCTCGGGTTCGTGTACGCGGCGCTGCCGAACCTTGCCGCGGCCGTTCGTCCGGATGCGTGCCGTAAGTGGGAGCGCCGCTACGTCCCGGGTGCGCGGTGGTGGGTCCATGACCTTGACGGCGACGACCTGGTCGACCTGCGCCGGGAGACCACGGTTGTGCACGTCCCGTCGTACACGGCGGTCTGGCCCCGCGACGGGATCGCCCTGCCCGGGTTGGTGGCTATCTCCGATAAGAGGGTGATCACGGGGAGCGATGACCTGCTCTGGCACGAGTTGGTGCACCAGCACCAGTACCGTCGGGACGGGGTGGCTCCCTTCTTCCTGCGCTATGTGGCCGACTGGCACCGCGGGCTTCTCAATGGCTGTGATCACAACACCGCGTATTTGGCGATCGGGTACGAGATCGAAACCGAAGCCCTTCTCAGGAAGATACGCGTCGATCTTGGTGGTGTGCACTCCGACGATTTCGAACGGATCGCCTTGATGCTCGAGGATCCTTCGCTGCGCATACCGCGCGTCCGCCCCCGTCTCTACAGCCGTCCGCTGAACACCGTCCCACCTGTTCCGGAGGTCTTCGAGCGCCCGTCACCGCCGAGCACCTTTGAGGTATCGTCACCACCCCCGCCGGTCGTGCGGAATTCGGAGTAGCAGTAACGGGACCCGTCCGGCGTCGACGAAGGGTCGGTCACGCTCCGCTGACGTTCAAGTGTTGCGTCCGCCGAGCGACTGTGCCCAGTTCGCGAGTTTGGTGCGAAGTCCGTCGGCGATGTCAACAGGGACGAGTCCGACTATTTCCTCAATCGCCAGCCCGGTGACGAGCTGGCCGTTGATGAGAATGCCGAGCGCGGCACGTTCGAAGCATCGCAGTGATGAGGTCTCGTCGGGTGCCGCGTCGCACACGTCGATCCAGCGTTTCACCTCGCCCTTGTCGTCGAGGTCCGGGTGCAGCGCGTTCGCAACCAGGGTGCCGAGCCCGGACCAGCATTCCGCGGTGTGTGCACCGCTGCTCTCCCGGCAGGTCGCGAGCATCGTCTCCACGACATATCTGCGCGTCTGGCCGGAGTCCCTGGTGGTGTCGGCGGTGTCGTGGATGAGTGTCTGGGCGCTAGAGCGGTAACATGTCTCGAGGAGGGCGCGTGATCCGGTCAGGTCGTTGCACGTCCTGCCGTCGATCGCTAGACCGGGCCAGTCGTGTCGGACGTCGTCTCCGCGGAGCCGGTAGGTGCGGGTGAAGGAGAACAGTCCTTCGAGACAGTTCAGGGTGGAGGACTCCTCGGGTGCCTGTCGACAGAGTTTCTCCCCTTCGAAAAGGTCCAGGCGTGTGGTTCGTGCAAACCCTGTGCCGGCGCCGTGCCAACACTGGCTGGTCCGTGCGATCTCAGGGATCTCGGCGGATGGGTCCGGGGCACACGCGCGCGTCACGGCATCGATGGGATCGCCGGGGTGCAGGAGGACGGTGCCGGCCCCGACACCGTGGAGGACCGAGTAGTCACAGAACGATGTCTCGTCGCGTATGAGCGCCCGGCCGTCGGCCCCTGCGAGTACTGCGCCCATGGCGGCGGCGTCGCCGGCGATGTTGCAGTACCAGCCCCATAGGTTGGAGTCGTCCTCGAGTCCGGCGCGTGCGGTCTCGATCATGTTCGCGGCGCTCCCGTACCCGTAGCTGAGAGCCGTACGGAGGACGAGAGCCTGGGTGCAGCGCACGCCCTCGGGGGTCGTGGCGCGTGGACGGGTCTTGCCGGTCCCCGTCCAGCATGTGAGAAGGTCGTTGGAAGTCGTGCCTCCCACCTCGATGTTCATGACGGGTTTCCCGTCGAGTTCGACGTGCCATGTACCGTCGAGGAGCAGGGGAGGTTCTACGGCACCGTCCTTCAGGGCGAGTTCGTGGATTGCGCCGTTCCCTACGCCGGTGTGCCGGAGGGTGACGCGCTCTCCGTCCTCTCCGTTGGGTATAGTGATGCGCGGCGGCGCGTCGGGTGTGCGCAGGGTCGTCTCGGTCGCGTTGCACGCGCCGAGAGCCAGTGCTCCGGTCAGCGTGCCGGCCAGTGCGAGGATGGTTCCCCGTCGCGGGGTTTTCGTTCTCGTCATCGCGAGGTTCACCGGAGGTGTCCGACGGGATGGTCGGGTCCGTAGTTGATGAGGATCTCCTCGCCGGGCCTGATGGTCCGTAGGGCGAGCAGGTGGAATGCGTCCTCGGTCGTCTGTACCTCGGCGTTCGGTTTGCGCGAATGGTTGCACAGACTGATGGCGCCGAGCGCGATGGCGGTCTTCTCATCGTCCCACTCGAAGACATAATCGCTGAGTTCACCGGGATCTTTCTCCACGATGAGTGCGGGCGCGCTCATTATCGTCGTACCCCGCCGTATGGTGCCCCGTGCGAACACCCCCCGCCCGTGGATCAGTGATGTGCCTATGCGGAACTTCGTCTGGGTGCTGCTCATACCCGGTTACGGTCCGTCTCTGATGCGCTTCTCCCAGTAGGATGCGGTTTCCCGGGGTTTCATCAGCCTGTGGTACTCCGGGGCTTCGAGGGGTTCCCGACTGGTCGGCCGCTCGTTGCTCTTCGAGTGAGCGCCGTGACGGTGGTTCGGTGCCGGGAAATCCCCCGACCCCAAACAGGAGGCTTCATGCCTGTAACCCCTTTGCTCGCCGCTGTGGCGGGAATACCCGACGCGGTCCCCGGACCCGTCATCGCTCAAATATGGAAGCTCGCCGAGGGCTTAGGTGACGCGGATGTGATGCGCACTCTGGCCGGTCGGCCGGAGTCACTTCCACCCGAAGTCGTCGAGCGTCTTCGTCTCCGTACAGAGGCCGAGGTCCGCATCCAGTATCTCTCGCGCACCGATCTCACCGACGAGGAGCGTTCGACGCTGCTCGCGAACGAGAAGCGTTCCGACGTCTTCGCCGGGCTCATCGCCGCCGCGAAGGAGAACGGACCTCTCGCCGCACGTCTCGCCGCACAGTTCGCGTCCAAACCCACCAAGGTCTTGGCCCGGCAGATGCTGCGTGACGATTTCGGTAACGAGGCGCTCCGCTTCGAGTGCCTCCGGGTGCTCGCAGGCGACAAGCGTCCGCCGGACTGGCTCTGGCACAAGTTCCGCAGGGTCATCGAGGAGAACGCGCAGAATGTGACACGAACCTCGTTGCTCGCGGATACCCTTCCAGTCGGCCTGCTGCTGTACATGGACATGACGTTCCTCGAAGAGGCTTCCCAGTTGACGGTTATCGATCGTCTCGCTGGGTTCGCCTCACGGGAGTACAGACCCCACGAGTGGGAGTCGCGACAGATGCGCAGCAAGATTTGTCGTTACCTCGTCGAGGCCTCGGCATTGCCGGGTCTCTCCGATGCGGTGGTCACTGCGCTCGATGCGCTCTCGACTGCCGACTGGATGGACGAAGGTGACCGCATCGCCGGTGCCCTTGCGGGCCGCCGCGCGATGATGGACGACTCTGTCGATGAGCACCGTCTCATTGCACGGACCGCGTCGGGTTCGAAGCTCGACGATCTCGTCGATCTGGCCCTAGTCAACGCCGCCCTCGGTGAGACGCTCGTCCAGGGACTCTTGGAGAACCCGCTAGTCTGGGCTCATGCCAAGTTTCAGTCTCTGGTGTCGAACGCTCCGTTCGCGTGTATCGTGAAGGCGATGCAGACGACCCGAAGCCACGACCTCATGTCGAGGCTTTGGGCTATAAACGAGCGCTTCATACCCGAAGCCTGCTGGGAATGCGTCGACGAACCTCAGAAGCTCCATGAGCGTCTGGTGTTCGAGACCCTCGCCTGCAGGGATCAGCCTTACCAGGTGCAGAGCATGATCGCTGCCCTGCTCAAACGCGGCGTCGCTGACGACGCGATCTCCAGGTTGCCGTTTTCGGTCATCGCCGATAACGTCTACTACCGGCGATACAGTTCATCGGTCCTCGACGCGGTCGTACCCCAGTTGGTGCGCCTGCAGACACGATCGTTGGGCGAGAACCCGCAGTTCTGGGAGAACTTCAACAACCTGTCCGCCGATTGGTCGGGCACGTTGGGCGAACTCCTCGAGGCGTCCGCAACGCTCTGAGTGTCGCACATCCGTGCACCGCTCGGCGCACCGAAGAAGAGAGCCGCCCCTATCGGGGCGGCTCTCGTCGTTTCCCGCAGTTCTCTCGTCGCCCGGGTCGGGTTCACAGCATGCGTGCGGTAGTCAGGAGTTCGTCGAGGTCGAAGTCGTCACCTCCGCTGCCGCGCGCGTCCTCGCAGAGGGTGCGCAACGCTTCGAGGGTCTCGGTGTCCGTCTCGTCGCTCTGCGCCACACCGACTCGCTGGTACTGGGAAGAGATCGCTGCGATACCCTCGGCGATCGGGCGCAGCAGGTGTAGGACCTGGGTACCGGTGGTGGTGCGCCCGAGCGCCCATAGCAGCAGGCCGAGTTCCGCCGGGAGGCCGGTGTCTAGGGGTAGGTCCTGATTCGTGCCCGCGAGTACGACTACGAGGACACGGTCGTTTCGGGTGTACGCGTCGGCGAGAGATGAGTCGAGGAGGTCGTCGTACGCGCAGTGCCGCGCCGCCTGAACCGCCTGGCGGTGTGGTCGAGGATCGATGCGCAGGTCGTGGGCCCAGCGTTGGAGGAACGCCCCGTCCCCTGGCTGTATCGACACGCGGAGACCTTGGGCCACGATGCGTCGTTCGAGGTCGGCTAGGGGCAGCACGGCGCGGCTCCGCTCGAGAACGGTGAGTGTGGCGAGCCGGGTGCGCTGGCGGAGGTGTTCGAGTTCTAGGTCGTCGGTGCGGTAGATCCAACTCTGACGATCAGTGAGGGAACTGAACGCATGCCAGGCGTCGCACCACTCGGTGTGACGGAGTTCGGAGGTCTCGTCCTCGATGGCACGGTACTGCTCGTGGACTGCTTGGAGGAGCGCACCGAATCGGGTGCCGAGCCAGCCGCCGCATTCGCACCAGTCGGGTACGGTCGTCGCGACGGCGTCCTTCGCGTCGAGTTCGACTTGTCTGGTGTTATGCCCGCAGAACTGGTCTCCGTGGTGGAAGTTCCCGTCATCGAATAGTCGTACACGCAGGTTCGCAACCGGGAGGGAGTCGAGACGCGCCCGCTGCAGTACCGCGTCCCACTCTGTTTGCCGGGCCGATCGCTCCACGGGGAGAAATCGTTCCCGGCCGACCCCGCCTGTCAGGGTGCGGGGGTATCTGGCGGCAGGTGGGTGCGCCCTGCACGGTCGGTGATCGTGTCCACGCCTGTCGAAATCCTCCGGTCGGGAGCGCGTCCCTACGATCCCGGTTTGGCAGGGCTGCTCGTGGTGGTGAACAAGCATCGCTTTCTGCGCAAGGGTCGTCTCGAGAAGTCGGTGTACGACCCGGGTGTGCTTCGGGTGGAGTACCGCCCGGCGCGGGCTCTCCTCGATTGGACGGCGCTGAACACGTATCTCGATTCGTTCCGCTCATGGGACGGGTCCTCGGAGGCCGCGGTGACCACCATCGCCGAAGACCTCAGGTCGGTGCTGGCCCCGAGGTACCTACTCGTCAACCTCGTCATCCCCGGCGTTACTCGCTACAGCATCACCACGAGGCATGGGGGTGTTGGGTGACCACGTCCGACGACAGCCGGCTGCGAGATACCGATGTGTACCGGGACGCGGCGATAGACTTCCCGCCCACGGAGTCGCGGCCGCTCATATGCATAGAGCAGGAAGCGTTCCTGGTCGGGTCCGGCTTTGTCGGAGGCGTGCTCTCTCTGGCGAGGCTGCGTATCGAGTACCGCCCGTCGGACAGCGTTCTCGAGTGGGTGTTGCTGCTGAGGTTCCTCGATGAGTTCGCCACAAGAGAAGTGTCGCTCGAGGACGCGGCGGCCGAAATCCATGCGCACATTGACAAGACGATCGCTCCGAGCGAGCTTCGTGTCGTGCTCGAGCGTATCGACGGTCCCGGCGACGTCACCTACCGCGTCGTGGCCGGAGAGCAGTACGGCAACCCGCAGTCGCAGGCGTGACGAGCGGGGTTGTGACTAGGCGCCGAGGAGGTCGGCGAGTTGGTCCGGGGTGATGGTCTTCACGCCGAGCGCCTGCGCCTTCTCGACCTTCGAGCCGCCGGCTTCGCCGCTGACGAGATAATCTGTCTTCTTCGAGACGCTCGAGGAGGTTTTCCCGCCGGCGGTTTCGATGCGGGCGTGCACGTCGTTGCGGGAGAGTCCTTCCAGACGTCCGGTCATGGCTCCGGTGACCACGAAGATCTTCCCGGTCACCCCGCCGTTCTCCGAGTCGGTAGTTCCCACCGCGACGGGCTCAATCGTGTTCACGCCGAGTTCAATGAGCCGGTCGATGACCTCGGCGAGGTCCCGGATCTCCTCGATGATGACCGCGGCGCGTTCCAAACCGACGCCCTCGACGGCGCAGAGGGCGTCGGTGTCGGCGTTCCGCAGCGCGTTCATGTTGGAGAAGTGTCTGGCGAGACGTCGGCTCATGCTGCGTCCGGTCATACGCACCCCGAGGGCGCAGAAGACCCGGGAGAGCGGTCGGGTGCGGGCGAGTTCGATTTGTTCGATGATCTTGCGGGCCGACGTCTCGCCCATGCGGTCGAGCCCGGTGAGGTCGGCGGTGGTGAGGGTGAAGAGGTCGGCGATGTCCTTGACGCGACCGTTGGCGACGAGCTGTTCGACGAGTTTCTCGCCCATGCCTTCGATGTCGAGGCAGTCGCGCGATGTCGCGTACCGGATCGCTTCACCGGTGCCGCAGGAGCGTCCGCGGGAGCAGCGCCACACGATGTCGTCGGTGATGATCGCTCCAGAGCAGCGTGGGCACGCCTTCGGTGCCTCGATCGCGGTCTCGGTGCCGTCGCGCTTCTCGACGATTGGGGCTTCGATGCGGGGGATGACCTCTCCGGCGCGCTTGACGAGGACGGTGTCGCCGATGCGCAGATCTTTGCGCTTGATGTCGTCGGCGTTGTGCAGGGTGGCGTAGGTGACGGTGGTGCCGGCGACGAACACCGGGTCGATGGTCGCTCGCGGGGTGATACGTCCGGTGCGTCCGACGGTCCATTCGACAGAGCGGAGGGTCGAGGTCGCCTCGAGGGCGGGGTACTTGTACGCGATGCCCCAGCGCGGTGCGCGTGAGGAGAACCCCAAGCGCTGCTGTTCGAGGATGCTGTCACATTTGACGACCATCCCGTCGACGTCGAGGGGCAGTGTCTCGCGGAGACTCGCGAAGCGTTCCACGGCAGCGATGACGCCCGCCGCATCGGTGTGGACGCTGGTGGTCAGGTCCCCGGAGCCCGCGCCGATCCCGAGTTCGGCGAGGCGGTTCATGGCGTCGCTGTGGCGCTCGGTCTCGAGGCCGACCTGTCCGTGGACGTAGAAGGTCAAGACGGCCTGGTACTCGAGGGTCTCGGCGCGGAGCGTTCCGGCTGCGGCGTTGCGGGGGTTCACGAATGCCTTCTTCCCGCCCGCGACGCGGAGGGTGTTCGCCTTCTCGTAGTTCGCGTGGGTGAAGATGACCTCGCCGCGCACTTCGACATCGATCTTCTCGGCGAGGTCCGCGGGGAGACCTTCGATGCGGGCCGCGGCGTGGGTGACGTTCTCGCCGCTGGTGCCATCGCCGCGGGTGGCGATGCGTACGAGCCGTCCGGCGGTGTAGGTAGCTGCCAAGGAGAGCCCGTCGTATTTGGGCTCGGTGGTGAAGCTGTTGGTGCCGCGTCCGTCGAGCCATGTGCGCAGTTCGTCGGTGTCGAAGCAGTTTTCCAGCGAGAGCATTGGTGCCGCGTGGACGACGTCGCCTCCGGAGGAGGTACCGGCGGCGACCGTCTCGTGCAGTGAGTGCTCGACGCGGTCATGGGGGTTCGCTTTCTCGTACGCTGCGATCTCTTTGAGAAGGCGGTCGTACTCGACGTCTGCCATGAGGAGTCCTGCGTTCTGGTAGTACGCGTCCGCCGCCTCGGTCGCACTCTCCACCGCGGCGAGGTAGCTCGCCTTGTCGCGTACCCCGCCGACAGGGGTCTTTTCGGTGGGCGTGGCGGTCTTCCGGCTGCGGGTCTTGGTGCTCTTGGTTGTCATGCTCTCTACTGTGGTTCGGGGCGTGTTTGAGGCATTCGCGCTACTGCGGGAAACCTTTGTACCGTCTGGGTTTCAGGCCTCCTCGAGCCCGTCGAGAAGGCCTTCCCAGTGGGGTCTTCCCAGGGTTCGCTGAGAGCTGCCTCAAGAGCGTCTCCCCGAGGGTCCTTCCGTGGTCTGTTCTGGAGAAAGCCCACCCCCGCAGGGGATACCGGTATGCCGTCCGGCAGGCGCGTGGAACGGTGAAGGATATGGCTTCACGTGTGCTGCCGGCCGCCAACGACGTGTGTTGGTGCGGCAGCGGGCGCAAGTACAAGCGATGCCACAAACCACTGGAGGGTCGCGTGCTGCAAGGTGTCGTCAGCCCGATGTGCAGCGTGCCTGACCACATCGTCAAACCGCCGTACGCCGCAACCGGGCAGGTGAAGCGCCGCCCCGAATCGGCTACGAAGTCACCCGATGTCATCGCCCGCATGCGTCGCGCCGGGTCAACCG
>Ga0169931_10000689_pt1 | contig 56179 bp, 47 predicted proteins | sample Kivu_15m_20L_FD_129675 | JGI IMG/M metagenome (GOLD analysis project Ga0169931, IMG submission 129675) | Freshwater microbial communities from Lake Kivu, Western Province, Rwanda to study Microbial Dark Matter (Phase II) - Kivu_15m_20L... | ecosystem: Environmental > Aquatic > Freshwater > Lake...
CCGTTTGGTTCCAGTGTAGTGAAAAAGCGGGTAGAAGAATCAGATAACGCGGGTTTGCCGGATTCCAGGTTTATCAGTTCTATGCGCCCTGTAATTTCATTTTTGGTTTCGGCATCCATTATAATGCCTTTTACATAAGTAATCGGCATTGGCTTTTTGTCCGCACTAAGTTTTAGGCTGTAAATATCAAGTCCGCCGAAGCCACCGGCACGCGAACTTGCTATGTAGGCTTTTTCACCTTTAAAGTCTACGTAAAAACCGGCTTCATCTGCATCAGTATTAATCCCGCGGCCCATGTTTTCAGGATTGGTCCAATTGCCGCCACCCAGTATCTGACTTCTGAAAATATCGTGTTGTCCGTAGCCGGTATGGCCGGAACTGGCAAAATAAAGCGTTTTTCCATCATAGTGAAGGTATGGCGCTTCTTCGTCAGCGCCGGTATTAATGGTTTTACCGAGGTTTTCCGGCTGTGTCCAGTTGTTGTTTTTCCAATAACTTACCCAAAGGTCTTTTCCTCCATATCCTCCGGGTCTTGCGCTCGAAAAAATCAGTGTTTTTCCATCGGCACTGATGGCGGGCTGCGCATCCCATTGCGCTGTATTAATGCGCTCTCCCATATTCATGCGGCGACTCCAGGCATTCCCTTTTAAAAAACTGTAAAAAATGTCGCAACTACCAAAACCATCCTGGTTGCAAACAGTAAAGAAAATGTAGCGTCCATCAGCGCTTACCGACGTGTATCCCTCATTATTGGTAGTATTAATGCTGCCCGGCAGGGGGCGTGAATTAACCCATGAATCCTGAAATTTTGAACTTACGTAAAAATCTTCCTGTCCATTTACCAATCTGGTGTATATAAGAGTCTCTCCATCTACCGTCATTCCCGGCCAGTACTCATTATCGCCGGAATTGACGCCGGGTCCCAGATTGCGGATATCCAAATCTTCAATGCGCTGTTTGTCTTCAAGTGCAAACCGGCAGCTTTCGCCAAGTTTTTCTGCTGCTGCTTTGATGGTGCCTGAAGCTTTATCCTTTTTTGGGTCAAACCCGTTTTCTGTGGGAACTTTATCAAACTTTGCAAGCAGGTTCAGGGCTTTCTCATTTTGTCCTTGCCGAAAACAATATTTTGCATAATAGTAATAGTGATTTTGAAAATAGGGTTCGTATTTCAGACAGGCATCATAGGATGATCTTGCCAGTGTGGTGTCGTGGTTTCTTTCGGCAATATCAGCCTGCAAAGACCAAGCGTTTCCAAATGTAATATCTGCTTTCAGCGCTTTTATAATATGCTGAAGTGCCAGTGTTTTATTGCCTTCACTGTTTGCCTTGAGTGCATTCATAAAGGCTTCTTCTGCTTTCTTTCTGTTGCCTTTTTGGGCAATGGCACACGATCCCACTAATGTTAATATCAATAAAAAAGCAATTCTCATACTAAAGTTTGTTCAAATTCAATACCATATTCTCACTTCCAGCGAAATGATTTGATTAGATGGCGTATATCTGTTTTCATTCGATCAAAAACCGGTGCCGTAGAATCGGAAGATGCATGGTTGTTGAAGTAAAGCGCTCCCCGCATAAAGTGTTGTATGCTATCTGTGAGAAAGAAATTAATATTGGTTGCAGTATTTCCTTCAATTTCAAACATCATCCCCTTAACCCTTTCTGAAATCCAAATAGGTTCTTCAATTATATCCTCGGCGCGTTGAATATGTTTGTTCACCATCTTTCTTGAATCATTAACCATTGAATCATACTGATCCTGGCTGTTGAATCTATAATACGTAATATGTAGCGTTGCATTGAAGGGTTTGAAATTAAGATTGAACCAATATGGCTGACGCGTATAAACGTTTAGAGAGTCTTTCTCCATGTAGGTGTATACAGGAATTTCAAAGGCATAAGGAATTCCCGCCGAATCAAATTTTTTGAAGGCTTCTGCCGGTAAATCTAGCCTTGGATAAGCCCGCTGTTTCGGAACGTAGGAATTGGAATCCCCGCAGGCCGCAAGATACAGTGCGCTTAGCAGTAGACTAATTTTCAGGAGTTTCATGGATGGTTACTTTAATTCGGTTTACCTTGCGCAGATCTGCTGAATCTACACCCAATTCGAGATTCTTAAACTGGTAAGTTTCACCTCTTACGGGAATTTTACCTGCAAGTTCCGTAATGAATCCACCCAGTGTGTCAGTCTCGTCGCCTGCTTCATCAAAAAAATGAATGGGAAGCCGTGTAATTCTAAGAAAATCCACCAGTGGAATTTTACCTTCAAACAGGTAGGTGTGTTCGTCTAATCGGCTGTACTGTTCCTGAATTTCATCAAATTCATCGTTAAGTTCACCAAAGACCTCTTCTAAAATATCTTCCAGGGTAACGATGCCGCAAGTACCTCCAAATTCGTCTACCACAATGGCTATGTGATTGCGGTTGTGCCTAAATTCATGCAGCAAATCATCAATCATTTTATTTTCGGGTACGAAAAATGGCTGGGTTGTTAATTTTTTCCAGTCAAAATCATCTGATTCAGAAAGATGTGGCAGAAGATGTTTGATATTAAGGATACCGGTAATGGAATCGAAATTTTCCTGGTAAACCGGCATACGGCTGAAGCGCATTTCCTTGACAATTTCAATCACTTTGTGATATGAGGTTTCAGCATCAATGCCCACCATGTCCATCCTGGGTTTCATAATCTGCCTCACCTGAATCTGTGCGATATTCACTATGCCTTTCAGAATGTCTTTTTCCTGCTGCGCATCGCCCGGGTTAGCTGCCATATCTATCGCATGACTAAGTTCTTCAGGCGTTAGTTCGGGGGTTCGCTGTTTGATGCGTTTTTCAATAAAACTGCCCATTTTTACCAGCAATCCGGTAAATGGCCACAAAATAAAAAGAAATGCACGCATAGGATAGCTAAGAAATTTTGCCGAACTGCGGTAATGCTGTGTGGCATATACCTTGGGCATCAATTCTGCAAAAATCAATATGATGAGCGTAACCACTATGGCATCAATGAAAAACCGCAGCCAGGGCTTGTCTTCAAGATCAAAAACAGTTTCATTAAAAAGGGTGGAAACAACCACGAAAGCCACCATACCTAAACTATTGAGAACAAGTATGGTAGCCAATAGATGTTTTGGGAATGAAAGCAGATGCAATATGTTTTTCGCTGATTGTTGCCCTGAGTTACGCAGTTCATCCAGATCGCTTTCCCGGTGACTGAAAAAGGCATTTTCAGAAGCAGCACAAATTCCGGTAACAACAAGGCAAGCAATCATAACGATGCCAAGTGCAATCAGTCCGGGTACATCACCCTGCTGTATGGGACTTAATATACTGGTAAGCAGATTCAGCGTTTCAGGGCCGGGATCATCCATTAAAGTTCTTTTTTTATGTCAAATGGAAAATCATCTTTGTATTCCGGTCCCTCCGGATTGGAGTTGTTGCGGTTTTCAGGTTCCCTATATCCTGAATCTGGCTCATTTACAACCCTGCCCGGAGTTTCATCATCTTCATGTTTGTTCAAACCGCCCATGGTCTGCATTTGCAGTACCCTAATCTTTTTTATCTGCTTTTCGATGCCTTCTGTATCCGTGTACTTATCGGTGCGGATTTTTCCTTCCACATAAATGATATTACCTTTCCTTAAATAATTTTCCGCCAGACGTGCATGATTATCCCAGAGTTCCAGGTTATGCCACTCTGTGTTTTCCATCTTTTGCCCGTCTTTGGTATAATAATCATTGGTAGCCAGCGTAATATTGGCCACTACACGTCCGTTGTCTAAATGCCTTACTACAGGGTCTTTGCCCAGTCTGCCCAATAAAATTACTTTGTTAATCATGATATTTTAAAATAGTTCCGTTATAAATCTATACATCAATTTGTGAACAGGAAATTCCTGTAATTCTGAAAGTTTAACTTTGAGTTTCCCTTCTTTTTTCTCTTCTACAATATTAGCTTCTTTGCATGAAAATTGCCATAACGTTGCAAAAATTGTTTGATGGGTAAGCTGGTGTTTTAGTTGCAGCGGTTCCTTTATTTCAGTTTCATCGGGTTTTAAAAACCAATCATGAAACGGATTTTTTCTCTGAGTTTCTTGGCTATGCTGAATATTTGGAAATTCATAAAGTCCTTTCCAGATGCTGTTTTCAGGTCGCTTTTCAATCCATGTAATCCCTTCACATTCTAAAAATATATAATCAAGAAATACAGTTTTGGGTGCTTTTCTTTCCTTTTTTAAAGGCAGAATTCTTTGCAAATCATGCAGTTTTGCAATGCATGAATTTTGAAGCGGACACTCATCGCATTTGGGATTTTGTGGTTTGCAAATCATGGCACCTATCTCAATCATGGCCTGATTGAACAAAGAGGGTTCGCATGCCTCCATTTGTTTGAAAAGTTTTTCTTCTATTTGTGAATCGGATTTTGGAGTGCCAATTGAGTCATGCAGGCCGAAAAACCTGGCCGCCACCCTTCGCACATTTCCATCTATGGCGGGCATTCTCGCATTAAACGCAAAACTGCCAACCGCGGCTGCAGTATAGTTTCCTATGCCCGGTAGGCGTTTAAGCTCATCTATGTTTTTTGGAAAATTACCCTCGTATGTTTCCATAATTACACGGGCAGCCTTCATCATATTTCTGGCCCTGCTGTAGTAGCCAAGTCCCTGCCATACTTTCAAAACTTCATCTTCTTCCGCTGCCGCCAACGATTGTACGGTTGGGAACTTTGTAATGAAATTGTAATAAAATGGAATTCCCAGTTCTACCCTTGTTTGTTGCAAAATTATCTCTGAAACCCATATTCTATAAGGGTCTAAGGTGTCTCGCCAAGGCAGTTTTCTTGCATTTTCGCAGTACCATGCTTCTATAAAACATTTCATTCTTGTCATTTTTTTGCGAAATTTTCAGTTATTATGTTTTTTATTTGCTCAAACAAACATCCCCCTAACAAAAGAAATGACAAAATCAGAAATCGTGAATGAGATTGCAGTCCGCACAGGACTTGAGAAGACGGCCATTGCTGATACCATCGACAATTTATTTGTGGTTGTGAAGAACGCTATGGTTGGTGGAAACAACATCTATCTGAGAGGATTTGGGACTTTTGAATTGAAACTTCGTAAAACCAAAGTGGCCCGCAATATTAAGCGAAATACCAGCTTGGTTGTGCCTGCTCATTATGTAGCAAGATTCAAACCCGCAAAAGAGTTTGCTACCCAGGTGAAGGATAGCAAAACCCTGTCTAAGATGGTTTCCGGCAAGTAATTGTCATAAATCAAAACCTTAAGGCTAATTTTGTCGCGTGGGAAAAAACCGACGCGTATTTTATTTTATCGCCTTTTTGGCCTTGTTGCTCGTTGTTATTTATTTCCCGAAATTTAAAACGTCTTCGGGCATTCTAAAGCCTTCAAATGCCGCCATAGGTGGTGCTCAGGCGTTGCCTCAGGAACCTGTTTCCCGTGAAGAGTTCCTAAATGCAGTTTTCACAGTTTCTCGTCCGCCTGAATGGCTGGCCAAAATGCTTTTTCAGCCACTGACAGATTTACCACAGGATTCCTTACAAAAAGCGCTAAAATGGGCGGGTGAAACCGAGAATAAACCTTTATTTAGCTTTATACAAAGTTCGCTGGCAGAAAAACAGGGCGGCGACCAAAATCTCACCAGTGCTGCCCGAAACCTTATTTTTGGTGCCTCAGAAAACATGGATAATCCGGTAGTTGCTGCCTATATGTTTCAGCAAGGAAAAATAATTCTCGATAAATTGCTGAAACTTAACCCAGGTAACATCCCGGCCAGAAATGCATTGATTGTTTACCAAAGCGAATACGAAAACCAACCCATGAAGTTTTTGGGTACACTAAGAGAAACCATTGCATTGGACAGCAATAATGTGGAAACCCGTTTTCTCAGGTTAAATCTGCTTAGAAAATCAGCCCAATGGAAAAAAGCTGCCGATGAATGCCAAAAATTAATATCTTTGCAACCCCAAAACCCTGTGTGGTATTTCCAAGCAAGCGACATATACGGGTTTATGGGAGATTCTGTCAATGCCAAGGTATACTTGAATTTGGCAGTGAAAGTACAAAACAGCAATAAAAATAAGTAAATTATGCCAAGCGGTAAAAAAAGAAAACGTCATAAGATTGCGACCCACAAGCGTAAGAAGCGCCTTCGTAAAAACAGGCACAAGAAGAAATAATCACCCTAACTAAGGTCAACCCCCTTGTCAAACGAATTAGTCATTCATAAAAATTCGTCAGGGATTGAAATAGCCTTAATCCGCGGTAAAAAGCTTATCGAATTTCATAAGGAGTCTTCAGGCTCCTCGTTTCAGGTCGGTAATTTTTATCTGGCAAAGGTCAAAAAAATTTCTCCAACCCTGAATGCCGCCTTTGTCGATGTGGGTGCGGAGAGGGATGCTTTTCTCACCTATTTTGACCTGGGCTCAAATGTCCTTTCAGTAAAAAAGTTTACCCATCTGGTGCAGCATGGAAATATGCAGCAGGCAGATCTGGAGCGATTTACGCTAGAGCCACAAACAGTAAAAACCGGGAAAATAGGTCAAGTACTAAAAGTAGGCGATCGTATTTTGGTTCAGGTAATTAAAGAGCCAATGTCCACCAAAGGACCAAAGGTAACCTGCGATATTAGCCTGGCAGGCCGTTATTTTGTTTTGGTTCCCTTTACAAACAACATTTCTATTAGCAAAAAAATAGGCAGCCCTGCCGAGAAAAAACGTCTCCGTGATCTTGCTACCTCCCTGAAAACTGAAAATTTCGGTGTGATAATTCGTACCGTTAGTGAAGGTGTTGAAATAGAAGAACTTGACCGAGATCTGCGCGCACTCATCAAAAAATGGGATGAACTTAAAAACAACCTGAAACAGGCCAAAATAACGGACATGGTGCTGGGAGAGGGAAATCGTCTGTTTACACTACTCCGTGATATGCTCAATGATTCATTTACCCAAATTGCGGTAGATGATCAGAATTTATTGCAGGATCTAAAGACCTATCTGTTACGCATCTCTCCAGGGAGTGAAAAAATATTGAAACTGCATCAGGGCAAAAACCACATTTTTGACCAGTTTCAGATAAACCGCGCCATAAAAAGCTCCTTTGGGAAAAGTGTTACATTCAGCGGTGGCGCTTATCTGGTTATTGAACATACCGAAGCGCTGCACGTAATTGATGTGAACAGCGGTAATACCAGCTTTGATCCTCAAAATCGCGAAGAAAATGTGATGAAAGTGAACATGGAAGCGGTGGAGGAGGTGGCTCGACAGATAAGGCTACGGGATATGGGTGGAATCATCGTGATCGATTTTATCGACATGAAAGACCCCAAAAAGCGCAACCAACTGCACACCGCTCTGCGCACGGCCATGAAAACCGAACGCGCCAAGCATACCATTTTGCCCATGAGTAAATTTGGTCTGGTGCAAATCACCCGGGAGCGAGTACGTCCTGCCATAGAGATTATTACCAGCGAAGTTTGCCCTTCGTGCAATGGAACCGGACGCATGGAAAGTAGCGTGCAGTTGCTGAATCGCCTGGAGAATACGGTTTCTTATTTGTGGGATAATATGAACCACAAAAACCTTAAACTGAAAGCACATCCGCTGGTAACAAATTATCTGAAACAGGGTTTAATAAGCATTCGCCTCAAGTGGTGGTTCAAACACAAGCGCTGGCTCAAACTGGAAGCCGCTCCTAATTATGGACTTTCCAGGCTGGAATTTTTTGATGAAGCAGGCCACCCGATTGTGGGTGAGTAATATTCCATTGGACACCGTGTAAAAAACTTACTTTTACTGCTACTCTCAGAATGTAACTTTGCAACCTGCATGACACGCACCACCGTTACCGCTGCCCTGCCTTATGCCAATGGCCCCGTTCATATCGGCCATGTGGCCGGCGTTTATCTGCCCGCTGATATATATGTGCGTTACCTGAGAAACTGCGGAAGAGAGGTTGTTTTTATCTGCGGCAGCGATGAACATGGCGTTCCCATTACCCTGCGTGCCCGGAAAGAAGGAATTACACCGCAGGAAATTGTAGACCGCTACCACAATATCATCGGCAAAAGCTTCAAGGATTTCGGTGTCAGTTTTGATATTTACAGCCGCACCAGTAATGAGATTCATAAGCAAACAGCAAAAGAGTTTTTTGCCGATTTATACAGCAAAGGTGCTTTCACTGAAGAAGTAACCCAACAATTCTATGATCCGGAGGCCGGACAATTCCTTGCAGATCGCTACATTGTGGGAACCTGCCCGGTTTGTGCCAATGAAAACGCCTATGGCGATCAGTGCGAACAATGTGGCAGTACGCTAAGTCCTGCAGAATTGAAAAATCCGTGCAGCGCCCTAAGTGGAGCATCACCCGTGATGAAGCCTACCCGCAATTGGTTTTTGCCGTTGGACGAACTGCAGAAATCTTTTCTGAACGATTATATCGGTGGCAATACCCACTGGAAATCCAATGTGCTGGGGCAGTGCAAAAGCTGGCTGAACGAAGGCCTTAAACCCCGCGCCATGACACGCGATCTGGACTGGGGCGTGGCACTGCCCGAATTATCCGGACACGATGCCGCCGACCTGGCCGGAAAAGTACTCTATGTTTGGTTTGAAGCCCCCATTGGCTACATCAGCGCCACCCGTGAACTTCGCCCCAATGACTGGCAGGAATGGTGGAAAGGAGATACCCGACTGGTACATTTCATCGGGAAAGACAATATCGTTTTTCACTGCATCATTTTTCCTGCCATGCTTCATCTGCACGGCGATGGCTTTGTGGTACCACAGGATGTACCGGCCAATGAATTTTTAAATCTGGAAGGCAAGAAAATCAGCACCAGCCGCAACTGGGCGGTATGGCTGGATGAATACCTTCGCGAATTACCCGGCAAACAGGACGAACTTCGTTACGTACTCTGCAGTATTGCGCCTGAAACCAAAGACAGTGAATTTACCTGGAAAGATTATCAGGCGCGTGTAAACAATGAACTGGTGGCCATATTGGGCAATTTTGCCAATAGGGTAACCGTTCTTACCCAAAAGTATTATGATAGTAAAGCACCTGCTTTTTCAGATGTGCATTTTTCAGCCCAAATAGCTCAAGTGAGAGGCGAGATTGCCGGTTTGCATAAAGATCTATGCATGGCCACCGAAGAATACCGTTTCCGCGATGGTCTTTCTGCCCTTATGAATATAGCCCGTGCCGGAAATAAATTTTTGGCAGAAACGGAACCTTGGAAACTCCAGAAAACCGATCCCGAAGCTACTGCAACAGCCATGGCTTTTGCGTTGGAAATATTAGCCAATATAGCCATTGCCTGTGAACCGTATTTGCCGCATACCCATGAAAAACTATGTGCACAACTGAATTTGTTGCCGCTGGAGTATGTGGTGCGGTCTTTCTGGAACAATGATACCCTGCTGAAACCCTTTGCTGAAGGACATCCGCTGGGAGAACCCGGTTTGATATTTACGAAAATAGAGGATGAACAGATGGCTGTTCAATTAAAAAAATTACAGGATACATCCATGGAAAATAACGCTTCTACAACCACTACTGAAGAATCTTCATCAAAGCAGGAGATTACCTACGATGACTTTGCCAAACTGGATTTGCGCATAGCGGAAATAAAAGCTGCCGAGAAGGTAGAAAAAGCGGATAAATTGCTAAAACTGACACTGGATGTAGGAGGAGAGGAGCGCACTGTGGTAAGCGGTATTGCGCTTCATTTTCAGCCTGAAAATATTGTAGGCAAACAAGTGCTGTTTCTGGCCAACCTGGCACCACGCAAAATGCGGGGTATCGAAAGTCAGGGGATGATTCTGATGGCTGAAGATGCTGATGGGAAGTTGGTATTTGTTTCTCCGGCAGAGGCGGTAAAGTCAGGAAGTTCGGTTAGTTAGAAGCCGTCAGGCCAGGAGTGAGGTAGTCGCGGTAGTTTTGTAAGGTAGCGCCCTGTAACCTGAATTCCGTGAGCCATTTTTCTTCTTTAATCAGTTCCTTAATGCACGGATCGGAGTACTTTTTAAAGCGTTCGGCATGGTTTTTCCATGCATCGCAGTTACCATTGATGCAAATCCGATTGGCATCACCGATAATTTTTTCAAACTCATTGTCAATCAGGGTATAGGTAAGCCGCAGGTTGTTGTTTTCCATGGTTTTATTGTAAATCTCTCTGTGGTTTTGATGCGTGTAGTGCAGGTACCATGCGGTAAACAGGCGAAATTCATACCAGGCAAAATAGGTTCTGCTTGCATGGTCAAGCTGTATATCGGCTTTGGTGTGATTGCCTTCTGACACAAGTTTTGCTGCCGCCATTAAGCTGGCCCTGGTTCCGTTCATGTATGCCGAAAATTCATCCATCAATCCGTAAATTCCACTTATGTTCGAAGAAGCCGTTGAGCCTTTGGATACATAGGTTCCCCAACGGAATATCTGCTGTGGCAAATCTTTTGGAACGATAAGGCTAAATTCAGAAGAACGGCAGGTTTCTGTTCTGTTTACCGGAATGGCAATGCCCGGAACAATCACGTAGTGATTGCTGTTGTTCATGTGAACGGACTCATGCACTACGGTATTAAGTTCGCTAAACAAGGCAGCATCGCTGGTATCCTGATTCCAGGGAATTGGTTTTCCATTCACGTATGTGGTATAAAGTCCGGGTCCGGAATATTCGTTTTCCAATACTTTGTTATAACCGTTGGAATACCGGTCGGTAATGTTGATGAAATATTGCTTTGCGGAATTGATAGCGTTTGTGTTGTAAGCTATCGGGATGTCTTTGCTCCCAATTGCTGAAGCAACCTCTTCCAGTCTCTTGGTGATTGGGTTGTAGTTCCATGGCTTATTGTATTCCAATGGGTCTTTTGTCAGCTGGAAATCAGGGTTTCTGCCCATTCTGCCTCTGGTTGATTTAAGGTAAATGCCTTTTTTCCCTTTGAAAACAGATTTTTGGGTAAGCGGATTGAAAGAGTGTCTTCTTTCTGATGAAATAAAGGTTAATTTCTTGCGGTTTCCTTTATACGTTCCGGTGTCACGCTGGATTTTTGTTGCTTTGTAACGACAGAAATTGTATGAGTTGTCAGGATACAATTTTAGTACATTTACAGTTCTTTTGGATGTTTTTTGTGTGTAAATAACCACATCAGGAACCACGACAGGCGGGTGTTTGGCGGTTTGGGCGAAGAGGAAAATGGCAAACAGGTTCATAATGCATAAAATAAAAATGTTGAAACAAAGCAGTCTTTTGTTTGATAACGATAGTGACATCCGTTTTATTGAATGAAAATGAAAATAGCAGAGAATTCGAACAAAGCACTTGCAAAAGTTCGGGGCAATTCCTAAATTTGCACCCCCAATCAAGGATTGACATGACCAAGCGTACCTACCAACCTTCGAAAACCAAGCGCAGAAACCGTCACGGTTTCCGTAAGCGCATGAGCTCCGCCAATGGCCAACGCGTACTCGCTTCGCGCCGTGCCAGGGGCCGTCACAAACTAACCACCTCCGACGAAAGAGGCCACAAGGGTTAATGATGGAAAGGACGGTGCAGAGTGACACCTCCACAGCTCCAGCAAAGATATAAGCTGCCCAGAAAAAATATTCTGCGCAGTCAAAAAGCTATTACCGGGTTGTTTCAGCCCGGTTTTTTTGTTGGCAGTTTTCCGCTACGCATAAATTACCTGCTTCATCCTAAAACTGCTGAAACGCCATCCGTTCAGGTTATGTTCAGCGTTAGCAAAAAAAGATTCAAAAAAGCCACCGACAGAAACCGCATTAAACGTCTGCTGCGCGAAGTTTACCGGCTGAACCAGCATGAGCTTCAGGTTTTGGTTTTAAACGAAGAGCAGCAGCTGGCCATGGCGTTAATATATACCGGGCAAGAGCTGTTGCCGTTTCAGGTATTGAAATCCTCGTTTTTGCAATGTGTTCAAAAATTGAAAAAGAAATTAAACCATGCGTAGGTTGGCCATCTTCCTCATCCGCATTTATCAATATGTGCTTAGTCCGCTGTTTCCCAAAAGCTGCCGATACGAGCCATCCTGCAGTGAATACGGGGTTCAGGCGTTCAAAAAGCACGGTTTTTTTAAAGGATTTAAACTCACCGCAAAACGCATTGGGCGCTGCCATCCCTGGGGCGGAAGCGGTTACGATCCGGTTCCCTGACCGAATTTTCCGGTTTTCCTTTGAAATATCAAGTATTTCTCCTATTTTTGCACCCCCTAAAAAAGCACTTTTACAATGAACCACAATCAGTATGAAACCGTGATCATTTTAACACCCGTGCTCTCTGAACAACAGATGAAAGATGCTGTTAAAGGCTACAGAGAGCTGATCACAGGTAACGGTGGGGAGATGGTCCACGAAGAAAACTGGGGCCTGACCAAATTAGCCTATCCCATCGACAAAAAAGGCACGGGATTTTATCATTTGTTTGAATTCAAAGCAAACCCTGAGTTCATCAAAACCTTCGAACTGGCTTTCCGCCGTGACGAACGCATCATGCGTTACCTCACCATCAAGCTGGATAAGTGGGGTGTTGATTACAACGACAGGAAGCGCAAAGGTGAATTCAACCAGCCAAGAACAACAGCCGTTGCAGAGGAGGCCGCATCATGAGCAAAGAAGTAAACTTTATCTTCAACCAGACACCCCAGGTGTTGCAGAAGAAAAAATACTGCCGCTTTAAGAAGCACGGTATCCGCCACATCGACTACAAAGACAAAGACTTTCTACTGAAGTTTGTGAACGACCAGGGAAAAATTCTTCCCCGCCGTATCACCGGTACTTCACTCAAGTTTCAACGTAAAATTTCGGTGGCTATTAAGCGCGCAAGACACCTGTCTCTGCTGCCTTTCGTAGCTGACGGTTTAAAATAAGAAGGAGGACCAAATCATGAAAATCATCCTGACACAAGACGTTAAAAACCTGGGCCACAAAGACGATGTGGTAGTGGTAAAAGACGGATACGGACGCAACTACCTTATCCCCAAAGGTATGGCCAAACTGGCTACCGATGGTGCGATGAAGATGTTGGCCGAAGATATCCGCCAGCGTGCGTTTAAAGTTGAAAAACTCCGCAAAGATGCAGAGCAGATTTCTGCCAAGCTGAATGGCGCTTCTGTTACTGTGAAGACCAAAGCCGGTGCTTCCGGTAAGATTTTCGGTTCGGTAACAGGCCTGCAGATTGCCAACGCGCTGAAGGAACAGGGCTACGATGTGGATCGCCGTAAAATTGCGGTTGACGACATCAAAAACCTGGGAACTTACACCGCCGATATCAACCTGTTCAAAGACATCACTGCCGCGATTACCGTGGAAGTGGTAGCGGAATAATTTCCTGAATCATTAGAAAAAAACCGCCTGAAAGGGCGGTTTTTTTTGTGTTGTTTAAGGTTTATAAGCCCTATTTTTGCACCTTTATGTGGGATCGCATAGCAACCTATATTCTTAAAAACCGCAATTTTTTTGTGGTGCTCATCCTGGCGTTTGCCGGTGCCGCAGGCTGGTTTGCCACCAAGGCTGAAATGGCCTACGACATGCAAAAGCTTGTACCTGCCGATGACCCTGAGTACAAGGCCTATATCGCCTTTAAGAAAACCTTCGGCGAAGACGGCAATAAGGTTGTTATTGGCTTCAAAAACAAAGACATTTTTTCCTTGCCGTTCTACCAGGAGTATTACAAGCTTTGCGATGATATCCAAAAACAACCCGGTGTCATTGACCTGCTTTCCCCAGCCAGGGTGTTTAACCTGGTGATAGACACCACCTCCGATATGTATGCGGTAAAGCCATTGCTCAGCCGCATGCCGCAAACACAGCAGGAACTGGACAATGTGGCCGCTGCATTTAAATCCCTCAAATTTTACGAAGGACTGCTGTATAACGATACTGCCAAGGTAGCACTCATGGTAATTTCCCTCAATGACAGCACCCTGAACAGCAAAGGCCGTATCACCCTCATTCAGAATATAGAAAAGCGCTGTGAGGCTTTTGGGGCAAAACACGGCATTGAAATGCACTACAGCGGTTTGCCCTTTATCCGTACCGAGTTTGCCACCAAGGTGAAAAGTGAAATCGTGCTGTTTACCATCATCGCATTTGCTGTAACGGCGCTGCTTATTCTGGGCTTTTTCCGGAGTATCAGCACACTGGCCATTTCCCTGTTCTTTATTGCCATTGGTGTGGTAACCATGCTTTCCGTTACGGGTCTGCTAGGCTACAAGCTTACCATGCTCACCGGAACCCTGCCGCCTTTGCTGGTGGTAATTGGCGTACAAAACACCATTTACCTCATCAATAAATACCACGAGGAATACCGTAGGCACAGCAATAAGGCCCGTGCGCTCACCCGCATTATTTCACGCATTGGCGTAGCCACTTTTCTCATCAATTTTACTACCGCGGTTGGCTTTGGTACATTCTATTTCACCAAAACCATGATGCTGGAGCAGTTTGGTGTGGTGGCGTTTATTACCATCAACATCATTTTCTTTATTAACATCATCGGTATTCCGGTGCTCTACAGCTACTTGCCTGCACCTACCGAAAAACAAACCGCCCACCTTGATAACAAGACTGTAAATACGTTTTTGAATTGGGTGCGGTTCAATGCATTCAATAAAAAACGTACCATTTATTTCTGGAGCATTGCCTTCACTGTACTTAGCAGTATTTATATCATACGCCTGCGGCCACTGGCATTTATTCTGGACGATGTTCCCAAATCCAGCAAGGTTTACAAGGATCTTGTATTCTTCCAACAGAATTTCCGGGGTGTAATGCCTTTTGAGATTCTGATTACATGCCACGATGAAGGCGGAGCCAATTCAGCAGAAGTGCTAAACAAGGCAAACAGCCTGCAAAAATCACTGCGTCGTTACGAAGAATTCAGTAAGCCCATGAGCCTGGTAGAAATGGTGAGTTTTGCCAATCAGGCATACAATGGTGGCGATGTACGTCAATACAGGGTTCCCAAAGCAACCGATCTGGGCGAAATTTCAACACGAATGCCGGCGCCAAGCCAAGGGAAAAAAAGTATTGTAAATGGTATGGTAGATACCAGCATGACCCGCCTGCGTATCAGTTACCAAATGGCGGATGTAGGATCTATCCGTATGGACAGTATTACCACACAGGTAAAAAATATTGCCGGAAAAATATTTCCTGAAGAACAATATGAAGTAAAAATCACCGGAACATCGGCCATTTTTTTACAGGGAAACCGCTATTTGTACGATAGTCTTATCAGCAGCACACTATGGAGTTTGCTTATCATCAGTCTCACCATGGGTTTGTTATTCCCCAGCATTAAAATGATTATCATTTCGGTGATACCGAATGTGCTGCCTCTGGTTGTTACAGCAGGTTTGATGGGTTATTTGAATATTCCATTGAAACCCAGCACAATCCTGGTGTTTAGTATTGCCTTCGGTATAACGATAGATGCCACCACACACTTTATGAGTACATTCCGGCGAGAGTTGCTGCACACCAAAAAAACATTGCGCGAAGCCCTCAGCCACACCATTATGGAAGTGGGCCTAAGCATGATATATACCATGGTTGCGCTGTTTGCCGGCTACATGATTTTCATGTTCAGCCGTTTTGAAGGTACTCAGGCCCTTGGCTGGCTTACCGCAGTTACGCTACTTTCCGGGCTGGTAGCCAACTTGTTTCTGCTGCCTGCTTTGATTCTTACCTTTGAGAAGGGGCTCAATCCCAAAGAGGAACTGAAGGAAACGGTTATTGAGCTTCCAGACGAAACGGAAGATTAATTTCCTGATACCAGCAGGTTGCAACCCCGCACTTCGCTTTGGTCGTGGCGGCCAAGCACCTCGAAACTACCATCTTCGTGGAGCTTGCCTAAATCCTGGGTGGCAATAAAGCTGCAGCTTTGCACATTGGCCAAATCCACCACGCAGATAATGCCGGTTATGCCTGGCGGCAGCCAGTTTCCGGGGTCGCTGATCTCGCGAATCATGATTTTCATCCATGGCGGACACACATAGCGGCCGTTTCCTTTGCTGTATGCCTGGCTCATGAGTTCTGTCATGCCGTATTCACTGTTTATTTCGGTTACGCCAAAGCGTTTGCACCAGTATTCATGCAATTCGGTGCGTGTAAGTTCAGGACCTCTTCCTTTCATACCGCCTGTTTCCATGATGGGGGTATGTCTCAAAGGCGGTCCCTCATATATTTCTGCCAGCTCCTTCAAAGCAAATGTAACGCCAAGCAAAATGCCCGGTGTGCCGTTTTTTTCATTGATTTCAAGCTGTTCTATTAGTTTTGGATAATCGTATAAATAAAAATCACTTCCTGGCAGGCCGTTTTTAACAAAATCATCGGCCATGTATACCAAACTGCTGTTTTTACGTTCCAGATATCCGGGCAAAAGGCAAAGCCATGTGTAATCTGAAGCCGGACCATAATGAATGTCAAAGCATTTGCGAAAATTACTAACGTACAGCTCAGGGTTTTGCAAAAAATGCCTGGATGTGCCGGATTGACCTGTACCGCTGCTTTCAAATACAATGGCCTCCTGTTCGTTAAAACAGGCTAGCCTGTATTGTTTGAAAAAATCTATGGGCAGAAAGGGGATTTCTTTTATCGTTTTTGGTTCGGTATCTCCATTTACAGACAACCATTTGGCAAAGATGGAATTGTGCTGGCGCTGGTAATGAAAGATTTCTAACGCCAAAGTTGTAAATTTGACATCGTCTGTGTCCCAAACCCTACTAAAAATATCCATCATCCTTACCGTTGTGCTGTTTGCCTGCCGGCCCGACAAAAATAAGTTCTCTGAGGTACCTTTCCTGCAAATTAAGGGAGCATATATTTACAATAATGGTTTCGACAAGGATAGTTTTATAGCGCTCGTTATGCATTATCGCGATGGTGATGGCGACATTGGCCTGGATCCGGGAGATACGGCATCGCCTTTTAATTATGGGGGACAGGGCTTTTACAATTTAAAAATATGGATGCTGCAAAAAGTAAACGGCAAGTGGATAAAGCCAATCAATCCGCTCAGTAATCCGCCTGATACCTTGAATTTTCATGAACGTATCCCCAGGATAACACCCACTGGCAGGGTGAAATGGATAGAGGGCGACCTTACAGTAAACATTCCTGCTGAACCCTTTGGTTTAAAACCGGATACTGTTAAGTTGCAGGTTTTATTAATGGACAGGAAATTACAAAACAGCGGACTGCTGGAGTCAGAACAATTAGTTTTAAAGCATTAGAAAAAAGGCGGTAATTACATTATTTTCGCAACACATTTACCTTTGGCATAAGGTTTGGAATAAATAAAACATGAGGACATTTTTTTTCATACTCGTAGTTTCTGCGTTTACTTCTTTGTCGGCGCAAAAAACGGGTTTTATTGATAGCGATCTCATTTTAGGCAAAATGCCTGAATACAAATCAGCACAAAAGCAGCTTGATGATTTGGCCGCCAAATGGCAGCAGGACGCTGCAGAAATGCAGCAAAAACTTGATCAGATGTACAAGGATTACAAGGCTGAAGAAGTTTTATTGACGTCAGACCAAAAGCGCAAAAGAGAAGAGGCAATTGTAGGCAAGGAAAAGGAACTTTTTCAGTTTCGTGAGGATAAATTTGGCCAGACAGGTGAGCTTTTTAAAAAGCGGGAGGAACTGGTAAAACCTGTACAGGACAAGGTCTATGATGCCGTACAAAAGGTGGCTAAGAAAGAAGGTTTGGATTTTATCTTCGACAAAGCAGGCGGGGCGCTGATGATGTATGCAAACGCCAAATATGATAAAACATTTGAGGTGATGGAAGAACTTGGAATACCTACGGATGCTCCAGGAAACACACCCGGCAACAATGGAAAATAACAACAAGACTATATGAAAAAAATTCTCTCAATGCTGGCCATTGCAACCCTATTCATGGGTTCCGCAAGCGCCCAGAAAATCGCTTATCTCAACATGCAGACCGTTCTGGATACCCTTCCTGATACTGACAGCGTTCGCGAACAACTTTACAAATACGCAGGTAAGTTACAACAGGATCTTACAGACGTAGCCGCTGAGATAGATAAGGCAAAAGCAGCGTATGATGCCATTAGTGCAGATCCATCTTCTTCTCAGGTAAAGAAAGAATTATTGGCCAAGCGCTATCAGACTCTGGTGGAAGAATATCAGCGCACAGAACAGGACGCCCAAAAACAGTTGGTTGACAAGGAAAAGGAGAAGATGCAACCAATCTATGATTTGATTAAAAAATCTGCAGGCGAAGTAGGAAAGTTAAAAGGATATACGCTGGTGCTGAATAATACCAATGGAATGGTTCTTTATAATCTTAATGATTCCGACGATATAACTGCAGCTGTGATTAAACACATGATGGCCAAATATCAGGCAGCCCCAAAGCCACCTGCAACAAAGCCTACCGGTGCGAAGTAAAGATTTGTAATACTGATATAAAAAGTCCTGATAACTGCATCAGGACTTTTTTATTTGCCCTTCCACACCTTGTTTTGCATATATGGAGCAGAAACCAACACCCATTGGTGGTTTTGATTCCGGGTATGGCGGTTTGACCGTTCTAAAGGAATTGGAAAAAGCACTGCCCCAGTATGATTATTTGTATTTGGGTGATAACGCGCGCGCACCATATGGTACACGTTCCTTCGATACTGTTTATGAATATACCCTACAGGCAGTAAAATGGCTTTTTGAACAAGGTTGCCCGCTGGTGATTCTGGCCTGTAATACGGCTTCAGCAAAAGCTTTGCGCAACATACAGCAAAATGATCTGCCTGGTTTGGATCCTGCAAAACGGGTTCTTGGTGTTATCAGGCCTACGGCAGAAATTGCCGGAAAACTAACAAAAACAGGAAACATCGGCATACTCGGCACACAAGGAACCGTGTCATCACATTCCTATATTTTGGAATTGCAAAAGTTTTTTCCAGAAGTGAAAGTTTACCAGGAAGCTTGCCCCATGTGGGTGCCACTGGTAGAGAATAACGAGTACAATAAACCCGGTGCAGACTATTTTGTAAAGCAAAATATAGATCAGTTGCTGGCACAATGCCCCGATTTGGATGCAGTTTTCCTAGCATGCACGCATTACCCGCTGTTGCTGGATAAAATCAATAAATACATACCGGCTGGTATGCGTGTTTTTGAGCAGGGAAGCATCGTTGCGGAGGGTTTGGTGCACTACCTGGAGCGACATCCGGAAATGCGTTCAAGGCTCAGCACTGGTTCAACCCGAAATTTTACTACCACAGACCATGCAGAGAACTTCGATAAACAGGCTACTGTTTTTTACGGCAAATCGGTTTCTTCGCATCGCATAGAATTGCTGTAACAAGCCCAAATGCAGGATCTTTTAAAACAGCGGTTAAGAACACTTCCCGAAAAACCCGGGGTGTATAAATATTTTGATGAAAACGGGGCAATCATTTATGTGGGGAAAGCACGCAATCTCAAAAAACGGGTAAACAGCTATTTTACCAAACAGCACGACAGCCGTAAAACCGAAGTATTGGTGAAGAAAATTGCGCACATAGATTTTACCGTAGTTGAAACCGAGTGGGATGCCTTGTTGCTGGAAAATAGCCTGATTAAAGAGTTTCAGCCCCGCTACAACATCAACCTTAAAGACGATAAGAGCTATCCGTATATCCGCGTTACAAATGAACGTTTTCCCAAAATCTACGCCATGCGAAATCCAGTGCGGGACGGATCTTTGTATTTCGGGCCCTATGCTTCACCCAAGGTGATGTACACCGTGCTGGATCTGGCCAGAAAGCTTTATCCCACCAGAAACTGTAACCTGCAGATGACACCCGAAAAAATAGCACAGGGGAAATTCTCCATCTGTCTGGAATACCAGATTGGCAATTGCCTCGGTCCCTGCGAGGGCAAACAATCTGAGGAGGATTACAACAACAGCATACAGCAAATTAAACAGTTATTGCGGGGCAATTTGGGTGAAATCAAACAGCACCTGCGTGCCGAAATGCAGACTGCCGCCGCTGCGCTGCGATTCGAGGAGGCTCAGCACTTCAAGGAAAAACTGGATGCACTGGAAAATTACCGCCATAAAAGCACCGTTGTAACTTCCCTCAGGGGCAATGTGGCTGTATTTGGCTTAAGCAGCACCGATAAATTTGCCTTTGTGAATGTATTGTATGTGGCTGAAGGAATTATCGTGCGCACCCACAACTGGGAAGTAAAAAAGAAACTGGATGAAACGGATGCAGGCATCATGCAGCAGGCTATAGGTGAAATGCAGGTGCTTTATGCCGATGAATTGCCCGAGGAATGGATATTGCCGTTCCCGTCGGCGACCGATGACGATGTCAGTGTTAACTGGTCTGTGCCCAAGGCAGGCGACCGTAAAAAACTGCTGGAACTGAGCCTTAAAAATGCTATGTTGTTCCGGCAGGAAAAACTCAATCAGTATGAAAAACTGAATCCGGAGGTGCGAATTGACAGGCTCATGGAACAAATGCGCAAGGACTTGCGCCTGCAGGAACAGCCCCGCCACATGGAGTGCTTTGACAACAGTAACTTTCAGGGTACGCATCCCGTATCTGCCTGCGTAGTATTTAAGGATGGAAAGCCGGCCAAATCTGAATACAGGCATTTTAACGTAAAAACCGTGGAAGGTCCCAATGATTTTGCTACCATGCAAGAGGTAATTCAAAGACGCTACAGTAGGCTTATGGAGGAAAATAAATCCATGCCTCAGCTTATTATCATTGATGGTGGAAAAGGGCAGCTGAGCGCTGTTGTGGAAATGCTGAAGCAGTTGGGTATTTATGGCAAAGTTGCTGTCATCGGCATTGCCAAAAGGCTGGAAGAATTATACTATCCGGAAGATTCACTGCCCTTGTACCTAGATAAGAAGTCAGAAACACTCAAAGTAATTCAGCAAATGCGCGATGAAGCACACCGGTTTGGTATCACCCACCACCGAAATCGCAGAAGCAAGGGGCTGGTGAAATCTGCATTAACTGACATTCCCGGAATAGGCCCTGAAACAGCTGCATTGCTGCTTAAAAGCTTCAAATCGGTAGGTAAGATACGTTCGGTAGGTATTGCTGAATTATCGGCTGTTATAGGCGAAAAGAAGGCGAAAGTGGTTTTTGGTCATTTCAATCCTGAAGTACAAGAAAATGGATAATCAACAAACGTTGCAGCAATTGCTTACCGAGGCCCAAAAGCATTGTGTGGCCTGCATTTGTGTGTCAAACGACTTTGATGATACTTATGGTCGTTTCGATTTTCTGGCGGGTTTTGGTGAGAAAACTTCCTTTCATTCGCCTGAGGCAATCTCTAATTCCGATTCGCTAAAAATGGGTTTTTGCAGTTATGATTTTAAAAACACATTAGAAGATCTGGTATCAACCCATCCAAAAGCAGTCTCAGTGCCTGATTTCTATTTCTTTGAGCCTCAGTTTTACTTCAAAGCCAAACGAAATGGCATTGCTTATGAATCCAACTTTCCATTGCCGGAGCCGGTTTCCTTTTCTCAGAAGAAAAGCCCGGTGAAGTTTGTTTGCAGTACCAAGAAGGATCAGTATCTCCATAATGTGGAACAAATCAGGCAATGCATTAAAAATGGTGATTTTTATGAGTTGAATTACTGCCTGCAGTTTGAGAGCAGCACTTGTCTCAATCCGTATGCCTTGTTTGCCGAATTGAATTTAACGGCACCTGCTCCATTTGCAACATTTTTTAAGTACCATAACAAGTTCCTTCTATGTTCGAGCCCGGAAAGATTTTTGGCAAAGCACGGAAACATGCTTACTGCCCAACCCATAAAGGGTACACGCAAACGCCATGCAGATGTGAAAATGGATATTCAAACCAAGGAAGCACTCACCAACAGCGAGAAAGACCGTGCTGAAAACATTATGATTGTGGATTTGCTTCGCAACGATCTAAGCCGGGTTTGCAAACCCGGTACTGTGACGGTACCGGAACTTTGCGAAGTGTATTCCTTTAGCCATGTGCATCAAATGATTAGCACAGTAACAGGAGAATTGCAGCCTGAAAATGATTTTGCTGAAATATTAAAAGCTTCTTTTCCCATGGGCAGCATGACAGGAGCCCCTAAAATTCAGGTGATGAAGGATATTGAACGCTTCGAGAACTTTAGCCGCGGCTGGTATTCAGGTTGCGTGGGATATTGGGAAAACGGAGATTTTGATTTGAATGTGGTGATTAGATCACTGCAACTGGACATTGAAGCAGGTAAAATGTATTACCATGTAGGTGGTGCCATTACCTTCGACAGTATTCCGGAAGACGAATACAATGAGTGTTTGCAGAAAGCGGCAGGTTTGAAGCAGACCCTGAAAAATCAGGAAGCTTCAAATTTGTAACCCACGCCCTTTACGGTATAGATATAGCGCTCTTCCAGTTTTTCACGGATTTTACGCACATGCACATCAATGGTGCGATCCACAACGAGTACCTCATTACCCCAAACATTTTCAAGGATTTCATCTCGGCTGAAAACCCTGCCCGGACGGCTGGCGAGGAAGGAGAGAAGTTCGAATTCCTTGCGGGGAAATTGCAGTGATTTGCCTTTGAACTCAACAACAAAGCGTTCCCTGTCTATTTTCAAATCACCAAAATCGATAATTTCATGTGTAGTGCTTTGAATGGCATTTCTGCGCCTCAGGATAGCCTTCAGGCGTGACATAAGTACCCTTGGGCGAATGGGCTTTGAAATATAGTCATCGGCACCGGCCTCAAAGCCTGCCAGTTCTGCAAACTCTTCGCTCCGGGCAGTAAGAAATACGATAGGAATATTTTTGGTGTCGTTATCTTCTTTTAATTGTCTGCATGCCTCCATTCCGTCCATCACAGGCATCATCACATCCATCAGAATCAGGTCGGGTTTTATTTTGCGTGTTTGTTCCAGTGCCTGAAAACCATTGGCGGCTATGTGAACCTCAAAACCTTCCTTGTTTAGTGCGTGCCTAATGATTTCAAGAATATCCAGTTCGTCGTCGACTACCAGGATTTTAGGCATATTTTTTACCATCACGTTTCAAAGCAATGATGGATTTGTTATTGTCTCTTAACGCTATTATTATCTTATTATTAATAGTTTTTCTGGTTAATTAGCAAATATTTCCTGCAGTTTTGCGCTAAGGTTCTCACCTCGCAATCCTTTGGCTATAATTTTGCCATCACGGTCCAGCAGATAAGTAGCCGGAATACTGCTAACCTGATACATTTTAGCAGGAGCACTTTGCCAGCCGCCCAGGTCGCTAACATGCTTCCATACCAGCGAATCATTGGCAATGGCACTTTTCCAACGGCCCGCATCACTGTCGAGCGAAACACCGAAAATCTCGAATCCTTTGTCCTTGAAATCATTGTACATTTTCACATTGAAAGGATTCTCCCTTCTGCACGGACCACACCACGAAGCCCAGAAATCAATCAGCACAACTTTACCACGCAGGCTGCTTAGGGCAATTTCAGTGCCATCGGGTTGTTTTAATTTTATGTCAGGCGCCACAGCACCAATAGCAAGTACTTTCTCTTTCTCGTATTTGGAAGTCATTTCCGCCATGTACTTTCCACCCGGTGCATATGCTTTCAGCGACTGATAAGCGTGCTCAAGCATAGGAAATTCAATATCTTCAAGCATTTGGGTTGCAATAACAAAATAGGGCACGGGTGACTTCTTCATACCCAACACCAGGGTTGTTATGTTCCTTTTACGCTCGCCCAGTAACTGATAATACTCTTTCTGTAGCTGTTGCCCAATGGCATAATTCTCAGGTGAATTGGTAAGGCCGCGTGCCCTGTTTTCAATGTTTTGAAGTTTAATAATGTAGGAAACGTTCAAATCTACCAATTGCTTGAGTTCTGAACTGCTTTCAATTCCCTTGCCCGAAAGCGCGTAGCTCACATCCAGACCGGTTCCCGAACATTCTACCTTTGCCTGTGTTTTATTGTCTAAAATCAGGTAAACAAGACTGTTTTCATCCCATTGCAGCTGGCATATTACACTTTCTGTAACGTTACCCGAAATGATGAAATTACCTTTTGCATCTGTTCTGGCACTGTCTATGAGTTGCTGCCCGGTAGCAGTTACTTCAAGTAAAACCACCAGGTTGTTGGGCTTGTCTTTAATGTTTCCCTGTATCGTAAAGCCATCTTTCACCTTTTCCAGTGAACCTTCCTGTCGGGTCAAGAGGTCGTTTATCCAGTTCTCAAAACGAGAAGAACCATTCCCGGCCTTGGCGTTGTTGCAGGAAACAACGGACGGAGCCAACAGTATCAATACTGCCGTCCAGAGCCCGATTTTTATTTTGTTGAATGCCATTGAAACGAATTAAGCAAATATCGTCCCAAACTTCACAAAGGTCAAGTTATTTTTCAATACTGCTTTTTCTGGCTTCTTCAAAGTCTTTGGGAGAAACGGCATTGGCAAGTCTGTGTTCTCCTATGCGCGTGCGGCAAAGCGCCGAAAGATGCCCGCCGCTGCCCAATGCCTTTGCAAAATCATGGGCTAACGAACGTATGTAAGTACCTTTACTGCACACAACCCTAAAATGCACATCTGGTAAGGCTATGCCGGTAATCTCAAATTCTTTGATGGTAATTTCTCTCGACTTCATCTCTGTAGCCACACCTTCTCTGGCCAGTTTGTAGGCCCGTTTACCATCTACTTTAATAGCCGAAAAAACCGGAGGTTGTTGCGAAATTACACCCGTAAAAGCTGCCGTTTTTTCCTTAATCATGATCTCTGTGATATGGTCTATTGGGAAGAAGGCATTAGGTTCCGTTTCCAGGTCATAGCTGGGTGTAGTGCTTCCCAAGGTAATGGTTCCGGTATATTCCTTTTCCTGATCCTGAAGTTCCTGAATTTTTCGAGTGCTCCCTTCCGTGCAAACCAGCAGCATTCCTGTTGCCAGCGGATCCAATGTACCCGCGTGACCTACACGTTTGGCTCGGGAAACCCACTTTATCTTTTTAACAACCTGAAAGGAAGTCCACCCATACGGCTTGTTGATGAGTAGAATCTCGCCCGGAGGTCTGGGTTCACTGCTCACTGAATAATAATTTTTTGGCTGCGCACAACCACATTGTCTGCGGTTAATTGCAAGTGGTAGGTTCCGTCAGACAGTTGGCCGGCATCGATTTTTAGTTTGTGTATGCCTTCGCTGAGCGAAATGTTTAATCCGCTTTTAACGCTTTGCCCCAGCATATTGACCAGATTGGCTTTGTAAATGGCAGGTTTATCAACCTTTACTTCAATAAATAAGTTTTCATTTGCAGGTACTGGAAATATCCGTACATCCGATACCGGTGAATTCAACAGTTGATCTTTCAGTGTGATGCGTGAAATCCAGGCAAACATGCTGTTGTTTTTACCATAAGAGCCAACAGTGTAAAACACCCCGGGCTCGTTGTATTTGGCTTGTATGCCTTCGTAATCTCCCCAGCGTTGTTCTCCTTTTGGAATAAATGAATAGTAGATCAGGCTTTTTCCCTGCACCAGTTTTACCTTATTGCTGTATTCGCCAAGCCTGTTTCGATATACAACGCCTGTGCCGGGATAATGCCAGGGACTGCTGTATACGAATGTAATGACGGTACTTGGGTCATCAGCGTTTTTTCCTGCAGCAGCAATGGCCGGATAACCCATATCCAGCGAGTCATCGGTAATCATTCCTGCTTGAATGACAGGGTCTTCGGCAATGCGGTAAATGGTGTTGTGGGTAAGGTGGGCCTGCATGGTTTTGAAATTCATGGTGTTTTGCAGGTATTGTATTTGATTTCCAATCCTCACTGCACTCAATACGCGGCAATCATTGGTTCTGAGCTTGTAGGAAGTGTCCGGTTGCAGGGCACTGGGCGGGAATCCGTATTTTTGGGGAGATACCAGCACTTTCATGCTCAGCTCGGCCTGTCCGCTTTGCTGCGTATTGTTGATGTGTAGGAGGAATGCTGTGTCATTTACCTTATCGATAGGTTTCACGGTTAGGAAATAATTGTCTGTTCCTTCGGGCATGGGTCCGTTTTGAATTGGACAGATACTTCTCAGTGCTTTGCCCTGGTATTTGATATTGGAGTAAAAATCCTTTCTCAGTGTATCTCCCTTATAGCCGTCGGCCTTGTTTAGCTGCCATATAATAGCTTCGGTAAATCCTTCTTCCCATGAGGCTCCGTTTCCAATAAGGTTTACGGTAAAAAACACATCGTGGGTGTTGTGTGTAACGATGGGATAATCGCTCCAGATAAGGTCATTGGTGGGTTTTCCGGGGATTTTGTATACGTTCCACCCCTGCAATGGATCATTGGTTTGGCTGAAAGCCACCACAATAAAACTGCGATTATCAGTAACGCCGTGCATAAACAGGATAATGAACCTGTCGGCGATGGGGTCGTACAGTACACGTGGATCATAAACCCTGTCCATGGTTGGAAAAACGTCAATCTTTTTTTGCTGGTTGGCAAACTGAATCAGTCCCCATTGCTTTTTCCAATTGCCCTGATCATCATAAACGCGGATGATGGTATTCAGCACGCTGATAACCATTCCGCCGTTACTCACGGCAATGTGATTATCGTTGGGTGTGCCTGAACCCGAAGTACCATCCCATCCTTTCTCGTCATTCGGAGAAATGGAAGTGGGCGGTGTGGGATTTCCGGTGAAGTTTTCCCTGCGTTTGATGTTGCGCTGGTTGAATTTGCTGCGCTCTGCGTCTACGGCTCTTCTCAGTGATTCTTTCATACCCGAGGGCATGGGCATTTCTTGTTCTTCCTGCACTACACGCAGCCATTCATCGGCTGCAACATCCGGATCAAATACCTGGAATAGTGGTGTTTTGTGGTTGCGCAGGGTCTCGAAAGCTTGTGCTTTAGCGTTTTGTGCCAGCCAAAGCAAGACAATTACAAAGGATATTCTTTTCATGAACTTTATGCAAATTAAACCAAAATCACCCAATATCAGCGGGTGTTTACTTCCATCTCGAGTGTTACATGAAATTTTGCCTGAATATCCTCAACGATTTCTCTGGCCAGTGATAGTATTTCCGCACCGGTTGCAGATCCATAATTAACCATAACCAATGCCTGTTTTTCATGAACCCCGGCATCGCCTCTCCTGTAGCCTTTCCAGCCGGCCTTTTCAATGAGCCAGCCTGCTGCAAGTTTAGCAGTTCCGTCAGGCTGATCAAAACGCTTCGCATCGGGGTATGCAGCACAAAGTGCATCGGCTGTTTCCTTACTCACCACCGGATTTTTAAAAAAACTGCCACAGTTCCCCAATTCAGCAGGGTCGGGCAGTTTGGTTCGGCGTATATGAATCACCGCCCTGCTCACATCGGCAATACCGGGTTTTGTGATTCCCCATTCTTCCAGCGTTGATGCAATATCTCCATACCTGACATTCACCTGTGGATTTTTATTAAGTCTCAACGTTACTTGCGTTATGAAATAACGGCCTTTGCCTCCCTGTTTGAAAATACTATCCCGGTATCCAAAAGCACAATCTGCAGCTTTCAATGTGACCATTTTTCCATACCAAATGTCAAAGGCATCCAGTTCCTCGAAAACATCCTTCAACTCAGCGCCGTAAGCACCAATGTTTTGAATCGGCGATGCGCCAATGGTTCCGGGTATCAGACTCATGTTTTCCAGCCCGCCCCAGTTGTGCTGAATCGAATACATAACCACGTTGTGCCATATTTCGCCGCCGCCGCAGCGCAGCCATACATGTTCTTCCGTTTCTTTTACCACCTGCATCCCTGCAATCAGGTTTTGCAGCACCAACCCTGGATAATTGTCTTTGAAGAGTATGTTGCTTCCTCCGCCTAAAATTAGGGGACTGCTCATGCTCAGTAGGTTGGTTTTCCAGATGTTTTGCAAAATTTCTGTGTCTGCGACTGGAAGAAACAGTGATGCTTCTACATCAAAACCAAAGGTATTCAGCGTTTTTAATGAAATATGCCGTTTCAGCATGACCCGCAATTTAGCACACAACAAGGAGTATAACGCAGTATATTTATTAACGCAAGTGGGTGACAGGTTGATTTGTATCATTTATTTCAAAAATATTCAGTGTTTTGTGTAATATTTGTTGGTTGATACTGCAAACCTTCTAAACAAAACCGTGTTATTTGTACAATGAGTTTTTTCGCCCACACACTAGTAACCTTATTTTTCTTCGTATTCATGGAAGGCGTTGCTTGGTTTACCCACAAATACATCATGCATGGATTTGGCTGGGCCTGGCACCAAAGCCACCATGAACCCCGCAAAGGCAAGTTTGAGTTGAATGATTTATATGGTTTGGTATTTGCAGTTCCTTCCTGTCTTTTGATAGTGTTCGGTAGCGCTGATATGGATTGGAGATTTTCCGCAGGCATTGGCATAGCATTGTATGGTCTTGCCTATTTTCTGGTGCATGATGTTTTTGTGCATCAGCGGGTGAAATGGCTTACCAGCACAAATATTCCTTATTTCAGAGCCATGCGATTGACGCATCATCTGCATCACGCCGTGCATACCAAAGAAGGTGCTGAAGCATTCGGATTCTTGTTTGTACTTCCAAAATATGTAAGGAGGTTCAGTGGCTAAGAAGGTAGTAATCGCCGGAGCCGGCTTGGGTGGGTTAAGTACGGCGCTGCGCCTGGCTTATGCCGGATATGAGGTGGAATTGCTGGAACAAAATGAGCGTCCCGGTGGGCGTCTCAATATCCTGCAAAAGGATGGTTTTACATTTGACATAGGACCTTCATTTTTTAGCATGAGCTATGAGTTTCGTGAGCTGTTCGACAGTATCGGCGAACCCATGCCATTTGAATTGAACGAGCTGAATCCCCTTTATACAGTGAATATTGAGGGTAGGGATAAAGTTTACAGGATTTTTAAAGACCTTGAGAAATTGGCCCAAGAATTCAGCGATATTGAGCCTGATTTTGAACGCAAAGCAGAAAAATACCTCAAAAGGGCAGGTGAAGTTTTTCACGACACGGAATATAGAATCGTAAAGAAAAACTTTAATGGAATGCTGTCGTTTTTACTCAGCATGTCCACTGTTCCCAAAAAACACCTTCCCAAAATGTTTAGGAGTTTTTGGTCCGAGTTGGAAAGAAATTTCGAAAGCGAAGATGTGAAAATTATTTTCTCATTGGTGGCCTTCTTTTTGGGTGCCACACCATTCAATACACCGTCAGTTTACAATCTGCTTAACTACACAGAATTAAAGCATGATGGCTATTGGAATGTGAAAGGCGGCATGTACAAAATTGCAGAAGGTATTATTTCCATGCTGGAAAAGAAAGGTGTAAAAATTCATTGTAATACACGGCTTGTTTCGGTGCAGGAACAGGCCGGAAAAATGATGTCGGTAACCGATCAAAACGGCAAAGTATGGAACGCCGATTTGTTTGTAATCAACGCAGATGCCGCCTCATTCAGGGGTAAATTTCTAAACAGGCCCGGTTTTACCGAGAAAAAACTGGATAAAATGGATTGGACCCTTGCACCCTTTACCATTTACCTGGGCGTAAAAGGCAAAATGGATGGTATCGCCCACCACAATTACTTCCTTGGCAATAATTTCAGGCAGTATGCCGATACCATTTTCAGAAGCACGGTAGCCCCCGAAAAGCCTTATTATTACGTGAATGTAGCCAGCAAAAGCAATCCCGAATGTGCCCCTGAAGGTTGCGAAAACCTGTTTATTCTTTGCCCCGTCCCCGATCGTCGTGTAAAACCCGATTGGCAAGATGCCGATAAACTGGCCGATGATATCATTCAGGATTTAAGCAAGCGTGTGGGCTATGATATTCAGGCAAATACCCTAAGCAGGACCATTTACACCCCGGTGGAGTGGGAGCAAATGTTTGCGTTGTACCGCGGCAGCGGGCTGGGTCTGGCACACGGAATGAATCAGATTGGTGCATTTCGCCCTGCCAACAAAGACGAGAAGTTAAACAATGTGTATTACGTAGGAGCCAGCACCCACCCGGGCACAGGGCTTCCAATCGTGGTTATAGGTTCAAAATTAATTACAGAAAAAATTACCCATGAGCATCCAGCTTTTTGATAAAACATCAACAGACATCAGCAAGCGTGTAGCCTTGAACTACAGCACCAGTTTTTCGCTGGGAATCCGCCTGCTTTCCAAGGAATATCGATGGGCTGTATTTGCCATCTATGGTTTTGTTAGGGTAGCCGACGAAATCGTGGATACATTCCATAACCATGACAAAAGAAAGCTTTTGCATGAGTTTAAAGAACAAACCTATGCGGCCATAGCATCAGGTATCAGTACCAATCCGGTGCTGCATTCTTTTCAAATGGCCGTTCATAAATTCGGAATCAGTAAGGATTTGATAGAGCCATTTTTTGTTTCCATGGCATTGGATCTTGATAAAAATACCTACGATGATGAAGGCTATGAAACCTATATCTACGGTAGTGCGGAAGTGGTAGGGTTGATGTGCCTAAAGGTTTTCTGTAACAACAATCAGAGCCAGTATGATGCATTGTTGCCCCACGCCCGCAGTCTGGGAGCCGCGTTCCAAAAAGTAAATTTTTTGCGCGACCTGAAAAGCGATGTTGATGAAAGAGGCCGTGTGTATTTTCCCGGGGTTGATTTTAGCACCTTCAGCGAAAAGGATACAAATCTGATTATTACCGATATCAAAAAAGATTTTACCCATGCGCTTGAGGGTATTAAAAGGTTGCCTGTGGGCTGCCGCTTGGGAGTTTATACGGCCTACATTTATTACCTGAAACTGCTGGAAAAAATTCAGCGCAGTTCAGCTGAGGAAATTGCAGGAAGCCGCATACGCATACCCAATAGCCAGAAGCTGATGCTGCTCGCAAAAAGTTACGTAAAAGAGCGGATGATGGGCGCCGCGGTATAGCGCTGTTTATCCAAACAACCAGGAGAACATCTCATCTACCCTTCCAAACTGACGGACTTTGATTTTCCCTTTTTGTTGAGGGATTTTGCAGTATTTGGATACGATAATCTCTTCAAATCCCAGTTTTTCGGCTTCTGCTATGCGCTGTTCCACGCGTTGCACAGCCCTGATTTCTCCACTTAGCCCTATTTCGCCCGAAAAAACGGTCTTGGAGGGCACACAAATTCCCTGATAGCTGCTCATAATAGCGGCTACAGCGGCAAGGTCAAGCGCGGGATCTTCAATGCGAATACCACCGGCAAGGTTGATAAAAACATCCTGCGCACCCAAACGAAAGCCGCATCTTTTTTCAAGTACTGCCAGTAGCATGTTAAGCCTGCGCAAATCAAACCCGGTACAGGATCGTTGCGGCGTGCCGTATACCGCTGTACTTACCAGCGATTGTGTTTCCAATAGTATAGGCCTAACGCCTTCCATGGCCACCGCAATGGCTACACCTGAAATATCTTCATCACGCTCCACCAGGAACACCTGCGATGGATTTTTAACCGTAGATAGGCCACTGCCGCTCATTTCGTAGATGCCCATTTCATGGGTGCTGCCAAACCGATTTTTCAGGGTTCTCAGTAGTCGGAAGTGGTAGTTTCTGTCTCCCTCAAACTGCAAAACCGTGTCTACCATGTGTTCCAGTATTTTGGGTCCCGCTATACTGCCATCCTTGGTGATGTGGCCAATCAGAAAAACAGACACTTGGTTTTCCTTGGCAAAACGCAGTAATTGTCCGGCGCATTCCCTTATCTGGGAAACACTTCCGGGCGTGGCTTCCAGCAAATCGCTGTATAAGGTTTGAATAGAATCAATTACCACAATCTCTGGTTTGATGGCTTGCATGCTTTGCAACACCGCTTCCAGCCTGGTTTCGGTAATAACCATGCATTGTTCATTGTCAATGCCAATCCGGTCGGCCCGCAGTTTTACCTGTTCGGCACTCTCTTCACCGGAAACGTAGGCAACTGGCAGGTTTAGCTTTAGTGCAATCTGCAGTAAAAGCGTACTTTTCCCTATACCGGGCTCACCTCCAAGAAGCACAAGGCTGCCGGGGACCAAGCCACCGCCCAGTACCAAATTCAGTTCATCGTCGGGCATGGCAACGCGTTCGGTTTTCTCCGAGGTAATCTGCCTCACATTTTGGGGTATGGATTTCTCTGTCGGTGAAGTTTTTGTCCAGCCCGAAGGGCCGCTTTTTACCGACACAACCTCTTCTTTCAGCGAGTTCCATGCGCCACAGGCACTGCATTTGCCCGCCCATTTTGGGCTGTCTGCTCCACACTCTCCACAAAAAAACACCGTTTTGCTTTTGGCCATGTTGCAAAGTACCACCAAACTGAGGTTTTCTTGTTATCAACTTTTGCACGTTTTTTATTTAGACAGATTATAAATTGTTGCGCCATTTGCCTGTTTATTGCTTAATTTTGTGGTACTTTATGGAACCATCATCCGATAATCTCGTTACCATTTACGCCGAGGCTACGCCCAACCCTGAAAGTATGAAATTTGTTTCAAGCAAGATGCTTTTGCCGAATGACAGCGCCGATTTCAGAACGGCTGAATCAGCAGTAGATTCCGAACTGGCTATGGCCTTGTTTGACATGCCTTTCGTAAAGGGTGTTTTTATCATGAACAACTTCGTGTCAATCACCAAAAACAACGATTACGAATGGTTTGATCTCATTCCTGACTTAAGAGCGTTCTTTCAGGAGTGGATACAGGATGGTAAATCCATAGTGGCACCTAAAAAACAATTATCGGAAGAGGAAGAAGGTGAAGTGGAACGAAAAATCCGCCAGTTGCTTGAAGATCATGTACGTCCAGCCGTTGAGATGGATGGCGGTGCCATTGATTTTAAAAGCTTCCAGAATGGTATAGTTACCGTGCAAATGAAAGGCAGTTGTTCAGGCTGTCCTTCTTCAACCATGACGCTGAAAGCGGGTATTGAAAACCTTCTTAAACGCATGGTGCCTGAGGTTCAGGCGGTAGAAGCGGAAGCCGGTTGAGGTTTTTATCCCTAAGCGTGCAACACAAATTTGGTTGCATTTCCCTTTATTTGCTGTAAATTTTCTTATGTCTAATACAATACTCAAAGAATTTAAAGATCCCGACTTCAAATCGCTGCATCAGTTTTTTCTCAACTCAGCACACCATATTCACACACCTGATACCGTTTATCTTTCCCGCAAAGAATCGGGCAATTGGGTAGATTATACCTACCGCGATTTGCTCGGATACGTAGATTGTCTGACCGCTTGGCTTATGAGCCGTGGCTTGCAGAAGGGTGATCGCGTAGCGCTGATACTCGAAAACAGCCCCGAATTTTATTGCATTGACCAGTCTCTTCAAAAACTTGGTATCATCAACGTGAGTATTTATCCAACCCTTACAGCCGATGAAACGGCCTTTATTCTCAATGATTCCGGTGCCCGTATTCTTTTTGTGGGCAATCCTTTTTTGCTGAAAAAGTTTAAAAAAGTAGAAGATAAATGCCCCAATGTGGAAGTAGTAGTAAGCTTTCCGGAGGATGTGGAGACCGACAATAAGCTTGTAACATATAAACAGGTGCTGGAGCAGGGTAGAGGTCTTTACGCAGCATGGAACGAACAAATAGAGTCACGCTTTAAGGAAGTGGGTCATGACGATATTGCTACCCTGATTTACACTTCAGGAACCACCGGTGTGCCCAAAGGCGCTATGCTTACGCATTACAATTTTCTAAGCAACTGCTACGATGCCAATGACCTTGTGCCCGATATCACCAAACACGACAAATTTTTAAGTTTTCTCCCGCTGAGCCACGTTTTTGAAAGAATGGCATATTACCTTACCACATACCTGGGATCATCTGTGGCGTTTGCTGAAAATATTGACAAGGTTGCACAAAATATTGCGGAAGTTAGGCCAACGCTCATGGCGGCTGTTCCCAGACTTTTGGAGCGGGTTCATGACCGCGTAATGAAAAGCGGTACAGAATCCGGCGGCATGAAAGCTAAGATTTTTCTGTGGGCGCTAGGTGTGGGTGAAAAAGCCCGTCATCGTAGGGATGCCGGTAAATCCAACGGACCGGTGCTGTCTGCCCAGTATGCACTGGCCAATAAATTGGTCTTCTCGAAAATTAAAGAAAAAATGGGTGGCAGGCTGAAACTGTTTGTTTCCGGTGGTGGTGCATTGCCACCGCATGTGGGAGAGTTTTTTGCCAATCTGGGTATTCAGGTGCAGGAAGGGTTTGGACTTACCGAAACATCACCATTTATCACTGTAAATGAATACAATAGGCAGGTTTACGGTACCGTTGGACGAGTGGCACCCCGTCAGCAGGTGGCCATTCAGAATCCAGATACCAAAGAGATTTATACACTCCAGACTTATCACACATTTAAGCCCGATTTTGTTTCCGAAGAAGGTGAAATCCTGGCCAAAGGCCCCAATATTATGAAAGGTTATTGGAACAATAAGGCAGAAACAGACAAGGTTTTTGATGAAGAGGGATGGTTCCATACCGGCGATATAGGGCGATTTGAAAAAGGGTATCTGAAGATTACAGATCGCCTGAAAAACATGCTGGTAACCTCACTTGGTAAAAATATTTATCCTACACAGCTGGAAAACAATTTCCTGAAAAGCCCAAGAATTGAGCAAATATTTATTATTGGAGATAAACAGGAATTTGTGACTGCTATTATCGTTCCTGCCAAGGATGAAGCGGTTGAAAAAGGCATCGATGCTGAGGTCTTTGAAGGCGACAATCTATTTGTTGAAAATGAAAAACTCCGCAACTGGCTTATGGAAGAGGTGAAGAAATACAATGAAAACCTGGCGAAGTTTGAAAGGGTTAAAGATTTTTTAATCAAGCGTACTCCTTTCTCAATCGAAGACGGAGATATGACCATTACCTTGAAGGTGAAACGCAAGGTGGTTATGGAAAAATTCGCCGAAGAAATAGACAAATTGTACATTTGACAATAAGTAGAATATTTTCACCTATCAACATCCTGTTGATATATGTCTAGCATTTATTGTAAATTAAAACCTATCTTTGTAAACGGGCTTAATTAGCTGACTAATTGAATATCTATCTTGCCTTTGGATTGTTGTCGGTCTGCAGTGCCGGAGCATTTCTGTTTCTTAAGCTCGCCAGAATGTATGGGCTTCATGACCACCCAAGTGGCAGAAGTTCGCATTGGAAGCCCACAGTTACAGGTTTGGGGCTAATAGTAGCCCTCGCTTTCATAACCTACCTTTTTTGGCATCCCTATGTTCTTCCGGAGTATTTTGTAGCAGGTTTTTTCATCATTACAGCCGTTAGTTTTTTGGATGATATTTTCTTCCTTAAGCATTCCTTCAGGCTTGTGGTGCAAATGATTACTATGGGTATGCTAATGTCGCAAATGCCTTTCAGTAGCCTTGGTGCGGAGGTAATTCCCATCTACTTGGCATCGTTTATTTTTGGAATTGGTGTTCTGAATGCCTACAATTTTATGGATGGGGTTAATGGTATGCTCACGCTGCATGCGTTGTTGGTGTTCAGTGGTTTGTATTATTTGAATGAAAATATTGTGGATCTGCAGGGGCACTCCATTGCCTTTACCGATTCCAATTTTATATTTAGCATCATAATCCCATTGGCAATATTCGGTTTTTTCAATATACGCCGTTCAGCCATTGCATTCATGGGAGATGTTGGCAGTATGTCTATAGCATTTATCACGGTATATCTCATTTACACTTTAATATTTAAAACAGGCAATTATATGTATCTGCTGATGTTTAGTGTATTTGGCGCAGATGCAGCCCTAACTGTTTGCTATAAGTTATTGCTGGGAGAAAATATTTTTGTTCCCCATAGAGATTTTCTATTTAAGAAACTTGTGCATCTCGGCAAATGGTCACACCTAAAAGTGAGCTTTGGTTATTTTGCGTTACAGGCTGTTATTAATTTCATTGTAATTGGGCTGTTTCCTACCAATCCCAAACTCAGCACGCAAATCTCAGTCCTGTTTATTGGCTGCCTGCTACTCATAGGGATTTACGTTTATGTGCAATCGCGTTTTCCCAGGCGCAATAGCTTAAGATCAAACGATTAAGCGCACGGCAGCAAAAAAAACTGTTTGTATAATTAGCAATGCGGTTGCAATTGCATTTCTCTCAGGTTTAGCAACCCATAGATACAGTCTTATTAGAAGAAAGGAACAAATAAACCATGCAATATAATTCTGCATGGGTATAATGCCATTTTTCCAGTGCCACATACCCATCCAAACGGCTCCTGGTTCCATGATAAAATCATAAAATGTCATGATGAAGCCTCCGGTGATGGATATGCCCCATGCATTGCCGATTCTGCCTGAGAGCGAAGAAACTACGAAGAAAACAAGCATAGCCCAGTTAATTCCAATCATATAGGGAATGCCCTGCCAGCCGATTCCTAGTGTTTTCCCATAATGATAGTTTCCAAAGAGCAAGCCTGTATGTACACCGGCATATTCAATAAAAAAACCGCATACCGCCACACACAGAAGTCCCGTAAATAGCCCAAAACTCCATTTTTTTTGAAATATCAAGGGAAGCAACAATGAAAGTCCAAGATTGAGCGGTGTCAGGCCTATTACCTGTGCACGTGTTCCGGCAATAAATAAGCCGGTTAATCCTATGGCGTATATAATGGCTGCTATACCTACTACCCGTTTTTCAGCGCCTTGCATGATTTTTTTTAATGATGATGTCGCTTGCAATATTACCACCCAGAATGCATAATGGAATGCCACCACCCGGATGAACACTTCCGCCACAAAAATGTAACCCTTTGATTTTGCTAGAAAAATTAGCTTGCCGAAAAAATGCCGACATCATATTGTTGCTGCTGCTTCCGTAAAGTGATCCAAAGGAGCTTCCCGTATATTTTTCAATGCGCACCGGATCTAGATAGTCCTCAAATTCAATCAAAGTCTCTATATCGCAATTCAGCACCGTGTTGATTTTTTTAATAATATGTGTGCGTGCCTTTTTTCTTAGCTCTTCCCAGTTTTGTCCTCTGTTTGCGGGGGTGTTAATCATTACAAACCAGTTTTCGCAGTCTTTGGGTGCATCTGTTGTTTCTAATTTACTGCTTATATTAATGTAGACAGTAGGGTCCTCATCGATATTTCCAATTTCGAATATGTTTTGAAATTCCCGCTTGTAATCTCCACTAAATAAAATATTATGCAAATCCAGGTTAGGGAACCGCCCTTTTATTCCCCAATAGAAAATCAGGGCAGAGCTGCTGGGTTCAGATTTTTTAATTTTATCAGGTAAAGGCAGGTTAAGAAGTTGGTAGGTTAATCGCACATCCAGGTTGGATAGAACAAGTTTCGATGGGATATGCTTTTTATTGGCAATAATGCCTGTTATGCCCTGGTTATCCCTGCAAATAGCCTTTACTTCGATATTGAAATGAAAAGTGACCCCAAGTCTTTCTGCCTGCTTTTGAAGCACCCTGGCAATGGCTATCATACCACCTTTAGGCATAAATGCCCCTATACCCATCTCTAAATGTGGTATCACGTTAAGTGTTGATGGTGCTTTCCACGGGTTAGAACCATTGTAGGTGGCATAGCGATTAAACAACTGAATTAGATTTTTGCTGCTGAATCTTTTGCTGTTGGCAGCATGCATGCTGCTAAAAATACCAATAAACGGAAGGTTGAGAATTCCACGTAGTCCTTTTTTATGGGTGTAAGTGGATAGTTGGTGGAGGCTTTTCTCCAGAAACACGGGAGCAGTAATTTCATAGAGATATTTACTTCGGTTCAGGTGCTTGCGTATGGAATCGATGCTTTCACCAAATAAGACAGATGCATTTTTTATGAATGATTCAGAATCTGCTGGGCATGAGAAAAAAGTGCCGTCTGGGAAAAAGTAATGACACAGGGTATTCAGCTTTTGGTATTCGAAATTCAAATCTTTATCCAGCAATCTATCCACATAGTGTGGCATAGTAAACAGGGAAGGCCCGGCATCGAAGCGATAACCACCACCTGAAATTTCAGCCATTTTGCCACCGGCTTCAGGTTTTTGTTCAAAAACATGCACATCCAGACCTGCACGCGCCAATCTTATTGCGGCTGTTAACCCGCCGATACCCGCGCCTGTTATACATATTTTTTGCACACTACAGTAACCTTTAAAAGGCTTTTATTGTTTCAATTTTACAATGCGTAAATGTAATATCTTCCCGCCTGAAAGGACTTTTTTGAAAAAAATAAAAAAAAAATTAGAAAAAGTATTGCATTTTTATTTTTCACTTTTATTTTTGCCGCACATTTAATCAGGAAAACACAAAATGAAAAAGATCTATTTCGCTATCGCTGCCTGCGCTATGTTCGCTTTCGCAGCTTGTTCAGGTAACAGCGGCACTTCAGATGCTGACACTACCAAAGTTGACACTACTGCTGCTGCCGTAGACACTACCGCTGCTGCTGACACTACTGCCGCTGCTGCTGACACTACCAAAGCCGCTGCTGAGAAGAAGTAATTCATCTCCAGAGAAAAAATTTAAAGGCACTTGCATAAGTGCCTTTTTTTTTATATTTTTGCCTTAGACATTATGGATAAAAAACTACTCGTTTGTATTTTATTATTCTCAATCGGTAGCTTCAGCGCCCTTTCACTGTCTGCTAATTCCGCTCCCTATGATGGTGTTGTAGAGCCAGGACCAGGTTTTACCCTGCACCCAAATCCTGTTTCCGGAACATGGTTTCATATCAACCTCGCATTTTCTGAATCTGATTACCCGAATGCACGCTTTTCCATTTCCAACGTGCTGGGTGAAGTTATTTATACCGCTCCCATTAAGAAAACCGAATTTGCCGGTGCCAAAGTACGGGTAGATGTTGCCGATCTTAAATTAGATAAGGGCGTCTACTTTGTGCAGGTTTTTGGCGGTGATAAGTCCAGAATTCTTCGTCTGGTAGTTCGTTAATTATGTCCTCGGATTCCTTTGTTGTCAGGTCGGCTACCTCAGCCGATGTGCATGCGATTTTCAGGTTAATCAATGAACTTGCACACTATGAAAAGGCTCCAAAGGAGGTTATTAATACACCGGCACAGCTACTGAGAGATGGTTTTGAAAGAGAAGTTCCCCTATTCATTGCCCATGTGGCCGAGTGGAATGATGGCTCAATCATTGGTTTTTCGCTTTGTTATACACGTTACAGTACTTGGAAAGGTCCAGTGCTCTATCTTGAAGACTTGTATGTTAAAGAAGATTTCCGACGCTTTGGTGCGGGCAAGGCCTTGTTCCAAAACTGTGTTGACATGGTTGTAGCAAAAGGCTATAAAAGGCTTACATGGCAGGTTTTGGATTGGAACAAACCCGCAATTGACTTTTACAGTAAATGGAATGCCAATATGGATTCTGAATGGATAAACGGTTCCATTGACTTTTAAATCAGTGAATTCCGTTATAAAAGCTTGTTTTATTGCCCTGTTCATAGCGCTTCTGCCTGTTGTTGCCTTTTACTTGTTTTTGCCACAAAGTCAGTTTGCCTATAACTTCGGATTAATACCTGGTGATGTTCAACATTTGCAAGGTGTTTTTCTTATGCCGTTTGCGCATGCAAATTCAGGGCACCTTTGGGGCAATACAATGCAATTGTTTTTTGGTGTTTTGCTCGTATTTTTACATTTTAGGTACCTTACCAAAACTATTATGTTTATTCAGTGGGTGGGAACAGGTTTAATACTGTTCTTTATTGGGAAAACCGAATCGCTGCACATAGGAAGTAGCGGAATTATTTATGGCTTGTTCAGTTTTCTCATATTGGCAGGATTCATTGCCGGTAACAGGCGTTTAAGGCTTCAGTCCTTCATGTTGCTTATGTATTATGGTGGTATGGTTTGGGGAATATTTCCATGGCAGGAAAAAGTATCCTGGGAAGGACACCTTTCAGGAGCAATTGCAGGAACATTATCCGCAATTATCCTCAGCAAATGGTACCGAACTTTTACCCGTGATAAACGACCTGCATGGTTTTATGACTCTGCAAAGTGGGAAGACCCTTACAGTCGCTTTAATCGAAAAGATTAATGCTTAGATTCCTCCGTTTCTTTCACTGGTTCACCTTTAAACAGAAACAGAAACAGTATGGCAATAAGCAATGCATAACCGGCAAAACCTAACCAGATGCCTTGCCAGTTTTTTTCGTTGCCAGACATAAAAAATCTGTCTATGGCCCATCCGCTGATTTTGCTGCCTAGAAATGCACCAATACCATTGGTCATCATCATGAACAATCCCTGAGCGCTTGATCGGATTCCCTTATCTGTGTTGGTTTCAATAAACAGTGAGCCTGAAATGTTAAAGAAATCGAATGCCATGCCGTAGATAATACAGCTTAGAAATATCATCCACAACCCCTCAGCAGGATTGCCTAAGGCAAACAGGCCAAACCTAAGTACCCATGCCAGCATGGCAAAAAGCATTACTTTTTTAATTCCAAAGCGTTTCAGAAAAAACGGAATTGTCAATATGAAAACTGTTTCTGATACCTGTGAAATGGACATGATGATGGTGGAGTACTTCACTACAAAAGATTCCGGGCCGTACAGCGGATTGTTTTTAAAATCATCGAGAAATGTATCACCATACATATTTGTTAGCTGAAGTGCGGCGCCCAGAAACATGGAGAAAATGAAAAACAAAGCCATGCGATACTTTGCGAATAGCCTAAACGCATTCAGGCCCAGTTGAGCGTATATGTTGCTATTTTCAGTTTTCAGATTAGCAGGTTTGCAGGCAGGCAAGGTAAAAGCATACAGCCCCAGCCCGATAGCTACACTGCCCGCTATAAGAAATTGTTGTGCATTGGCTTTGCTGCCTGTAAGATTGGTTACCCACATTGCTGCAATGAATCCAATGGTGCCCCAAACCCTAATAGGTGGGAAGACTTTAATAATGTCATGTCCGTTTTTGGAAAGAATAGTGTAGGAAATAGAATTTGATAGGGATATGGTGGGCATGTAACAGAACATGGCAGCCATAATTAACCAATACAAATCATCGGCAGATTTCATTTCAGGCACCAGCCATAGCAAGACACCGTAGGCAATCTGCAAAATGCCGTATAATCTTTCTGCATTCATCCATCTGTCGGCAATTATTCCGGTGATAGCGGGCATAATAAGCGATGAAATGGCAAGCGTGGAAAAAATGGCTCCGAATTGTTCATTAGAACCAAGCTTATTGCCAAAAAAGTAGGTGCCGATGGTAATTAACCAGGCGCCCCAAACAAAAAATTGGAGAAAACTGAGAATTGTTAAGCGGAAGCGAATATCCATGCAGGCGAAAATATCAATTTACCTGCACAAAACAAGAATTTACTTCAAAACCATTTGCTCAATGCTGTCTATGAGCGCATGTATAACCTTGATGTGAATTTCCTGGGCACGATCTGCATAATCCGAGTGAGGGGCCCTGATTTCAACATCGCACAGAGGCGCCATTCTACCACCATCTTTGCCGGTAAGACCCACAGTTTTCATTCCTATTGCCCTTGCCGCTTCCATGGCCAGTATAATGTTATTGCTATTGCCGCTGCTGCTTATGCCAAGTAGAATGTCTCCTGGTTTGCCCAGCGCTTCCACGTAGCGGCTGAAAATATAGTCATAGCCATAGTCATTCCCCACGCAGCTAATATGGCTGGGATCGCTGATGGCCATGGCTGCAAGGGCTTTTCGGTTTCCGCGGTAGCGCCCGCTTAGTTCTTCTGCAAAGTGCATGGCATCGCAGTGACTTCCTCCATTGCCACAACTGATGATTTTTCCTCCATTGACAAGGCATTCAGCCATGATTGTCGCCGCCGATTCAATCTGCTGAATATTCTTTTCATCAGCCATGAAGAACCTCAGCGTCTCTGCTGCCTCGGTGAAATGTTGTTTTATTCTCTCAATACTCATGGCTGGGTCTTTTTAAATTCGCTAAGGCCGTTTTGAAGGAATGACTTGAATTTTTCAGGGTTGTAATCAAAGGTCTCTGCGCTGCCGGGGTGCTGCAGCAATAATTCATTGCCGGTCATTAGCACATAGAGTGGCTGGCTGTTACTGTTAAAATAACAAGCCTGTATCTCCGCATTCTTTTCGCCAAGCGTTTTAATCAGTTTTCCTGAAAATTTCCCTGTAAACTGGTCTTTTTCATTTAGTTTAATCTTTTTGTCATCAACATAAAGAGATACAACCACATAGTTACTTTTCAGGATTTTCAGCACTTCAGGATTGCTCCATACTTTCTCCTCCATTTTGCGGCAGTTCACACATCCGTGTCCGGTAAAATCAATGAAAACAGGCTTTTTCTGAGCCAGTGCACATGCCAATGCTTCTTCATAATCATAATAACCCTGTATGCCATGTGGAATATGGAGTTCGCCTGAATATTTAGGTGTAGTGCAGGTTGCAGCCAGTTCAGTACTTTTTTCTGAAGTTTCCGGGCTTGCCGAATTTTCAGCTGACCCAAGTCTGAAATCCTGGGTATGCATGGGTGGCAGATATCCGGCCAAAGCCTTCAATGGAGCACCCCAGAGTCCGGGAACAAGATATACAACAAAAGACCAGGTTGTGATTACCAGCATAAGACGCGTCACAGACCAGTATGAAACATCACTGTCATGGGAAAATTTGATTTTGCCCATCAGATAAATTGCCATCAGTGCAAATATCACAATCCACAGCGCAAGGTATATTTCTCTGTCGAGTATGCCCCAGTGATAGGTTTGGTCTGCAGTACTCAGAAATTTCAGGGCAAATGCCAGTTCTACAAATCCAAGGACTACCTTAACACTATTCAACCAGCCACCACTTTTGGGCAGGCTTTTCATGTAGCTTGGAAAAATTACAAGCAGACCGAAAGGCAATGCAAATGCCAGTGAAAAGCCGAGCATAGCCACAATTGGCGTGCTGAGCCCGCCTTTGGCGCTTTCTACCAATACAGTGCCTACAATTGGTCCGGTGCACGAGAATGATACCAGTGCAATGGTAAGTGCCATAAAAACAGGACCTGCTATGCCGCCTTTATCGGCTTTCCTGTCGATGGCATTGACCCATGAGGCCGGCAATACCAATTCAAAAGCGCCAAAGAAACTGGCAGCAAACACAATAAAAATAACAAAGAAGAAAACATTGGGAATCCAGTGTGTGCTAAGCCAGTTGGCAGCATCAGGCCCCACCAGTTTGCTTACCAGCGTGCCAATAATTACATAAATGAGAATGATAGCGGTTGCAAACACAATGCCGTCACGGATTGATTTTTTGCGGTCTTCATTTTTCAGAAAAAATGCTACTGTCATTGGTATCATGGGGAATACACAAGGTGTCAGTAGGGCAAGCAGTCCTGAAGTAAATGCCAGCCAGAATACCAATCCAAGACCTTTGTTGGCAGTTTCACTTTTTGCATTGCCCAGGTTGCCGGTGTATTTTAGCTCGTTGCAATTCCCGCTACCCGATTTATAGGATGGCATGGAAGATGCGCCGGATGTATTTGAAGAATCAACTTTGTTGTTTGATGTGGCACTTGTATCTGCCGCTTTTACCGGGGTGGATTCTGCTGCAACAGAGCCTTCCACAATAACCGGATTGGCTGCTTCCAAAGTCTCTTTTATCATCACACACTGGCTTTCATCACACATTTGTCCAATGAAGGAACAAACAACTTTTTGAATACTGCCTGTGACTTTGATTTTTTGTTTGAATACAGCCTGACCCGCGAAAACACCGGTCTTGCAGTCGATTTTATCGAGCTCTGCCAACTCGTCTGTTTTCATTTTATCGCCCACGCCCAGGGCATTGCCCACCAATACAAGGTGGTCTCCGGTGAAAGTTAGTGAAGCCCGGGTGTATCCCACATCTTCCGCACAGGTGGATTTTTCGCTGTATATATGCATCCCTGCAGCAGGAGACAGCTTAACAGTAATTTCAATAATATCTCCTGTCTTGGCTTTTGTTGCGGAGAATTCCATGCTTTTGGCAGTAGGCTTCTTCATTTGTCCTGCTAAAGGCAGGGCGATAAAAGTCAGCAGTAGACCTAAAAAGGATTTGATTTTCATGAATGTCTTGCAAAAAAACGGAATTTAAGGCAGTAATCTTGTAATTATGATGTCAATATATGGTAACAATCAGATGTTAATTGTAATGGATTCGTTGCATGCGTTATGCACTTTTGTGTGAAAAAGAATATTTAATGCTTTATAAACGTTGGTTATTTTTGATTTTTGCAACCTGATTATGCGTTTCAGATTATTGTTGTTTACCTCTATGATTTGCGGCTCGCTTTCAGCGCAGAAGATGAGTACACAGCAATACATAGAGGAATATAAGTACGCTGCTATGCAGGAAATGAAAATTTATGGGATACCGGCTTCCGTCACGTTGGCCCAGGGTATTTTGGAGAGTGCCAGCGGGAACAGTAAACTGGCGAAAGACTGTAATAATCATTTCGGTATTAAGTGTCGCAAAAACTGGACGGGTAGTTTTTGTTTGGCGGATGACGACGCACCGGACGAATGCTTCAGGGGGTATACCAACGCTATGGAAAGCTACCGCGATCACAGTCTTTTTTTAAAAGGTGCGTCACGGTATGATTTTTTATTTAACATGCCTGCCACTGATTACAGGGCCTGGGCGCATGGGTTGCGTCAGGCAGGATATGCAACCAATCCGGCCTATGGCGATATTATAGTTGGTGTAGTAGAACGATACCGACTATCTATGTATGACAGTATGCTGGTGCTTGGGGAAGACTATTCATCACCTGATACGGCTGCAGGTCGGCTAATACAAATGCACGGCCTTCCGGCAATTATTGTTTCTAAAAGCCGAAATCCTGAGGATATTGCTAGGTTATATGATATGGGCGTGTGGCAGATTTATAAATATAACGACCTAAAGCGGGGTGAGGAGTTAAAGCCGGGAGAAATTCTTTATCTCAAGCCAAAGAAACGCAAAGGAGATGAGAAATATCATATGGTAAAAGAAGGAGAAACGCTCAGGGATATAAGTCAGCAACATGCCGTAAAGCTGAAGTATCTAGAAAAATTTAATCATGTGATGGCATCGCAGTCTTTGAAGCCCGGTGAGGTTATATATCTAAGGGATAAAAGACAAAAAGATTCGCTTCAAAAGACAGTAACAGATAGAATGCCTGAACCGACTATAGAGAAAGATACGGCGTGGAAGAATAATGAGTTTCTGAGAAAAGATGATAAAGACAAGGTGATATCGGGTACTCAGCAAGAGGGCCTGCCTACAGGGAAAACAAGCTATACAGGAAAAACGACGTATTTAGATATATATCCTGCAAATAGGGTATCCTACCACACTGTGCTAGCGGGTGAAACGGTTTATAGCATCTCTCGTCTGTATAATATTTCCGTTGACTCTGTGATAAACTGGAATCATTTGGCAAATGCGAACATCAGGGTGGGGCAGGAGTTGCGCGTTAACCGGGTCAGAACAATAATTCAACAAAAAGATATTCAAACACATACAGTTTCAGCAGGTGAAACTTTATACCAGATTTCACGTCGATATGGTATATCAGTTTCTGAATTGCAAGACAAAAACAACCTGAAAGCAGCAGAAATAAAGGTGGGACAGGTGTTGATGATTCCTTGATTTTAAGAATAAGAAAGGAGAAAAGTCATAATTCTGTCATAAGCAGAAACTTTTTTTATAAATTTATGCAACCTTTTGGGGGTAGTGCGTCATTTTTTTAACTATTATTGCAACAACTAAAAATAAATATTCATACTATGAAGCTAACAATTACCAAAATCACCAGAGCGCTAGGCCTTTTAGGCATTGGCTTTCTGGCCATGATGCCGGGTAGTTCCAAAGGGCAAATTTGCTCTGCGTCAAACTCCTGGGGTTGTGGACACAACTACGGTGGTAACATCGTCGAAATCAAAATCAGTGACAATGGAGGTACGCTCGCCAGCTATTCAGGTTTGGCTTGTTCTACAACTTCTGCAACCAGCAATGTACTTGTAAATTCATCCACTCCCGTCGACATTACTGCAGGTCAGAGCCTTACCCTGGAAATTACCGGTTCGGTAGATGCATATGGCTGGGGCTACCTTACCCGCGTTGGTATCTGGCTTGATTACGATCGCAACAACAGCTTCTCTGCTGCTGAGTGTATCGCCAGCCCTTCCAGCGGACCCTGGGCTGGTATCAATACTACGCCAACCAAGGCTACATTGAAGCTTCCCTGCTGGTCAGCCACAGGTGCAAGCACTATGCGTTTCCGCGGTTTTTACCAGTTCACAAATTCTAACACCAACCAGGGTTGCGGTTCAGTAAGCACTTACGGTAACATTATAGACGTAGCGGTAAACCTGAAAGTGGGTGCACCTCCCGTGGCGAACTTTATCGTTCCTACCGGACCTAATTACGAAAATACAACCATTAAGTTTAATGCAGCTAATCCCAACAGTGCTTATGACTACAATTGGACATTCTCTGGTCCAGATGTTACTCCTATTTCTACAACAGGTACAGTTGGTCGTGCTAATTGGGCACCACCATCCCCTCCGGCAACATTTGACGTGCAAATGCTGGTTAGTTATTGTGGTATCAAAGACTCAATTTCTAAATCCGTAACTATTGTACGCCCTGTGAATGTTCCTGTAGCAGACTTTATTGCTAAGTCCAACCAGGTAGAAATTTATTATAATGCAGAATTACTTGACCTTTCTACCAATGGTGCATTCAAATGGAGTTGGGAAGCCAAAGCGCCTTCAGGGGCTGTATACACCAGCACTGCTCAAAACGCAGAATTCTTTTTGGATGAAATCGGTAAATGGGATTTCTGTCTGACAGCTGAAAATAGCATTGGTGCTTCTACCCAAAATTGCAAATCTCAATATGTAGAGTGTACTCCTCCATCAGAATTTTATATTGGTATCACCACACTTGGTGAAAACAAAAAGGGAACACTTTATGATCACGCCGGTCCCGGTTCTAATTACGGTGCTAACCGTAAAACAAGCATTGATTACTTCAAGATTTTACCTTGCGGAGCAAAAGAAATTCGTTTGAAATTCAAACAAATTAAACTGGCTGACGCCAACGATAAAATTCGCATTTATGATGCCGGTCAGGCTGATGCATCTAAAGAAATGACTCCTGCTGCGGGTATTAACAGCACAAACCAGGCTACATACAGAACTTCTACATTTACTGCCAAGAGCGGCGCTATGTACCTTACTTTTGAATCAAATGGCTCAGGCCAGGATTCTGGTTTCATTGCCACTTGGGATTCTGATCTGGCTCCGCCAGTAAAACCAAGACCATCTTGGAGCACATCTTTCAACCCTGCTGCTATTGGTACTCAGGTAGTATTTAACAATACATCATCAAATGTTCAGGGCGCGCCAATTTGGGAGTGGAGTGTTGATGGAAACCCTGAGTCTGTATCTGAAACTTTCACCCGCGTTTTCACAGCCGACGGAACCTACACAGTATGTCTTTCAGCTGCTACCTGTAACGGTGCTGATACTTTCTGCAAGACTATCGATATTATTACTCCTTCTAAGCCAGGCATTCTTGATTTCACTGCTAGCAATGTTCGTCCTGATGCAGGTAAAACAGTCGATTTTACAATCACTTCCGACTATGCTACCAATTTCGAATGGAATATCTTCCCAACCACTTACACAGTAATGTCAGGTGCTTTGAATGGTACCAGCAGGAAATTGTCTCTGCGCTTTGATCAGGGCGGTTGTTACACATTCACATTGAAAGGTTGGAACTCGGCTGAAAACCCAGCAGGTTCAACAGAGAAGAAAGTTATTAAGAACAAATATGTTTGTGCTCTGAACTACTGTATTCCTTTGGTGGATCTTATCAGCTCTGATATCGGAATCAACCAGGTAACACTGACCAAGGGTTCTACTACCCTTATCAACAACCAGACTACAAGCGGTGTGACTGCTTACTCAGACTATTCAGCTACCCAGAAAGCTACATTGACTTTCGGTGCTTCTTACACCCTTGATGTAGCCCGTCTGACTAACAGCAACAGCCTGAACTACAAAGCTTGGATTGACTTCAACGTAGATGGTGACTTCAATGACGCCGGCGAAGAAGTTATGAGCACAGGTTCAATCAGTGGTCTTACTGCAACTGTTACATTCACTGTACCTAACAAGAGTGCCAGCTTTGAAGGCAATACCCGTCTTCGCGTGGCCAGCAGCTATGGTAACTTCACCAATACTCCCTGCGGTGTGAACACTGTAGGTGAATTTGAAGACTATGGAATTACCTTGGCCAATGATGGTTCAGCTCCTGTAATTACCCTCGTTGGTAAAGACACCCTGTACGTTGAACGTACCGGTACTTCTAACGGTTGCTGGGCTGAAGTAGCTAATACTACTTATTCTGCAAACGATCTTACAGAAGGTGATATGACATCTAAAGTTATTGTTAACTCTGATTTGGATTGCACTATCCCCGGTATCTACAGCATAGATTTCACTGTAACGGATGCTTCCGGCAATAGCGCAGTGCCTAAGCGTCGTACTGTGTATGTAGTTCTTGACAGAACTGCTCCAACTTTGACTCTGAACGGAAACGATGTTGAAACTGTTGAACAGTGTGGAACTTACAAAGAAGCCGGTGCTATTGCAACGGATGCCGTTGACGGTAACCTTACTACTGCTATCATTGTATCCGGTTCAGTAAATACTGCTAAAGTTGGGGATTATACCCTTACTTACACTGTAAGTGATGCACAGGGTAACACTACTGTTAAGACCCGTAAAGTTGAGGTTCGTGATACCAAGAAGCCCGGTATTTATACTGTGGGTAACCGTATCGTAAACAATACCATTGTTAAAGTTCAGATCAACAGTGTATTTGTAGATAATATCTATGCAGAGGATGAGTGTAACGGAGCGATTGATATCGTTAAAACCCCTGGTTTCAACGGTCCTGTGAACACAGCTATCCGTGCTACTTACCCTGTGATTTACACTGCAGTTGATCCTAACGGAAACCTTGCTGACGAAAACGGCTATGTAATCAACTATCAGGTTGATGACTATATTGCTCCAGTTGTAGCTCTGAACACTGAGTCTAATATAATCCATGATGTAAATACACCATATGTTTCTCGTGATGTAACCGTAAGCGATAACTACTATCCTTTGAATAAAGTGAGCGTTGTTAAGACTGGTTCTGTAGATCCTTACACACTGGGAACTTACACTGAATCTTATACAGCAACTGACGAAAGCGGAAACAGCACAACTGCAGTTCGCACCGTAACAGTTGTAGACCGTGTAGCTCCTCAGATTCTTGCTCCTGCAATGAACGTTTGTGTAGGTACTCCTTTCTGGGCAATGAGCGGTTTGGTAATCAGCGACAACTACTACTCGCCTGCTACCCTTGCTCCGCTTGTATCAGTGTTGAACCACAACATCAACATCTGGGAAGCCGGTGTTTATTACATCAACTACACCTTGTCCGATCCTAGCGGCAACAAGGCTATGATGGTAACCCGCCCAGTGTTTGTAAACTATCCTCCTAACTGTCAGAATACTTACCTGAGCGCTGCCAACATCAGCCTTGACGAAGCAGTAAGCGTGTTCCCTAACCCAACAAACGGTAAGGTAACCCTTAGCTACATGCTTCAGAACAGCAAGCCTGTATCTGTAGAAGTGTTCAACGTATCCGGCAGCAAAGTAGCTTCGTTCAACAACCTGAAATCAGGTCTCGGTCACACCGAAATCAACCTGGCACAGTTTGGAAACGGTGTTTACATGATTCGCCTGAGCAACGACGGACAAACTACTACCAAGCGTGTAGTGGTTAGAAACTAATCCCTCGTTAACGAACTATAAAAAGCCCGGCCTTGTGCCGGGCTTTTTTTATGAACATTTAACGGAGGTTTTATTTGTTTTTTTAAATTTATTGTTAAACTTGAAAATAATTCAACTATGAAAACAAATCTACTTTTTCGTGTTTTAATCCTCTTGGCCTTTTACTGGCTATATCACCAGGAAGTTAGTGCGCAATGTTCTGCCAATGCTTCCTGGGGTTGTGGTTCAGGTTCCTGGACAAATTATGGTGGAGATCTTCAGTCAATTATAGTTAAAGATGCTGCAGGTGGCACACTTGCAAGTTATTCTGGACTAGGATGCGCCTCCACAAATAGAACGTTAAATTCAGGAAAGCCGATTGATTTAATAGCCGGACAGCAAATTACCATTGAAGTGGCCAGTAGTGGCGGTAGTTGGAATACAGGAGTAGGCATTTGGTTGGATCAAAATTATGATGGTTCATTTTCTACGTCTGAATGTATCCTTAATCCTACCGGTTCTTTGTACATAACCTCAAGTAATCCCTCCTCACCTTCAAGAGTGACTTTAACTTTGCCATGCTGGTCGGGAAGTGGTAAAGGATATTTGCGATTCAGAAGCCTATCTCATTATTCATATAATTTAAACACAAGTTCCGGATGTGGTTCTGTTACAGGTTATGGTTCTATTAATGACCTTGAGGTAAATTTAAAACGACTGCCAGATCCCGTGGCTGATTTTACAGTACCGCGAGGCCCTAATTATGAGCGGACAACCATTAAGTTTCCGGCATCAAGTCAAAGTCCTGCTTATACCTATAACTGGACATTTGCTGGGCCTAATGTTTCAGTCGTCAATAATAATTCTTCAATAGGGCAGGCAAAATGGTCACCGGTTTCTCCGCCTAGTACACACGATGTTACCATGACAGTTTCTTATTGCGGTGTGTCGGCTACAAGGACCAAGCAGGTGACCATAGAGCAGCCCAAAGCACCTCCGGTTGCCGATTTTATAGCAAAAAAGAACAGTGTAGAGATTTTTAACAACGCTGAATTGGTTGATTTATCAACCAATGGACCCTACAGCTGGGTTTGGGAAGCCGTTTCTCCCGGTGGTAATTTATATACCTCCAGCCAGCAAAACCCCCTGTTTTTCCTGGATGAAGTGGGCAAGTGGAATTTTTGTTTAACCTCCCAAAATAGCCTTGGGGTTTCATCCAAAATTTGCAAAAACCAGTATGTGGATTGCACACCGCCTACTGAATATTATATGGGACCTCAAACGGTTGGTGAAAGTGCTCTTGGGATGTTATATGACCATGCAGGCCCATCGGCAAATTATGGTAATAATAGAAAGAATAGCATTGATTATTTTCTTATTAAACCTTGTGATGCAAAAGAGATAAGACTAAAATTCAAAAGCCTTAGATTTTGTGATAACAGTGATATTCTGAGGATTTACGATGCATCTTTTGCCGATCCGACCAAAGAATTATCGCCTTCAGGTGGAATTAATGGGAGTAATTGGAATTTTTACAGAACGCAAACATTAAAGGCAAATAGTGGCAGAATGTATCTGACGTTTGAAAGCAATTCATCATGTACGGATTCCGGTTTTATTGCAGTTTGGGAATGTGATCGGGCAAAGCCTACCCCAACCATAGCTTCATTTACTACCAAGTACGATACCATTGCTGAGGGTGTTAACCTCGCCATGATTAACAAGACCAGTATTACCGGTACGCCTAACTGGTCGTGGCGTGTGAATAATACGGAAGAATCTACATCCAAGGATTTCTCAAGAACATTTGCATCGACAGGTGTTCAGAGAGTTTGTCTGGCTGCCGGTAATTGCAGCAGTTCGGATACCTTCTGTAAAAATATGCGGGTGGTGCCACCTTCATCATCGATGGCGAAACTGGATTTTGTGACTGATAAGGTTCGGGTAGTCCCCAATGAAACGGTAACACTAACCGCCGAAACCAACTTTGCAGATAACCTGGAGTGGAAAATAACACCCAATTCATATTCTGTGGTATCAGGAAATCTAATTGGCAACAGTTCTGTCGTTCAGCTAAAGTTCACAGCAGGTGGATGTTACAATATTGAGCTTAAAGGATATAACACACTTTTGGGATTTGGCACAGCAAAAACGGTTATCAAGAAAGAAATCGTTTGTGCCGTAGATTATTGCACGCCGGTTGTGGATTTGACCAATTCTGATGTGGGGATTAACAGTGTTGAACTCCTGGAGCGTGATACACATCGCATCAACAAAATCAGTAGCAGTGGCGTATCTTACAGTAACTTTATCAGTTCGGACAAGGCTACCCTGAATTTTGGTGCAAGTTATAAAGTGAAGGTTGGCAGGTTTACCAATGTGAACCCTGTAAACTATAAAGTATGGATAGATTTTAATATCGATGGTGATTTTGAAGATGCTGGAGAAACCGTGCTGTCTTCCGGTAAAATCAGTGGTTTTTTTGACAGTGCCACGTTCCGAGTACCTCCATTTATTAAAGCATTTGAAGGCAATACCCGCATGCGCGTGGGTGCTAGTTATGGTTCATTAGATAATTATCCCTGTGGATTAAACGTGGTGGGTGAATTTGAGGATTACGGAATTACCCTGTTAAGAGACAACTCCCAACCTGAGATTACCCTGTTGGGTGGTGATACCATATATGTAGAGAAGATTGGTACTTCAGGTGGATGCTGGTCTGAGATTAAAAAGACTACCTTTCTGGGCGAGGATGGACACGAGGGAGATTTAACCGATAGTGTGAAAATTTCAGGAACAGTTGATTGCAGCTTGGCCGGCACCTACAAACTGGAATTTAATCTCTCAGACGCCTCCGGTAATCAGGCTGAAAAAAAGTCTCGACTTATTATTGTTGAAAATGACCGTACCCGTCCTTCCATCACCCTGCGAGGCAAATCGCTTGAAAATATTGAGCAGTGTGAAAATTTCTACGACTCAATGGCTACTGCCTACGATAAAACCGATGGCAATCTCACAGACTCAATTAAGGTAACGGGATCTGTTAATACCAAAGTTATTGGTGATTATATACTTACCTACACGGTGAAGGATAAGGCAGGTTTAACAGCTACCGTGAAGAGAACCGTAAAGGTTCGTGATACCAAAGGCCCGGGTATTTATATAGGCGGCAGCCGAATCGTTGATAATCAGATTGTGCAAGTTCAGATTGGTTCAAACTTTACCGATTATGTCTATGCGGAGGATGAATGCAATGGTTATACGGAAATCCGTAAAATGCCGGGTGCCAAGGGTAATGTGAATTCTACTGCCAAAGGTACCTATCCGATTCGCTATTTTGCTACGGATATCAATGGTAATGTGTCGCCCGAGAATGGTTATACCTTGCAATATAAAGTGGATGATTTTGTAGCGCCTGAGATTGAATTGAATACGCAGGATACCATATACCATGATGTGAAAACCGATTATATTTCCCGAACGGTATCCATTAGGGAGAATTATTCTTCACCCTTGTTGGTGAAAACCACCAGAAGCAGCAATGTGAATGAAAACATACTGGGAGAATATCAGGAAATATTTACTGCTGAAGACGAGAGCGGCAATAAAGCCACTAAAACCCGTGTAGTTAGGGTAGTAGACCGCATTGCCCCCGATTTGCTTGGTGGTACAATCAATACCTGCGTGGGCGAGCCGTTCTGGGCAATGAGTGGCCTGCATATAACCGACAACTACTATGATTCTGCTACCTTGCTTCCCTTAGTAAAGGTTGTAAGCCACAACGTAAATATTTGGGTGAAGGGTATTTATTTCATTAACTACATACTCGCAGACCCTAGCGGAAATACAGCAAAAATGATTAGCCGCAACGTACATGTATTGCCTCAGGGTGAATGTTACAGCACCTATTCAGGACTAAAGAATATGGGTGATGAAGGAATCAAGGTGTATCCAAATCCAACATCAGGAAGAGTTGTAATTGATGCAGGTAGCCTAAAAGCCGCTATTGAATCTGTGGAGGTTTGGGACAATGGCGGAAGAATGTTATACCGCACCGTGCCTGCAGGTGGTTTTATTGCTTTGCAGCTGGAAGGCTATGCCGCTGGTCTTTACACCATCAAGCTGAAGAACCAGAATCGCACCTGGATAAGGCCTGTGATTTTGAACAAGTAAGCAAATTGTCAAGTCATCTACAAAAAACCCGACAGAAATTGTCGGGTTTTTTGTTGGAGTTGCATTATATCTTACCTCACCAGGTAATGAGATGTATTGCCTGTGTTTTGTTCAAGGATTATTTCCTTTATTCCTAAAACAATTTTTTTAGAACCTTCAACAGCATTATAAATGGTTATCAGTTCTAGAGATTCAGTAAGCTGAACTGATAAACCTAATTTTTGAAGGTCACTTATAAGATTAGTTAATTTGTTTTCCTTGTTATCTGCCACAAAACTGAAGCTAATGGCCGAATTTTGGATAATGTTGCATCTTATTTTATGTTGTGCAAGAAGACTAAATATTTGTTCAAGGTTTTGTTCTACTATGAAGGTGAAATCCCTGGTTTTTAATTCAGCAAGAACCTGGTTCTCTTTAAAAATATAACAAGGTAGGTCTAATACATGATTTTGATTGCTTACCTGTGTGCCTAACTCAGTTGGGTTGATAAATGATTTAACATACAAAGGAATATTCTTCGCCATAAGTGGCTGAATGGTTTTAGGATGTATAACAGAAGCACCATAATAAGCAAGCTCAATAGCATCTGAATAGCCAAGATTACTGATCAGAGAAGCATTATCCATTTTTTTAGGATCTGCGTTCATCACACCGGCAACATCCTTCCATATTGTTACAGATTCGGCATTAAGGCAATAGGCAAAGATGGCTGCTGAATAGTCACTGCCTTCCCTCCCTAGTGTAGTAGTTTCATTTACGGGACCGCGTCCAATAAAACCTTGGGTAATTACGGTTTGCTTCTCGGCAAGGGGTTTTAGTTTATTGGATATAATCTTTTCAGTTTCATCCCATTGAATGCGTGCATCTCTATACCTGTTATCTGTAATAATAAAGTTCCTGCTGTCAATCCACTGGTTTTTAAAACCTTCTGTTAGCAGGTAATGACTAACAATTTTAGTGCTTATCAGCTCACCAAAAGCTACAACCTGATCATATACAAAATCATATTCTTCAGGGGTAGCTGGTGTTTCTACAAGGCATTCCAGCTCAAGGAAAATATTTTCTATATCATTTATCATGGCAGATGAATTGGTTTTTTCAAGACCATGGATAATAGAATAATGGTAATCTTTTAATTCCATGAGTAAGGCGTTTGTTTCGCCGGTACCATAGACACATGCATGAACAAGCTTTTCAAGGTGGTTGGTGCTTTTTCCCATGGCACTGATGACTACTAATAATTTCTCTGCGTTATGGTCAGCGAGTATTTTTCCAATGTTTTTAACGCCGTCCGCATCTTTTACAGATGCACCGCCAAACTTGAATATTTTCATTTTTATTGGGAAAGACGAATTGCCTGTTGTTTTTTTGCAAAGTTAATTATCAAATCTCCCCAAACACTAAATATTTTATGGCAGTAAAAGGATTGGTTACGCTGGAACAATTCATTGTAGACCAGCAGGCTTTATATAAAAACGCGACAGGTGCTTTCAGCAAAATGTTCAGAGCGTTGGAATTAGGAGCCAAAATGGTAAACCGTGATGTAAGAAAAGCCGGCCTTGTAGATATTCTGGGTGATATGGGCTCCATTAATGTGCAAGGAGAATACCAGAAGAAACTGGATGTGGTAGCAGATACAACTTTCATAGAAGTTTTAAGCAGATGTGGTGAAGTATGCGCCGTAATAAGCGAAGAACAGGATCATGCCATTTTTATTGAAGGTTGTGAAACAAAGGAGTATTATGTTGCGATTGATCCTTTGGATGGAAGTTCTAATATTGATGTAAATGCCAGTATAGGCACAATTTTCTCTATTTACCGCAGAAAAGACTACAGCAGCGCTCCTAAGACCGAAGATTGTCTTCAGCGCGGTTCTGAACAGGTTGCAGCAGGTTATTTTCTCTATGGCACCAGTACCATGCTTATCTATACCACAGGCAATGGCGTGAATGGCTTTACTTTGGATGATACCCTTCAGGAATTTTGTTTGTCGCATGAAAATATTCGCATACCGAACGGGGGTGCTATTTTTTCGCTTAATGAGGGGAATAGTGCTGATTTTCCGGAAGGGGTAAGGCAATACGTTTTATGGTGTAAGGAGAAGGATAAAGCTACAGGTAGGCCTTATGGTGCACGTTATATAGGTAGTTTGATTGCCGATGTGCATAGAAACCTACTCAGGGGTGGTATTTTTATTTATCCGGGAA